>Ga0098065_1000963_pt1 | contig 11332 bp, 11 predicted proteins | sample 25_taG_FD_75062 | JGI IMG/M metagenome (GOLD analysis project Ga0098065, IMG submission 75062) | Marine viral communities from Cariaco Basin, Caribbean Sea - 25_WHOI_OMZ | ecosystem: Environmental > Aquatic > Marine > Oceanic | place: Caribbean Sea: Cariaco Basin | collected 2014-11-08 | reverse complement strand
GATCAGATAGTCACTGAGCTGACGACGCTGGGATTGATACAAAACGATACGCCAATGAATCGTAGCCGCTATGCACACGAATGGTCGTACCTGACACACAACGACGGTCTGGCTGTTGATAAGGTTGCACGTGTGCTTGCTGAGCAGCGTGGATTTCCAATAGCAATGGCAGATGTCAATCATAGTATTCGTGAAGCAGCACTGGATGATCTCTCACCCGCTGGTGTATAGCCGATATTAGTCATTTCTAGAGTTTACATTCAGTGTTATAAATATAAAACTGAATGTAAAAAAGGAGCGGACAACCGATATTTGGTTATCTGCTCCTTTTTTATGTAATTGCTTTTAATTGCTCGATTTTATAAAGCTTAGCTGTTGCTGCCAGCCATTTTTTCTGTATCTACATGATCATTGATAGTCACGACGGTCTGTAGCATCTCGATTGCCTCGTTGATGGTATTGCACACCACCAAACGATCTAAATCTTGCTGCTTCATAAACCCTTGCTCGGTGGTATATTTCAGATGCTCAATCATACGGTCATAAAAACCATTGATGTTTAAAATAATCATTGGCTTTTCGTGTTGATACAGCTGACGCCATGTGGCGATTTCCATAATTTCTTCTAGTGTGCCCAGTCCGCCCGGCAAGGTAATAAAGGCATCGGCGTACTCTGCCATAACGGTCTTGCGTGTATGCATGGTATCGGTTAAATGCAAGCGAGTCAGCTGCTCATGAGCGATTTCGTGTTTGAGCATAAAGGTTGGAATGACGCCGACCGCCTCAGCGCCGCCTTTGATGACCTCATCTGCGACCGCGCCCATGAGACCGATGCTAGCACCGCCATATACCAGTCCCATTCCATTATCTGCCAACGCACTACCAAGCTCACGTGCTGCCTGCTCATACACCTCATCATTGCCCAAGCGTGAACCGCAATATACGGCCACTAGCGGCATCGTCAGTGTTGATTTATCCACGGCTTTTTCTATATTGGTGATGTCTTTGCTCGTGATTACATCATAAGTATCATCGTTAATTTTCATTTGCATACAGTTTCCTTAATTGATCGATCATTTTTTATTGAGTGTTTGTTATTAGTAAAGGTCAAATACCACACGTTTCATTTATAGTGTTATGCACATCATTTATAGAATGAGTTCAACCAAGTTATACAAAACTTGAAAGTCATATTTGAGTACCTGTCTCGCTAGTATTTATCTTAACATAAGCAATGCTACCACATAGTCACAACGATTTATCACTACGCAACAACTACATTTTAAAGATGGGAATTGGTGACTCATCGCAGTTTAATAATCACTATCTACTCATAAAAAACATGAAGGTATCACGATGGATAATCACAACGCTGCTTCTGCCGCAGAGCATGCACAAAGTATTATTAACAATCCTTTGATTAGTCCTAATATTGCTGATGGCGCAACCAATATCGACACGTACTCGTTGAGTATCATGACCGATCGCAATCAGGCATTAGCAGCCACTGTCTATCGCCCTAAAGAGGGAACGACAACAGCGATTATGATCGCGCCCGCCACCGGTATCAAACGCCATTTTTACCATAGCTTTGCCCTATATTTAGCAGAGAGCGGCTTTGGCGTACTGACTTTTGATAATGAAGGGATTGGTGAGTCGCTGTCGACCAATCTGGCAAAGTGTGATGCTTCGCTGATAAGTTGGGGTCGCCACGATATGCCTGCCGTACTTGAAGCGCTGCAAGATGAGTTTCCTGAAGCGTCTTATCACCTTATCGGTCATAGCGCAGGCGGGCAGCTTATCGGTTTGATGCCAAATTATCAGGCGATTACTTCCGTATTCAATGTCGCATGCTCTTCAGGCCGTATCAAAAACATGGGCATGCCTTATAAGCTCAAAGCCATGGGGTTTATGGATGCGTTTATTCCGTTTACTAATTTAACACTAGGTTATACGCCTTCAGACAAAATTGGTATGGGCGAGCCGCTACCGCGCGGTGTGGCTCGTCAATGGCGTGAATGGTGTAATGGCGCAGGCTATATCAAAACTGCTTTTGGTAAAAGTATACACACCCATTTTTACGATGCACTCAGCATGCCAGCATTGTGGCTTGGCTTTAGCGATGATGATATTGCCAATAGCGAAAACATGGATGACATGATACGCGTATTTACGAACATGCCCGTCGAAAAGCGGTTTTTAAATCCTGAAGATTTCGGATTAAATCATATCGGTCACATGCGCTACTTTAGCAGTAAAACCAATGCTAAAGCGCCCGAGCTTTGGCAAATGGCAGTAGACTGGTTTAGTAAAGGCGAGTAGCGTTGTTCATCCATCAGTATAAGGAGCCATAGCGACTGATATCATTTATTCGTATCAATACACAAAGTCGGTAAATGCGCTTTTATTACTCAGTATCGTTTGTTTTTTCTGCTTCTATCCGCTTCTTTAGGGCAGAATACAGTGACGGCTGCATATTATGAATATTGCCTATCATCCATTTAACATAGTTGATAGGCACTTCTTTGATTGGCTTACCCTTATGCTTGCCAAATGGCATCTTGCTCACAGGCGTCGCTTTATTTGAGATAGCATGTGCTGCTGCAAAATCGGTCGGCGCAATCTCTAAACGCTCGCAGCAGGCTTGGTAAAGTAGATAACACATCCGTGCATCCCCTAGCGCGTCATGAGCGGCAATCGTCATCGTGCTCGCCTCTCCCTTACCCAATAATTGCTCGATGCACTTGGACTGACCGTAAGCATGCCACTCTGGAAAGGCGACACGCGCGAGTCTCACGGTACAAATCAGCTTAGTAGAAGGACTGCCAATCACTCGCCAATCAAAGCGTACATTATGGCCAATCAAATACTCTGGTAGCTCAAACTGATCCAACTCAAAACGCTCAAGACCAGCCACGTCAGCATCAGTAATGCCATGCACCTTGATGACGACAGGCGATATAGAGCGGCCGCTATTGAAGTACTTCATCCACTCAAATCCAGTTGCCACGTTGATAGTCGCCACTTGAATCGGTCTCGGATCACGGCCTTGATCGGTTTCAGTATCGATGACAAGCGCCGTTTCAGCCATAGTAGCCGTATCTGTAATGTCAGCCGTGTTCAAAGCATCATTCATAAAAATTAACCATTCGTAGCACCATCATCGCTCAACCGAAGCGTTAAATAGATAAAGTTATATTCGCTGTGCTTGTATTTAACCACACCTGTATTTATGGGGATAAAAGTCATAGATAACAATGCTATACATACCTTAGCAGATAGGGCTTTTATAATATTAGCTCATATAACATCAAACAGATAAGAGACATCAATGCTAGCAGATGGAAAAAGCCAACCACCGAAGCCTTCTTTTGTCAGTCGTGTACTCGGCGTACTGATTAAAGCGGTTGTATTGATAGGATTCTTATTTGTCTTTGATAAGCTGCTACCCAGCATTAGCGAGCAGACCCAATCATTTATGGTCGCCAAGTGGCAACAGCTGAGTCTGTTGCAGCAAGAACTGCCCACAGAAAACAGTCTCCCCAGTCCACTGCCAGAGAAAAACCTGACGGACACTTGGGGTGCGGCACGCAGTCAAGGGCGCTCACATGAAGGCATCGATATCTTTGCAGAACGTGGCACGCCGATACAATCGACCACGAAGGGAATTGTGAGTAAGGTTGGTGAGAATAACTTGGGTGGGCGCGTGGTCGTCGTGGTAGGGCCTGGCGGTGCTGGCCATTATTATGCGCATCTAGAAGACTATGCCGATATTGCGCCCAATGATTGGGTCAATCAAGGCGATATTATCGGTTATGTGGGTGATAGCGGTAATGCAAAAGGGACACCGCCACATGTGCATTACGGTATTTATATCAATGGCAGTGCCGTCAACCCTTATCCGCTTTTGCAAAAAGACTAGGTATACTAAATTAGGCATGCTAAATAAATGCGCATGGTGAGTCTAAACAATATGGGGCAAGGCCTGTACTAATTTGTCGCAGCCGACCTCACATACGCGGCTGGAAATACCACGCTAAATGTCGACCCCTCTCCCTCTACTGAGTCAATCTGTAACTGCGCCTCGTGCTGATGCAAAACGTGCTTCACGATAGCCAAACCTAATCCTGTACCGCCTGTGGCACGACTACGCCCTTTATCAATACGATAAAAGCGCTCTGTCAAACGCGCAATATGCTCTGGTGCGATACCAAGTCCATCGTCCTCAACGGCAAATCGACATCCATCCGATGTCTGCGTCCAGCTGATGGTAATATTACCGCCTTTTGGCGTATATTTAATCGCATTGATGACTAAGTTGGACAAGGCGCTGATCAAGTACACCTCCGACCCATATAACCCATCATAAGTATCTATGTGCAAATGAATGGTATGTTTGTACGCTTGGTTATATGCCTGTGCATCATCATAGATATTGGTGAGAAGTTTGGTCATATCGACATCATTAAACTCATGTGTCTCTTCGATTTCAATCTTGGAGAGCAGTAATAAGTCATTTACGATTCGATTCATACGGGCTGTTTGCTGAGTCATCAGCTCAAAACCGCGACGCCACTGCGGCGGCATATCTGGCTGGTCAGAGAAGTTCTCCAAATAGCCCATCATCACTGTCAGTGGCGTGCGTAGCTCGTGCGAGACGTTCGCCACAAAGTCTTGGCGCATTTGCTCTAAATGCTGTACGCGGGTCACGTCATAAATAAACAATAGCTTCTCATCACCAAAAGGCGTGAGCTCACACTTTAGATAACGGCTGGGATCGCGCCACGATTCTATATGGACACCATCGTTCGGCAGGGTGGTATTTTGATAGTATTGGCGGAACTCAGGCACGGTGATAAAATCAAAAACACTTTGGCCTTTGTCAGCTGGCTGCAGTGATAAGAGATCCTGCGCTGCCTGATTCCACCACTCCAACCCATCATCTTCGTTCAGTAAGATGACTGCATCTCGCAATGCTCGCAGCGCACTTCTTATTTTCTCCAGTTGCTCCGCCGCATTTTGGCTAGCGATTTGTGCTGGCGCATCTTGCTGGTCACTATTATAGTTATGGTCTTTTTTCTTTTTTGCTGGCGCTATCTTGTTCATTTCTTATCCTTACCACTATCCGCTATTCTATTTATTGTTATGGTGGCATTGTCCGTACAAGATCAAGTTATAAAAATCAACTCATACAAGATTAGCTTGGATCAATGAGACTAGAGAACCGATAGCCTGTACCGCGCACCGTTTGTATCAATGTATCACAATCATAAGGGCGCAATAGTTTACGTAGACGCTTGATATGTACATCAATGGTTCGATCTTCGATATAAACGTTACCGCCCCAAACCTGATCGAGCAGCTGCGTTCTTGTATAGGCGCGCTCTGGGTGACTCATAAAAAATGCTAACAAGCGATATTCTGTTGGGCCGACCTCAATGACTTTTCCTGCGGCTGTCACGCGCTGGCTTTTGGTATCGAGACTCAGCTGGCCAATTTCGATAGGCTTGTCGCTACTCATCGCGCTACTACGGCGCAAGACGGCTTTGATTCTGGAAATCAGCTCACGCGTCGAAAAAGGCTTGGTCATGTAATCATCTGCACCTGCATCGAGGCCGTGAACCTTGCTGTCTTCTTCGCTTTTGGCCGTCAGCATAATGACAGGTATCTCAGAAAGCATCTCATCGCTTTTGAGCATACGACAAAAATCAACACCGCTCTTGTCTCCGGGCAACATCCAATCTAATAATATTAATGACGGTCTATGATCGACCACTTGCTGATGTGCTTCTGATACGTCAGCCGCTTGTAGGCTATCAAACCCAGCCATTTCTAGCGTCATCACAACCATTTCACGAATCGCAGGTTCATCTTCAACAATCAAAATTTTCTCATTATACATAGGACATTCTCGGTGTTAGCGGACAAAATCTAGCATATAAAAAGGCGATAAATACTCACCAGTCTCTATCTATTAAACGGATTAATTATGACAGCCTGATGACACTCTGGTGTCAGATCTCCAATAGAAAATTAAGTGGTCCATCATTGACGCTTTCAACTTGCATATCAGCGCCAAACTGACCAGTGGCTACATTTGGATACTGGGTTTTGGCATAATCGATAAGTTGCTCAAACAGCGCTTGGGCGGCATCAGGTGCCATCGCGCCACCAAAGTCAGGGCGGCGACCTTTATCCGTTTTTGCCATTAGCGTAAATTGTGACACTAATAACAATCCGCCGCCGACTTGCTGAACGTTTTTATCCAGTTTACCAAATTTGGCAGGGTCGTCATCATTTTCAAAAATACGATAGGTCAAGATTTTGTCAATCATCCGCTGGGCGGCGGCGAAATCATCATCATGACCCAAGCCAATATAGGCCAATATCCCATGACCAATTTTGCCAACACAATGCTCATCAATAGTGACGCTGGCACGGCTCACTCGTTGTATCAGTGCTTTCATTTACGACCTTCTTTATTTATAAATGGCTTACAGTTTATGGTCAGACAATAATACGCTGTCCATGATAAAATATGGCCATTAACTTGCCTATGCAATAATGACATCACATCCTATTTTGGTAGCCTTATTATGAATGTATTTACCACCTTACAACAGCTGGTACCGCAGCAGCAACTCAGCAAAGTCGCTGGACGTTTGGCCGCCAGTCGTCATCCTTATGTCAAACGTACCTTTATTCGTGGTTTTGCCAAAGCTTATAACATCAGCCTAGATGAATATGAGCGCCAGAGCCTCAACGCTTATGAGAGTTTTAATGACTTTTTTACCCGTGAGCTAAAAGAAGATGCTCGCACCATCGATACCACTGTAAACGGCATCGTAAGTCCTGCCGACGGCATCATCTCTCAGCTTGGGCAAATTAAAGATCATAAAATGCTACAAGCCAAAGGTCGTCATTATGATGTTGGCCAATTGCTCGCTGATAGCGAAGATGGCAGTTATTTTGCCGATGGTAGTTTTGCGACAATCTATCTAGCACCTAGCAACTATCACCGTGTTCATATGCCATTTACTGGTACGCTGACCAAAACTCGCTACGTCCCTGGTACGCTGTTTTCGGTCAACAATACCACGGCAGCTAATGTGCCGGACTTGTTTGCGCGTAATGAGCGTCTGGTCTGCATGTTTGATACCAAGTATGGCAAAGCGGCCGTTGTCATGGTAGGCGCTATGATTGTCGCTGGTATCGAAACCGTCGCAACGGGCAAAATTACCCGCACGGATGATATACAAGAAGCGGATCACGATATGCAGTTTGCGGCAGGTGAAGAGCTTGGTCGTTTTTATTTAGGCTCAACGGCTATCGTAGTGTTGCCAAAAGCAGCAAAAGCCGACTGGCTAGACAGTATGAATGCAAATAGCGTGGTACAAATGGGTCAACTATTGGGAATGGCAAACGCTCAGTAGCATGACTGTGTAAAAGTGCTCAAGAACATCAGCCCAGTGAAGCATAGATCACAATGCTCAACTGGGCTTTTTTATGCCTAGCTTTTTTATAGATTTACGCGTCGATCAGCCATCCTTGCTCGGTGGCATATTCGATATTCTGTGAGAGCCAATCATGAATAGGAGGAAAGCTGTGTTTGATAAAAGCAAGCGCCGCCGCCACTTGCGAGCGCGTCACCTGAGATTCAATCCACGTTTTTCCCTCGGTATTGAGATTAAGTAAAAACGGTAATAAACGATCAACCACTCTGAGCAGCTGAGTCTCTTTGCTACTGCCCGTCTCTTGCTCCTCCCAAACCTCACTCAAAGCCTCGATGCCGTTACCACGCTCTGCTTGCAATCGGGCGATGCCAGCGCGTTCCTCAATATGTGCCTCGCTACGACTATTTGCGAACAAAAACGTATCACCAGCGTCGATCTCACCCAAATCATGTACCAGTGCCATCTTTAGCAATTGTTCATGATTGACATCTAGCTCAAATAATTCAGCAATTGACCAGCACGCCATGGCTAAGTGCCAAGAATGTTCGGCAGAGTTTTCTCTGCGATCGGTATCAGTCACGTAACTACGGCGGTTCACGCGTTTTAGCGCATCTAGCTCTAGTAAGAAATGAGTGACATCCTCTATGTCGATAGTTGCAGCAGATTTTTGATCGGTCAATGACACAGGTGTGTTTGAGGACATATTTCTCTCTGATTTTTTGATAGTTTTACACATTACGGTGTGGCTAACAACAAAATAGCGCTGATGTTATCAAGCGCTATCTCTTATAAGTAATTGGGTTAAATGACTCAGTACCCTATTATATAACCATCTACTTAATCAAATTCAGAATGGTTTTGAAGGCAGGATCTTCACTGCTACGGCACAACTCAAACAAAATGGTTTCTACTGTCGAAATTATCCCACCTGCACGGCGAATGCGGCGAATGGCTTGTTTTTTGTCGTATGGAAAACGCGAGCCAACGGCATCGCCAATAATGACCGGTTGCATGCCATTGTCTAGCAAATCAAGCGCGGTCTGTAGCACACAGACGTGCACCTCAACCCCGATAAGCAATACGGTGCTACGGTTTTGCTGCGCTAAATGATGCCATGTGTCATTGTTATCACAGGCACTAAACGTGACTTTTTCAAAGCTCTTTGCATTGTCGCCTTCCAGCACATCACGAAGCTCTGGCAAGCTATCGCCCAATCCTTTTTTATACTGCTCGTTGAGCATGATGGGGATACCGAGCGCTTGCAGTCCTTTGATTATGGTCACTGTTTTTTTGACGATATTTTCGTGATCATAGATATGTGGCGTGAGGCGTTCTTGTACATCGATAATCATCGCTTGGGTATTTTCACGAGCAATTCGGTAAGTACGATCAGTAATCATCGTAGACATAATACACTCCTTGTATGGCTGATATTTATTATTAAAAGCTATTTTAAATGACCATCATTAGAGTTTTCATTGATGATGGTCTTAGCTCAGCTCACCCTTATTTAGTCACAGTTTCTTGAATGCGTCAATGGAGATAATTTTCATCAGTACGTGTATGCTCTTGACTACGCCAAGCATTAACTCGCTCATTATATTCACAAAAAACCCCCAACCATCATGGCTAGGGGTCATTATTAGAGCTTTTTAATCAACAAATGTTACAAACTGGCTACCGATTTTAAAATTAAACCCGTTCAATAATAGTGGCGATACCTTGACCTAGACCGATACACATTGTTGCTAGACCGATTTCGGTATCTGACTGCTCCATTGCGTTAAGCAAGGTTACTGTGATACGAGCACCTGAACAGCCGAGTGGATGACCCAGAGCAATCGCGCCGCCGTTGATGTTGACGATGTCTTGCTTGTCGGTCAAGTTCAATGCTTTTAGGACTGACAAGCCTTGCGCGGCAAAGGCTTCGTTTAGTTCGATGGTTTGCATGTCACCGATACTCATGCCAGCACGTTTCAGTGCTTTTTGTGTGGCAGGGACAGGACCATAGCCCATAATCGCTGCGTCACAACCAGCAACAGCCATGCTACGGATACGGGCACGTGGCTTAAGACCGAGATCTTTTGCTTTTTGTGCGCTCATCACTAGCATCGCTGATGCACCGTCAGATAGTGCAGATGACGTTGCTGCGGTGACAGTACCGCCTTTTGGATCAAACGCTGGACGTAATTTTTGCATTTGCTCCATGGTCGCGTCTGGACGGATAACTTCATCCACAGTACATAGTTGCAAGCGACCATCAGCATCATGACCTTCGATACCGATGATTTCATTGTCAAAACGACCCTCAGTGGTCGCTGCCCATGCACGGCGATGTGACTCAAGACCAAAAGCATCTTGCTCTTCACGCGTAATGCCATTCATACGGCCTAGCATCTCAGCAGTCAAACCCATCATGTTTGAGGCTTTTGCATAGTGCTTAGAAGCAGCAGGGTTTAGATCAATACCATGCATCATGCCAACGTGACCCATGTGCTCAACACCGCCAATGATAAAGACATCACCTTGGTTGGTCATGATTTGTGCAGCTGCGGTGTGTAGAGCCTGCATAGATGAGCCGCACAGACGGTTAACCGTTTGACCGCCAGCGGTTTTTGGAATACCCGCCAAGAGGCCAATGTTGCGACCGATGTTCATGCCTTGCTCTAGTGTCTGGTTGACACAGCCCCAGATAATATCTTCGATGTCATTGGTATCAAAGTCGTTACGTTCAACTAGCGCACGTACCAGTTCAGCTGAAATATTATCAGCACGTACATGGCGGAACATACCGTTTTTGGTTTTGCCCATTGCCGAGCGTACGCCATCTACGATGACCACATCATTTGGACTTAAAGTTGTCATACTATCTTCCTTTTCAATTTTTATTGTCAGTGTAGAGCGTTCACGTCAGCGCGATGATTTATTTATCTTACGCTATACATCATGTGCAATAAGCGTTGACGTTGAGTATCATTTAGCACGCTGTCGTGAATCAGCTAAAACAGCACGTCTGTCATGAAAAAATAGTGATAAATCCATTGCTATCTTTGTTTTGACAGACGTACCACACTTATCCTAATACGGTATGTTCATTACTCAACTGAGTAAAAAGTCTCGCCTGCGGCTGCCATATCGCGAATCTTCTGCGGGGCTTCATAGGCTTTGCCAAGATGAGCGTACTTTTCACATAGTGCCAAGTAGTTATCTAGACCCATTTGGTCGACATAACGGCAAGGGCCACCGCGGAATGGCGGGAAACCTACGCCCATAATCATCGCCATGTCGGCCTCGCTTGGCGTGCTTACGATGTTGTCTTCTAGGCAGCGAACGGTTTCGTTGCAGAACGCCAGCATAGTGCGGTCAATGATCGCTTGATCATCGAATTCTTGCTTTTCACTATCAGTCGTGGTTTTTAGCAGCTCATAAGTGGCTTCATCGGCAACTTTCTTTGGCTTACCGCGCTTGTCAGTTTCATACTTGTAGAAACCTACGCCGTTTTTCTGACCGAGACGCTCGTTTTCATATAGATGCTGAATCGCGCCTTTATAATCTGGCTTCATACGATCTGGGAAACCATCCGCCATGACTTCTGCGCCATGTACACCTGTATCTAGACCAACTACGTCGATTAGGTATGCCGGGCCCATTGGCCAGCCAAATTTTTCCATGACTTTATCAACATGAGCAAAGTCAGCACCTTGCTTGAGCAATAAATCAAACGCGCCAAAGTATGGGAACAATACACGGTTGACCAAGAAACCTGGGCAGTCGTTAACCACAACTGGCACTTTACCCATTTTTGAGGCGAGTGCTACGGTAGTCGCGATGGCTTCTTCAGAAGATTTTTCACCGCGGATAACTTCAACTAATGGCAT
>Ga0098065_1000962_pt1 | contig 11358 bp, 8 predicted proteins | sample 25_taG_FD_75062 | JGI IMG/M metagenome (GOLD analysis project Ga0098065, IMG submission 75062) | Marine viral communities from Cariaco Basin, Caribbean Sea - 25_WHOI_OMZ | ecosystem: Environmental > Aquatic > Marine > Oceanic | place: Caribbean Sea: Cariaco Basin | collected 2014-11-08 | reverse complement strand
GATATCCGGAAACTGCTGCACCTTCATTTTCATAAAGCCATAGATGCCGCCCAATGTCAGGAGCACAAAGAGCAAGATTGCGACGAGCGGGTTTTTGATCGAGTAAGCGGAGACGTTTAGACTCATGACTGTGCCTGCGCTGCTGTATTGACGGCGGTACTGATTTGGCTCACACCATTAACGATACGTACCAAATCTCCATCATTTAAGAAACTACCGCCTTGCTGCACAATATGGCTGTCACTTGGCAATGGTTCTAGTACGGCGACGTTTTCACCAAGTCGCTCGCCCAATGTCACTCGTTGTTGCTTGATACGACCCATCGACTTACCGTCTGTCGTGGTCAGATCAGTCACTAGCATAACGTAATCATAGCCATCGTTACTGACGATAGCGCTATTCGGAATCGTTTGAGTGCTGGCACTGCCGAGCAGGAACTCACCAGTCTGATACATGCCAGCGCGGATTTTTGAATTAGCCGCGAGGCTGGCATAAATCGTGATTTGGCGATTATTATCTGCCGTCGGTGCGATACGGCTCACCTGTCCCATCACACTATCATCACTCGGTAGAGCGACTCGTACGGGTGTACCAATATTGATATCGCCAATCAGCTTCGGATCTAACTCTGCTCGCCATTCCAATATGCCGCCTCTGATAATCGTAAATAATGGATCACCACCTGCGACCTGCCCAACCTCGATCATTTTTTCACTGATGATGCCACTGACAGGGGCAACCACTGTGGCATTGTCGAGCGTCAAACGCTGATTGCTTAAACGGGCTTTGGACGCTTGCAACGCTGCGCGGGCACGTACCTCAGAGGTACGGTAGCGATCGGCTTCTTGTTTGCTAATGGCATCAATATCGATGAGTGGCAATACGCGGGCCGCATCGGCGCTGGCGTTGGCAAGTGTGGCTTCTGCCTCTGCAACATCTGCCTCAGCTTGCAGCACTTGCTGCTCCATCGCATCGGTATCAAACATGGCGAGCACCTGCCCCGCTCTCACGCGGTCGCCCTCTTCGACCAATACACGCTCGATAGCCACACCACTGACTTTTGCACTGACATTAGCGATATCTTTGGCGTTGATGGTGCCATCAGCGCTGAGTGTGCGACCGATATCATCTTGGCTTGGGCTAACGGTTTCTACTGACAAGACAGACTGCTCCGTACTCGCAGTGCTATCAGCTTCATTGCCACCTGCCACACCACTAGAGGCTACCGGCTCCTCTCGTAACTCGTCTGTACTACTGCCCCAATACTTACCCAGCACAACTCCAATCACCAGCACCGCAACCAATGCTGGCAACAACCATAGTGGCATTTTTGCAGGAGAGTTTTTAGATGAGGCATCAGATTGACGATACGGTGGTAGCTCAGCGTGTTGAGGTGTCTCAATATTGGTTTGCTGCCCACTAGTCGGTTCTTGCTTATTGTCAGGGTCTTTAAAGTCACTCATAGTCGGTCTCTATAAATACGGATAATAATAAAAGCAGCGCTTAAGCGTTCACTTAAACCATTACTCAAAAACAATCACTGGACAGCCACTAGTTAGAACAGGCTATGAATTAGTGGTTAGTGCGCTATCTTTTTGCAGCAAGCTCATTGCGAGATTTTTTGCAAACGATTTAAGCTGTTGTTGTAACTCTGGTTGTTCATAAACTGACCCGCCAAGCGTGGCTTGTTGTAGTGACGAGTCAGTAAACATACCGATGGTAAAATAAAGCAAGGTGAACAGGCGCAATGGCTTAGTGTGATCGTCAGTGGGACCAAGAAATGTGGACAGATAGCCTTGAAACCGTGCCAATACTTGAATGTCATGTTCAAACAAAGTCACCATTTCTGGGTTATTCTGTACTGAGATATTCTGTGACGCTAGCTTAGCAATCGCTGGATTCTCAATCAGTAAATCCAAAGTTTTATCGACCCACTGCTCTAACGCTTGGGCGGGCGCAAGTGTGCTATCTGCAATCGCGGCTTCCGTTTGAGATACAAAAGCCAACAGCTGACGAGCATGCATTCTACATACCGCTTCATACAGCGACCGTTTGCTTTGCCAGTGAAAGTGAATAGTGGAGATATTCTTGCCAGATGCTTTTGCAATATCTCGAGTAGTAACCGCTTTAAAGCCTTTAGCCGAAAACAGCGCTTCGGCACATCGTAAAATGGAAGCGGCGCTACTATTAGGTTCAGATTCGACTCGATCAAGCGCGGTTTCAAAGTCAATTTCAGATAATTTTGTCATGGGTCATTATTAATCAATCAATTGATTGAGTCAAACATTTTAGATATCCAAACGGTATATAATAATAGCCCTTTTAAGCATTGGTATAACGACTCGCCTCAGGCATCCAGCGGTGAATCAGTTGGCTGACATCCGCTTTTCTCGCAGGATCTGCAATCAAGTGCTTGGCCAAACGCTGCGCAATGGCAAATAACTGCTCATCACGGATAAGATCGGCTAAATAGTAGCCAATATTACCTGTCTGACGTTTACCGAGCAGTTCACCCGGCCCGCGCAGCTCTAAGTCTTTTTGAGCGATAACAAAACCATCGGTGCTATCACGTAGCACGTTCAAACGCTCTGTGCCTGTTTCTGATAATGGTTTTTGGTATAACAACACACAAAAGCTCTTAGTTGAGCCACGCCCAACGCGCCCGCGCAACTGATGCAACTGCGACAGACCTAGACGCTCCGCATTTTCGATCACCATGAGCGACGCATTGGGTACATCAACCCCCACTTCGATGACGGTTGTGGCAATTAACAAATCTAAATTACCCGCTTTGAATGCTTGCATGATGGCTTGTTTATCCGCAGATTTCATTTTGCCGTGTACTAAGCCAATGCGAATGTCTAAGCGCTCATTTAAGTCCTCATACGTGGCTTCAGCTGCTTGTGCATCGAGCACGCTAGATGCTTCTACTAAGGAGCACACCCAGTAAGCTTGCCTACCCGCTTCGCAATTCACGGCAATGCGTTCGATCACCTCATCGCGTCGATTACGATCGATGGTCACCGTCGTAATTGGGGTACGTCCCGGCGGCAGCTCATCAATAATAGAGGTATCCATATCACCATAAACACTCATGGCAAGCGTACGCGGAATTGGCGTTGCTGTCATAATCAGCTGATGCGGTGTGCTATTGGCCACGCCTTTATTGGTCAATGCCATACGCTGCTCAACACCAAATCGATGCTGCTCATCAATGATAACGAGGCCTAGCTTGGCAAACTGCACTTGCTCTTGAAACAACGCATGCGTACCCACAACGACTTGTACCGTATTCTCACTCACCGCTTCTAAGGCCTCACGGCGTTGTTTGGCAGTTTGCTTACCCGCGAGCCAACCAACACCGATACCTAGCGGCTCAAACCATTGTTTAAAGTTCACGAGGTGCTGCTCTGCCAAAATCTCAGTCGGTGCCATGACTGCCACCTGCCAACCACTATCAAGCGCATAACCCGCTGCGCCTGCTGCAACCAAAGTCTTGCCAGCGCCCACATCACCTTGTACCAGTCGCAGCATCGGAATAGAGGTTGCCATATCAGTCGTGATGTCTTTCATCACTCGTTTTTGTGCCCCTGTTAGATCAAACGGCAAGGCACCAAATAGCTTATCAGCCAGCGAACTGTAGGTCGTACATTTAGGCGCTTTATGCTGATGCAGCTGTTGACGACGGTACAACAGGCTAAGCTGATGGGCGGTCAACTCTTCGATAATCAAGCGCTGACAGGCAGCGTGAGTACGCGCAGTCAGTTGGGTCAACAGTTTATATTGCTGGCTTGCGTTGGTGTAGGTAGGCGGCGTATGTAGCAGTACTAGCGCTTCAAATATCGTTAAGTTATAAACATTGCTATGAGCGATGCGAGCAGCTGCGCTATGGCTATCATTATTGACGTTGTAAACGGACGCAGCAGGCCTATTCACACTATTGCCAATCATATTATCAGGCACACTTCGCGCCAATGTCGAAAAAATATCTTCTGGAAAGTCTGTCTCTAGCAGTACAGATTTGGCTGGCTCAAAAGGTACTAATGGTAAGTCAGCCACGACTGCGAAGTCTTCAGTCGTAAACAGCGTCATCGGTAGACCTTGACTACGAACCGTTTGCAATGCCAGTTTTATCAAAGTTCGTAGTTTATTTTGGTGCAAGCCTTTCACACTAGGATAAATGGGCTGTAGACCCGTATCAGTCGTGGCTATATTATCTGTGATAATTTGATATTCAGGATGGTGTATTTGTTTGCCGTAACGACTGACTTTGACTTCACCAAACAGCTGCAATCGCGTCCCCAGATTCATGGTCTGCGCAAGGCCGCGATAGACTTTAAAAAACCGCAAAGCTATGGTGCCTGTATCATCGTCCACAGTGACGGTCATACCGCTACGTTTAGTATCGATATGGACCACGCGTCCGGTAATCATAGCCGACTGTCCGTGCGCCACTTCTGCGATTGATACCAGTCGACTGCGATCTTCATAATCACGCGGCAAATGCAGTAGCAAATCAAATATTCGCTTGATATTCAATTGTGCCAATTGCTCAGCCACCTTTGTCCCAACACCTGCCAGCGCCGTCACTGGCATATCTAACGCCGAGAGTGGCAAGTCAGGCCTTATATGATCTACTGAATTGGCTGAAGAAACATTCACCGATACTGGCATCAAAGATCCTAACAAGGTTATTTATTATTTTTATCTATGTCATCAACTGTTTTAAATATAACTCACCTAAGGAAGATTGTCATAAAATTACCCGTAAAAACAGCAAAATATAAACATCAATTCATCTCATTATAGCTGAACAGTCAATGACTTATGCTAAGCTATTCCGTCATGACTGCCAAACCCTTTAAGACAACTTGTTTACATCTATCATATGAATAGTAGCTGTCTTATTTTCTACATCATGGTTTTTATAAATCACGGTCATTTTATAAGGTGTTTTTTATGTCAGACTCTGCTCTGTATCGACCGTCTTATCAAGGTTTAAGTATATTACGTCTTAGTATGCTTGCCGTCGCTGGGTTATGCGTCAGTGCTTGCAGTACCCTAACACCCACTGCTCAAATACCTAAAACGCCAGAGCCTATCGTGGAATTACCTAGCGTCGCCTTGGTCTTGGGTGGCGGCGGTGCCAAAGGGTTTGCTCATGTGGGTGTGATAAAGGCATTGGAAGAGAATGGCATCAAACCAACACTGATCGTCGGTACGAGTGTCGGCAGCTTAATCGGTAGCCTGTATGCCAGTGGTTACACGCCAGTACAGCTTGAGCAATTGGCACTGACCACCACCGATAGCCAGTTGACGGACTTCACACTGTCCAATCAAGGCTTTGTCGAAGGCATCAAACTCAAAAACTTTGTAAATGAAAAAGTTCGCGGACAAGTCATAGAAGACTTTCCAATTGCCTTTGCCGCCGTTGCAGCAGAAAAAGACACTCTAAAAAAAGCCGTGCTGACCACTGGCGATGCTGGGCTTGCTGTCCAAGCATCCTGTAGCGTGCCTAATATTTTTATTGCCCCGCGTATTCCAGAAAAAATTGGTAAAAAATATATTGACGGTGGCGTGGTCAGCCTCGTACCCGTTGATAGTGCACGCGACTTGGGCGCTGATATTGTTATCGCTGTTGATGTAACTACCGCTCAAGTCAATGGCCCTATTGATAATAGAGCACTAACCATCAGCTCATTAAGCGACTTTTGGGGCTTTCTCGAAACCAATATCGTATCCACTACCAATCGCTCCCCATCAATACGCCGCGAACGAGATCGCGCGGACATTGTCATTACACCTAATGTCGGTCGTAATAGCTCAATAGATACCAGGCAGCGTCGTACGCTGATAGAAGCAGGTGCACAAGCCACGACGCCACACATTAACGCTATCAAACAGTTGATTCGAGAGAAATCTACTAGCAAATACGCAACGCTTTAAGTAACTCTATCTGAATACTAATGAATACGAATTTCAATCAGCGTCGAACACAGCACATAAAAAAGCACCACCGTTATAAACGGCGGTGCTTTATCAAAAATAAATACCAATATCTGGCGAATTTTTTACTATAAAAGTCTTAGCGTTATTTAACACGCGCGCGATATTTTACTGCAACGGTATCATTCAAGCCGACACCTTCAAGATCCCAACGAACCGCCTTATAATACTTGAGTGCGACATCTTGTAGCTGGTTGTCTACCTTGGTACGTAGTGGCATACGGGCGAAGTTATTGCCATCGACACTACCATATGGGAATTCAGGGGCGACTGTACTCAAAAGCTCTACTTGATCTGGGATACTCATGGTGACCGTCATCTTACGAACGCGATCAGCATTGGTGTTGGTAAAGTATCCTTGATATTCCAATACGTTACCTGATTGCAGACGAGTATTTGTATCGACAGGGACGAGTACTTCTTGACCATTGGCATCAACACTGACCAACGATGCTGTGATTTTACTATTGACCGCTTGAGCACTTGAATTGCCGCTCGCATTTGTATTGGCTTGAACTGCCATTGAGCTATCAACTGCTTGCTCTGGTGTTGGCAGCATGGCAGATGCCTGCGTGACTACCATCGCACCGATGAGCGTACCGGCAACAACGTGAAATAAGCGATGACCGCTCCAAGCACTAAATGGGCTAGCAAATTGGTTACTTTTTTTCATAATTCTCATTATCCCTGATTGATATATCGGTAAAGCACAGATGGCAAAAACTGAGTTGTCTTAACACATAGTCAATAATTAAAAGAATCAGATTCATTATTTTTATTGATTATCTTCGTTCATTGACAGTAAAGCAATAGCGCTTAGCATAGCAAAAAGCATTTGTGTGTACATTAACCCCGTGTTGAGGTTGTGTATATCACTGATGGGCAATAAAAAGACCTCAACACAGCTGAAATAAAAGATAGCTCATAACCGCGTTTTTTGCTATGGTAAATCTTTAGCGTTAGGCATTTTTTTGCTACGCCCTTTTTCTTATTCTAACGACTACTGCTCCCATTATGACTACTAGTTCCATGCCACAGATTAACCCTGAATACGTCCATTGGTTCCGTAACTCTGCCCCATACATTAATACGCATCGCGGTAAGACTTTCGTGATTATGTTTGGCGGTGAAGCGGTCAATCATCCTAACTTCAGCACGCTGATTCATGACTTTGCCTTGCTCCATAGCTTGGGTATCAAGCTGGTACTAGTACACGGCGCGCGACCGCAGATCGAAAAAAACCTAAAAGACGATAATATTGAATCTCCGCTGCATCAAGACATTCGTATCACGCCGCGTGCCGCAATGCCCGCTATCCTGCAAGCGGTTGGCGCGATTCGCTTACAGATCGAAGCACAGCTGTCGATGGGATTGGCTAATTCCCCAATGTACGGCTCACGTATTGACGCCATCTCAGGCAATTTTGTCACGGCGCGCCCTTATGGCATTCGTGAAGGCATTGATTATCAAATGACGGGCGAAGTGCGCTCTATTGACGTTGAGGCCATCAAAAACAATCTACTGCATGACCATATCGTGATTTTAGGCTCTATGGGCTACTCTGCGACGGGTGAAGTATTCAATTTGCTCGCTGAAGACGTTGCGCTTAGCGCTGCGGTTGAGCTGGGTGCTGATAAGCTGATATTCCTGGGCGAAGAAGCAGGTATCAATGATGGTGATCGTTTGCTACATGAGATGATTCCAAACGAAGTGGATCGCTTCTTACGTGACCGTGATTTGAACTGTGAAATCAATTATTTCTTGAACTGCGCAAGCTTGGCTTGCCGTCAAGGTGTCCATCGCACGCATATCATCTCCTATGCCAAAAACGGTGCACTATTAGAAGAGTTATTCACTCGTGACGGTTCTGGTACGCTGATTAGCCATGATCCTTACGAAGAAATTCGCCGTGCCAATATCGATGACGTCGTTGGCCTTATCGAGCTGTTATCCCCTCTAGAAGAGCAAGGTATCTTGGTCAGTCGCTCACGTGAACGCTTAGAGCAAGAGATCGACAACTATAGCGTCATCGAACGTGATGGTATGATTTTGGGTTGTGCAGCGCTACATACGTTAGATGCAGAGTCCGCAGAAATCGCTTGCGTTGCCGTACGCCCTGAATATCGTAGTGGCAGCCGCGGTGCTGATTTGCTTGCGTTTTTAGAGCAGCAAGCGCGCAGCCATGGTTTGTACAAGCTGTTTGTATTGACGACTCGTACCGCGCATTGGTTCGTGGAGCAAGGCTTTGCAGAAGTTGAGGCAAGTGCCTTGCCAGCAGCACGTCTGGAGAAGTACCACAATGGTCGCAATTCTAAAGTCTTTCAAAAAAACCTATAGTTTATAGTCAAACTGATACAAAACCTCTGCGCATAAAAAAGCCTTCATAATCATTATGAAGGCTTTTTTATAGATTAATGCTTCAACCGCGCATTACTTTACTTTCAATAGCTCAACCGTAAAGATAAGTGTGCTATTTGGCTCGATACCAGCGTTACCCGCTTCGCCATAGGCGATGTCTGATGGGATATAGAACTCGTACTTGCCGCCTTCTTTCATCAACTGTAGACCTTCTGTCCAGCCAGCGATTACTTGGTTTAGTGGGAACTCAATCGGCTCACCACGCTCATAAGAGCTGTCAAATACGGTACCATCGATCAATTTACCTTCGTAGTTCACTTCCACTACGTCAGTTGCTTTTGGCGATTTACCTGTACCTTCTTTCAATACTTTATATTGCAGGCCAGAATCTGTTTGCTTCACGCCTTCTTTCTTCGCATTTTCTGCTAAGAATGCTGTGCCAGCCGTTTTATTTTCTGTTGCTTTGGTTTGCATGTCTTTTGCGAACTGTTCTTCTTGCTCTTTTTGATACGTCATCAATACTTCTTGCATTTGCTCTTGGGTCAATGCTGAATCATTGCCTTCGTAACCATCACGGAAACCTTTTTCAAAAGTATCGAGGTTCAAATCTTTGACAGCTTCTTTATTGCCTTCTGCCATCATGAATCCTAAGCTATAGCCCACTTTTTCACTTGCTGAGCTCTGTTCAGTGATAGAAACGCTTTGAGCAGCTGTTTCTTGACTGCCGTTATTGGTGCTACAGCCTGTCATTAACAACATAGCACTAGCAAGGGCACTAATGCTTAAAGTAGTGATTTTTTTCATAGATTACTCTCTGATTGTAAGAATAGTGGCGAGATGTCACATTGCTCTATAATAACAAATCTTAGTTTTGGGAACCACGCTTTACATGAAATTATTGGGCGAATGTACAGTCTGTGTTAATATTTCCTATTATAATAACAAGTTATCACACAAATATAGTGGCAGGTAAAGCTTTCTATCTTTAAATCCATCAATACATAGGCTAAGCTAAATTGGTTAAGGAGATAAGTAATCGAATGTTGGTATTTATCGTTGATATATGAGTGTCAATAGCAAAGCGATAACTAAAAACCAGACTGATACTTTTGATAATCCTCTTTATTCGAAAATTATAATATCTTCACATAACTCAATTTAAAGACACTATTTATAATAAACCATCTATATATTTGTCTCGTTCAACAGTGATTGTACTAACAATACTTTTGAATGTTACCTATAGGATGATTCAAGGAGGATAAGATGAACCCAATGTACACATCTTTTAACGGTTATCTTGGTGGGCCTATCGGTTCTATCATTGGCGCTATTTTGATATTTATCATTGGTTGGCTGGTCGCACTCGGTATCGCAGCACTTGTCCGCGGTGTGCTCTCTAAAGTCAATCTTAATCAACGCATGAACTCTTCAACCGGTAAAACTTACGATCTTGAGGGAATTATCTCCAAGATTGTTTTTTGGTTTATCTTTATCATTGCTATTTCAGGGGCGCTTAGCCAACTAAACTTAAACTCAATTTCGGCACCATTTGCAAATATGGTTAATCAAGTATTGGCATTTATCCCTAATCTCATCGGTGCGATTGCACTTGGTGTAATTGGTTGGGTCATCGCCACGGTAGCACGCACTGCAATCAATGCGGCGCTTTCTAAAACAACAATGGACGAGCGTCTCAGCGCACAAGCAGGCGTAAAACCGATGAGCAGCACCATCGCTGATATGGTTTACTGGTTTATCTTATTGGTTGTTTTGACCATGGTACTCGGTCAGCTAGAGCTTGATGGTTTGTTTGCGCCATTGACCAATATGGTCGACAAAATCTTCAGCTTTATTCCTAACATCCTAATCGCTGGTGTGGTCTTTGTCGTTGGTTACATCATTGCCAAAGTCGTACGCGGCATTGTGACCAACCTTGTTTCTACTTTCAATGTTCAAGAGTTAGCGACGAAAGCTGGCTTGAGTGAACAAAACAGCTTACCTAATATTGCCGGTTCGCTAGCATTTTTAGTGGTTATTATCCCAACGATTATTGCTGCTTTGAATGCATTAAAAATCGACGTTATTGCTCGCCCTGCGACCAATATGCTGAATAAAATCATGGAAGCATTGCCAAACATCTTCATGGCAGTGGCTATCTTGTTTGTGACTTTTTATGTTGTACGTATGGTTGCAAATATCGTCAAGGGATTGCTTGAAAACACTCAAATCAATCAAATGCCTGCCAAAGTTGGCTTGCAAGAGACTATGGGTGACAAGAGAATCTCTGACTTAGTTGCTTATGCGATTATCTTCTTTGCTATGCTATTTGCTGCTATCGCAGCTGCTGATTTACTAGGTTTTGAGCCTATCTCAGCTATTATTACGATGTTTATCGCATTTGGCGCTAACATCATCTTAGGTGCAATTATCCTGTTTATTGGATTTTGGCTTGCCAATATCATTGCGGGTGTTGTTGAGCGTTCTGAACAAGGTTCACAATTCTTAGCAAACATTGTCCGTGTATTGATTATGGGCCTTGTACTTGCTATGGGTCTAAAAGCAATGGGTATTGCAGATTCAATCGTGAATCTAGCATTTGGCCTAACGCTAGGTGCTGTAGCTGTCGCCTTTGCCCTATCATTTGGTCTTGGTGGTCAAGAAGCAGCCGCGCGTTTCCTACGTAAAATGCAAGATAAAATGGATCGTGAGCGCGACGAAGCAAAAGCAAAATCTACGCTGCAGCCAAGCTCATCAACGCAAGAAAAAGTTGCTGATTCAGTTCGTGACAACACACCTTCCGCTGCTAGCACGTCAACGACTGATTTGCGTACTGATGTGATTGACACTCCTCGCGTAGATACTGATACCAACGATATTTATAACAGTGATCAAATTCTTCCTGGTAATGATCTTAACAATGACATCAATAAATAATTATCAATAATTACTTACTCTTAGATAAGAAAAAGACAGCCTAGGCTGTCTTTTTTT
>Ga0098065_1000957_pt1 | contig 11397 bp, 6 predicted proteins | sample 25_taG_FD_75062 | JGI IMG/M metagenome (GOLD analysis project Ga0098065, IMG submission 75062) | Marine viral communities from Cariaco Basin, Caribbean Sea - 25_WHOI_OMZ | ecosystem: Environmental > Aquatic > Marine > Oceanic | place: Caribbean Sea: Cariaco Basin | collected 2014-11-08 | reverse complement strand
CGCAAGCCGCGACCAAAGATAAAGCGGCCATTGGTGAGCTCATCCGCGACTTCGTTTGGTAGCATGTAGGTGTATTGCTGCTCTATCCCTTTTTGAGTGCTGTGTACCGTCATGCTGGCACCGCCATTTAATTCATACTCAAGATAAGCGCTTGCTGGGTGCGTGAGTTGACCACGCCCTAAATCCATCTTGCCGGTCTTAACGATGGCTGTTACCGCATCTACTTCTTGGTCAAGGCGATAGATACCGTCATCAGCTTCACCGTATAGCACACCATTGATAACCACTAGGCGATTATAGTTGTAAGGATTGTAGCGGCTCATCGCCCAGCTATCGACGTTTGCTGTCCACGCCTGACCTTGTGCGCCGCCACTACTGAGCACGCTATCCTCAATCACTGCGCTATCGATAATGACTACCGTGGCATTAAGCTTATCAATCACCTCGTCAGTGATAGCAATGCTGTCCATGATGATAGCGTTTTGAATGATGCTATCAAGGACAGTGTCACTAATGACGGCGGTATCAATAAGCGTGCCAGCCGCGCCAAACTTACCCGCAGTCGTATCACTGATAGCTACGTCATCGGTGATAATATCGGCACGATTGAATAGCAGCTTATCAGTGATAGGCGTGCTATCTGTCACAAAACTTGCGACATTGCGCTGAGTGAATGTCTGCCCATAAGCAAAGGCGCTGTCTGTAATAAGGGTGGCAATACTACCAGTAGCGCTATCGGTCACACCAGTGCTATCACTGATTAACTGTACGGCTTGCAGCTTATCGGTGGCGCTATCAGCAGTAACCAGGCTATCGATAATCAAGTCGCGCTCAATGGCTGTGACAGCATCTTTGGCGCGTGCGCTGTCAGTGACTAAGTGGCTGACAATACGCTGGCTGGTCGTGCTGTCAGATACTTGGGCGCTATCCTTGGTGATCGAGCGTGTGCTGCCGCTTAGTAGTTCATCATTAGCAGTAGCGCTATCAGATTGCACCGACAATAGATTATGCTGATACTGTTCGTTTATTTTGGTGCTATCGGTGTGTAGTTGGATTGACGATTTAGTGTCTATTACTTGGTCGAATATTAAAGCGCTATCGTGCAAGACTTGAATACTGCTATCAATCACCTCATCGCTGGCAGTAGCGCTTACGCTTACCAACATCGACAAGCCAAATAGCCATGTGCCAGCAATACGCGCTACACCATCACTAATAGAACTAAAGCCGCCAAAGGTAGAGTTGCTTGCCACTGCCGTATCTTGGCTGTCGTCCCTATAATTACTCATTGATGACTCCTATAAAATGATGGGCTGATTGATTATTGACAAGAACGCTTCGTCCCCACTGCCTCCTGTTTCCTGTTTCGTTTGTTTCAGAGATATTGGCATAAGTAATATCACCAAAAACTACCTTGCAAGCGTCACGATAAAAAGTATCGTCATTCTGATTTGGTGATTGAGCGTAGTACCAGTCGCTATGCTCAATCGTTTTAACTAAGTCTGCGCCATCAACGATATTGCATAGTAATTTATAGTTAAACGTCGCTTTAGTTTCATTGCTAATGCTATAGTTTTTTACTGCCGGTGGTGGTGGCCCATTCTGCAAGTACCATTCTGACGAGCTATACTGATACATCATTCCCGATATATCAAAAGGTAAAGCTGGCAACCACGGTCCCTCGTCTGCAAACTCACTGTAAGGTGTTTTCGCTCCGCTATGTCTATATATCTCAGCCCATACTGGGAAACCGTCTTTGGGGTAAGGCACCCCTGTTTCTTTCTCTAGCTTACCGTAGTATGTAAATTTTTCATGGAATGTCCAGTACAGATAATAGTTTGGGTCATTGACAGCGTTAAGGACAAATAACTCGTCATCGCTTTGCAAACGAAAGCCTTTTATGTTGGCGTATATCACAGCGTTTCGACAGTAAAAAGGAATGGTAGTCGCTATATCTAGCGATGGATTATAAGTCGTTACGGTATTTTTTTTGGTTGTGTAGTGCCGCAATCTTGAAAACCCACCGGTTCGCCAAAAGTAAGCGTCATTTCGATATGTAGGCTTTGTAAAACCTAAATCAACACCCTCAATAGTGGTTGTTTTATGCGCTGGTGCTATCAACTGTCTATCGTCAACATCTGTAATATATAAGCTGCCGTCAATGCGAGCAGCGCCTATCCACTCTTTTTGCCGCCACTTACCAACAATCATCGCCTCCTCAAAATCTGTTTCCATATCTTTAGGCTTTGCTTGCTCGTCATTGAAATACTTAACTGTCTTGAGGGTGTCGCCAATATAGTAAGCCAAAACAATGGTGTCGCTTTTTGAGGTTTTAGTACCTAGCGGTAGCTTGGGTGTAGGTAGTGATATGCAGCCGCCAAGCATCGGCTCAGGTACTTTTACCTGCTTACCTTGATAGACGCGCCCTTTGCTTATTCGTTGCATATTGCCGTCGTGAATAGCGATAGGTTGCAACTCTAAGTTGTTCCAATAATCCACCTCAGCAGGGCTATAACCCACTGCGGCGCGACTGTTTAATTCTATGATTGAGGTTCTAGCCAGCTTGTAACGTACCGCTCTATTCGCTTGGGTATTTTTTTGAATATCTTTATAAAGCCTCTCTAAATAACGTGGTAGGAAGATACTAGGTTCTGTATTGAGCTTATCTGCCGCACTCAGTAATCCATTATTTTTTGCAGCACCCAATCGCAAGCGTAACTTGTAAGCCATGCTGTAAAGGTAATTAGTACCGTCCTCGATGTTGTAGCAAGTGTTTACCGCCTCGTTGCCGCTATCGTTCATCGACCAGCCCATTGCGCTTGAGTAAGCAAGGTTGCTGTAAAAATCCTGACTACTACAGACTTTTATAATCGCACCAGCTCGCCGCCACGCTTCAAAATCTGAGCCTTGCGGTGGGAATGTTTCACCACTTGGCATGGCACCGAAGCGGTCAAGTATCATCTGTATCTCGCTATCACCCACTTCTTTTATGTACTCATGAAAGGCGTTTGTCTTGGTTGCAGGAATAACTGGAAGGGGCATTGCCCAAACACCAGTGCTGTTTATTCTAACAAGCCACGGTTGGCTCTCTCTATCAAAGCCAACTAGGTCGGTGTCTAAGTAACCATATCTGCACTGATACTCACCTTTCTTATGGCATCTGCCTGTATAGGCTGGCAAGTTGGTGTCTTTAAGACTGAGGTTGATAGCCTCTTGGTACTTATCAGGGATAGAGAATTTAACTCGCTCTAAGTATTCATCAGGCAGGTTCTCAAAATCTTGTCGCCCATACCCTCCAACAATCTGCATAACCTCAGCCATTGCGCCTGAGTACCATGTTGGGCGTTGGTCGATATACTGCGTATAAACAGCGCCGTTAATAGGTTTTGGTGGTATAAACTCTTGAAAGTTAATACCGTAAGGACAGGCAAATCTAAGCAAGCGCATGCTCTCAGGCGCAAGCTCCGATGTGTAACCCATTAGCCTACTACGTGTTTGCTGCGTAATCCTTAATGGCAAGCCTTGCTTTTGTTTTAGTAACGCACTGCCATTAACGGCACCTGAAAACAACATTGGTACAGTTAATGGCGTGGTGTAATCGTCATAATCATCATTCGGTATCACCACCTTATGCGCGATAACTCTAAAGTTGCCGCCCATATCTTGTACGATAAAAGAGCCGCCATCAGGTAGGTCGTAAACCGACTTCAAGCTATCAATACCTGACAACTCTTTTAGGTTGGTGAGCTTTCTTGCTGCGCTTTCAATAAAAGCGCTGTCGTTATCAGTAAGCTTTCCACCAATAACATGCAACCCATACGGCCTACCCTGGTGCATACGTCACCTATACCGTCAGACTGATACGATAACCAATCTCATAGGTATCGCCGTCTTGAAAGACGCGAGGCGCAGCATACTTACTGGCACTAATGAGCGCGCCAGCCGTACTACCCTTGCTGCTATTAGTTAGCATGGCCGCACCTTGTACGGTCAAGCTACTGGCAGTTTTCATAGTGACTTTTGCGACGGCTGCCATGTTATCAATCGAGTTAGTTGAAGTATTGGTAGGCGTCCACGTTGGGCGTGTCGCTGCGCTATAACCTTCAGTCATGCTGACGATTTCGCTTGCGGCACTAGCAAAGCTTGCGGCTGTCCAGTTCGCTGCTGGCTGCGCTGCTGCTGAGAATAATGCTAGATGATAGCTGGCAGGTTTTGTCGTGGTGCCAAGCGCGACGTTTAGGATATGCGCAAGACCTTCGGTTGGAATAAGGTTTTCGGTACGGGTCCACTCGCCGCCATTGATGCGGTCAAAGTATTCACCTTTGGCCGTAATGCCTTGCCCGGTGGTAATACTGCCATCGTCATTACTTGTGTAGTCTTTGGCGCTTACCGCTGCTAGTAATGCGCTCGCTAAGAAGGGGTTTAATGATTTATGTGATTTCACGGTTTTGTCTCCTTTGACAATTTGGTTAACCGTGATTAGTTTACCGCTGTGACAAGCCTGCGGTCGAACCTTACAGTAGTGCCGGACTGAGCGCTGATATTGCTAATGCGTCCAGCTTGATACTCAACAATCTGTCCAGCACTACTACCAGCGACATAACCATTGCTCGCCAGCCATACCGTTACCAAGCTGCCGCCCTCCGCTGCCTCACCAATATCATTGCTTGGTATCTGTATCGCGCTGTTTGGAACTGGCGCTTGAGCGCTCTTAATAGAGATAGTCATATCGTCCGGCTGCGTGCCTTGAATAAATATCACATGGTCCGACTGACCAATCCATAAGCCGTTCTCGACCGGCTGTATAAAGGTGACGCGCTGGCTAGTCTGAATAAAGCCGTGGCGTTCATCGTGAAGATGATAAGCCAGTGGCTCAGAAAAGCGGATGACGTTGGCCGTAGCAGTGATTAAGCGACCGCGCCAGTAGCATAAAAATTTACCCGTAGGCATAGGTGATAGGTGGGCGAACTGTGCTGCCATGCCTAGTTTATGATCCTTAGTGATAGTAAAATCAGTAGCATCACGACTTGCTGTGCCTGCTAGTTGCATATCAGTGCCGCCAACACTGGTCGCGTAGATATTTACGCCAGTCACCGTAGCGTCAAAAACCATAGGCAGTACAATATTTGCTGACTCACCGGAAGTCACATAGTCCGATAAGCTAGACTCCATTGAGCCACGCAGCCATGAGATAGCCACGCTTCTTGATGACGGCTTGGTATTTTCCACGTTATCATCAGCAATCGGCACTGGCGGCTTATTAATCGTTAAAGGCTGGCACGTTTGACCATCGTAAGTGAACAAGCCTTGCTCGCCAGCTACCACGACCAGGTTGTTTAGTACGGTATGGCTTACGGTATTACTGCTACCACCGATAATCTCTAATTCCTCGTGCGTCCAGTTACCAGCATTAACCTTTACCCACATGCCATCGATTACCGCAAAAACGTCCTTATGCAATGGGCTTTGCCATAGGTTTTGATACTTGCTGTCTGTCACTTTACCGCCACTGGCAATCATATTGAGCTTGCCAGCTGGCGTGACATTGGCGTTCACCACATCGCGCATATAAACGAATGGCTCGCGGCCACCTTGCACCATAGCCGCATCTTCTGAGGTATTATCGATACCAAAACATGGCATAAAACTTTGACTAGGCATGATAGCCTCCTTTTCTGAATTGGTCTGAGTTGCCGTCAGGCGTGATAAATCTCTGTTTGTTTTGTATGTCAGCTGAGCCTGATTGATAGGCATTAAATCCGTCAGCCGTTATCCTTATAGACGGTTTTGGAGGCAAGCGTGGGCGAGTAACCGTCATTCTCTTATCAAAATTATTAAGGTCGTACTCACTAATGAATGAGTCGATACCCTCAATAGCTATACCTCTTACTCTTAGTGATATAAACGCCGTACCGTATGATGATAAAACCCCAGCACCAATACTTGTAGGCACATGAGCGCCTACTCTAAGCCCTTGCCACATATAAGGCTTGTCATTGCTGAGTGATTTTCCCATCGCTTCTGAGGAAAGCCCTTTTGGTATTACCCATCTATGTTTTAACTGAATGGTCGGACGCTCAATTACTGGCGCAGAAATACCACCAGCAGAAGAAACCGTACTCCATACTAATAATAGATTAGGCTTACCTATCGATAAAGTGTCAACAGACTGCTCTCTAAAGTAAATATCTTGACGAGTAAAAGGTATTTTTGGCAAGCCAGCCCTGCCAGCTGGTATGCCTTTTTTATCAAGGTTAATTACTATTGCTTTTAAATAGGTGTAAGGTCTACCAGTTAGGCTGCTATCCAACCCTTTTGTAATTATGGCTCTGTTTTTATTTTCTACCTTAGCTTTACCAACACCTTTACTTACCCAAAAATCAATAACGTGAGGTGTCCTTCCGCTATGGTTTGACTCGGGGTGATTATCTTTGGCTTGACTGGGCGCTTCGGCTGGCGCGTAAATAGTATGCGGTGACATACGTGGCTTGCCTAGCGCAATAGTGCTTTGGATAACTTGATTTGCTTCGCCAAAAGTAATCGCTCTGTGCTTCAGTTCAATACGGTTGTCGTTGCCAAAATTAATAATACCTATACCTGTTTCCACTATAATTGTGTTTGCGGTAACAACAGTTGCGCCAAATAAGGTACTTACTTCAGACTGTCTAACATATAGTACGTTTTGGTTGAGTGCTGGCTCAGGCACTTGTAAGTACCTAGGGTTTACATCAGGAACTTTAATACCGCGACCATCAAGATTAACCCTTTGCTCAGAAAATAATGGCGCACCAGTATTGATAACAACATGCTTTTGGCTGAGCTTAGTATCAAGCCAGCCTTGCAAGCGAATGGTTTTAGTGCGGTCTGAGATATAGAGCTTGCCAAACAAGGTTGCGGTATCACCCATTGTTGCGACCTTGCGCCACTGGGTACGAATAGCAGCTGCGCCAAACTCCATGCTATCGTGTCCGTAGGTACGCATTTCAGGCGTTAGGTTATATACACGCCCCTCACCATAGAGTGTAAGCTGCCTCCATTTTGGGGCAATAATATTAAAGTGGATAAAGGTATGGGGCGTACCATAGCGGTTAGGCTCAAATCCTGCTGGCTCGATGTACTTATTATAGGTGTCAATCGTTGGTAGGTTTATCTGTGGTGGTGCAATGCTATATCTTTCATCAAAGCGCAGCGTTCTAATGGCATGTGAAATCATAGGCTCGCTTATCTCTAAACTCTCAAAGCGACCAATACCTCTAAAGTACCGCCTATTACTTTCAACCAATGGTCTGCCGTATGTTGAGTGAGTACCGCCACTATGAACCACTACCCTTGCATCATTATATATTGAGCTGTACGAGCCAAAGTAAGGCGCGTCCACGCCAAAGGTAGATAGATACCTAATCGCGCCAGCAACCATACCACCACCGATAATAGGCGGCTTAATGCCCATCGGTAGTAATGGCTCTGCGTTATTATCTATGTACGTGTAACCAAATCTCTGCGACTGAAAACCAATTACACCAATGCGCTTATTTCTATTCTCTATCGATTGCCAGTCTGACCACTTGGGAGGCGCAAGCCCACCAGTAAGGTCAGGCTCTTGCTTGATGTACTGCACTGAATTATAAACGTGCGTATAGCCCCAGCGCAGTGCTTGGTATTCTGCGCCAGTGAAAAACCCTTTTGTGAATAGCTGGCGTGTGTACCAATCGATAATTGGCACGCCAAAGCGCTCAGCAAATCCTAATGGATATAGTGTTTGTGCTACTGGTATGATACGAGTACCAAACAAAGTGGCGATATAACCAACTGGCGCGACTGTCTGTAGTCGCCCTACCAAATGTTTTGTTGGGTATTCTTTAAATATAGAGGCTGGCGCGATTGAGCGTGGGCTAAAGCTCGCCCACGACCTGCCATAGCCTGAGCTGTCATAGCCTTTAGCAATCAAATCTCTTACATTGCGCGTCAGTACCGCCCTGCCGTTGAGATTAGATACCCATGATAAAGGCGTGAGCAAGCGAACACGCAGCCATACTGTATGCTTCTCGCCATATTCAGCGCGGTCAAAACCATCTAGTTTAATGGTTCTGTTTTTATACCAAATAGTTGTTTGACCTGATTGATACGCAAGCAATCCTTTAGGTGCAAGCTCAGGTGTCTTTATAACCACTGGCTTGCCAAGTACAAGCCTATCAAAGCCAGCTGGCTTGACGGTGCGCTGACGATAGCCTATCGCTGGCGTGTTGAAAGCTGGCGCGTCAATACTACCTACGAATATAGACGGTGTTTTATTGCGTACATTGGTTGTGCCAAAAGTAAGGCTATCAACACCACTTGGGCGGCAGTACCGATTGCTGTTTTCTAGGGTAGAGTAATCACTAAAGCTGCCGTCATTTACTGCTACTGCTGATATAAATTTTGAAGTATTCCTTATCGCGGTATCACCAAAAATAGCTGAGGTGATTAACGAGGGAACATGCAACCTACGCATGGGGTCAAAGATTTTAGCGTAACCTGAGTCAAAAGAGTTAAACCCAGTGACATTAAGCGGTCTTGTGTGATCCCATATTGTTGTATTACCCCACTTAGTATGCGATAAGCCGTCAGGCTTTAGCGTGGGAATAAAACCAATGCGGTGCTGAACACCAAACGCTTGCGAGTAAATACCTTTAGGGTGTGCGATGTAAGGTCTAACAATCGGGCGCTCGACTGCTGGCGCGGCAATACCTTTTGGCTTGGCGTACTGGTCTGCCATTGTATTAACAACAATAGGCTTTGGTATGGTGGTAGCTTCATAACCTTTGGTTTTGAGATACTTAACACCGCCTTGAACAAATGGCTTGCTAAATGATTGTGAGTCAAAACCTTTTAGCGGTTGATACTTTCTGAGATTGTATATAGTAGGGCGCGATACCAATGCAGGGCTGATACTACTAACCAACAGTTTGCGATTAACATTTCTTACAAAATGCTTATTTATAGAAAGAGCTATATAACCAAATGGACGTATGAATGCTACTTGGTTTTTAACATTAGGTATCTCAGTAAAGCCGTCAAAAACACCTTTTGGCTCCAAAAAGTTAACAGCATTTTTAATATTCGCCAAACCTAAAACCGCTTCATCAACTCCTTGCGTATATATATTAGCAGTCTCTCCACCAGCACTACTGTCAGACCCTACTTGAAAATTTACAGGGTTTTCTATGGAGGTAATCGCCAATTGTTCTGATGAACACAGAATATCCAGTCTAATATTGGTATTGGTTTCAACCTTGATGGAGTAAGGTCGAGCAGCTGAATTTTTAGGAGGCGGCACACCAAAAGCATATATGGTATTTGGCTCTACAGGCGGTGTTTCTAGGTTGAAAAAAAAGGAAACCTCATTATCTATCTGATAGCCTTTCACATTTTGATGTAGAACTTCTATATCTACACTTAACAGAATTTCAGAATTACTCATCAGCTTCTCTTTTTTTTGTAATTACACCATAATTCTATCTATAACAACTCCCTCAATATTGGGATCAAAACCATCATCGTCCAAACAAACAGCAAATAAAATATCGCCTTTGACTGTAGCGCAAGACATTGTGTACGAACCATCGGCGTTTACTGTAGTTTTGCCAACCATTCTCCCTGTACTCCTTTGAAATGCCATAACAGTAAAACCTTCAGCTGCTTGCTCAAAAGAGTTTTTAACGACTCCCGACATATTCACCGAGGTTGATCTGATGCAGTAAACTTTATTCAGACTCAAATCACCGATATTGTTCAAAAGCAAAGAGTTGGCAGACATAAAACTAAGATTAGGCTTCTTGGCTTGACTTCCTCCAATAAAAAACAAAAACAAACTTCCATCGATATGAAAAAGCATGTGCATATCTGCTATGTCAGATGACGACCATGTTGCTTTTATCCTAACCGATCCGTCACCATAATTCGTAGACTCGATAGTATTAACATCATTTGCTTGCGCTGTTCTATTTGTTGTGAAAAGCAATGCGCCGTATGTCGGCTTTGGAATACGAGCGTACTGATAGGTTGGTGTAGTATAAAAAGAAACGACACCGTTACCAAGAATGTCGCTATAAGACGGAAAATCACCGTCCAAGCCAAATGGATCTAAAAAAACAACAACACCTGCATCATTAAGACTATGTATTTTTGTTTCATAGTACCTATTACTTATCGCCCAAGGGTTGGGTACTGTTTGACTCAAATTTGGAACTACACTTGATGAATTGGACTGAGTTGTCTTGTTGATTGAAGCGCCCATCACTTGGTTGTTAAGATACGTCACTCCTGACGCTTCATTATTAACCACGTATTGATTATCTATTACTAAATAAGGGTCAGTATCATTATTCAAAAACCCCTCATGGATTATTTGACTCATATCAATTCCCCTATAGGCGTTTCATTAATCCAGTAACCTTTATCGCTGTGCCAATCTGCGTACAGCTTGTATAGCTTGCCATCGCCCAGTGCTGCGCGTCTGTTTTCTACCCACTCGCTGAGCGCTGGATAGGCGGTCAATCCTGATTGCTCAAACACAAACATTTCAAACGCTGGCAAGCTGATAAGTCTGTGCCAATTAATAGCTGGCGCGACTGGCTCTACAGTATCAGTAGGCTCACCTAGCATTGGACCATGAGCGTCAATACCATTCACGCCAGCGGTCTGAGTGGGCGGCTTTCTCTTACGCGGGACTTTTGGTTTTTCTAATTCAGTCACTAGATAACTCCTTTACTCTGTCAGCGATACGCTGTAATTCATCAGGCTTTAATAGCGTTAGCATATCAAGCACCTTGTCAACGATGCGAACCCCATGAGGGTCTTTTTTGGATTGATTAACGCCAGTCCAAAGCTCTAGGTTTTCGATACGATTGTCGTCACGCTTACCGTTCTTATGATGTACTCGTTCAGTGCGTTTCAATTCATGACCTAGGTGCTCGCTCATAATTAACCTATGCTGCATGACTTGCTTGCCGTCGATGCGCTTGGCGAGATAACCATCTTGGGTATAACGCCAACCATCAGGCGTTATCGTCTTGGTTTGTATTTCGGTATAGCTATGCTTCATACCGTTCATTCTTGCTTTCATGCTACAGCTGCGAGAGCAATACATTCGCGGCTTGCCATGTGGTCGCTCGAACACGACACTACACACCTTGCAAGTAACATTTTTATCCACTGTCATTGAAGCGGCAGAACAATCGTGCGAACAATATTTTTGATGAGCTTGCTTAGGACTATAAGTCTGACCGCATTGCTTGCAAGTACGGTCAGGTTTCTTTCTAGCTAATGATCTACACTCAGTACCGCAATACTTCTGTGGACCGCGTGTAGGGGTAAATAACCCATTGCATTGTACGCAGTTTTTATCCTGCAAAGTCT
>Ga0098065_1000956_pt1 | contig 11413 bp, 9 predicted proteins | sample 25_taG_FD_75062 | JGI IMG/M metagenome (GOLD analysis project Ga0098065, IMG submission 75062) | Marine viral communities from Cariaco Basin, Caribbean Sea - 25_WHOI_OMZ | ecosystem: Environmental > Aquatic > Marine > Oceanic | place: Caribbean Sea: Cariaco Basin | collected 2014-11-08 | reverse complement strand
GGTAGCCCCGCTGATAGATGGTCTTGATCCTGAACCCATTGTCAGGGTTCAGGCCCAGCCTGCGGCGAAGTCGGCTCATGTGGGTATCGACTGTGCGAGTGTTGATATCCCGGGTCAGCCCCCAGACCCGTTCCAGGAGCATTTCCCGGGTCAGTAACCGACCCTGGTTCTGGAAGAGGAACAGGGTCAGGTCGAAATCCTTGTCGGTCAGGGTGAGCAACTCGCCGTGCAAAGTGATGGTGCGACGGCTGGTATTGACCACGAACGGTCCGTAGTGCAGCTCTTCCTTGTCGGCGTCGGGGTTGGAGCGCCGGGCCAGGGCGTTGATGCGGGCAATCAGTTCTGCAGGCCGAGCGGGCTTGGCCAGGTAGTCATCGGCGCCGGCGTCCAGGGCCTGCACGATGTCCTGCTCACTGTCCCGTTGGGTCAGGAATACCACGGGAACTGGCCAGTTGAGCTGGGAGCGGATGTCCCGCAGCACGTCCAGACCTGTCATGTCGGGGATCTGCCAGTCCAGGATCATCAGGTCATAGCTGCGGTGCAGGGCTGCGCTGATAAACGCCTGGCCGGTAGGGAAACTGTCACAGGGATGGCCCTGGTCAGCCAGAATCTGTTGTACATGCTGAGCCTGTTCATGCTCGTCTTCAAGCAGGGCTATTCGCATGGTCTGTCTCCTGGGGGATGCCAAGCCGCATGGTGCGGGTGTCACTTAAACGACCGTTTATATCACAATATTGTGTCAAATCTCTGCGCACACTTCAGTGTCATTGTGTTTGATTTAGGTAACTCTTACGCCGGTCTGCCGGAAGCGAGGAGCCATTACCGGGCCGGCGGACGCCTGACCGCCACCGGGCTGCCGTTGTCGTCGTTCACTGTTTGTCGGCAGGAAGGGAAATTACTGCAGCCCCAGAACCAACCGCGGTGACTTTTTCTGCGCACGAGGGGTGCGTAGCAGGCGGGGCAGGGCCAGGGGCGCTGACTGGTGCCGTCCTGGGGGGCGCTGTCTTCCAGCGGCCGGGTACCGTTGCAATCCGGGAAGCGGGTGCAGGCATGGAAGCGGCCAAACTTGCCCTCGCGGACGCGCATGGGCGCGCGGCACTTCGGGCAGTGGATGCCATCCGAGTCGGCCTGTGGAAGTGTTTCTGTACTGGTACCGGTGGACGTCTTCACCGGACTGCTGGCCGGTTGCCGGATAAAACCGCTGATCTGGCCCTTTAGTTCCTCAAGGAACTGTCGAGGGTCGCCGTCCCCTGCGCGGATCTGCTCCAGGGTCGCTTCCCACAGGGCGGTCATGTCCGGTTCGCTGATGGCCTCGGGCAATGCATGGATCAGGCTTTGGCCTTTCTCCGTGGCACGTATATGGCGCCCTTCCCGGAACAGGTAATCGCGGCGGAAGAGGGTTTCGATGATGGCCGCCCGGGTGGCTTCGGTGCCCAGTCCATCTGTCTCCCGCAGGGTTTTTCGCAACTGCGGGTCGCTGACGAAGCGGGCAATGTTGGTCATGGCCGCCAGCAAAGTTGCATCGGTGAAATGCTGGGGTGGCTGTGTCAGGCGCTCCTTGATTGTGCTGTCGATACAGGTCACATCATCACCCGGCTCAAGCCGTGGCAGGGGCTTTCTCGGGGCCTCGGCGGAGGTTTTCGAGGAGCGTTGCCGGGGTTCCAGTAATTTCCAGCCGGGTTCGAGCAGGGCGGTTTCGGTGGCGCGGAAACGATGGTCGCTGATGGCCAGGTCCAGCCGCCCTTCCCGGTGAACTGCGTCGGGCATGAACTGCATCAGGTAATAGCGAGCCACCAGGTTGTAGACGCTGCGCTCCTGCTGGCTCAGCTGTCCCGCCGGGCGGGCCCGGAGTGTGGGGATGATGGCGTGGTGGGCGTCGACCTTGCTGTCGTTCCAGGCCGCCGAGCGGCGATCCAGGTTCACCCCACTGGCCGTGTCGGCAAGGCTGTCATCCACTTTAGCAATGGCCTGGCATACTCCCGCGGCCTGCTCCAGGTGCCCCTCCGGCAGATAGCGGGAATCGGAACGTGGGTAGGTGATCAGTTGGTGCTTTTCGTACAGGCTCTGGGCGGTGTCCAGTACCGCCTTGGCGCCCATCCCGAACGCCTTTCCCGCCTCGATTTGCAGGGCAGAGAGCGACAGGGGCAGGGGTGCGGTTTCCTTCCGGTCCCGGAAACGGGCCGCGGTGATACGACCGGGGCGGCCATTTACCGCATTGGCGATGTCTTCCGCCACCTCCCGGTCAAGTAACCGGTCTTCATCGTCCAGGAATTCCTGCTGATTCTCCGATGGTAACCAGCGGGCCTCGAAATCCTGGTCCGGGGCTTCATCGCCGGAAGGGCGTGCGGTTATTGTCAGCCGGTACCAGGGCTTTGGTTCGAAGTTGGCGATGGTGTCGTCCCGGTGAACGACCAGCCCAAGCACCGGGGTCTGCACCCGACCCACTGAATAGACGCCGTCAGCGCCCTGTTGCCGGTAACTCAGGGTGTAGTAGCGGGTGAGGTTGATGCCGTATAGCCAGTCAGCGCGCTGTCGGGCCAGGGCTGAGTGCGAAAGCCGCCGGAAATCCCGGTTATCTCGCGGGGCTGCCAGCGCCTTGCGCACCGCATCCCGGTTCAGGTCGTTGATCAGCACCCGTTGGACCGGGCAGCGAACATTGAAGTACCGCAGTACTTCATCCACAAGTAACTGGCCTTCCCGGTCCGGATCGCCGGCGTGGTAGATGAGCTCGGCCTTGCGAACCAGGCCTTCCAGCACCCCAAGCTGCTTTGCCACACTGTCCCTGGGAGCCAGTTGCCATTGGTCCGGGAAGACCGGAAGATCCGCCATGCGCCAGGATTTCCAGCGCGGATCGTAGCTGGCCGGTTCGGCGGGCTCCAGCAGGTGGCCAATGCACCAGCTGACGATGACTGCCTGCTCGCCGTCACCGCACCTGAGCCAGCCAGGACCCTTCTTTAGCGGGCCAGGCAGGGCATCGGCGATGGCGCGGCCCAGGCTGGGTTTTTCGGCGATATAGAGGCGCATGGCGTGTGGCGGCATCCGGGGTTGTCAGGGAGTCGCAAGATGGCGTCTGGCGAAGCCCCTGTCAAGACAGCATACAGGGTGTAAACTGATGGCAAGTCAGAATGTTGATTCCATCAACAGGAACAGGCAATTCCAACCAGAAAGGCACCGATATGCGATTACAGCAGTCGATTGAACAGAAACTGGGCGAACGTTTCGAAGGCGGTCACCTGACCGTGGAAAACGAAAGCCATATGCACAGCGTGCCGCCGAACTCCGAAACACACTTCAAGGTGACGCTGATTTCGGACCAGTTTGAAGGCCAGTCAAAGGTGCGCCGTCACCAGGCCGTCTATCAGGCACTGGCTGACGAGATGCAGGGGGGTGTCCATGCCCTGGCGTTACATCTCTATACTCCCCGGGAATGGGAGGCCAGCGGTGGCCAGGTACCCGCGTCGCCCAACTGTATGGGTGGTTCGAAAAGGGAGCAGGCATCATGAGTCAGTTTTTCCAGATTCACCCGGAAACCCCGCAAAAACGGCTGATCAAGCAGGCGGTGGACATCCTCCGCCAGGGTGGTGTGATCGTCTATCCCACCGATTCCGGTTACGCTATTGGCTGTCACCTGGGGGACAAGCAGGCGGCCGATCGCATCAAGCGCATCCGCAAGCTCGATGACAAGCACAATTTCACACTGGTGTGCCGGGATCTTTCAGATGTCGGCGTCTACGCGAAAGTGGACAATACCCAGTACCGGCTGCTCAAGACCTTCACCCCCGGCCCTTACACCTTCATCCTTGATGCCACCAGTGAAGTACCGCGCCGGTTGCTTCACCCCAAGCGTCGCACCATCGGTCTGCGGGTGCCGGACAATGCCATCGTCCAGGCGCTGCTTGGTGAGCTGGGTGAGCCTATCATGAGTAGCACCCTGATCCTGCCGGGGGAGGAAAACCCGATGACGGATCCGGAAGAGATCCGGGATGCGCTGGAGCATGAACTGGAGCTGATCATCGATGGCGGCTTCTGTGGCATGGAGCCAACCACGGTTGTCAACATGACCGGTGCGGTGCCAGGGGTTACCCGCGTCGGCAAGGGAGACCCGGAACCTTTCCGGGTCGATTGACCGAGGCGCGGATCAGGCCCGGGCGTTCAGCCGGAAGGCATAGCCCCGGGTCGTCTCTGATACTCGTCCGTCGTTGCTGGCGAAGGTCTTGCGAATACTGTCATAGCGGTGCACAAGGTCCTGCAGGCCGTTGAACTGCTGATTGTCGCTGACCAGGGTGTCCAGAACGGTATTGCTGGTGCCATAGGCCCGGTTCAGTTTCAGGGCGGTGTCCACGAATGCCAGGGTCGGTTCATTGACGCTCAGGCGCTTGAGGGTGTCCCGAAACTCCCGGCTGTTGTTGAGGTCCTGCTCGATGCGCTGGCGGGGCTGCTCAGGCATGCGCCCCTGTATGCTTACCTCTCCGGATGATGTGCGGGACACGGCAATCTGGGTGGTGGGCTGCATACCGTATTCGGCAAGCTTGTGCCGCAAGGTTTCCCTGACATAGGCAATATCCTGCCCGACCTGCTGACGGTATTCAGTCACCGACAGCCGCCCCGTCTTGGTTCCAGGCTGTCCCCCGGTGAGGGTGAAACGGTCATCATTCGTTCCGTTGTGATCGGCGCCCCGGGGCTGCTCCGCCTTGCCAGTGGCGGCGGGCCGGGCATCTTCGTTGCGACGGGTTGCCGCCTGCTGGAACTGGGTGCCCGCCTTGATCAGTGATGTCAGCAACGACATTGAGACTTACCTCCGGTCTGAACCGGCCAGAAAATGACACGTTATCCGGGTGCAAGCAGGAAGCGGGCCAATGCCGTCGAAAGCGGGCAATTTTCGCGCTGGCTTTTTGTCCGCTCCCATGTTTTGCTTTAGGCGATCCCAATAAAAACAACCCCATAAAAGGCAGTAATACCATGTCATTATTCGATTTGAGTGGGAAGGTCAGCCTGGTCACCGGAGCCGGACGCGGCATTGGTCGCAGCATCGCCCTGGGGCTGGCAGAAGCAGGCAGTCACCTCGTGTTATGCAGCCGCAGTCGCGATGAGCTGGAAGCGGTCGCTAAGGAAGCCGAGGCCCTGGGTGTACGGACCCTGGTTGCGCCATGTGACGTCAGCGATCCGGGCCAGATCTCCGCCACGGTAGACGCCGCCATCGATGAATTCGGGCAGATTGACGTGCTGATCAACAATGCCGGGCTCACTATCAAAAAGCCCGCCGAAGAATTGCCCCTGGAAGACTGGCAGACCATCATCAACATTAATCTGACCGGGGTCTTCCTGATGGCCCAGGCAGTTGGCCGTCATATGCTCAGCCAGCGCAGCGGCAGCATCGTCAACATTTCCTCTATTGCCGGCAAGACCGGGCTTACCGGCTCTTCCGCCTATTGCGCCAGCAAGGGTGGAGTAGACATGCTGACCAAGACCCTGGCCGTGGAGTGGGCGGAACGGGGCGTGCGGGTGAATGCCCTGGCGCCGGCCTATACCGAAACCCCGCTGGTGAAAGCCATCACCGATACCCGGGCAGACTTTGCTGAGCGAGTGGCGGCCCGCACACCGATGAAGCGTATGGCCCGCCCGGAGGAGATGGTGGGCACGGCCATATTCCTGGCGGCAGAAGCGTCGTCGTACATTACCGGTGAAACCATCATGGTGGACGGTGGCTGGACCGCCTTCGGTGCCTGACACCCTTGCCTCCGCCGACACCCCCATACAATAACAACCGACTTCCGGAGTCCCCATGAAAAACAACCCTGTCGCCCTCGATGCCCCCTGGTTTGCCAGCTATCCACCGGAGATTCCCCACCAGCCGGAACTGTCCGGCCGTGCCGTTCACCAGATGCTGGCGGATGCCACGAAACAGTGGCCCGAGCAGGTCGCCGTCAACTTTATGGGACGGAACCTGTCCTATACCGAGCTGGACCAGCTGGTCTCCCGCATGGCGGCTGGACTGCAACAACTGGGTGTAGGCCCGGGTGTCCATGTTGGCCTGTACCTGCCTAACACCCCGCACGGCATTATCGGCTTCCTGGGGGTGTTGCGTGCTGGTGGTGTGGTGGTGAACTATTCGCCGCTGGATGCCGACCGCATTCTCGAGCACAAGATCGCCGACAGTGAAACCGACATCATGGTCACCCTGGACCTGCAAGCCCTGTTGCCCAGAATGGCCGGGTTTCTCGGCAACTCCAGGTTGCAGAAACTGGTGGTGGGCTCAGTAGAGGACTTTGCCCTGCAACCAGAGGCGGTTCGCGACCACTTGCGCCAGGCCGGTGAACTGGCCGAGTGGCCGGCGGACGAGCGAGTGATGGGCTTTGATGAACTGCTGGATAACGATGGTAGCTGGCAGCGTCACCCGGAGTCCGAGAACCTGGACGGCCTGGCCGTGCTGCAATATACGGGAGGCACCACCGGTGCACCGAAAGGGGCCATGCTGACCCACGGTAATATTGCCGCTGCAGCGGACCAGTTGGGCTCGGCGCTGAAAACGACTGTGGCTTCCGGCGAAGAACGGGTGCTGGCGGTCTTGCCGCCGTTTCATATCTATTCCATCGTGGTGAACATGCTGTTCGGCCTGCGTAACGGCGCCACTTTGTACCAGCACCTCAAGTTTGACCCCCATGCCGCCCTGGAAACCATCCAGAAAGACAAAATCACGGTGTTCCCGGCCGTCCCCACCATGCTCTCCGCGCTGCTGGCCTGCCCCGACCTGGGGAACTATCAGTTGGGCTCCCTCAAGCTGTGTAATTCCGGTGGCGCGCCGTTACCTGTCGAGCTTCAGCAGCGTTTCCAGAAAGCCGCCGGTTGTTCCGTCAAGGAGGGCTGGGGGATGACAGAAACGGCCGCCCTGGGAACCTTCACGCCTGAAGGCATGGTGCCACCGGCCGGTGCCTGTGGCGTGCCGGTACCGGGTATTGACCTCAAGATCATCGCCATGGACGGAAGCGACCAGGAGATGCCCCAGGGTGAACGGGGCGAACTGTGTATCGCGGGCCCGAATGTCATGAAAGGCTACTGGAAGCGAGACGATGCCACGGCCGAGTCCATGACAGACAAGGGCTACTTCCGCACCGGTGATGTGGCCTGGATGGATGAAAAAGGTTTCGTCTACATCGTCGATCGCACCAAGGACATGATCATTTGCAGTGGGTACAACGTGTATCCGCGTAATATCGAAGAAGCCATCTACGAGCACCCGGCGGTTGCCGAGGTATCGGTCATTGGCGTACCGGACGAATACCGGGGCCAGAGCCCCCGGGCCTATATCACCCTGCGGAACGGCGAGCCGGAACCCACCCTGGACGAGATGAAGGCGTTCCTCAAACCCCGTCTGGGCAAGCACGAAATGATTCACAGCATGGAAATCCGCGACGAACTGCCGAAAACGCCGGTAGGCAAGCTCTCCAAGAAAGAGCTGTATGCTGAGGTAGGGCGTTGACCGCAGGCGTGTGGTCAGGGGATGACTGCCACGGATGACGGTCATCCTTCCGGGGCTCCGGCCGCCGTCTTACCGTTAATGGAAGTCCAGCGGGTTCAACCGATAGAAGTTGCAGAGTGCCTGGTATACGCCGGGCTGTTGTTGCTTCAGGTGGGCCGGCTGCTGGTAAAAGGTTTCCGTGAGTACCGCAAAGAACTCGGCGGGTTCAGTGGCCCCGTACGGGTCGAGCCAGCTGTCCTGGTGTCGTTCCAGAGAGAGCTGCAGCTGTTCGTAGGCTTCGCTCATGGTTTTTTGCCAGTGACGGGCCTGCTCCCCGGCTAGCGGAGGGGCGCCATCGGCACTGCCATCCAGGTAATCCAGTTGGTGGGCGAACTCGTGCAGAATGACATTGTGATCACTGCCCGGTGCCCGGGCAGCGTGCTCGCAGTCATCCCAGGACAGCACAACCTGGCCAAACGACGATGCCTCGCCGGCGCGTACCTGGTGCTCCATATCCACCACCATGCCGTTCTGGCGAGGTTCGGTCACGTAATAGGCGCCGGGGTAGACCAGTATGCTCCGCACCTCGTCGTAGTCGCTGTAGGAGCGGGCGAGGATCAGCAGGCAGGCGTGTCCGGCGACCGTGAGCCGCACCCGGTCATCCACTGCGAAGCCGTCACAGCCGTAGAAGTCCTTCTCGGACAGGAACAGTTGTACTCGCTGTTCCAGCTCCCTTTTCAGTTGTGCAGGCAAGCGTCGATAGAGGGGCACCTGTGATTTGAGCAGCTTGCGCCAGGCCCTGGGGAATGGCCGTTTCAACTCGCGGTTCCGCCGCCAGTTCCGGTAGAAGAACAGATAGAACACCGCAAAGGTGATGGCGGCGAGGGCAAACAGGGCAAAGGTGATAGCAGGGGACATGGGCTATGGCCGATCCTTGCGGGGCGTCGGTGATGCTATTGCTATAGTACAGTAATGTGACCAAAACAGGTCGCCAACAAGTGTTAACCGGAGGTTCCATGAACAAGACCGCATTGGTACCCATTGCCGATGGCAGTGAAGAGATCGAGTCCGTCACTATCATTGATGTGCTCCGGCGCGCAAATGTGGAGGTCACCGTGGCCAGCGTCCATGAGCACAAGACCATCACAGCGTCCCGCCGTACCCGCATTACGGCTGATGCCCTGCTACAGGATTGCGTCGAACACGATTATGACCTGATTGCCTTGCCCGGCGGCATGCCCGGTGCCCGGAACCTGTCGGACTGTGCCTTGTTGATAGACCGCCTGCGCAAGCAACGGGACGCAGGCTTCTGGTACGCCGCCATCTGTGCAGCCCCTGCGGTGGCACTGGCGCCCCACGGCCTGCTGGACGGGGTTGCCGCTACGGGGCATGCAGGCTTCCGCGAGGCCTTGCCAGACCAGTCACGGGTTGATGAACGGGTGGTTGTGGATCGCAACTGCATCACCAGTCAGGGCCCCGGTTCTGCCCTGGAGTTCGCACTCGAGCTGGTGGCCCGCGTCTGTGGCGAGGATGTACGTGACCAGGTCGCTGCACCAATGATGTTGCCCTGAATGGAACAACACGGGTACCACAATAAGATTCGGTAATCTTTGCCTCGTTTTGGGACTGTGACTGCTACATTTTCGGGATGACTTCGTACCACCGATGGCGACGTCAAACGGACGTAACTTCACTTCTCCAAAATGGAGGCAAGGCGATGTCTGACACCTATCAAACCGTCAACCCCGCAACCGATGAGGTACTGGAAACCTACCAGCTAATGTCCCGGGACGAGGCTGCAAAGGTTGTCCAACAATGTCACGAGGCCTTCGGGACCTGGCGGAAAACCAGCTTTGACGAGCGGGCAAAGGCGTTCCGCAAAGCAGCGGAACTGATCCGTGAGCGCAAGGACGAATACGCCAGACTGATGACCCGGGAAATGGGCAAGACCCTGGCCCAGGGCAAACAGGAATGCGAGCTTTGTGCCGCCATCTGTGAATACACCGCGGAGCAGGGCCCGAAAGAACTGGCCGACCAGGAGCGGGAACTCAACGGTGGCCGTGCCCTGGTGACCTTTCAGCCCGAGGGGGTTATCTACGGTATCCAGCCCTGGAACTTCCCGCTATACCAGGTGATTCGCTACAGTGCCGCCAACCTGATTGCCGGCAACACCGTGCTGCTCAAGCACGCGCCGAACGTTTGGGGCATGGCCCTGGAAGTAGAGAAGCTCTATCGCGATGCCGGCTTCCCGGAAAATGCCTTCCGCACCCTGCTGATCGACCATGACGTCTCCAACGATGTTATCGAGAACCCGTTGGTTCGTGGTGTCACCCTGACCGGCAGTCCCAACGCCGGTCGTGCGGTGGCCCAACGAGCAGCCAAGGTGCTCAAGAAAACCGTGCTGGAGCTGGGCAGTAACGACGCCTACCTGATTCTGGCGGATGCAGACCTGAAAAAAGCAGTGCAGTACTGCGTGCAGGGACGGGTCTATAACACCGGTCAGACCTGTGTTGCAGCCAAGCGCTTCATTGTGGAAGACGCCATCTACGACCAGTTCCGGGATGCCTACCTGGAGCAGATGAAGCAGATCACTTTCGGTGACCCCACCCAGAAAGAAACGGTGATGGGGCCGATGGCGAGGAAAGACCTGCGTGATGGCCTGCATGAGCAGGTTCGCAAGTCCGTCGATAACGGTGCTACCTGTCTGTTGGGTGGCGAGATCCCGGAAGGCAAGGGCTGCTTCTACCCGGCGACGGTGCTGGAAAACGTCGTCCCAGGCCAGCCGGCCTACGATGAGGAATTGTTCGGCCCGGTGGCGTCACTGATTCGGGTAAAAGACGCCGAGGAAGCCATGAAAGTGGCCAACGACTCCCCTTACGGCCTCGGTGGCGGTATCTTCAGCCAGAACGAAGCCCGCGCCATCGAAATGGCCAGGGAAGAGTTTGATACCGGCATGGTCAACATCAATGGCTACAACCTGGCCCAACCCAACCTGCCGTTCGGCGGGGTGAAGGCAAGCGGTTATGGCCGGGAACATGGCGGCTTTGGCATGCATGAGTTCGTGAATGTGAAGTCGGTGATGATTACCGAGTCATGATGGGGATACTGGTCGTCACCCTGCCAGGAGCGGGGTGACGACTGGTTGTTCTGTTGGGTGTCAGGCCGATTGGGGGTGTCGTGTGTGCCAGTCAGTGACCTGCTGGAAGGCATGCCCGGCTTGCACCAGTAAGGCTTCATCCAGGTGCCGCCCAACCAGCTGAAAGCCTACCGGCAGACCTGTGTCCGTAAAGCCTCCCGGCAGGGTGATCGTGGGACTGCCGGACATATTGTAGGGCGCTGTATAACGTAACGACTCGTTCATGGTCTGCGGGTCACGCAGCAGGCGGTTATAGCGTTCAATCGTGGGATTGCTGAACGGGTGCACCGGCACCAGCAGTAAATCGAATGCCTCAAAGAGTTTGCGCAGATCGCCGGCGAACATGAGTCGGGTGTGATGCATTTTCATCAGGTCGGTGGCGCCCAGGCGCCGGCCAGCTTCGATCAGTCCCGCAAGCACGGGGCCATAGTCGTCCTTGCGTGACGGGTAGGTAGCCTCATGGGCGATGGCTGTCTCTACCGCACAGTACCGGCCCCAGTTATTTCGCATTGCTGCCGAGCTGGGCGGCAACTGGTATTCAGTGACTTTCGCGCCCAGTTCGGTCATCACCCGCCGGGCTTCGTCGATGACCCTGAGTGTCGCCGCATCGCACACCCCGTCCATGTCAGCAGGTGCAACGCCAATCGTCGGTCCCCGCATGCCCTTGTCAATATTAGCCAGGTAATCCGGCACCGGAGTGGGGAGGCTTGTGGGGTCACGGGGATCTTCCCCGGCCATGGCGCCCAGCATGGCGCCGGCGTCGGCGGCTGAACGGGTCATGGGGCCGATATGATCCAGGGAGTCTGCCAGCGCCAGCACTC
>Ga0098065_1000955_pt1 | contig 11415 bp, 8 predicted proteins | sample 25_taG_FD_75062 | JGI IMG/M metagenome (GOLD analysis project Ga0098065, IMG submission 75062) | Marine viral communities from Cariaco Basin, Caribbean Sea - 25_WHOI_OMZ | ecosystem: Environmental > Aquatic > Marine > Oceanic | place: Caribbean Sea: Cariaco Basin | collected 2014-11-08 | reverse complement strand
GAAGCGCTAAAAACTGAATCTTGGTTGGCAGAGCCTGTACAGCGTATTGGTCAAAAAGAGTTAAGCCCTGTTTATATTGCCGATACGGTTCAAACCAAACTTGACGATATCAGTAAAGTTAGCTGTGTGGCGACACCAGAAGACATCGCGAGCTTAGGTTTTGCAGTTGCAGAAGCCATTAACGCGCTGGGTAATGACCTTGAGCAAATCAAAAACAATGCGCCACAAGATGATGCCCAGTTAGATCCAATGCAAGCTTTGGCTCAGCAAATTGCTTTTGACTTGGTCACTGCAGACAAGCCTTTGGTGGTTTCAGGTACTGGTCAATTTAGCGTGGCTATTATCGAAGCCTCAGCACAGATAGCCCAAGCATTAACAGGCAAACGTAGCGAGATTAAAGCTTACGAGCTTGAGCAAATCGAAGTTCACAATGCCAAAGTTCGTGCACAAGCTGCTGAAGCGCAGCCAAGTGAAGATCAAGAGTTGGATGCCAAACCTGATAAAGCGGGTCAATCTAAATCTGCTGATGAACTAGAGCGTGATCCACAGCAACCACCACTAGAATTAAAGCAAGCAAACGATAAGTATAGCCAACAAGCTGGCCTATATCTAAGTGTACCTGATGCCAACAGCGTAGGTGTTTGCTTATTAGGTGGCAAGCCAGTAGAACAATTATTGGCAGCAGACTTTGATGCGGTCATCGTGGCAGAAAATCAGTTAACCGATGCTTTAGATATTGAGAAATTAGCTCAGTTATTGGCCAATAAAACGGTTATTGCTTTAGATCATCAAAGCCTACATTGGCATAAGTTCGTTGATATTGTATTGCCAGCAGCCAGCTTTGCTGAAGCCGATGGTACGCTTGTATCAGCCGAAGGTCGCGCACAACGCTTCTTCCAAGTATATGATCCAAGCTACTATGATAGCAAAAACTGCATCAAAGAAGGATGGCGCTGGTTACATGCAGTTGAAACAAGCTTAAACCAATTGCCACTGGACTGGACTCAGCTAGATGATGTTATTAACGAATTGGTTAAGACTCATCCTAACTTAGCGGGTATCAAACAAGCCGCACCGGAAGCTGATTTCCGTATCTCTGGATTGAAAATTGCGCGTGAGCCAAGACGTTATTCGGGTCGTACTGCAATGCGTGCTAATTTATCAGTGCATGAGCCTATGCAGCCTAAAGACTTAGATACCGGCTTAACTTTCTCAATGGAAGGTTATAGTGGCACTCAAACACCAGGTTCGATGATTCCTTTCGCACAAGCACCAGGCTGGAACTCACCTCAGGCTTGGAATAAGTATCAAGATAAAGTGGGCGGCAGCTTAAAGCAGGGTGACCCTGGTATCCGTCTGTTCGATTTAATTGATGATGCCAAAAAACATGCCAAACGTGACTATATACGTCCTGAGCTAACTCAGCCTATTAAGACCAGTATTTTCCAAGGTCAAGCTAAGTTGGTTCCTGTACACAACTTGTATGGCGGATCGCCTATGGCGCATAGAAGCCCTGTTATTGCTGAGCAAATGCAACAACCTGCTTTCTACATTGGTGTTGAAGATGGTGAACATTGGCAAGTTAGCAATAACGATTGGTTGGCCGTCACTGTAGATGGGCAGCGTGTAGAATTACCAGTGGTTATTGTTCCTTACTTAGCAGAAGGCTGTATTGGTTATCCAGTAGGTCAAGTACCAATTTTACACGGTCATTTACCAGCATCTGTGACAAAAATAGATCGTCCAAAATCTATGAAATCAGCATTCAATAACAACAAACCACAGTTAGAGGGTCAGGGAGGCTAATATGGAATCTATTCGAATCATCCCTGAGGTACCAGGCTTTTTAAGCCAAACTTTATCAGTTGACGCTTGGCATACATTGTTCTTAGTCGGACAATCTTTGGTTATTTTCTTAGTGGTCGTTACTGTTGCGGCATTAATGATTATTTATGAACGTCGTATGCTGGCTTTATGGCAAGACCGTTATGGTCCAAACCGTGTAGGCCCATGGGGATCATTACAACTAATCGCTGATATGTTGAAAATCTTCTTTAAAGAAGATTGGACGCCTAAATTTGCTGATAAATTTATGTTTATCTTGGCGCCAGCGATTGCGATGTTTACGGCACTGGCTTCATTTGCCATCATTCCTATTTCTCCAACTTTAGGCGTGGCAGATTGGAACATTGGTATTTTGTTCTTCTTTGCCATGGCGGGTATGGCAGTTTATGCCGTTATGTTCGGTGGTTGGGCTTCTGAAAACAAATATTCTTTATTAGGTGGCTTGCGCTCTGCGGCACAAACTATTAGTTATGAGGTTTTCTTAGGCCTATCACTAATGGGTGTTGTGGCAATGACGGGGTCATTTAACCTACGTGATATTGTAACGGCGCAAACAGGTGGCTTTTGGCACTGGAACGTCTTCCCACAGTTTTTAGGCTTTTTAACCTTCGTTGTTGCGGGTGTGGCTGTAACTCACAGACATCCATTTGACCAACCAGAAGCTGAGCAGGAACTAGCAGAAGGGTATCATGTCGAATATTCAGGCATGAAATTTGGTATGTTCTTCATTGGTGAATACGTCAACGTTGTGCTTATTTCAGCATTAATGACCTGCTTGTTCTTCGGCGGTTGGGACGCTCCTTTAAATCTAGGCTTTACCATTTTACCTCCTGCATTTTGGTTTATGATTAAGACCTTATTCTTCATGACAATGTTCGTCTTGGCGCGTGGTTCATTATTGCGTCCAAGATATGACCAAGTTATGAACTTCGGTTGGAAAGTCTGTCTACCGGTAACGTTGATTAACTTACTGATTACGGCTGCTTTAATATTAATCTCAGCAGTATAAATTGATATTAGCCTCATCAACCTAGATTGATAATGTTTAATAATCTAGATTGATGGGGTGCCAACAAGATAACAGTGGTCGACAGATTAAGTAAGTGGCTATCGATTTAATGGGCTATTTAATTAAATACCATTTGATTAAATGCTATTAGACAGCAAGTTATAAAAGACCAAAGTTAAGTAGAACTTAGTCTATTGAAAAATTACTGGGTTTTTGAATCTTCTATTTATTAGGTTTGATGGATCCTTTAAAGCTGAAATTCCTTTGTGTTATCCATATAAAGGAATATCAGTATTAACGATGAAATCACTGATAAGCAATTAGAGAAGTTAACATGTTTAAAACGTTGAAAAATACAGTCGTGGGCATGTTTACCATTGTTCGCTCTATGTGGATGGTTAACAGTCATGCGTTTAGACCTCGAGATACCATATTGTATCCTGAACAGCCTGTTCCTGTGCCGCCACGTTTCAGGGGTCGTATTGTACTGACCCGTGATCCAGATGGAGACGAGCGTTGTGTGGCTTGTAACTTATGTGCAGTGGCTTGTCCTGTGGCTTGTATCTCATTACAAAAAGCTGAGCGTGAAGATGGGCGCTGGTACCCTGAGTTTTTCCGTATTAACTTCTCTCGCTGTATCTTTTGTGGTATGTGCGAAGAAGCTTGTCCGACGACAGCCATTCAGTTAACTCCAGATTTCGAGTTGGGTGAATATGTACGTCAAAACTTAGTATACGAAAAAGAACATCTATTAATCTCAGGTCCAGGTAAATATCCTGATTATAACTATTACCGTGTTAGCGGTATGGCGATTAAAGACAAACCAAAAGGTTCTGCTCAGAATGAGGCCCAACCTGTCGATTTAAGGAGTCTATTGCCATGAGTTGGCTACACTGGTTCGATAATACTGCACTGGTAGGGTTCTATGCATTAGGCTTGGTAGCAATTATTGCTAGTTTACGCGTCATTATGCTGGCCAATCCTGTTCATGCCATTCTTTCTATGATTGTGACGTTACTTGCTTTAGCAGGTATCTTTTTTATCCTTGGTGCGCCATTTGCAGGTGCATTACAGGTCATCGTTTATGCTGGTGCCATTTTAGTACTGTTCGTATTCGTCATTATGATGTTGAACTTAGGAACTAAAAACGAGGAACGTGAGAGTAAATGGTTGTCCTCAGATACGTGGGCAGTACCAGCCGCACTAACCTTTATTATTGCGGTTGTTCTGACTTATTTAATCTCAATGGGTAATGGTTTATCTCATGCCGATGGCTCAGTAGTGGCCGCAACAATTGGCGCAGAAACTGTCTCTGCTAAACAAGTCGGTATTGCTCTATTTACAGAGTATTTACTGTTAGTAGAAGTAGCCGCACTGCTGTTATTGGCTGCCTTGGTTGCCGCTTATCACTTGGGTAAAAGAGCATTAGATGACGAAAATGATAGTCATAATCGCCATCTTACTGCGCCAAGAGGTCACACTGATCAGGATTTCGACTATCAGTCTATTGATGCAAAAGAGTTTATCAACACTAACATTCAATATAACAAGAATGATGCGTCCTATAATGCCAGACCAAACCTGCACAATAAGGAGGATAGTTAATGGCAACTGCAACCTCTGAAACAGTTGATACCGTTCAAGGTACGACTGTGAGTAATGCAAATCTAGATGCTACTTCGGCACAGTCGCTGCATGTTACGCCTGTCGAAATGGTGCAGGGTGCGCCGAATACGGTAGCAATAGAGAATTCTATTGTGGGTCCTATTCCGATGGAACATGGACTGATCTTAGCAGGAATTATTTTCGCTATTGGTCTATGTGGTGTTATGGTTCGTCGCAACTTTTTATTCATGCTAATGAGTTTAGAGATTATGATGAGTGCTGGCGGACTTGCCTTTATTGTTGCAGGCAGTCATTGGCTAAGTGCCGATGGTCAAGTTATGTTCATCTTTATCCTAACTTTAGCTGCTGCTGAGGCCTCATTGGGCTTAGCAATCCTATTACAGTTCTACCATCGCCGTGGTCATTTAGATATTGATTCGGCCAATGAGATGAGAGGTTAATGAAATGAGTTTATTAGCGTTAACCTTTATTTTTCCTGCCATCAGTTTTCTGATTTTAGCGTCGATGCGTGACAAATTATCAGAAACCGCAGCCAAATGGTTAGGCGTTGGTAGTATGGGGCTATCTGCACTATGTGCATTAGTAGCTTCTGTTAGCTATTTACAGACCAATGATCCCAGTACCGTTATCAATGTTCCGTTATGGACTTGGTTACAAGTTGGGGATTTTGCCCCTGCTTTTGGCCTAAGCTTTGATGGCTTAGCCTTAACCATGTTAGGCGTTATTACTGGAGTGGGTTTCTTAATCCATCTATTTGCTTCATGGTATATGAAAGGCGACATCGGGTTTGCTCGCTTCTTTAGCTACATGAACTTGTTCGTTGCCAGTATGATTTTACTGGTATTGGCAGATAACTTATTGCTTCTCTATTTAGGTTGGGAAGGGGTAGGTATATGTTCTTACTTGCTCATTGGTTATTACTATCATGATAGAGCCAATGGTCGCGCTGCTATGAAAGCGTTTACCGTGACCCGTATTGGTGACGTTTTCTTAGCCTTCGGTTTATTCTTATTGTTCCGTGAATTCGGCACTCTAAATATTCAAGATATTATTACTCAAGCGCCTCAAATGTTCGAAGCCAATAACTCTACTTTAGTGTTGGCAACGATGATGTTGGTAGGTGGTGCTATGGGTAAATCAGCACAGATTCCGTTACACACTTGGTTGGCCGACGCGATGGCAGGCCCAACGCCTGTTTCTGCATTGATTCACGCCGCGACGATGGTAACGGCTGGGGTTTATTTAATCGCCCGTCTACATCCATTATTCATGTTAACTCCTGGCATCTTGCTTTATTGGGTAGGTGCAGTGGGTGCGATTACCTTGGTAGTTGCAGGTTTCTGTGCGCTAGCACAAACCGATATCAAACGTATCTTAGCTTATTCGACCATGAGCCAAATTGGTTACATGTTCTTAGCGCTAGGTGTTGGTGCATGGCAAGGGGCTATCTTCCACCTAATGACCCACGCTTTCTTTAAAGCCCTGTTATTCTTATCAGCAGGTGCGGTAATTACAGCCGTTCACCATGAGCAAAATATCTTCAAGATGGGCGGTCTGCGTAAAAAGATACCATTGGTATTTTGGTGTTTCATCGTCGGTGGTGGTGCATTGGCCGCTATTCCTTGGATCACCGTTGGTTTCTATTCTAAAGAAGCGATTCTTTGGGAAAGTTATGCAACTGGAAACCAAGTACTGTTTTACATGGGTGTGTTTGGTGCGTTCTTAACCTCTTTATACACCTTCCGTATGATTTGGTTCACCTTCTTTGGTGAAGAAAAAACTCATGCACACAAGCTATCTGGTATCTCTTATCAGTTGCCACTAATCGTATTATTGGTATTGTCTACTGCCGTAGGTGCGTTAATTACGCCACCATTGCAAGGCGTTTTACCAGAGAGTGTGGGCCATTTATTAGAATTAAATGGCGATGCGCATGCGAAGCATACTGCAGAATATATCGCTATGGGCGCTATGGCTGCTGGCCTAATTCTAGCTTTCTTACTATATGTGGCCAATAGCGGTAAATTGTTGGCTAAGTTTAAAGCGTCAAGTTTGGGTGGTGCTATTTATTACTGGTGCTATAACGGTTTAGGCTTTGATGCTTTATATGATTTAGTATTCGTTAAACCATTTATATTAATTGGCAAATTACTTAAAGCGGATCCTGTCGATAAAACATGGAACATCCTACCCGCAATCGCTTCTGCTGGTAACAAAGTGATGTCCATGACTCAAACAGGTTCACTTCGAGGATATGCTGCAAGCTTTGGATTGGGGATGGCAGTGTTATTGATACTAGTCATGACGACGGTGATTTAAGATGACAGAATTTCAATTAGCTTGGATGTTGCCAGCATTAATTGCGACCCCGTTCATTGCGGGTACGCTCTGCTGGTTAGTAGAGAAGATAAGTAATCGTCTGCCACGCTGGATTGCCTTAATTGGTATGATCATCACTTTTGGTCTATCTCTAGTATTGTGGCGTGAAGGCGCGTTCGCCGGTATGAGTCAGCAAGTATTGGCACCTACAGCTAAGCTACCTTGGTTTGCTGAATTTAGTGTGCCTTGGATTGACTCTTTCGGCATCAGTTTCCATTTGGCCTTAGATGGCATGTCGTTATTAATGGTATCGCTAACCGCGTTCCTAGGTATTATGGCGGTAGGTTGTTCATGGGGTGAAATTCAGCGCCGTGTCGGCTTTTTCCATCTTAACCTGCTATGGAGTTTGGGTGGGGTAATCGGGGTTTTCTTAGCCATCGATTTATTCTTATTCTTCTTCTTCTGGGAGATGATGTTAGTTCCCATCTACTTCTTAATTGCCATTTGGGGTCACAATGCGACCAATGGCAAAACCAAAGAATATGCAGCAACTAAGTTCTTTATTTATACTCAGGCCTCAGGTCTTATCATGTTGGTTGGTATCTTATTACTGGTCATCATGAACTACCGTACTTCAGGTATCTTTACCTTTAACTACAATGAGTTATTGGGCGTTCAGTTGGGCGGTTGGGAATATCCCATCATGCTGTGCTTCTTTATTGGTTTTGCGGTTAAGTTACCTATCATGCCATTCCACGGCTGGCTACCAGATGCTCACGCTCAAGCACCAACAGCAGGTTCTGTTGACTTGGCAGGTATCTTAATTAAGACAGCCGCCTATGGTCTGATTCGTTTCGTACTGCCATTATTTCCAGCAGCCTCACAAGATTTTGCGCCAATTGCTATGACTTTAGGTGCTATCGGTATCTTCTACGGTGCTTGGTTGGCTTTCGTTCAGACTGACATTAAGCGTTTATTGGCTTATACCAGTATTTCGCATATGGGCTTTGTGGTATTGGCCATCTATGCTGGTACATTGCTCAGCTTGCAAGGATTGATGGTTCAGATGTTGGCTCACGGCTTATCGTCAGCGGCTCTGTTTATTATGGCCGGTCAATTGTACGAACGTATGCACACCCGTGAACTTCCATTGATGGGTGGCATGTGGGGTCAGTTCCGTTATTTTGCGCCATTATTAATGTTCTTCTGTGCGGCTCTATTAGGTATCCCAGGTACTGGTAACTTTATCGGTGAATTCTTAATCCTATTGGGCTCTTTCGAAAAATATCCAGTATATGTGGTTATTGCTACCTTCAGTTTGGTATGGGCAGGATTATATTCGTTGATTATTATTCACCGTGCATTATTTGGTAAAGAAACTGTGCCTAAGTTTGCGGCGGTTAGCACTGATGCCAATACGGTCCAGCCAGTGGCTCAACAAAATCATGCGGTACAACCAGCCAATGCCACATTGGCAGTTACTGACATTCCTCCTACGCATATGATTAATCATAGCTACGAAGGTGAGGAAGAACATGATAAGCCCATTAATCTTTACGATTTAAACAAACGCGAACTTATGTTACTGCTTACATTGGCCATCGGCTTGGTTTGGTTAGGCTTATATCCACAAACTGTATTAGACACGTCTAGCCATGCGATGCAGTGGATTAGTAATGCCTACAATTATCATGAAGTTGTTAATTTTGACACTGTAGAATCTATACAGTCAGCAGTTGCCGCAGCGGAGGTACGTTAATGAATAATCTTCTAGCAAATGCTTGGCCTGTATTATTGCCTTTTGCACCAGTGATTATTGTTGCGGTTACTTTATTAGTCGTAATGATCTCGATTGCTTTAAAACGCTCACATTTCTTGACCGGTACAGTAGCAGTTGTGGGGTTAAACCTAGGTTTATTTACCCTCATCGGTCAAATCATGGGGTGGTTCGCGGTTCCTGAGCAAATGATTGTCAGCCGTATGTTTATTGTTGACCCCTTTGCTCAGTTCAACATGGTATTTATTTTCTTATCTTCCTTGGCTTGCTGTACCTTAGCATACCCTTACTTTAAGACTTTTAAAGACCACAAAGAAGAGCTGTACATGTTGCTATTGTTGTCAACTATTGGCGCATTGCTAATGGTAACAGCACATAACTTAGCCTCATTCTTCATGAGTCTTGAGTTATTATCGGTACCTTTATACGGTATGTTGGCTTATGCCTTTATGCGCGATCGTTCATTAGAATCAGGTTTGAAGTACTTGGTGCTATCGGCGACCGCTTCAGCCACCTTACTGATGGGTATGGCGTTTATTTATGCCTCAACAGGTACCCTTGAATTCAAAGAAATTGCCAATGCTTTAGGCAATGTATTTGAATCGCCATTGATGATTTTGGGCGCAGCGATGATGGTGTTTGGTATTGCCTTTAAATTATCGGCAGCGCCATTCCACATTTGGACGCCAGACGTTTATCAAGGTGCACCAGCTCCTGTCGCGACATACTTAGCATCAGTAACTAAAGTGGCGATGATGGCATTGGCGATAAGATTTATGTTGGATGCTGCTGTATTGGCGTTGCCGACAGTTAATACCTTGTTGTTAGTGATTGCTACTTTATCTATCCTGTTTGGTAACTTATTGGCATTACGTCAAACTAACTTAAAGCGTTTATTGGGTTACTCTTCAATTGCGCATATGGGTTATGTATTGGTAGTGGCCGTTAGTATTGGTCCAGGTGCTTATTCAATCACCAATATGTATATGGCGATGTATGCCTTAACCTCATTGGGTCTGTTTGGTGTGATTACCTTAATGTCTAGCACTTATAAAGATGCTGGAGAAGCGGCTGAACTGTCTCATTACCAAGGTTTATTCTGGCGTCGTCCAGTGTTGACTGGGGTTATGACAGTGATGCTATTGTCTATGGCGGGTATTCCATTAACTGCAGGATTTATCACTAAATTCTTCGCGGTAGTGGCTGCTGTAGATGGTCAGCAGTGGTTCTTAGCGGCTATGATTATCCTAGGTAGTGCGATTGGTTTATTCTACTACTTGCGTGTCATGTTGACTCTATTCAAGCGTCCAACCAGAACCATTGAGTTTGATGCATTGGGCGAATGGGGTATTCAAGCAGGTGGTTTAATGGTAATTTTAGTGACCCTGATTGTATTGTATGTGGGTATATTACCAAATGAATTTATCGGTTGGGCGACCCAAGCTATTATTTGGTAAGCCAATCGGTTAAGACAACCGCGCTCTAGATGAGTTGCACAGTATGATATGTTATGCTTGTAGGGCGAAATGCTCTACAAGCATTTTTATTGGCCTAATAAACGGCCTTAATAACTAGCCTAGCTAATCGTTAAAACTAATCATCAAAGCTAAGTATCAAAGATTAGGTTCTAAATAGTAATCCCTAATACCTGTTAACTAAAAAATATAATAATTAAGAAGATCTTATGACTACTGATTCTGACAATATTCAAAAAGTTAAAGTACTTTCCAAAACCACTTGGACCCCAAATTTATTCAGCTTTACCGTCACTCGTCCTGACAGCTTTAAGTTTACTGCAGGGCAGTTCGTACGTTTAGGGGTAAATCCTAGCCGTTTAAAATATCATCAAGACCAAGCTAATTCAGAGGCAGCAGACGAAGATATTTATCGAGCCTACTCAATCGTGTCTTCTCCTTATGATGAAACGTTAGAATTTTTCTCAATTGTGATTCCAGACGGTGCATTTACCTCGCAGTTACAGCATTTGCAGGTCGGTGATGAGCTGTTATTAAATACCACTCCGTTTGGCTTCTTAACTTTGGCCCGTTATCAAGAACCTTTACCCAAAGATTTATGGCTATTGGCCACCGGTACTGGACTGGCGCCATTTTTATCTATGCTACAAGACTTAAAAACATGGGAAGATTATGAGCATATAATTTTGGCCTATAGTGCACGTAATCAGCAAGAGTTAGCCTACGTTGACCGGATTAAAACTCTAGCAGAAGATTTTGGCGGTTTGGTTGAGTCACCAGCTAAATTCACATTTATCCCTATTGTGACGCGTGAAGAGGTGGAAGGCGCGCTAACTAAGCGCTTGCCTGAATTATTATTAAGTGGTGAGTTAGAGAATTTTGCGGGACAGAAACTAGCGACAGAGCATACGCATATTATGTTATGCGGCAATCCAGAAATGGTTGAAGACACCAAAGAGACGTTAAAAGACATGGGTCTGGTTATGAACCGCCGCGGAGTGGGTAATATTGCGGTTGAAAACTATTGGTAGCAGTGGCGTATTAAACTGCAATTTAACACAAAACCATAGATTTAAAGCAATGCCCATTAATATATTAATATTAATGGGCATTTCTATATTGATATATAACTAGGTTAAGTCCTAGGTTTGGCCTAATTTTTATTGAGGAGCATCAGATTGATTTTCTGGTGCGGCATCTTGAAAAGCCTTTAGGGTATGACAGTGGGCATCAATGGCTAAAATATTGGGATAAGGGGTCAAGTCTACTTTAAAGCGTCGTGCCGAATACACTTGAGGGATCAGATAACAATCCGCAAGCGTGGGTTGGTTGCCATAACAAAAGCTGCCTCTATGCTTATCTTG
>Ga0098065_1000952_pt1 | contig 11430 bp, 11 predicted proteins | sample 25_taG_FD_75062 | JGI IMG/M metagenome (GOLD analysis project Ga0098065, IMG submission 75062) | Marine viral communities from Cariaco Basin, Caribbean Sea - 25_WHOI_OMZ | ecosystem: Environmental > Aquatic > Marine > Oceanic | place: Caribbean Sea: Cariaco Basin | collected 2014-11-08 | reverse complement strand
TAGAAATACTGATGTTTCAATCCACGCGCCCGTGATGGACGCGAATAGAGCTTCTTCTGACCTCTTATAGTCATATAGTTTCAATCCACGCGCCCGTGATGGACGCGAACTGATGAAGATGCTTTTACTAAAGAGTCTAATGTTTCAATCCACGCGCCCGTGATGGACGCGAATGCTGGAACAGTGCTTTTTGATGATTTTTGGGGTTTCAATCCACGCGCCCGTGATGGACGCGAAGATAAGCTGATTAGAGAGCAGCTTATAAAAAGTGTTTCAATCCACGCGCCCGTGATGGACGCGAAAAAAGACATGCTGTTATTGTAGAAGGGTATCAAGTTTCAATCCACGCGCCCGTGATGGACGCGAAGAATCATTTATCAATCTGTTGCACTCATGCAGGGTTTCAATCCACGCGCCCGTGATGGACGCGAACAGTATTCGTCCATGATTTTTTAATCTCATCGCGTTTCAATCCACGCGCCCGTGATGGACGCGAAATAGCTTGTTGCTAAGTACGCCTACATTACTGTTGTTTCAATCCACGCGCCCGTGATGGACGCGAAGCAACCTGGTACTCAGTTAGTGGCGATTTTGTAGTTTCAATCCACGCGCCCGTGATGGACGCGAACTACTAAAAATGATCTGACTGCTAAATTTAATGTTTCAATCCACGCGCCCGTGATGGACGCGAAGACGGTCAAATATTTGGCGCTATCCGCATCAGGTTTCAATCCACGCGCCCGTGATGGACGCGAATCTGTAGATAAAGCTGTTAAGGTACTTGTTAAAGTTTCAATCCACGCGCCCGTGATGGACGCGAAAGCCCCTAGTCTAAGTCGCTAATAAGGTTAAGAAAAAACCTTGGCATTTGCGAACGTCTAAACCATAAGCGAATTTGGCAAGCATCTCGCTTACCAAAGTTTTAATATACGAAAATAAATTCAGTAAAATCAAGTTGTTAAATAACATTGCGACCCCTTTGCGAGTCTCTTAGAGATTTCATGTACGCTATAGGTTCGCATTGACCTTATTACGGTCAAACAATAGATTTTATGATAACAACCGCTAAAATAGCAGTACATCGTTTAAGTCTAGCACAGGTTTTGCTCCAATGTGTTCCACTTTATTCCGCCAGTTTTTACCAAGATAATAATAACGTAAACTATCCACATCATGATTAATAATGTCCTCAAGCGTGGCTTTCAGCGTCGTCCACTGAGCCGGATTGACCTCAATCTCAAACACCGAATATTGCACCCGTTGCCCAAAGTTTAAACAGTGCTTGGCAACGTGACGTAACCGTTTTGCAAAGTTTGCGTCCTCTGAGCTAATGTCATAAGTCACCAATACCATCATAATATGAATCCTTTTTATTACGTTTATACTTACTGTTTTTATAATTATCGTTACTTCCACAAAAACGGAATATAAGCATCAATATCGCCTCTGATATGCCGCGCCATAATGGTCGCTTGCAAATGGGGGAGCAACCCAAACGGTACAGTTTCTTCAAACCATTCATGATAAATGGTTTGCTGCTTACGGTCATGCCATGCCTTAAAAAAGGTTTGCCTAGCATCATCTTTAAGCCAGACCGCGCCGCTTGCCTCTGTTTTAAAATCTGACTTGCTCAGCTGCTTTTTATTGACCAGCGATAATACAAACCGATCAACAATAGGGCGGAACTCTTCGACTAGATCCAACGCTAGTGAAGGACGACCAGGGTGCAGCTGGTGAAACACACCGCAAGCAGGATCAAGTCCGACCGTTTCCAGCGCACTGCGACACTCATGGGTCATCAGTGTATACGTAAAAGACAGCAGCGCGTTCATCGCATCAGTCGGCGGATTACGCGTGCGTTTGGCAAAATGAAAATCAGGATTACGAATAAAATGAGGAAACACACTGAAGTAAAGGCTTGCCATTTCCCCTTCGCGACCTAGTAAATCAGGCAAATTTTCGGTCGCTAGAATTTTATGCAGTCCGCGTTCAAGTCGTACTTGTACCGACTCTAAACGATCAACTATATTGTCATCTAACCCAGATTTATAATCCCGCAGATAGCGGCGCACCACTTGGCGCTGATTGTGTACTTTACCCAAAATAATACTATGACAAATCGGCTGCACCCGCGCCGCATCATCACTAATGCGATACTGCTCACGGCGCAGCAGCACATTACCACTGACCGCGCCCTCAATACGTGCTTGAAACTTGCCATAGCGATTGAGATGCGTAATGGTCATCGCGTTGTCGGTACAATGTGCCATAAGGGCTGGTGAAATTGAGACTTGCCCAAAACAAACAATAGCCTCCAGCTTATGAATAGGTACACGACCTTTGACTTCATGGTCAATATTCATGACCACATTTTCGCCTTGCTTATTCAGCCATGCACCTTGGGTTTGCACAAATAGCGTATTTTTTAGTGGGCGCATGAGTATCCTTATCTAGGCTAAAAAGTAGTGAAATTAGCAGTCAATTAAATAGTGAAGCACTGCTAATTCTCTAAGCTCAGATTGATTTTTTTGTTCAACCAAGCTTGAGCATTTTTATTAAAAATCTTTGGGTGACAGATATCTTTAAGTGAACAGTTGCGGCACTTGCTAGTGCTATAGGTAGGCTTTGGCGTCTGTCCGCTCTCTATAATATGACGGCACTCGTCAATCGCGTTTAAGGTAATTTGCCGCAGCTCGTCATCAAAATCTACCGCGTGACGGCGGCGCGTTTTGCCATAAAAAAGTGCGCCTTTAGAAACAATACAGTCGTGCATATCTTCTAAACACAACGCTTGGGCGCACAGTTGCACTTCATCGGCGCGGTGTGATTTGGGCTTACCGCGTTTATACTCAATAGGGAAGGGCGTCTGGGTACCAGTGTCATCAGTATGATATTCAACCACATCCGCCACGCCCTCTAATCCCAGTGCGTCATGACCTAACCGCAAGGTACGCACGGTTTTAATATCACCGCGCGTATCATGCCCGCCAGAGTTGACCTTTTCGTGCATGACTTGCCCTTCAGCGGTAAACAAGTTCTCCTCCCACGCGCATTCCAGCTCAATCAGCGCAAATTGACGCGGGCAAAAGAGATAGTGTTGTAGACGAGATAAGTAGAGGGTTTGCATGGCTATGACTCCTCATTGAGTAATATGGTTTGAACAAACCTCACTTGGTAAAGTTTGCTCAGATGTTTAAAGGCTAAAATTAACTTAAAACCCTTCAATAATCTCAGGCTTTAATCCTGCAAGCGCCGACGTTAACGCTGCCTCATCAAACGCGCCTTTGTTATCTAACAGCTCTTTTAAACTGCGATGTACTTTTGCAGAAGAATATTGTCCTGACTTACTACTATGCTCCCACCAAACGACCTTTTTGACTTGCATACTGCCTTCAGGACGCGCTGATGACGCATCACCTTCAAATAACTTCGGTAAAATCTCTTTTAGCTTTTCAGCATCGTTATCACTAAAGCCCGTGCGCTCAGCCAACTGCGGTGTGATAGCGCCATAAGTCACATAAACACCTTCATCAACGCGGTGTTTCATGCCCATGGTATCGCTGCCTTTTTTGGTGCCATCGCCTTCACCGCTGACGCTTTTGGTGATTTGAGTGCTGGTAATATCGACAGGTTGTAAGCTAAACGCAGATTGAATGGTGACAGGACCGCGAATTGGAATAGATACGCCATCGGCATTTTTAGTGTCTGCTTTAAAGGCAAATACTTGACCAAAAGCGCGCACATCAAACCACTTATCACAGGCTTTTTTTGCGGTTTCATCACGTTTGGCTTCGATATTGTCTTTTTTATCAGCCTCAAACGCGCCTTTACCTAAGCCAACCACTTCGTCATAAGCACGGTTCTTTAGACTGGTCATGCCGTCGATTTTTTTCTCATCAGACTGGATAAATATCGCCTCGCCTGACTCTTGCAGACGATCACGAATTTTGCGTTTTAGACACACATCAGTGATTTCACCATTGCCTTCAAAGTCCGTGCGTGGACGGTTGCCGTTTAGTGGGTCGCCATTGGGGTTGGCATTGGTTACGCCCATGATGATGGCAAAGTCGATTTTATTATTAATAGGGTTTTGAGTAGAGGCGGTCATACGGTTTCCTTTTATTAGGTTTTAAATACAAATATTCAAAAGTTTAGATTAAGCCGTTGTATCAGTGTTTTCTAAATATTTTTCGTCTTCACGATTCTTTTTTGCTTGCTGTTTATCCAGTTTTATTTGCATTTTTTGGCTGTGATAACCCAGTAAAAACTCACCTGACAAGGCGGCATCATTGGTAAAGTCTGCAACATTAAATAAGCTCATGATTTGGTCCATTAAATCTTGTTTATTAGCCAAATAACCGCCACGATTGGACTTTAGGCGGTTCTCATAAGGCTTGAGAGCCAGCTCGATATTGCGCCATGTGGTAAAGGGGCGATTGGCAAACTGCTGCATGTAACGCTGTGCGGTGGTGTTGCGTTTTTCGCCTGCTATAAATAGCGCTAAGCTCTCGATATCTTCAGCAACCGCCAATAGGCGACCGTATAAATAGTCACGGCTGGTATAGTCAGTTTGTAATGCCACGGTATAGCTCCTTTTTTTAGATTCTGATTGACGCAAATAATAGCCACGGTATAAGGCACAGGCAATGCTAATAGCTTGCTCCCACTCCCAGTTGTCTAATGCCAGTGGGTTACAAGCGCGTTTGATGGACAAATCGACTAATTGCCAAGGAAACTGCCTTGCCGCGCCCTCAACGATACAAGGCAGTACTTGCGAGACGACTTGTTTTTTTAGCGCATCAGACAGACGCGCGCCATAAGCCACTTGGGAGATTTGCTTAGGGGTTGGCGCTTTGAGTGTTAATTTACGCTCACCACTTTCGGGGTCAGCGTAAGTAAAATACCACGCAAATTGTCGATGCCAAGACTCTAGCGCATCAATATAATCGTTGGGCATACTCTCATGATAATACGTCACTGCCATACGTCCAGGGGTCGCGGCTTCCAAAGTGATGATAGAAATTTGGTCATGTGCGTCAAGCTTCTGCCGATAGCCTTGCATGGTGTTGTTTAAATGGGTCGCGAACAGATGACCTAAATTGTTACTGTGCTTAAAGGGTAAAGGCGCTTCCTTATCAGTGCCAGCGATCTCTTGTTCACTGTCTTCATCATCTTCACTGTCCATATTTTCGAATTCGTCAATATCGTCCGATTCAAAAAGCATCTGCTCACTTTGTTCAGCATTTTTGACCACATCAAAAGTGGCGCTTTTATTCAAGGGTTCGGTTGGCTGTAACGTCTCCTCACCAGATATTGCCCAAGCGACGACCGCTTGTCCTGCTTCCTCGCGCCCTTGACGTGCCAGTAACCAAGAGAGCGCGGCATGGGCTTTTTCGGTGACCACGGCACTGATGTTCGCACCTTGCAAACCTTGCGCTTTGATAGAGGCTTTATTATCCGTAAAGCGCCCTAAAAAGGTAAAGCTGTCCATATCATTGGCGGAGATGAGCTTGGCATTGGTCGCGCTTCGCAAAATACGGTTAGGATGTTTGCTGGCAAGTGGACGGTTTTGACCCGTGATATAACAAAAGCCATCGGTGCTATCAAGGGTGGCATAAAACTGCTGCCATGAGTCAAACAAGCTGTCATCTTTCCACGTTTCGGCTTGGCTTGGTTTAGCTTGACTGCTCAATTCACTATTGATGACTTGCCATGCGACAAATGCCGCTCCTTGATCAAACACACCTTTATTTTTATTTAATGAGGATAAAATACTGTCCGGATAATCGCCGGCTTGCTCAGGATAAGCCAGTTTATTATTATCCTCAGGATCAGCTATCAGTACTTTAGCGTTGAGTAAATCTTTGACCAGCGTACCTTTTTGGACATAATTTAGCACCGCTTGTGCTTTTGGGTGGGCGTATTCTGACTCACACCAAGTAGAAAGCACTTCTTCGTATAAAGGATAGACATCCTTTTTATTATCGCTGTAGCTATAGAAGTCTTTAGCCACATATTGCAATTTATCCGACAACGGATGGGCAACTGCTCCCGAGGTGCGGTTAGCAGAATCGTTAGTTGCAGGAATTGCAAGGTATTTAGACTTTACTTTACCGCTATCCTCTCGGCAAATCTCTGCTCTAACAAAGTCGCCTTTATTATTGATGGTGGCGATGATTTGTATGTTTTGATTGACATGGTAATAAGGCATCAAAGCATGATCTTGCGCTTTGATATCTTCATTTTTACTGGCAAGCTCGTAGGTTTGATATAACCGTTGTAACCAACTCATAGCGTTGCCTCCGTTTGCATGACTGATTGAAAATTATCATCAAGCGCAAAGCTTTTGGCAGTCATCGCGCGCACAAAGCGATTGGGCATACCATTATTGCTATCGGTTTGCAAATCATCCGTCGGCTTGGGAAACTCTACGACACCATACTCCATCACTGCTCGAAAAAATCGACTGTGTAGCTCATCTATGCCAGTTTCATCAGGATAGGCAAAGCTATGAAACATCAGACCATAACTTAACTCTGGCGTATCATCATAAGCGCCTTTACCACTACCAAATTTGCAAGGCTCTACATAGCCTTGGCACTCTCTTGCACCTAAAAATATATCTTGGCGACCGCCTTTATCGACCATACGCTGAGCAATACTATAATGCTTGCCATCAATACGATCAGCGGCAAGCTCTGGGCGGTGCATATTCCACTCAAAATGTGCTTGCACTTGATAAGCGACATCATGCAAATAAGTGTAATAAGCCAAATCATTTTCATCTTTGTGAAATTTAATAGGCTTCATGCCTTTGGTTTGGGTACGAATGGGGTTTATCACGCGCACTTTATCGATGTACCAAATGATGGAGGGTTTCCAGTAGATGCTTTTGCATACGCCTTTTAGCGCTTCATACGTTGGCAGATGATAGCTGGTTTTTTCACCGCCAATACGAGTGATGGGATCGGTAAATAGAGCATGTCGTCCGGTGAGGAGGAATTCGATTTTATTTTCTTTCATATCATGTCAGTTCCTTTTAATGAATAATGCAAGTCCCTAAAAAAGAACTTGCACCCTTCAAATTTTTAGTTTGTTAGATTACTATTTAACCAGTCATTAATTTCGTTAGAACCATAACCAGCACATGGCTGTTTTAGCGTAATAATATAAATACGATCATTAGTATCTAACTGTGGTTTAAACTGGTCATAAACCTGCTGAGGCGTTAATGAAGTAGCTACAGCATAGCTTGACTCTGAAAGCCTAGCCCATCCATTAAAAGTCTTTATTTTGTCAAGAATCTTATCATGCTCTTGACCAGGTGCATTTAAGTCGTAAGTGATCAGTAGGGCTGCCATAATCGTTTTCCTTTTGATAGTAAGCTAACAGAATCTTAGAGAATAAAAAACTTCGTAAAAGAAAATATGTTTATATAGAAAATTACCTTCAAAACGATAATAGCGTATAATGGATCACTTCATCAAGCTATTTTTATTTAAAATCTTGATGTGGATTGAAACGTAAAGGAAAATATGAGTATATTTGCTCGGCAATGACTGTCTTACCACGGTCATTGCCATTTCATATCAACTGCTACATCCCAAAATCTACAAAATCAAGCTTGCCTTTTCCTGCGATATCTATCCCCATGTGCTCATCATAAAACTGCTCATTTAGCGTTAGAATACCCGTGTCTCTGACCATGACTATTGCCTTATCATCTTGTAATTTTTGCAGCATCCAAGGGAACACATTGACACTATATTGCTGAGCTTTATGGACTAGTTTATAAAATTCACCATCGCTAACGAGTGTACCGTGCAAGTCATTAATCAGCTCAACACCTGCTTTATGATAAGGAACGATGATCGCTTGCGTTGGCGCATCAATCGCCTTAAATGCACGCCCTGCATCCATAAAAGATTGCCAAAGTTTTGGATATTGACCGTTTTTAAGTCTATTTGGATTTTCATTATTGACGACAGGGTTCGTGGTGTTGTTGCTTAGCCAACCATATATGGTCTCAGTGCCAGAAGATTTGCCATTTTTATTTTTAATAGGATAAGCCATCTCTTTTGTTGCATGTTCTGTGGTATAAAACACCTTAAAAAACTCAGTCATGATATCGGGATCGAGTAGGTGCTTGCCCTCATTTTCAGGCAGTCTTAAACTGTGAAGAATATCAGACATTTTATTTCTACCCAGCTCAATAGTCGGCAGCTTGCTTAGGTTTTCTTTATCAGGACGGACGATAAATACTTGTCCTCTTAAAGAGGCTCCTGTCTCATCACCCATCTCGCCATGACGGTTACAGCGTCCAGCAGCTTGCGCGATACTGTCGAGTCCTGCCAAAAATCGAATCACGGACTTAAATGAGACGTCCACGCCAGCTTCAATTAATTGCGTTGAGATAACTAGCGTCGGCAGACCTTGGTCTAACCGACTTCTAATCTTAGCCAGTAAGTCTTTACGATGGCGCGCACATTGCCCCGTACTCAGATGAAATAGCTCATCCTCAGCTATAGAGGCTGATAGCGACTGATACAGCTGAGTTGCCCACGCTTTGGTATTCACAATTACTAAAGTGCTGGCATATTTTTGAAAGTTGTCTTCAATATAAGCTGTTAAGTTGTCTAAATCTCTAAGTGTTTGAGTGTGGTCGTGAATGTCCACGCGCTTTAGGGTGTCAAATAGGGTGGCTAACTGTTCGCGGTTGCCAATAATCTCTGTTGAGGGGTTGAGACTGCCATTATGCGCGATGGGAAGATTGTCTAGCACTGGTTGCGTCGCCGTACATAGCACCGCTGTAGAGCTAGCATGACGGGTTAAAAAGTTAATGGCATTACAAAACAGATAATAGCAACTGATGGGCAGCGTTTGAATTTCATCAAATATAAGTACCGCGCGGCTTAACTGGTGCAAACGCCTGACACCTTTAGTACCGCCGCCAAAGCAGCTTTCTAAAAACTGCACCATTGTGGTAAATACAATCGGCGCATTCCAATTGTCCATAATTAGCTTACTTTGCCATGTCTGCACATCAGGCTCTAGGTTTGAGTGTTGCTCTAATACCCATTTGCCATCAAAACTGCCGTCGGCTTGCTTTTCTTCTAGCACCTTGCGAATCTCAGCGGCGTTTTGCTCAATGATGCTGGTAAAAGGAATGATATAGGTAATGCGCTCAAGAGTGTGTTTTTTGGCATGCTGGAGCGCAAAGCGTAGGCTGGCAAGTGTTTTGCCGCCGCCCGTTGGCACGGTTAAAGTATAGATACCTTGCGCTTGTTGGCCGCTAGCATAACAAGTATCCGCAATATGGGTGCGCTGCTCATTAATGGGGTTATGAGGACTGTTTTTTGCTTGATTGGCAAAATCCTCATACAGCGCTTCCACTTTATCTATCGCAGTCTGCCAATTTGGGCGCTGATAATCTAATAGATGCGCTTGGTCTGGATGTTCAAAAGCGATGCTATTACTACGATCAGCATCAATCAGACAGCTGAACAGCAGACGTGCATAGAAGCCAATATAGAAGTCTTTTTGTTTGTCTTTCGAGGATTTATCGTTTAACACATTGGCAATCGCTTTGCTAAATTCGCCCAGCATTTGATTGTTAATCTTGTCATCTAAGTGAGCAAATAACTCATTATCGCGAGCATTGGTTAAAGACTCTTGATAATGAGATTTGCCCTCGATTTTTTGCTTACGATTTTTAAGGTATTCATTGCCTTCTTTATCAATGACATTGACCATGCCGCTATGATGGGAGGCAACACAAATGAATAAAATATCGGCAAGCAGTTGTCCTTGACCTATTTTTATTTTTTCTTGAGTGCTGTCATTGATTCGGCTGGTAGATAAGCCTTTAAGCTGTTTATATAAATAAATTGCGCCAGCGGTAGAGTGATCGACAGAACCGCGTTTTGGTTTGCCTTTTAGCAAGATTTCGGCTTCTTCGTCCTCATCTAAATCTAGGCTTTTATAATTATCATAAGTGATACTGTCTTTAATATATTCTTGAAATTCTTGGCTATATTTGCCTAAATCATGTACCAGTCCAATCAACTCACCCGCTAATGGCAAACCAATCTTAGTTGCCAAGTTTTTGGATATTTTTGCTGTGCCTGTTAAATGGTCATAGAGAGGTTGCTCATGACCGTCGCTGGCACGAACATGCGCGATAAAAGTATTACCAGCAACTATCGAACAATTCTGCTCATTATCATTATTTATATTCAATTATTAATCCAAACAAATGTTTTTTAAACTTTACCTGAGTTTATCCTTTCTCGCAATAAGGATTTTTACGTGGATACATTCCTTGCGATCTTTTAAAGCTACCATTTCTGCCGCCTTGTCACTTTTTGGAAAGTACTTAGCATAGTTGAACAAACCTAGGATGATTTCTGCTTCCATTTTTTCAATCACCTTCTCAAGCTTTTTGCGATTCGCTGGAGTGTCGGTCAGGTTTGTCGTCTCCCGACAGCGCTTACCCATATAGTAAAAATCCAAAATAAGCTTGCCGTATCTACTTATGATACTAGCCATTCTATTTCTCCTTATTGAAGTGCCATGGCATTGATGCTATCGGCGACGCCAGTGCGCATATCTTTTTCAATATCTTCCCAAATGTACAAGATCTTACGACCGCCAAATGGACGTATGTAATGAATACCCTCGATAAGCACACTATCTTTGAGCTCATTACGGATAGTACGGGGGTTATATTTGATGAGATCAGAAAGCGCTTGGGTAGTTAGGTATGTTAAATAATATGTTACTTATATAAAGTTTAACCATAATGGTAATTTTTAATACCACAGTTGTAATTTTCCATAAATTTATAACTATGCAAGTACTTTTTATAATTATAATGGGGGTTTATAGGATGATAGTTAACCATCTTCCGACTTTGTTGGCTGAAAGAAGGCTAAAAGTAGCGGATGCCGTACGAGCGACAGAAGTAAGCAAAACGACGTTACATAAGATATACAATGATCAGTCATCAAGAATTGATTTTGATACTATAGATAAGCTTTGTGAGTATTTAGGAGTAGGAGATCTTTTTGAATATGTAACAGAAGTTGAGGCAGAGAATATAAAGAAATAGACGTTAATCTAAAATTCGAAGTAGAAGTCAAAAAGAGAATTTTTAGTTTAGGGATTTTTAAAGACTGGTCACGTTTTGGTCACCGTCGTTTTTTTTAGCAATTTAAAACAGCTTACATAGTGATGGTTATAGGGCGTTACGAGTAAAGATTTTCCGCTACAGCCCATATTTCACGGACAAAAAAAGCCCCAATCGTAAGATTGGGGCTTTCTAAATATTTGGTAGGCATAAGCAGACTCGAACTGCTGACCTCTACCATGTCAAGGTAGCGCTCTAACCAACTGAGCTATACGCCTATTTAGGTTGAGTATTCTATCAAG
>Ga0098065_1000946_pt1 | contig 11561 bp, 9 predicted proteins | sample 25_taG_FD_75062 | JGI IMG/M metagenome (GOLD analysis project Ga0098065, IMG submission 75062) | Marine viral communities from Cariaco Basin, Caribbean Sea - 25_WHOI_OMZ | ecosystem: Environmental > Aquatic > Marine > Oceanic | place: Caribbean Sea: Cariaco Basin | collected 2014-11-08 | reverse complement strand
TAAACAGGGATACATTGACGATTGAGGCAAGTCTAAATGAGTCTCAGCGCAAACAAACGACAGCGTTATTAAAGCAGCTGATGCCGTGGCGCAAAGGCCCATTTCAAATTGGCGATGATGAATCAGGTATTCAGATTGATACCGAGTGGCACAGTGATTGGAAGTGGCAACGGGTCGCACCGCATTTGAGCAGGCTTGATGGTCGCCGTGTATTAGACGTGGGCGGCGGCTCTGGTTATCACGGCTGGCGGATGGCAGGCGCTGGCGCGGACACGGTCATTATCATTGATCCGTCTTGCTTGTTTTACCATCAGTTTATGGCGATTCGTCATTTTGTTGGCGCAGCTGATGCTCATGAGACGGGTCGCTACCGCACGCATTATATTCCTGTACCGCTTGAGGCGTTGCCTGAGCACAGCCAATTGTTTGATACCGTATTTAGCATGGGCGTGCTGTATCATCGTCAGTCGCCTTTTGAGCATTTGCAACAGCTCAGAGGACAGCTTGTCAAAGGTGGTGAGCTAGTGCTTGAGACGTTAGTTATCGAAGGTGATGCCAATACAGTCCTAGTACCGCACGACCGCTATGCGCAGATGAATAATGTGTATTTTTTACCATCAGTTGCCGCATTGATAGGCTGGCTAGAGAAAGCAGGGCTTTCAGATGTACGCTGTGTCGATGTGGCTGTCACCTCGACAGAGGAACAACGAAAAACCGAATGGATGACCTATCATTCTCTAGCCGATTTTTTAGATCCTAATGATGCCACAAAGACTATTGAAGGCTATCCTGCACCTATGCGTGCAACCTTGATTGCAAAAAAATAGCGTTGACTAGAATAACAACACAAGGAGGTAATAATGAAAGTATCATCTGTTTTAATGATGGCGACGATCGGTTCACTCTCGCTACCTGCTCTCGCTGGATATGGCACACCGTCTGAAGGCTGGGGCTTTGTACAAGATGACTGGCAAGTGGTTTGTGATAATACGCGGACATGTAGAGTGGCTGGCTACTCAAGTGACGCATCAATAGATAAGCCTGCTTCAGTGCTATTCAACGTATCGCCAAAAGTAGCGCTGCCAAAGGCGCAAATTCAGCTGGCATCAAAAGCGTCCAAAGATAAGGCTGAGCTCTGGTTAAATAATAAAAACTATGGGACATTGCAGCCCGCTGGAAATGACGCTGCATTATATGATCTATCCGCCAAGCAGACACAAGCAATTATCGATAAGGCTAGTATCACGAACAAAATAGAAGTCAGAGCGGGTAGTAATCGATGGCGTATCAGCGACAAAGGGATATCATCGGTAATGCTCAAGCTCGATGACGTGCAGGGCCGAGTAGGGACATCGATAGCATTGATCAGCAAAAACCAGCGCAATCAACAAACGCCGAAAGCGACATTGCCAATTCCCACCATCAATAAAGCATTTGCGTATTCGGCAAAGGATAAAAAGACGCTCGCCCCATCAAAACTTAAATACTTTCAGCAAAATATAAATAAATGGGTCGACATTGACTCCAAGCAGCTCATCGGATCTGGAAATACGATGGGCGACTGTGAGCTGGTCAATCCAAAAACTGAAGCGTATCAACGGATGTCAGAGTATGTTTCTACTATGCTTGGCTGGGACTTTATACCAGTGGACGAAGCGCATACGTTAGCCACGCATCTCTGCTGGTCAGGCCCTTACAACTCAAGCACGGGTTATTGGCTCATTAATAACGACAAGCCTAGCAATCCTATGCTCATCACGACAGCAGGTAATGAGTATGATGCAGGTGATATCCGCGCCGCTAACAAAGACCGCGGCATCGGTGATTGCTGGAATAGTGCGACATGGACGTGGAATGGTAAAACGTTCGTTAAGAGCGCAGAGGCGAGCACAGGATTGTGTCGCGGTTTTGCTGGTGGGGCATGGGATCTACCCACCTATGTGAGTAAAGTCATGGACAGTAATGGTAAGGCTCAATAAGAAATCTTTGGGGCTCAATGACGAAAAATGGCTGATTATATCAGCCATTTTTTAAAAGCGACTTCCATGACTATTTTAAGGATGAAGCCAACAGAGCCTGCGCCAAGGGCCAAAAAGATCCAAAAGGTACCCGCGCGCCCAGCATCAGACTTTTTAGAGATATCCCACATGATAAAGAATAAGAAAGCGATGAATATCGGCAGTAAAACGTACAAGCCCCAACTGGTGACCGTACTGGCAGCAATAGCAAACATAGCGTAATCCTATAGGGTAATAGCGCGTCTTCTATGGCGTAGAAGCGTCATAGAAGCGCAATATAAACCGTCATTATAACGTGTAAGCAGTTGCGTATAAACGACTGCTCAGTATCGGGCAACAGGAACGCTACAATTGACAAAGTCATTCGCTTATCAATGTTATATTATTTTTACCAGATTTATTTCACTAAGCATCAGCAAACGAGCGAACAAAATTTATATTAATCCCAATTATCAATCTTAGTTGTCATAACGGTAAGATTTTAGTGCTAATTTTGGCGCAAATGGTGCAATAAAGCGCAAAGATTGTTATATTTACAGATTACTTATCTTTTTGCATTATTTTATCCCTGCAATGTCGGTCGACATTATAATAAGCAGTTATCGACTGCTCGCATTCGCACCGTTTTTGTTGTTTATTTAATTGAGTTCAAATCCCTATGTCACAAGCCCAAATTGATACGCTTGCATCCCTATTCAATGATGCCATTCAAACCCTACAAGCAGATGGTACGCTACCAAGCGACTGGCAGAATAACAGTCAAATCACGCGTACTAAAGACCTTAGCCACGGTGATTTTGCCAGCAATATCGCACTGACGGCTGCCAAAGCTGCCAAAGCCAATCCGCGTCAACTCGCTGAAAAAATTGTCAGCGCGCTGCCTGAGAATCAAGACATTCGCCAAGTAGAAATCGCCGGTCCTGGGTTTATTAACGTATTTTTAAACTCAGAAGCTAAGTTTTCGGTATTAGACGATATCTTTACCTTACAAGATCGTTTTGGTCTGAGTAATCAGTTTGATGGGCAAAAGGTACAAGTCGAGTTTGTCTCTGCCAATCCGACCTCAAGTCTGCATGTCGGTCACGGACGCGGTGCGGCGTTTGGTATGAGCGTATCAAACTTGCTAGAAGCCATTGGTTACGACGTCACTCGCGAGTATTATGTCAATGACGCGGGTCGCCAAATGGACATCTTAGCAACCAGTACCTATTTGCGTTATCTAGAGCTAAATGGTGAGCAAATCACGTTCCCAGTCAATGGCTACCAAGGCGATTATGTCAGTGATATCGCACAGACCCTAAAAACGCAACATGGCGACAGTTATGTACACGAGTTTGCACAAGTTGCCAAGGATGCGCCAGTTGACGCTCAGTTTGAGATCAATGCTGACGGCGAAAAAACCTTAGTGTCTGGTGATAAAGAAGCGCATATTGATGGCTTGATTGCGAATAGCAAAGCGTTGCTTGGTGATAGCTACGCGCTATTTTTAAATGCGGCGTTAAGCAGTATTTTGGCCGATATCAAAGACGACCTAAATGACTTTGGTGTGAGCTACGAGTGCTGGTTCAGCGAAAGATCGATTGATAGCGAGATTGAGCCTGTCCTACAAATACTCGATGACAAAGGCTACCTATACGAAAAAGACGGTAATATCTGGTTCAAATCGACCGATTTTGGGGATGAAAAAGACCGCGTGGTACGCCGTGCCAATGGTCAGTCGACGTATTTTGCCTCGGATATTGCTTATCATAAAAACAAGTTTGACCGCGGCTTTGATAAAGTGATTAACGTGTGGGGCGCCGACCATCATGGTTATGTGCCACGCGTAAAAGCGGCGCTGCTCGCGTTGGGTATTGATGCTGAACGTCTTGATGTCGTGCTCGTACAGTTTGTCGCGTTGTGGCGCGGCAGTGAAAAAGTACAGATGTCTTCACGCTCAGGTCAGTTCGTTACCTTGCGTGACTTGCGCGCAGAAGTCGGCAATGATGCGGCGCGTTTTTACTATGTCGCGCGCAAGCCTGAAGTGCACATTGATTTTGATTTAGAGCTTGCCAAATCACAAAGCAAAGACAATCAAGTGTATTATATTCAGTATGCGCATGCGCGTGTTTGCCGTGTATTAGAAAAACTGGCAACCTACGATTTGACAGCAGATGATGCTGTTGGTTTGGCACATCAAGATTTGCTTAATGCGCCAAATGAAGACGAGTTGATTAAACTATTAGCAGGCTATCCAGCGACACTATTACGTGCAGCGACCGGCTACGAGCCACATGTTTTGACTAACTACTTAAAAGAGCTTGCTGCGCTGTTCCATGGCTGGTATGACACCAATCGCATTTTGCCTGTGAGTCTCACATCAGGTGAAACACCAAGCTCAGATGAGATGGCATTGATGCAAGCACGTTTGCGTTTGTCAAAAGCAGTACGGCAGGTATTGGCGAACGGCCTTGGTTTGCTTGGCTTGTCTGCACCTTCTGCTATGTAGTCATTTTCTAACATGTGACATGAGTATAGACAGCCAATAGCAGTAATTCGATGATGACCGTTAAATTCAGTAGGGAGAACGAGATCCATGCTAGCCAAAAAACCGAAAGGCGCAACAGAAAAGCGCAAATCAAGTAGCGTATCGGGCTTATTGTGGATGTTTGTTGGGGCCGTATTGACCCTTATGATCGGGGTATTTATCTACCTTTCACCATTATTTAACTTTAGTCCCGCTGATGGTAGCGCCGAGAACGATCCTGATCGGCAGGTGCAGCCGCGCGTAGATACTGATACCGATAATGGCGATTATGAATTCTACGATATTTTGCCCAATCAAGAGATGGCAACCATCCCTGATGAAGATATCGCTGAGATTGATAACGATCAGATAGGAGATATTGGCGCGTTTGAGCCGGATGTCGTCGTGACCCAGCCGGATGGTACGGCAGCTAATGGTATAGATAATGCTGGTAGCTTTGGTAGTGCGGAAAATCCTGCAGGCGAGACCAGTGGCGGTAGTAATACAGCTGAGGGCGACGATATCGTTGTTGTTGAAGAGGACGCAACCTATGATGGTACGCCACCTGCTAATACCAGTAATGCTACGACCCGCAATAACAATGCAGGAGCAGGTACGGCAAGTATTCAAGCCGCCAAACCTGCTGCGACCTATATTTTGCAGATCAATAGCTTTAGTGATGCAGATGAAGCAGATCGTCGCCGCGCCCAAGTATTGATGGCGGGTGTTGATGCCAGAGTAGTCAAAAACACGACAGGCAATGGCCTAGCTATCTATCAGGTAATCTCGCGTCCGTTAAATAACCGTCAGGCAGTGACAACAGCACAGCAGCGCTTACAGAACAATGGTATTGACTCTATTATCGTTGAACAGCGTCGCTAGGTTTAGATTCAATTATCTTGAGTAGCTGTATGTATAAATAAAAAAGAAAGCGTCGTCATGACGCTTTTTTTATCTCTTTATTTTATCAAAAGCTTTCTAGCTGTTTTATCCTATCAAAACATCCATTAAGAGTATGGTTATGACCGTATCTAACTCAGTAACACCGCAAGCAGGCGTTATCAAAGCATTCTTTCAAAAATACTTTATCGATGCTTTTACGGGCATGGCTTTAGGGCTATTTGTCACACTAATTGCTGGCTTGATTATCTCGCAAATCGGTGGCTGGTTGGGTTTGCCAGCATTGGTTGCTGTCGGTAAGCTTGCTTCAATATTAATGGGTGCAGGTATTGGAGTAGGTATCGCTTATTATTTAAAAGCGCCAACACTCGTCATGCTTAGCTGCCTAGTGGCAGGTATGTTGGGTGCGCATTCTGAAGCATTGATGGCAGGAACGCTATTCATACCGCAAGAGGGTGGCCCTGCGACCTTTGTAGCACTGCCAGGCAATCCAATCGGCGCTTATCTGACGTCTGTATTCGCTTATCGTGCTGGTACGTGGATCGCTGGCAAAACCAAGCTTGATATTCTTTTGGTGCCGTTATTGGTGTGCGGCGTTGCTCTATTGGTCTGTGCGCTACTCAATCCACCTGTTGTTGCGGCAGTTAATGCGATTGGACAAGGGATTCATGCGGCGACCGAGCTACAGCCATTATTGATGGGTATTGTGATCGCAGTTGTGGTTGGTCTTTTATTGACGCTACCGACATCAAGCGCTGCCATTTGTATTGCGATTGGTCTTGGTGGTTTGGCGGGCGGGGCCGCAGTCGTTGGCTGTGCCGCGCATATGATTGGTTTTGCTGTCGCTAGTTTTAAGGATAATGGATTCAGTGGCGTCATCTCTCAAGGCTTGGGAACCAGCATGCTCCAAATCCCCAATGTATTAAAAAAGCCATTAATTCTACTGCCTGCCGTTATTGCGAGCGCGATCGTTGGGCCTATCGCGACCGTTGGTTTTGGTTTGGCTTGTACTGCGACAGGGGCTGGTATGGGAACTGCTGGTTTGGTTGGTGTGTTTGGCGTTATTGAAGCGTCGCAAGAAATCATGAATACAACTCAATTATGGACAGCGATTATTCTATTGATGTTTGTATTGCCTGCGGTAATTGCAGGTTTGGTCGCTTACATCATGCGCCGTATGGGTTGGCTAGTTGCTGGTGATATGAAGTTGCCTTAAAAATAGTTAAAAATTTGTATTCTTGACCATACAACAAAAAAGCCCCGCTGTTAAAAACAGTGGGGCTTTTTTATTTAAGGAGCATCAGTGTATTATGGCGCGGTACTTGTTTTATCACTGCGCTTGTTATTACGTCGTGGTTTTAATTTACGCGATAACTGAGTAATGTCGTTTATCACCTCATTATAATGTGATGGGAATACCCGCTGAATGGCATCAACCATTTTGGCATCATTACCAATTAAGCAACGCTGCTGATTGGTCGCAGCGGCATGTAAAATAATCCAAGCTGCTTCGCTGGCATCGAATTTCAATAATTTATTGAAGCTTCTAATGGCTTTATCACCAGTAGGCATACCGACTGTACTGGTACTATCATTGCCACGTGCGCTATTGGCAATATTGGTTTTGATGCCACCTGGATGGATACAGGTCGCTGATACACCGCATTTCTGAATGTTAAGCTCTTGACGCAAGCTCTCTGTGAAGCCGCGTACCGCAAACTTACTGGCATTATAAGCAGAGTAAGAAGGCTGAGCGGTCAAACCAAACAGGCTGGATATATTGATAATATGACCATGTTCTTTAAACTGGCGGGGTTGATCGTGTTGATTATCACTCGTCACTTCGCTTTGTTTGACGCTATTTTTGATCAACGGCAAAAACGCTTTGGTGCCATAAACCACGCCCCAAAAATTGATATCCATTACCCATTCAAGCTCTTCAATACTAGCGCCCTCTATCGTCGATGAGAACGCCACGCCTGCATTGTTAAAGATGAAATTGACTTTGCCATGATCGCTCATCACGCTATCCGCCCATGCTTGCATAGCGTCATTGTCTGAGACATCGAGCACGGTTGTTGTTGCTTGAATGTCATAACCAACCAGCATCTCTTTGGTTCGTGCCAGTTGCTCTGCATTAATATCTGACAGCGCCACATGACAACCCATTTTTGCCAAATGAAGCGCAAGCTCGCGTCCCATACCAGAACCTGCACCAGTAATAGCGGCGACATGGTTTTGGTAATAAGGTGCAATATCATTATCTTGTTCGCTGGGTGTATAAAAGGGCAGGTGCTGACGTAATGAGGACGCCATCGTGGTTATATTGTTAAGCATAATAAACAATCCTTTGTATTATTAAGAGTGGGTATTCATAGGTGCCATAGACGTTGGAACATAGCAGTAGAATAAAGGTCGCAATAGACTATCTACATTAGCATGATTAATCATGAGGTTTACTTGTGATTGATAAACGCTGCTGTCATTTTGTGATAAGGAGCGTCAATTATCTCTAAAGCACTATGCCGCTAATTGTTATTAGAATATAAAAGTTAATCGAATTTTTGATAAATAATTTAGGCAATCAATAGACATAAAAAAAGCGCCATGGCTTATAAAGCCAGACGCTTTTTCGAATAACTCATTACTAATAACGAGTCATCTAAGTCTCATTATGCATTAAGCAATTTTAGGGATTTTACCTTCATTGATGACTTCTGCATCAACCATCACAGTCTTGGCATTTTCCATAGAAGGCAGCTCGTACATGGTCTCAAGCAGAGCGTTTTCTACGATAGAACGTAGACCGCGCGCGCCAGTTTTACGCTCCATGGCTTTTTTGGCAATGGCATCAAGTGCTTCTTGCGTGAAGCTAATCTCAGCACCTTCCATATCGAACAAATACTTGTACTGTTTGACCAGTGCGTTCTTAGGTTCGGTCAGGATTTGGACCAATGCCTCTTCATCAAGCTCTTTTAGCGCAGCAAGCACAGGTAGACGACCGATCAGCTCAGGAATCAAACCAAACTTGATCAAATCTTCTGGCTCAACTTCTTGTAGTAAGTCTGAGCTACGACGGCTGTCGTCTTTTGAGCTAACATCAGCGTTAAAACCAATACCGCCTTTTTCGGTACGCTGCTGAATGACTTTATCCAGTCCAGCAAACGCGCCGCCGACGATAATTAGGATGTTGCTCGTATCGACTTGGATCAGCTCTTGCTGTGGATGCTTACGACCACCATGCGGCGGGATAGCAGCAACCGTACCTTCGATAAGCTTTAGCAACGCTTGCTGTACGCCTTCGCCCGATACATCACGGGTAATCGATGGGTTGTCGCCTTTTTTGCTAATTTTGTCGATTTCATCAATATAGATGATACCTTGCTCAGCTTTGGCCACATCATAATCAGACGCTTGTAGTAACTTTTGTACGATGTTCTCAACGTCTTCACCGACATAACCTGCTTCGGTTAAGGTGGTAGCATCGGCCATTGCAAACGGCACATCAAGCAAACGAGCCAAGGTTTGCGCTAGCAATGTCTTACCAGAACCAGTCGGACCGATCAGTAAGATATTACTTTTTGCCAACTCTACCATGGCATCATCAGCGCCAATTTTGGCTTTTTTGCTGTCATTTGCGAGTGTTTGGCTAACTTTTAAACGTTTGTAATGATTATAGACGGCAACAGACAAGGCTTTCTTGGCAGCGTCCTGACCAATCACATACTCATCAAGCTTGGCACGTAGCTCTTTTGGCGTTGGGAGTTTTTTATTGACCCAAGAGGTATCTATTTCGCTGTCATCATCGCTGTACTCTGCGCTATCTGCGATTAGATCAGTACATAACTCGATACATTCATTACAGATGTTGGCATCGTCAGCGGCGATCAGCTGCTGGACATCGCTTTTGGCTTTACCGCAAAACGAGCAATGCGGGGTATTATCTTCTGCCATAAAAGGCGCTCCTAAAGTTTAAAACTGGTTAGTCTATTTGTGGCATATCAATCATTTTATCGATTGAATGATTATCTCTTTCAATACTCAATAAGTCAGCTACGATAAATAGAGTGCTTTGCTGTACTGCAAATAGACTATAAATATTCTTATGATGATACTCTGAGTTGAGAGGCATAGCACTTATGCTCTAATTATAAAGAATCAGGGCGGCGCTCTAATACTTCATCAACCAAACCGTATTCCTTTGCTTCTTGTGCATCTAACCAAAAATCGCGCTCGACGTCTTTTTCAATTTTTTCGAGTGGCTGACCAGTACGCTCAGACAGGATCTGATTCAAGCGTGCGCGAGTTTTTAGAATCTCACGGGCATTGATCTCGATATCTGTCGCTTGACCTTGCGCACCGCCTGATGGCTGGTGAATCATCACACGAGCATTGGCGAGTGAGTAGCGTTTGCCTTTTTGACCAGCGGCCAATAGGAACGAGCCCATGCTATAAGCACCACCCATACAGATGGTGGATACTTCTGGCTTGATGAAATTCATCGTATCAAAGATCGCCAAACCTGCGCTTACTGAGCCGCCTGGTGAATTGATATACAAATGGATGTCTTTGTCTGGGTTTTCAGCTTCTAAGAATAGCAGCTGCGCGACGATCAGGTTGGCCATATGGTCTTCGACTTGACCTGTCAAAAAGATAACGCGCTCACGCAATAGGCGTGAAAAAATATCAAACGAGCGTTCACCGCGTGAAGACTGTTCGACAACCATTGGTACTAGTGCTGCTTGTGTGGTTTGTACTTCTTTGTGCGCACTCATCAACATATCAAAATGTGGGTTAGCAGTGATGCGTTCATAATCTGTCATAGAAAGGTCCTATCGATAAAGGTATAAAATAAATTCGAATGATTTTATTGTTTAGTAGGTTTTGAGCTAATGGGTAGTTTATAGGGTGGCTACGCGCACTATTCAAGCCTATAAAGCCGGTTTGTGCATAAAATAGACGAAAAAGTGAGTACGCTCTATTTTTATATATAAGTTGAAAGAATATTCAAAAAAGGCAGATACTGTCTTGACTGTCTGCAAATCAGGCATATTCCACAGAAACTTACCCTGATATGGATATCCTGGGGCGCTGTCTCACCGCGCTTTTTACCATAGAATACCTGATTAACCACCTGACAATCTACCTATCTTACTACTCAATTGTGCAAATGGTTTATTATCAAATTTATCATTGAGCGCATTTGCTCATAATCATTCTGATAAGTAGAAAGGGCAGCGTAAACTGTTGTGTTGACTGTCCAAGTTCAAATGCTAAAAAATGGTGCATACTATCGAAAAATGCCATATTTTGGTGCAAATAACCACTTACTTATGAATTATCAGTGGTAAAAGGCTGATTAAAAAATAGATAAACCAGTTTTGTCGTATTAGTAAGAAAAAATGTACAGTCAAAACCAAAGTAAAATCAATATTTTGGGTGTAATGATGGGCTATATGTAAGGTTTTACATACATGAGTTGGCATAATGATTGTATAGACAGTGAGATTAACTGACTTTTTAGTCAGGAACTAGATTATCAGATCGTATCTAATGAGCAAATGAGTATATAAAATGAGTTGGGCTTCTTCTTTAACATTGAGTTTTGACACTGTTAAGCGCACAGATACTGCCAAAAGTACGGCTGCTACCGCTAAGACGCGGCTATCTCATCGTAAGCACACGGGCGCGCTTATGGTACAGCGTGCCCTATATCCTGAGCCGCGTGTGCAGCAAGGCATTTGTCATATATTGATGTTATATCCGCCAGCAGGTATCGCAGGCGGTGATACGCTGACCATAGACCTAAATTTGGGTAATGGTAGCCATGCTGTTATCACTACACCAGGGGCAGGTAAATGGTATGGTAAAGACAGTGTCAGCCAAAAACATAAAGCTCGGTTGGGCGACAACGACACGCACCAAAGTATGAGCCAAGACGAGATAGCTGCCTATGCAAGCCAACATCTACAAGCCAAACTCGGGGCACATACCCGTTTAGAATGGCTACCACAAGAAAGTATTATCTATAACGAAGCCAATATGCATGCAATGAGCCGCTTTGATTTAGCTGATTCCTCTAGCTTGCTGACATGGGAGATTAGCGTATTTGGGCGGCAAGCTTACGACGAGCAGTT
>Ga0098065_1000942_pt1 | contig 11576 bp, 9 predicted proteins | sample 25_taG_FD_75062 | JGI IMG/M metagenome (GOLD analysis project Ga0098065, IMG submission 75062) | Marine viral communities from Cariaco Basin, Caribbean Sea - 25_WHOI_OMZ | ecosystem: Environmental > Aquatic > Marine > Oceanic | place: Caribbean Sea: Cariaco Basin | collected 2014-11-08 | reverse complement strand
CACTGTCAACGACGGCCAATTTAAAGCCTAGCGTGTAATCTTTTTGCGTACGCTTAGCCCTTGTTGTCTCTAACTTGTCCATGAATAAGCTCCTTTTTCGTAAACGTATTTCAGGACGGGACAGACAGATATAAAAAAGCCGACAGATTTGTCGGCTTTTTTGTGTCTAATATAGATAAAATTAGCGGTTTTTACGTGGTAGTTTTTCTGGTAGATAGCAGCGTAAGTACGCGATAAATGCTGTATTTGCTTCTTGAATATAGTCTTCAGTGATATTCTGATGACGACGATAAGACAAGGTAAATATCGCATTAACAATGCTATAAGCAATCAATAACGTGTTTTGGATATCCTCAAAATTTGGCATCTCATAACGCTCTGATAAACGCTTATAGACCAAGTCAACAATTTGATGGTCCATATCTTCGCCAAATTCATCACCTTCAAAATCAGGTGTATTGGTGTCATAGATGAGTTTGGCTTTGGTCTCATCATTGTGGAATATCGTCACGCATTGATCAATCAGCGCGGTTAGATATCCTTGCCATCTATCGTAGTTACCGATATCAACGGTTTCTACCATCTCTAATATTTCGATCGCATTCAAAAATCGCAATGCTAAAAATATTGCTTCAATGTTAGGGAAGAAATGATAAGCAGACGCTCTTGGTATGCCTGCTTCTTCACACACAGCCGCCAAAGTAATATCATTGATAGCTTGTGTTTCACTCAACTTTTTGGCACCAGCCAAAAGTTTTTGACGACGTGCGCGGCCCTGCTGACTGGTAAACTTAAACTTGTTTGGTACAAGTTTTTTTGCCAATTCCGAGTCTACCAACACATCTTCAATTTTTTCGTCTTTGTTATCACTCATTATAAGTCTCTTAATGTTACGCCCTATTTTATAAATATAATCTTCATCGAATAGTATTCATCCTAAATGACCAGATTACGAGTTATTGACTGCAATACAAAGCCAATATTATCGCTACTAACCTCAATGAGGAGGCATCATAAACGCTTGTACACTATCAAGCAAGGGACATGAATGGGTTAAAAGTTAATGTATCGATTAACACTCTACTAGAGTTAACTATCTAATTTTATGAAGTTAATCATTCAGTTTAATTTTCGCTCTTATAATACCATGATCAGTCACCCTATCTGAATAATCCCACTTAAGATGGTCATTGAAATAATCAACTCTTTCAACCTGACCGAGCGAAAACTTGCTATCAGGTAAGAACTCTTCTGAGACAAATAACTGATCGATCACTTCTGGCATACCTTGATGAATATGGGTGTAAGCCACATCTTTCATCCAACCGTAGCGAGCTTGAATACGAGCGGCGTCAAAAAGTGCGACATCACGCATACTTTTATCATAATTAACCTCGCCAGTCTCAGTCATCAGCTGGGTCGTTACGCTACCAGTCACATCATTCATGTCGCCAAGCAGTATCAATGGCTCACGCGTGTGATGCAAACGTTCCATAATCGACATACGAATAGATGCCGCCTCTGCAGCACGCATGCACAAACTACGAAGCTTGGCACGAATACGGATATTTGGATCATCCATGTCTTCTAATAGCTGACCATTTTCGTCACGTAAGAAAAACGCACGTTTACTTTTTAGATGCGCCGTAATGATCGTTATTGGTTGACCATATGCGTCAACACGCAATATCAAAGGTGGACGATTAAAATGCTGATGAGGTCCGATATCAGGGATATCAATCACAGCCTTTGGTGCAATCTCTTCTAATAAGGTCGTCTCTAACTGCTCAAATCGACTAATAATACCAACGGCTGGCGTATCCTGTGCGCCTCTACCTTGAGTATATGGACTTGCAGTGTCATTGCTTGCAAGCGGAATGACCACCTGCTCTGGTTCAAATCCTAGTGAGACAGCTAGTGCTTCTAGTGCATTGCTATCCCATACTTCTTGCACGGCAATGATATCAGCGTGTGCTTTAGCCAGCAGGTCTGTCAGACCACGTAGCTTATGCTCATAGGCTTTATTATCATAAGCTGGGGCATTCTCATAATAAATGCGATTAGGGTTAGCAAAGTTCAATAAATTAGCTGTCGCAATATAAAACTGCTTACTACCGTCATTATTAGTCATAAATCCCCTGTTTTTCTTATATTATATTATATTCATACATATAGATTCATAGCAAATTTTATGCCAAAAAAAACTCCCAAAGCTTGACTTTGGAAGTTTTAAAATAACATAAATACTGCTGGTCAAAGTCATTAATAGAACCAATCGTACAATCAATCTATTTTCAGCAACGAAATAGTAATCTCTTGTCAGCTTTTTTAAAAGACCGATCGCCTATCAAACTGGCTATCTATTAAAGTCATTGAGTAAACAGTAGTCATATTCTTAAATATTTTTAATATTTAACTTTTTTGTAAAATATGTACTACGATACACGATGCCATGCGTCACGTGATGCTAGACGCGCTTCATCCCACGCCAAACGAGAATCACCCTTCACTTCATGCCATGAACGCTCTAAGTCAGCTTCATGATCTTCGAAACGTGCATCTACTGGATAGCGAGCGCGGTTTGCATAGCCTACTGCGTACGCTGGGTGCATATCGCGATCAAAGTCATACTCTTCTCTATGGTAGTCAGCGTTTGCATATTCTGCACGCCAGTAAGCTTCTTCATGTGTTGGATCAATGGCTTCAGCTGCTGCATGACCTGCGCCGCCACCAACGATAGCACCAATGGCGCCACCAATTAGTGTACCTAATGGGCCTGCCATTGTACCGATGGCTGCACCTGCTGCTGCACCGCCTACACCGCCAATACCTGTACCTACTGGATGTGAGCCTGGCTCACCCGTGATGATGTCTGCATTCAAATCTTCTTTTGTCTCTTTAGACATGTTTTTTACTTCACTGCGATCGATAGCGTCATGGTTACTCATAGTATTGTCCCCAAATTATTTATTATTTGTTGAATTATTTATTTGCTAAAAGATTAGCAGTCTTGCTAAATCCAACTGAAGTATAGAAATTTATAGGTAGAGACAGATAGCCTGATTATGTAAACTGTGTCCGTATTGCGATTGCATTGCGTTACAGCCTGTATCTTTATGACGTCCATGTACGGTGCGCTCATACTTTGGGTAATCATAAGAGCTTAACATTGATAAATTCACTATCAAAATCAACCCTATATCTGCATTAATGACCTTGCAATGGCACGTTGCCATTTATCAAGATGTTCCTCACGCGCATCAATCGACATGCTTGGCTCAAAAGTACGATCCACTTGCCATGATGCTTTCATAGTTGACTCATCGTATAACCCAGTTTTTAGACCTGCGAGTAACGCCGCACCCTTTGCTGTGATTTCTGTGTCTCTTGGACGCAGCACAGGAACATCTAACAGATCGGCCTGAAACTGCATCAGCAAATCGTTGTTTGCCGCGCCGCCATCTACTCTCAGCTCAGTCAGGGGATGAGGGCTGTCTTTTTGCATGGCGATGAGCACATCATACGTCTGATAGGCTACCGCTTCTAATGCTGCACGGGCAATATGGGCTTTGGTAGTACCGCGGCTCATACCAGTGATGCTGGCACTGATATCGGAACGCCAGTAAGGCGCACCTAATCCAGTAAAAGCAGGTAATAGCACCACATCTTCGCTACTGTCTACTTGGCGAGCTAAATCTTCAACATCGCTACTTTGTTGAATCATACCCAAATTGTCACGTAACCATTGGACGATAGCTCCTGCCATAAAAACGCTACCCTCCAAAGCATAGGTAACTTCCTTTTTGGGTGGCTGTAGCATTCGCTTACCTGATTGCACGATTTGATCAAATGATAAATTGTCTGGACGAGTTGGCGATATTTTTCGCTGCCATGCGATGGTGGTTAGCAGCTTGTGCTCACTCAGTTTTGGCTGCTGACCAATATTCATCAGCATAAAGCACCCTGTGCCATAGGTGTTTTTGGCCATGCCAGCATTGAGACAGCCTTGCCCAAAAAGCGCGGCTTGCTGATCGCCGAGCACCGCTTGAATGGGTATTTGCTTTGCAAATAGGCCTTTTTTGGTTTTGCCAAAATCACCGTCAGATGGCAGTACCTTAGGCAATATATTCATAGGAATGGCAAAACGATCGCAAAGCGTCTCTGACCATGCCAATTTATGAATATCAAATAGCAAAGTACGAGAAGCATTGGTCACGTCGATGACATGCTCGCCGCCTGTTAACTTATAAATCAGCCAGCTATCGATGGTGCCAACGGCAACCTCTCCTTTACTAGCACGTACGCTAAGTTTGGGATTATTTTCGAGCAGCCAAGCAATTTTACTGGCACTGAAGTACGGATCTAAGCGCAGACCTGTGATGCGTTGTACTTCCGCTGCCATATCATGTTGAAGGTCATTGTGATTGGTGCCTTGATTAGTATTTTGATTGCCACTTTTATTCATGCTGTTGTCGGCACTTTCAGCAGCGAGTGTCTTGCAATAGTTTGCCGTGCGTCTGTCTTGCCAAATAATAGCGGGTGCGAGCGGTTTGCCTGTTTGCTTGTCCCACATGACAATAGACTCACGTTGATTGGTAATCGCGATACTAGTGACATCAGTAGCAAGCAATCCTGCCTGATTGATAACATCATGCGCACAGCTGATCTGAGTTTGCCAGATTTGCTGTGCGTCTTGCTCAACAAATCCCGCTTTTGGCGTTTGTAGCGTGGTTGGCTGCTGTGCCATCTTAATAGGGCGTGCATGATCATCATATAATATCGCTCGACTCGATGTTGTCCCTTGATCTAACGCCAAAATATATCCTGCCATTACGCATACCCTCTACTAATATTGTTGATTCTATTTTATGAAAACCAGTGGCTATTCATTATTTGCTGTTAATCAATCACTGTATATTTTATAAATGACTGGCTAAATTATTTAATGATAAAAATAAAAGTACGTTAATTTAAATTGGTTAATTCTAAGACGTCTTATTCGCTATGATGTTACTTATAAACGAATATTTAAAAAACAGCTCAAACCTCTATCATACCGCTAGGGATGACACAATAGAGAATAGCAGAATACTGAGCATTGACCCGTCACCATTGTGGCTCTACAGTGTACGCCTTATTTTGAATGATACGTTTTTGACGCTTTCGTATTAGCAAGCACTTTATTAGAAAGCATTCTGATATTTCAGTACAAATACTTTATTTCAGCATCATTTATTCGCTTACTAGCAAATCGTTTATAATAGTATGACCGCTTTATATTCTGAGCGATAAAATCTATTGATGCTGTCCGTTATTTTATAATACCTTACATTCTAATTAATGGCTTATGTGACTTATGAAATTCACTTTATCAGCGCTACCGACTGCTATGATGACAGTTGCACTCATGAGCGGCCCTATAGTGACTTATGCGAGCACGGGCTCAGATAATATAGAATCACCAGATGACATGACACCGGTGACTGTGACAAAAATTGTAGATGCCGATGGTCAAATTAATAATCAGACAGCTCAGACAGCAATGGCACCTAGTCATACATTAGCAGAGACTCATGCTGAGCACAGTGCATTAAACACCCTTATCGATCCAATCACACACAAAGCCGTGGATAATAGCTATCCACTAGAAGTCTCTAGCTTTTTAAGCCTAGAACAAGCGCAAAAGCTTTTGGTCCAAGTCTCGCCCAAAATGGCAGCCAATCAAGCAGCCATCGCTGCCAGCGAATACCAAACTGACGCCCTTAGAACCATCGACAATCCCCTCGTATTTGCGCGCGTCTCTGCCAGTGCTTACCATCTAGATGAGGATATAGATCTATCGTCTCTTAGAAACGGTATCGTCAACGAAGTAAATAATACCGTCGATAACGCGGTTCCTCCGATTGCAGATCTGCCAGATTTACCAAACTTTGGGGAGTTGGTCGGTGAGCGAATTCCAGACTCTTATAATATTAAGCGCTCAGGATCGACAACGGGCGCAGGTCTTGGTGTGGTCTGGCCTATTTATACCGCTGGGCGTACGGATGCATTGACTGGCGCCTCAGATGCACGCACCCAAGAAGCGGTCGCTGATAGTATCCTTGATAAAAATGAGCTCTATAATACGTTAATTGAACGGTATTTTAAGGCCCAATTGGCGATCATTGCCGCTTACTTACGTGAGGATGCTTACGATACCTTGCAGCAAACGGATCATATGGCAGAACGCTTGTTTGAAGAAGGCTTTATTTCGCGCGTCGATAGACTAGAAGCACAGTCTGCGCTTGCTGATGCCAAAAGCGAATCCGTCAATGCCAATAATGACGCGCGCTTAGCCATGATTGCGCTACAGCGATTGCTACGTACTGATTATCGTATTAAGCCGACGACGCCATTATTTGTCTCTAGCCGTCCCCTACCGGATGTCAGCTATTTTCAGGATTTGGCACTGAATAATCATCCAGGATTACAAAAGGTCGCCGCCAAACGCGCGCAGGCTCAGCAGTTGCATGCATTATCAGATACTGGCTACAAGCCGACCGTCTTGCTATATGGTTATGGTCAGCTCGAAAAAGACCCAAGCTGGGTCGCTGGTATCTCTGCCAGTTGGAAGCTATGGGGCGGACTGGATAAAACCGCATCATTGGCATCAAGCAATGCTCAAATACGTCAGGCAGATCTTTCTGAGATTGAAGTCAGCGACAACCTGCTACTGCTAGTAGAAAAAAACTGGCACGATGTTAATAATGCTCAATCACGCTATCAAGCGCTACAAAGTAACGTTGATTTGGCTGCAGAAGTATTACGACTACGACGATTAGGACTACAAGAAGGTGTGAATACCACAGTCGATGTGGTACAAGCACAAACGCAATCGCTCAAAGCACGTACTGAGCAAGCGCAAGCTGCCAACAATTATGTACAGTCATTGGCCGCACTCATGCAAAGCTGCGGTACGCCGCTTGCTTTTAACGCTTATCTTAATGCCGCTGATATCCAACTGCCGACTTTGTACACTGAATGATGATTGTATATGAAAGCTTATAAAGTATACGAATAAGCACTATGTCGTCGTTTCAACTTTTAAGTGTTATAAGACTAATGAGCGAAGATATATACTAAATCAGCATGACGCTACCAAAAAATAACGCTCAATAAACCATACTATTACTATAGTGAATCACTGTTTTATGAAAAAACCAACGTCCAAATCGATAAATAACTGGCTACAAACTTTACTAAAAACGTGGCCTATTGCGAATACTACTAATGTTTGGGCACATTGCGCCAGTGTCGGATTTTTTGGTTTTTTATCCATTTTTCCAGCAATGGCAGTGTTTGTGCTGATTTATGGCCTCGTATTTTCACCGATTGAAATGCAGGAGCATATCTCCATTTTGCGTCCATTTATACCTGATACAGTATATGAAGTCCTCAATTCGCGCCTAAGCGAGTTGGTCTCTAATACCAAATCCACGCTGACGTTTAGCCTGATCATATCGACCTTACTTGCCCTTTATGCTGGTTCCAAAGGCATCAAATCTTTAATTGCCCTTGTCAATCTCGCTTTTCATATCACCCAAGAGCGCAGCTTCATACAAGGTACGATTCGAGCAGTGAGTCTGACCTTTGGTGCAGTAGTCGTCTTGATAATAGCGGTGTCTTCTATTGCTATTATCCCTGTAGCAGCGAATTACTTCCCCTTCCCTCAGGTGGCTGAAACGGTTGCACTGTGGGCCAGATGGCCTGTATTAGCGGGTATTATCTTTTTAAGCTTTTTAGGTCTCTATCGCCTAGCACCAAATCGCGATGCCGTTGCACTAAAAAAACTGGTTCCAGGAGCAACGCTCGCGACCATTCTTTGGATTATATTGTCCGTACTGTTTTCGATTTATGTGCAAAACTTCAACAACTATAGTGCTGAGTTTGGGGCGCTGTCAGCGGCGGTGGTCATTATGCTTTGGCTGTATTATTCGGCATTTATCGTCGCTTTTGGTGCGATTTTTAATTCTGAAGCCATAGACAATGCCAAACCTTATGCTGTTCGAGTGTACTAATCATAAATCTTTTGTTCTCAACTTTGCTGCTTTAGGAATCACACCGTCATGACTGAATTTCCAAACGAATCAGACAACTTAAATAAATCAGTTGATTCAACCGAGTCAGTGACCTCTCAAGATGCAAAAGCCTCCGTCGATCCAGTAGAAAATGTATCTGGTGGGTCTGACGCTCCAGAGCAATCTGTACCCGCTTATAGTCGTGGTAACGCAAGAGCTGATAAATCTGCTCGTATGAAAAAGATATTGCTCGTACTGTTTGTATTAGGTGTTCTTGGCGCAATTGCGTACGGTTTATATAAAAGTAATCAGCATAATGAACCAGAAGTCATTACCCTCCAAGGGCAAATGCAAATGCAGCAAACCTCTATCGCTGCAAAGGTAGCAGGCCGCATTGCTAACATTATGGTGACAGAAGGTGATACGGTTACGGTGGGTCAACAACTCATCGAAATGGATTCGCCTGAGATTAACGCCAAGATCAACCAAGCACGTGCTGGTAAGCAAATCGCACAAAGCCAATTGGACAAAGCAGAAAATGGGGCACGCCCGCAAGAGATCGCTCAAGCCAAAGCCGCTTGGCAAGCCAATAAGGCAGCGTCTGATTTGGCAGAAAACACCTATCAGCGTGTTAATCGTCTGTATGAAGAAGGATTGATGGCACGGCAAAAACGCGATGAGGCTTATGCCCAATATCTTGCTACTCAAGATCAAACTGAAGCCGCACGCCTACAATATGATTTGGCATTAGAAGGCGCTCGTAGTGAAGACAAATCAGCGGCTACCGCTCAAGTCGCACAAGTTGATGCTCAGCTAGATGAGGCACTGGCAGCAAAAGAAGAAGCCAATCTAAAGAGTCCTATCGCTGGTATTGTGGACAATGTCATCGTTAGTGCTGGAGAAGTCATCGGTCAAGGTGTTCCTTTGCTCACGTTGGTGGATACCAATGACCAATGGGTAGTGCTCAATGTCACTGAGTCGTATTTAAACAAGTTCGCTATTGGTCAGACATTTACAGGTACGATTCCCGCATTATCATCAGCAGATAAGCCTTATAGCAAGCAGTTCACTGTTTATACGACATCAACCTTATCTGATTTTGCCACTTGGCGACCGACCAATAATGATGATGGTTTTGATGTGCGTACCTTTGAGGTCAAAGCACGACCAGCCACGCCCGATACTCGCATTCGCTCAGGAATGAGTGTGGTCGTGCATATTAACCCTATCAATCAGAACCAAGAGTAGGCCATGCACTTGACTAAGTTAAGTGAGGCTTTTTTACGTAGTGCCGCTTATGAGCGCCGTTTTTTAGCCAAAAACCATTGGGACCTTAGTATGGTGGTATGGATACCACTAGCCACAGTGCTACTGATTTGGTGGATATTTTCACAGACTCAGATTACTGACTTACCCATTGGAGTGATCGATCAAGACAATAGTGCTGTTGCCAATACTACCGTACGTTACTTAGAAGCCAGTCCTACTCTTACGGTTAGACAGCTTTATTATTCACCAGCGGATGCAGAGGCTGCGATCTTGCAACGTGATATTTATGCGGTTGTCATCATTCCTGAGGATTTTTCGCGTAATATTTTATCTAACAAGCCTGCCCCTTTAGTCCTACAAGTAAATGCCCAGTACGGTACGCACTCTGGCATTATTCAAACGGCTGTCCAAGCAGTCGCTAGCACGTTGTCCGCAGGGGTAGAGATCAAGCGATTGATAAAGCAAGGCGTAGGGCCGTCGCAAGCCATGACTGCTTACTCGCCTATCAGTATCCAGCGTATTAGTTTATTCAATGCTGCAACCAATTATCAGCAGTTTTTGGCATCGACCGTCATACCTGCACTACTACATATATTAGCGATGGTCGTCGGGGCAACCACCATCGGTCGCGAGCTGCGCGATAAAAATATTGGTCGCTGGTATCGCTTTATCAGTACAGGTACACCTGACTTAAGCTTGTTTAAACCTTCTAAAAAAGCAGCTGAGCTGAACGCTACACAAGATAGCACCAATAACACTGCACCATCATCAGACTCAAAAATGCCTAATTCTGTCAGTATGTCAGTATTGCTATCCGGTCTATTAGGCAAGTATTTTTGGCCAATATTGGCCTATAGCTTATGGTCGGCTTTGGTATTATGGCTTGTAACGTCGAACCAAAATCTAAGCATTGGGTCAATCATCGCAGTATATATCGGCCTGTTATGCTTGATGATACTATCATTCTGGCTTGGTGCTATTTTTACTTTGAACTCCTTTTCACTGCGTATGGGTTTATCAACGACTGGTTTTATTTCAGCGCCTTCTTATGCCTTCGCTGGTGTGACCTTTCCTTATATTGCGATTAGTGATAGCGCGCAATACTGGTCGAATGCATTGCCGCTGACACATTACCTCAAGCTGCATATTGCCCAGTTACAAATGCAAGCGCCGCTTGCTATATCTCTACCCATTGTCTATGGTTTAGCGGTTGCTACCATGATAGCCATGCTACTTGCAGCCTTATTGACCAAACGCGCATTGGCGCATCCTGAACGTTGGGGAGCACGCTAATGTCCGCACAATCAAATAATAAGCGCAAAGAGCCTCAGTCAGCCATCGCTCCAGCATCTCAAACATTTTGGACGAGCTTTCTTCAAACTTTCAAAGACGTTTTTGGGGATAAAGGCGTACTTTTGATGTTGATTATTGCCCCGATTATCTATGGGTTCTTTTATCCTTGGCCCTACTCAACTGAAGTGGTCAACCATGTACCAGTGGGTATTGTTGATTATGACAATAGTAACTTGTCACGCATGCTCGCCCGTTATGCAAGTGCCAGTCCATATCTAGATACTGAGCACTTTATCAATGAACAAGCAGCTAAAGAAGCCATATGGTCCGATCAAATTGCAGGCTATATGGTGATTCCAAGCGGCCTTGAAGAACAAGTCATGTCAGGACAGCAAGCATATGTCAGCGTCCTCGGCAATGGCGGCTATTTTATTTTAAATAAAAACGTCCAACTGGGGTTCTCTAAAGCAGTTGGTACCGTATCAGCGGGGATCAAGATAAAGAAAAATATCGCGAAAGGCGCTTATGCACCCACCGCAGCACAGAGCGCTCAAGCAGTACCGCTACAAATCATGCCACTTTATAATCAAACTGAAGGCTACGGTGCCTACGTCGTGCCAGCCGTCTCAGTCATTATCTTACAACAGACACTGTTGATGGCGACCGCCATGCTGATTGGCACATGGTATGAACAGCGCCGTCATACTGCAAGTGTACGCGGTTGGCTCGGACGTATCACAGCGCTGAGCACGCTAAGCTTTATCATTGGCTGTTTTTATTATGGCTGGACTTTTGAGCTGCATCATTATCCACGTGGGCAAAATATGCTCGGAACGCTATTGTTTTTAGCACTGTTTTGTCCGACAGTCACAACGCTCGGCTGCGTACTTGGGCTATGGTTCCGGCAGCGTGAGCGCAGTATGCAGATTTTAATTTTTATCTCCTTACCGATATTTT
>Ga0098065_1000940_pt1 | contig 11611 bp, 10 predicted proteins | sample 25_taG_FD_75062 | JGI IMG/M metagenome (GOLD analysis project Ga0098065, IMG submission 75062) | Marine viral communities from Cariaco Basin, Caribbean Sea - 25_WHOI_OMZ | ecosystem: Environmental > Aquatic > Marine > Oceanic | place: Caribbean Sea: Cariaco Basin | collected 2014-11-08 | reverse complement strand
GGGCCGTCGACCAGTGTTTTTTCCGGGCGCGGATGGAAGTCCACGAGCACCATGTTGGCGCCGGCAACCACGCCCTGGGCGGTGGCGTGCATGACGTCGGGGATGCCATCCGGGGCCTTGTCTCGGCTACCGACAGAGTGGGATGGATCAATGCACACCGGCATACGGGTCAGCCGTTTCACGGTGGGCACATGGGCGAAGTCGACCATATTGCGATGGGGCTGGCCAGCGTCGGTTTTCATGCCGCGCAGACAGAACACCACGTTGGCATTGCCCTCGCTGGCGAGGTATTCCGCCGCGTTCAGGGATTCGTTCAGGGTAATGCCGAAACCACGTTTAAGCAGTACCGGATAGGTTTTCTGGCGGCCGATGGCCTTCAGCAGCTCGAAGTTCTGGGTGTTACGGGTGCCCACCTGCAGCATGACGCCAGTAGGGCGCCCCAGTTTCTCCAGGCACTCGTCGATTTCCTCGATATGGCTTTCATGGGTAATTTCCATGGCCACCACACGGATATCGTGTTTGCCGGCGGTCTCGAATACCCAGGGCAGGCAGCTTTTGCCATGGCCCTGGAACGAGTAGGGGTTGGTGCGCGGTTTGTAGGCCCCCATGCGAGTGCAGTGCTGGCCCTGCTCACTCAGCGCCCGCATCATGATTTCCACGTGCTCGGGGGTATCCACCGCGCACAGGCCCGCGAACACGTTCAGGTTGTGCTGGCTGAATTCCACGCCGTTATAGGTGAATCCCGACTGGCGCTGGTCGTCCCGGTGCCGGCCCAGAATCCGGTAGTCATCGGAAATCCGGATAACCCGCTCCACTGCTGGCAGGGCTTCGATTTCGTCCTTGTCCAGGCTCTTGGTGTCGCCAAGCAGATAGATTTCGGTCAGTCGCTGACTGGCGCCTACCACTTCATGGACCTTGACCGCCACCCCGGGCAGTTGCTCAAGAAAGCTCATGGTCTGACGATAGCTGTCGCTGTCCAGCTGCGTGTCCGGATGGAGTATGGCGAGCATGTTGGTTCTCCTGAAGCAGGTAGACCCGGGCGACGCAGGGGCGGCCCGGGTTTTGAATGAGTGCAGCCGACGATCAGGCCGGCGCGTCACTGGCCCGGTGGCGGGCCTGCATGTATTCCCGATGATTAAGGTGCAGCAGTTCGGCCATCCGGCGAATCAGGTGTTCTTCGTACTTGTCGATACGGCCATCGGCCAGTGCTACCCGCCAGATACTTTCCAGAACCCGCTGCTTGGCATCCTGACTTAGCTGCTCGTTGAGCTGGCCGGTGAATTCGTAGATCGAGGTGGAGTCATCGGCATGGTTCAGGGCGTCGTCGAGGATCTGCCGGGCTTCTTCCGGTGTCACCTGGTGAACCTTGACCGCACAGTCGACGATGGTTTCCAGCTCCCGTTCATCCTCGTGGTTGTCGATGCGGGAAAGCTGGACCATCAGTGCCGTGGCCGCCACTGCCAACTGGTGATGGTCAGGGTCGGCGGGTGCTCCCCTTGCACCGGTATCCGGAAACAACAATTGACGAAGTTGGTTGATCATCCAGCTATTGTCCTCCGGTCAGGCAGCCCGGGCGAGCTGGCTGACCCTTTGTTCCAGTTCCACCTGGTCAGCGGCAAAGCGACGAATGCCCTCGGCCAGTTTCTCGGTCGCCATGGCGTCTTCGTTGGATTCCCAGCGGAACAGGTGTTCGTCGATAGCCATGGGCCGGTCCGCACTGTGGGCATTGTCTGGTGACAGTTGGCGGGGCAGCTCCCCGGTATCCTCCTTGAGTGCCTTCAGCAGGGCCGGGCTGATGGTCAGCCGGTCACAGCCAGCCAATTGCTCGATCTCACCGGTATTGCGGAAGCTGGCTCCCATGACCACGGTGTCGTAGCTATTGGCCTTGTAGTAATTATAGATACGGCTTACCGACAGCACACCGGGATCTTCTTCCGGGGCGAAGGCATCCCGGTCGCAGTGGGCCAGGTGCCAGTCCAGGATGCGGCCCACAAATGGTGAGATCAGGTAAGCCCCGGCGTCGGCGCAGGCTGCCGCCTGGACAAAGGAGAACAGCAGGGTCAGGTTGCAGTGGATGCCTTCCTTTTGCAGCTGCTCCGCTGCACGGATGCCCTCCCAGGTGGAAGCAATCTTGATCAGTATACGGCTGGTATCCACACCCTGACTGTCGTACAGCTCGACCAGGCGCCGGGCCTTGTCGATGGTGGCCCGGGTATCAAAGGACAGGCGGGCATCCACCTCGGTGGATACCACGCCGGGAATCAGGTCCAGTATCTGCTTGCCGGCCAGTACCGCCAGGGTATCGGTAGCCCAGCTCAGCTGTTCCTGGTCGGAGCCGCCCTGGCGGGCTGCGAAAGCAACCGCCTGGTCCAGCATGGGACGGTAGGCGTCTGAGCCTGCGGCCTTGAGCAACAGCGATGGATTGGTGGTGGCATCCTGTGGCCGCCACTCGGCGATGGCTTCCAGGTCACCGGTGTCGGCGACCACGGTGGTCATGGCTTTGAGTTGTTCAAGCTTGCTGATCATCGATGATTGTTCCTCGTGTCCCTATTGTCGTCAGGCATGCTTCCTGTTGCGGCAAAGCGCGTGGGGCCTTCAGCAAAAACCGGGAAGGGCCGGAATCTGCTGGAAGGCTGTCGTCATATCGTTACGATAACCGGCTGGCGTGGCGGGAACAAGACAGCAAAGGCTTACCGGCTGGTCATGCAGAAGCTATGCAGGGTCTGGTTGAGGGAGAGGCTCCCGAACTTTGGCCAACGCATCAAGTACCACCTCTATGCCGCTGCCCGGACGATGGGCGTTCTCGCTGATATGTCGGCGGAACTGGCGCCCCCCGGGCTGGCCATGGAACAGGCCCATGATATGGCGGGTGATGTGACTGAGGTATACGCCTCGTTCCAGTTCTGCCTCAATAAACGGCAACATGGCCCTGAGGGCGTCGTGGCGACTGGACACGGAGGGCTCTTCGCCGAACAATTCAGGGTCAACACCGGCAAGCAGCCAGGGGTTGTGGTAGGCCTCCCGGCCGAGCATGACCCCGTCAGTGTGTTCAAGGTGCTGGTGACACTCCTCGAAGGTCTTGATTCCCCCGTTTATGATGATTTCCAGCTCCGGGTAGCGAGCCTTGAGGTCATACACCCACGGGTACTTGAGCGGCGGGATATCCCGGTTCTCCTTGGGGCTCAAGCCTTCCAGCACGGCAATGCGGGCATGGACAATAAAGGTCCGGCAGCCGGCCGCCGCCACGGTTTCCATGAAGTGGCAGAGATCTTCCCAGGACTCCCGTCCGTCGATACCGATCCGGTGTTTGACGGTGACCGGCAGGGAGGTGGCGGCGATCATGGATCGCACTCCGTCGGCGACCTTTTCCGGGTGGCCCATCAGGCAGGCGCCGATCATGTTGTTCTGTACCCGGTCACTGGGGCAGCCGACGTTCAGGTTGACCTCGTTGAAGCCATACTCTTCCGCCAGGGCTGCGCATCGGGCCAGTTCGTCCGGGTCACTGCCGCCCAGTTGCAGGGCAAGGGGATACTCCAGCGGGTCATGCTGCAGAAAACGGGCGGTATCGCCATGGATCAGGGCACCGGTAGTGACCATTTCGGTATACAACAGGGCCCGCCGGCTCAGAATCCTGGCCAGGTAACGATAGTGGCGGGTGGTCCAGTCCATCATGGGTGCCACACAGAAGCGGTGGGACAAAGGAGCAGGGGACTTTAGAAGTGTCTCTGGCATAGACATGAACGTATGGCCTGATACAGCGGTGAATCTGGCAGGCATTATACCTGAACGTACCATCGGCGATGTAGCAGAAACCCGTGAAAAAGCGCCTGTAGCCTTTGCCCGGGGGGGCATTTTCTGGAAAAATAGCCCGCTCATTTCAGGGGCGCTGCTGATGGCACAGAAGACGCTGCTTTCTCTACGAAATCTGGGCAAACAGTTCTCCGGCAAAACGGTGCTGGACTCCCTCGACCTGGATATCGCGGATGGCGAGTTCATCACACTGCTGGGGCCCTCAGGGTGCGGTAAAACCACCCTGTTGCGGTTGCTGGCTGGTTTTGAAATACCCGCCAGTGGCACCATTGAGCTCAACGGCACAGATATCACTGCCTTGCCGCCGGAGCAGCGACCTCTGAACACCGTTTTCCAGCACTATGCGCTGTTCCCTCATATGACGGTGTATGACAACGTCGCCTATGGCCTGAAGATGGAAAAACGGCCAAGGGACGAGATTCGCCAGCGGGTGGAGGATGCCCTCGCCATGGTGCAACTGGGTGACTTTGCCCGGCGCAAGCCCCACCAGCTTTCGGGCGGCCAGCAACAGCGGGTGGCCATCGCCCGGGCTGTGGTCAAGCGCCCGAAACTCCTGCTGCTGGATGAGCCGCTTTCAGCGCTGGATTACAAGCTGCGCCGGACCATGCAGATCGAACTCAAACGGCTGCAGCGGGAGCTGGGCATTACCTTCGTCTTCGTCACCCACGACCAGGAAGAAGCCCTGTCCATGTCAGACCGGGTTGTGGTGCTGCAATCGGGCAAGGTGCAGCAGAAGGGGACGCCGCGTGAAATCTACGAGCGCCCTGCCAACCTTTTCACCGCCCGCTTTGTTGGAGAAACCAATCTTTTCCCGGGTGTCCTGGAACAGGTGGATGAGCAGCGCATAACGGTGAACGTCTCCGGCTACCGGCGCACCATGAGGCGACCACGGTTCCCGGTTTCCGAAGGTCAGGGGGTGCATGTCCTGCTGCGACCAGAGGATATCCGGGTGCTGGAGCCGGACGCAGACCACGGCTTTGCCGGCAAGGTCGTGGAGCGCAACTATAAAGGCAGTACCCTGGACTCGGTGATTCACCTCGACGATGGCACCGAGGTGCTTGCCAGTGAGTTCTTCGACGAGGACGACCCCACCTTTGACTACCGCCTGGGTGAGCCGGTTCGGGTCAGTTGGGTCGAGGGCTGGGAGTGGCTGCTGCCCCGGGAAGAAGTGCACGCTCCCGAGGACCAGGCAGCGAATGCTTAGGGGGTTGCGTCAACCCTTCCGGACCAGTGTGCTGGTGCTGGTCTGGACTTGGCTGCTGGCACTGGTGTTGGCGCCCAACCTGCTGGTGATCGGTGCCAGTTTCCTGACCCGTGACCCGGGGACCTTCCTGTCGTTACCGGTGACGCTGGAGAATTATCGCAGTCTGCTTGACCCGCTTTACCTCGAGGTGTTCCTTCACTCTCTGTACATGGCCTCGGTAACGACCCTGGTTTGCCTGGTCATTGGTTACCCCTTCGCCTGGGCCCTGTCCCGGGTTGCAAAGGAGCGTCAGCTGCTGCTGATCTTCCTGCTGATCGTGCCCTTCTGGACCAACTCCCTGGTGCGTACCTACGCACTGAAACTACTGATGGCCACTAATGGACTGATCAATACCGGCTTGATGGAGATGGGGCTTATCGATGAGCCGCTGCGCATGCTGTATACCGAAGGCGCCGTTATCGTCGGCCTGGTCTATTTGCTGTTGCCGTTCATGATACTGCCCCTGTACTCGGTCTTTGATGACCTGCGACGGGAGTTGCTGATGGCCTCCCACGACTTGGGGGCCGGGCGTTTCAGCACCTTTATCCATGTGGTGGTGCCCCTGACCCTGCCCGGCGTCCTGGCCGGTGTGATGCTGGTGCTTTTGCCGGCCATGGGGCTCTTCTTTGTCCCGGACATCCTGGGTGGTTCCCGTAACCTGCTGGTGGGCAATGTGATCAAGAACCAGTTCCTGGATGCCCGTGACTGGCCGTTCGGTGCCGCCGCTGCCATCATGCTTACCCTGGCCATGGCCCTGCTGCTGTTTACACACCGTCTCAGTCAGCGGCGCCTGGGTGAGGAGGTCGAGGTATGACTCGCTGGTTGCCAAGGGCCTACCTGGTGCTGGTGTACCTGGCCCTTTATATCCCCATCGGTGTGCTGGTGGTGTTTTCCTTCAATGATGGTCGCACCGGCTACCGCTGGGGTGGCTTCACCTGGCGCTGGTACGAGTCACTGTTCAGCAATGACGCCATGATGCAGGCCTTGTGGAATTCCCTGTGGCTCGCGGTATCGGCGGCCACCCTGTCGACCCTGATCGGTGCTCTGACGGCGCTGGCACTGCACCGTTATCGGTTCCGGGGCAAGAAGGCCCTTCGGGGTATGCTGTTCGTGGTGATGATGTCGCCGGAGATTGTGCTGGCCATATCCCTGCTGTCGCTGTTCCTGCTGGTGGGGGTGCAACTGGGTTACTTCTCCCTGTTACTGGCGCACGTCACCTTCTGCCTGCCCTTTGTGGTGATTACTGTGATGGCCCGTCTCAGCGGCTTTGACGAAAGCTTGCCGGAAGCGGCCAGGGACCTGGGTGCCTCGGATTTCACCATGACCCGCACTGTGCTGCTGCCGGTGATCATGCCGGCGCTGCTGGCGGGCTGGCTGCTGGGCTTTACCCTCAGCCTGGACGATGTGGTGGTGAGCACCTTTGTTAGTGGCCCCGGATATGAAATCCTGCCGCTACGCATCTACTCTATGGTGCGAGTCGGCCTGAAACCCGAAGTGAATGCACTGGGTACGCTGTTGCTGGTGTTTTCACTGCTGATGCTTGTGTTGTCCCAATGGATTCTGATGAGGAGTAAACAATGAAGAAACTTGCCATTGCCGGTCTGGCAGCGGTCACCCTGGCAGGCTGCAGCGACCAGCAGGAAGAGGCGCAAGTGCTGAACCTGTACAACTGGTCAGAGTACATGCCGCAGGAAGTTCTGGACCGGTTCGAGGAAGAAACAGGCATACAGGTGGTCTACACCACCTATGACAGTAACGAGGCCATGTATGCCCGCCTGAAGCTGCTGGATGACAGCAGCCAGTATGACCTTGCCGTGCCGTCCACTTACTATGTGAACAAGATGCGCAAGGAAGACCTGCTGATGGAAATCGACCACAGCCAGATCGAAGGTTTCGATAACCTGGATCCGGAGCTGGTGGACCAGAGCTTCGACAAGGACAACGCCTATTCCGTGCCTTACCTCTGGGGCACCACCGGCCTGGCCATCGACAGTGATGCGGTGGAAGAGGGCGAAGTAACCGGCTGGGCCGACCTGTGGGACCAGCAGTATGAAGGCCAGGTGATGCTGACGAACGACATGCGGGAAGTGTTCCATGTCGGCCTGCGCGTACTGGGTTACTCCGGTAACAGCACCGATCCGGAAGAAATCGAGGAAGCCTATCAGAAGCTCACCGAGCTGATGCCGTCCGTTCGCACGTTCAACTCTGACGCGCCCCGTATGCCGTATCTCGAAGGCGAGACCGACATCGGCATGATCTGGAACGGCGAAGCCTTTATGGGCAAGGAAGATATGCCTTCACTGGAGTACATCTATCCTGAGGAAGGTGTCATCGTGTGGCTCGACAGTTTCGTGATCCCCAAAAATGCCGCCAATCCGGAAGCTGCCCACAAGTTCATCAGCTTCGTATTGCAGCCGGAGATCTCTGCGCTGATCAGCGAGGACATCGGCTACGCCACACCAAACCTGGCTGCCCGTGACCTGCTGCCGGAGGAAGTTGCCAGCAATCGCACCAGCTATCCCACCGCGGAAGATATGGAAAACGCCGAGTTCCAGGAGGACGTGGGGGATGAGGCCATGCAGATCTATAATCGTTACTGGGAACAGCTGAAAACCGGTCGATAGGATCCGGCATCGGGGCAGGGTGCAAGGCCCGGCCCCAGTGCTCACCGGGCAGACCCCGGGGAGCAATAATGATAGTATCCTCAGCTTTTCAGCCTTGAGGGACAGATATGTCAGTTGTGGTTCAGGCCCTGATACCGGTGTTTGTGCTGATCGTGATCGGGCACCTGTTCCGGCGCTGGCAGTTCCCCGGCGAGGGTTTCTGGATCCAGGCTGAACGCTTCACCTACTACGCCCTGTTTCCGGCCATGCTGATCTACAAGCTGGGACAGGCACGCCTCCCCGCGTCCGCCTACGGCGACATCCTGTTACTGATCGTCGCCATGCTGGTGGCCATGACGCTGATTCTCGTGTTGATCCAGCTGATCTGGCGCTGGCCGGGGCCTGTCTATTCTTCCGTGTTCCAGGGTGGTATCCGCTTCAATTCCTATGTGGGGCTGGCGGCGGCAGGTATGTTGCTGGGGGACGAGGGGATCTCACTGATCGCGGTGGCCGTGGCGGTGAAGGTGCCACTGCTGAACCTGCTGTGCATCCTGATGTTCTCGGTGACCTGTCGGCAGGGAAAGTTGCGCCTGGCACCAGTAATCAAGGCCATCGTCACCAACCCGCTGATTATTGGGTCGGTGATTGGCGTGATCTGGAGTTTCTTCCGTATCGGCTTTCATCCGGTGGTGGCCGGTATCCTGGCTCCGCTGAGCGACCTGGCACTGCCCATGGGTCTGATGTGCGTGGGTGCCGGGTTGCAACTGAAAGCCCTGCGTAATGCCTCGGCACCTTTCCTGGTGTCATCTTTCGCCAAGCTGGTGATCTTCCCGGTACTCACCCTGGGCCTGGCCATGCTGCTGGGTATGAGCGGCACCCTGGTGCAGGTCGCCATCCTGCTGGCGGCATTGCCCACCGCCACCTCATCCTACATCCTGGCTCGCCAACTGGGGGGCGACGCCCCCCTGATGGCCGCTATCATCAGCGGGCAGACCTTGTTGGGCATGGTTACCCTGCCGCTGTTACTCGGCGTTCTCTGGCAGGCAGCGTAGAACGGCATCCGCAAGGCTCTGCTGGAATTCCAGGTAACCTGTGGCGGTAGGCTCGATATCACCGGCCAGGGGATCCCAGGTGCTGATCGGTATCTCCACATCGGTCATCAACGACTCCCACCATTGCCGGTTGAACTGGGGTTCCGTCAGCAGACAGGGCTGGTCCGCCTGCTGCAACCGTTGCTGCACCTCTGCCAGGTGACGGGCACCCGGGCTACGCTCGGGACTGAGGGTCAGTACGCCGGCGATGGTCAGCCCGTAGTGCTCAGCGAAGCGACGGAAGGCATCATGGTAGGTGAACAGGTCCAGGTCCTTCGCCGGCTGCAGTTGTACACGGATAGCGGCCTCACGTTCTTTCAGCGCCACTTTGAAGTTCGCCAGGTTCCTGTCGACCTGCTCAGCATCGATGCCCTCAAGGTCTTCGATGCTGTGGGCGACCTTTCCTGCCATGTCCAGTGCCAGGGTCGGGTCCAGCCAGATATGAGGGTCTTCGCCGTCGCCGTGGTCGTGACCATGACCGTGATCATGAGCGTCGGCGCTGTCGTGCTCTTGCCCATGCTCCGCTTCAGTATGGTCGCCCTGACCATCCTGGTCGTGATGCCCTTGGGCGTCATCGCCTGGTGAGTCGGCTCCCTGGGCCAGGGCCACACTCTGGTCGCGAAAATCCGGCCCCGTCAGCAAGCGTTCAAGGAAGCTCTCCATGCCCGGGCCAACCCAGAAAATCCGGTCTGCGGCGGCCAGTTGGCGGCGCTCGGAGGGACGTAGCTGGTAGGTGTGTGGGCTGGCACCGGCGGGCACCAGCGTGGAAACAGTCACCTGATCGCCCGCCACGGCCCTGACCAGTAGCTCGATCGGGGAGAGGGAGGCCACTATCTTCGGCTTTTCATCATTGGCATGGGCAGTAACTGCCCCGAGGGTCAGAGCCGCCGACAGGCCGACTATCGGTAGTAAACGGGAGATCTGTTTCATGATGGAGACTTGCCCTGATCGTCTTAATGGAAATGTTATAATATTACATTAGGGGTGGAGTGGGAAGTTCCATATGCGTATGAACTCATAACGTCCTCAGCATTCATGGGATTTCCGTCGTGGCTCGGTATAATGGCGCCTTTTCATTCATTCACTGCGTCAGGCTGGATCCTTTAATGACTGTACGTACCCGAATTGCCCCGTCGCCCACCGGTGACCCCCATGTGGGCACAGCGTTTGTCGCCCTGTTCAACCTCTGCTTTGCGCGCCAGCACGGTGGCCAGTTTATCCTCCGCATCGAGGACACCGACCAGGCCCGCAGCACCGCCGAGTCGGAACAGGACATTCTCCGGGCACTGCGCTGGCTCGGTCTGGAATGGGACGAAGGTCCCGATGTGGGAGGCCCCAATGGCCCCTATCGCCAGTCCGAGCGCAAGGATTCCTATCGCCAGTACGCCATGGAACTGGTTGAGAAGGGCCATGCGTTCTACTGCTTCCGCACCCCGGAAGAACTCGACGCCATCCGTGAAGCGCGCAAGGCCCGGGGCGAAAACCCGGGTATCAAGGGCGACCTGGAATTGCCGGCAGACGAAGTGCAGAGTCGTCTGGATGCAGGCGAGCCCTATGTGATTCGTATGAAGGTGCCGGATGAAGGCGTCTGCAAGATTGACGATATGCTTCGTGGCGTGATCGAGATTGACTGGTCCCAGGTGGACTGCCAGATCCTGCTCAAGTCAGACGGCATGCCCACCTACCATCTGGCCAACGTGGTGGATGACCATCTGATGGGGATTACCCACGTGCTGCGGGGTGAGGAGTGGATCAACTCTGCGCCCAAACACCAGCTGCTGTATGAGTATTTTGGCTGGGATATGCCGGTGCTGTGTCACCTGCCACTGCTGCGTAATCCGGACAAGAGCAAGCTGTCCAAGCGCAAGAATCCCACCTCGATCAACTTCTACGAGCGTATGGGCTTCCTGCCGGAGGCGGTGACCAACTACCTGGGTCGAATGGGCTGGTCCATGCCGGATGAGCGTGAAAAGTTCACCCTGGACGAGATGATCGCGCACTTCGATATCAACCGGGTGTCCCTCGGCGGTCCGGTGTTTGATGTGGAGAAGCTGCGTTGGCTGAACGGCCTGTGGTTGCGGGAGGACGTTTCCGACGACCAGTTCGTGGAGCGCCTGCACCAGTGGTGGTTCAACGAAGATGCCCTGCGCGCCCTGGTGCCTCATGTAAAGGGCAGGGCGGAGGTGTTCTCTGATGTGGCGCCCATGGCTTCTTTCATGTTCTCCGGCATGCTGGAACTGACTCCGGAGGACTTTGCCCACAACAAGCTGGACGAAGGCCAGGTGAAGCGGGTGCTGCAGTTTGCCCTGTGGAAGCTGGAAGCCCAGCGTCACTGGAGCAAGGAAAATATCTTCGCGGACATCAAGGGTCTGGCCAAGGCTATGGAGCTGAAGATGGGCGACTTCATGTTCGCCATCTTCGTTGCGATTGCCGGTACGCCCAATTCCTGGTCGGTCATGGACTCCATGGCGCTGCTGGGTCCGGACATGACCCGTGCCCGTTTGCGCCATGCGCTGACTGTTCTGGGCGGTTTTTCCAAGAAGGAAACCAAGCGGGTGGAGAAGGAGTACGCTGCACTGATCGCAGAATGAGCGATCTGGTGGTGTTTTGAACGGTCTGGACAGGGATGTCCAGAAAACTGAAAAAAATGCGTTTTAAGTGTTGACGCCCCCCGGGCGGATCCTTAATATACGCAGCCGTTGAGGGGCCATAGCTCAGCTGGGAGAGCGCAACACTGGCAGTGTTGAGGTCAGCGGTTCGATCCCGCTTGGCTCCACCAATTTCTAGTCCCCTTCGTCTAGTGGCCTAGGACTCCGCCCTTTCACGGCGGCAACAGGGGTTCGAACCCCCTAGGGGACGCCAAT
>Ga0098065_1000938_pt1 | contig 11638 bp, 9 predicted proteins | sample 25_taG_FD_75062 | JGI IMG/M metagenome (GOLD analysis project Ga0098065, IMG submission 75062) | Marine viral communities from Cariaco Basin, Caribbean Sea - 25_WHOI_OMZ | ecosystem: Environmental > Aquatic > Marine > Oceanic | place: Caribbean Sea: Cariaco Basin | collected 2014-11-08 | reverse complement strand
TCTGGAACCACCTGATCCCATCCCGAACTCAGCAGTGAAACAGACCAGCGCCGATGGTAGTGTGGCGTTGCCCATGCGAGAGTAGGTCATCGTCAGGCTCTTAATCCCAAAACCCCGACAGCGAAAGCTGCCGGGGTTTTTTTATGGGATTAAGAGCCTGACGATGACCTACGGGAGTGTCCGTCCCGGTGCCGCCAGGCAGAGCGAGCAGGGCTCGCTCTGGGTAAGGACGCCCGGAGCGTCTCGCGGAGGGCCGGGAATCGTCGCCGCGCAACGCGCGGCCGGTCTCAGGCAACGCCAATCTGCCCCACAACGGCCCCATACGACAAGCTTGCCGACGACCGACTCGTCGTCGCCCCGCGAAGCAGGACCTGCAGGACCTAACAGACAGCCACAAAAAAGCCCCGGCACCTTCCAGCACCAGGGCTTCGTCACTCATTACCGGTACCACCTCAATCCCGCAATCCCCCAAACCGCCGATAGAACCCCTCGTTAGGACCTGGCAATGGCCCTGAGGCGTTCTCCAGGGTCTGGTCCAGCCACTCCTCGGCTCTCTCGTAGATTTGCCGGTACAGGTTGCGACAGAGCTGCCTCGCGCTCCGGCCTTCCCAGTCGCCGGGAAGCAGCGCGTCCGGAAGCTGGGGGTCACGCAGCAGGATTTTCCGGTATTCGTGAATAAGCAGCGTACGGGCGATCAGGCAATCTTCTGGCGAAAGGGTGTCCTCGTCCTTCAGCTCCTGCCACAAGGGCCTGAATTGATCCAGGAAGCGCCGGTAGCGCCCGCCCAATTCATCCAGGTTCCAGCTTTCCCGCACTTCCCGGCGCATGGCCCGGGAGCTCAGGGGCTCTACCGGGTGCGTCTGCATCACGATGGTGTCGTCCAGAGCTTCCCATTCCTGAAGCAATGGCAGAAGTTCTTCCCGCTGTATGCGCGGATGAATCATCACGCCCTGGCCAATGCTGCCAAAGCTCAGCCATTTCAATTCTTCCCTGACCCGTCTGCGGGCGTCGGCTTCCAGTTGGGTGAGCAAGACAAGCGTCCAGCTGCCGGTCCACTCCCAGGTAGACATTTCATAGACGTGTTTAAAGGCCTGTTCGAATCGGCGGAGGCCGGGCCCGGTCAGGCTGTAATAGCTACAACGGCCGATTTTCTCCGCCTGCAGCCAGTTTTCCTTCACCAGGCGATAGACAGATGTGCGGACCAGGCGCTCGTTGATGCCGACAGGCTCCAGCAATTTTGCCAGGCTCCCCAGCCATACGGTGCCACCCCGTGGGACTATTGCGTCGCCGTAGAGGGTAATGATCAGTGAGCCGGCCCGGATCGGGCGCTTTTTCTGGAACTGGCTGACCAGCTGGTCGAGTTGTTTTTTTGCAGGCATAAGTTGGTTGATCGCTTGAGGGACACTATGAAAATTCGGGTGGTTATTATCCTTATCTAATGGTTGCGGGTAAAACAACCATTTAGCAAAAACGCAGTGTCGACGTTTGGCTAAAGCGGTTGACAGGAAGAATACGATACAATAGCGTTGATTGTAAGTCTTGATATGTGTCAGGAATGGAGAGCGCCGTAGTCATCAGCATGCTTACTGGTTGCGGTGGTTCACCAAGTATGGAGGCATGATTCCTGAACACCTCTGGGACTTTTTGTGCTGGAAAGTGAATCATAATCCTATAAAGCGCTTTCCGTTAGGTAACAAAAACAATGAGGGCACTCTGTGCTCCAGAACCTGGGAGAATAACAATGGCCAAGAAAAGCCTCTTGCGTCGTGCTGGTGTGTTGGCGGCTACGCTGGCAACCAGTCTGCTTGTGTCCGCACAGGCTGCCGAACCTATCAAGATCGGCTCTTTCCTTTCCGTTACCGGCCCTGCCTCATTCCTTGGCGATCCGGAACTGAAAACCCTGGAAATGTACGTGGAAAAGATCAACGAAGAAGGCGGTGTGTTGGGACGCCCATTGGAGTTGATCCACTACGACGATGTCGGTAATGCATCCAATGCCCGTAACTTCGCCGGGCGCCTGATTCGCTCTGATCGTGTTGATATCATCGTCGGTGGCAGTACCACGGGTGCGACCATGGCTGCGGTGCCGCTCGTTGAACAGGCGCGTATCCCGTTCATTTCCCTGGCAGGCGCCGTCACTATCGTTGACCCGGTAAAGGAATGGGTTTTCAAGGTACCCCAGTCTGACCGTATGGCGGCGGAGCGCATCCTGTGGGATATGCGTCGTCGTGGTTTTGACAAGATTGGTCTGATCTCCGGTACCGGTGGCTTTGGTGCCTCCGGTCGCCAGCAGACCCTGGCGGTTGCCAGTGAGTATGGGATTGAGGTGGTTGCCGATGAGACCTACGGTCCGTCAGATTCCGACATGACTGCTCAGCTTACCAATATCCGGAATACCGACGGTGTTGATGCGATACTGAACTTCGGTTTTGGTCAGGGGCCGGCTATTGTCACCAAGAACTATGCCGCCCTCGACATTAACCTGCCCTTCTACCAGTCCCACGGTGTCGCCTCAGATGCGTTCCTCGATCTGGCTGGTGACGCTGCAGAAGGGCTACGCCTGCCGGCCTCTCCGATCCTGATCCCGAGTTCCCTGCCGGATGACGATCCCCAGAGAGAGGTTGTCCAGTCCTACGCCCAGGAGTACCGGGATCACTGGGGCACCCGGGTCTCCACCTTCGGTGGCTATGCCTATGACGGATTGATGCTCGCGGTCCAGGCCATCGAGGCTGCCGGCACCACCGACAAGGCAGCGGTACGTGATGAGCTGGAGAATATCCTCGGCTACGTTGGCGTGACCGGTATCTTCAACATGGCACCGGACGACCACAACGGTCTGACTCCGGAATCGTTCCGCATCCTGGAAGTCAAGGACGGCGACTGGATGCTGGTCGAGTAATAACCTGACCAAACCTCTGCCCCCGGCCCGGTGATGGATGGGCCGGGGGTTTCTGACGGTACCTTCCTATGTTCTCAGAATTTCTTCAGTACCTGTTCACAGGTATTACGATCGGGGCTACCTATGCATTAGTGGCGCTGGGTTTCACCATCATTTACAACGCCAGTCATGTGATCAACTTCGCCCAGGGTGAATTTCTGATGATTGGTGGTATGGGCACCGTGGCGTTTATGGGCCTGGGTATTCCCATGTTTTTCGCCATCATCCTTGCGGTGCTGCTGGCATGCCTGGTGGGTATTGCATTGCAGCGCCTGGCGATAGCACCGGCAAAGAACGCAGACGTGGTCACCCTGATCATCATCACCATTGGCGCCTCGATATTCATCCGGGGCATTGCCCAGGTTGTGTGGGGCAAGGACTATCACGTCGTTCCGCCTTTCAGTGGTGACGAGCCGATCCGCCTTGGCGGTGCGGTACTGAACTCCCAGAGCCTTTGGGTGCTGGGCATTGGTGCGGTACTCGTTATCGCGCTGATTCTGTTCTTTACCCGAACCCTGATTGGCCGGGCCATTCTTGGTACATCCATGAACAAACTTGCTGCCCAACTGGTCGGTGTGAAGACCCAGATGGTGCTGATGCTGGCCTTTGGCTTGTCGGCGCTGCTGGGTTCCGTTGCCGGGGTTACTGTGGCGCCGATTACATTCACCGCCTATGACATCGGTATCCTGCTTGCGCTCAAGGGCTTCGTTGCGGCCGCCATGGGTGGACTGGGAAGCGGCCTCGGGGCTGTGGTCGGTGGCATCCTGCTGGGTGTGGTCGAGGCCATGACGGCCGGTTACATCTCGTCCGAATACAAGGATGCCGTGGCGTTTTCCATGATCCTGCTGGTCCTGTTTTTCATGCCCCGTGGTCTGTTCGGCGGCCGAACCGTGGAGCGTGTGTAATGTTTGATCGTTTTCTTGAATGGCGTATGAATTATGTGCTGGTTCTCGCCATCATCGTGTTTGTGATCCCTCTCCTGATGGAGAACCCGTTCTACTTTGATCTTGCGACCCAGATTCTGATCATTGCCGCAACCGTGGTGGGCCTGAACTTGCTGGTCGGCTATGCCGGCCAGATCAGTCTCGGTCACGCCGGTTTCTATGGCATGGGCGCGTACTTCAGTGCGGTGGCTACCTCGGCCTACAACTGGCCCCCGTTATTGGCCCTGATAGTGGCCGCCGCTGTGGTAGGACTGGTCGCCTGGGTCGTGGGGCGCCCGATACTGAAGCTGAAGGGCCACTACCTGTCCATGGCGACGCTCGCTGTGGGGTTTATCATTGCGATTATCATCAATAACGAAAGCCAGTTGACCGGTGGCCCTGACGGCATGGTGGTGCCCCCGTTCAGTCTCTTTGGCTGGGAGCTGAGTACCTTTGGACTTTACTCCCTTCTGGGGCTGGAGATCCCGGGCCACGTAGCCTGGTACCTGGTAGCGGGTGTGCTGTTGCTGGTGGCGGTGATTATTGCCCAGAACCTGATCGACTCCCCGCTGGGGCGGGCTTTGCGTTCCATCCACGGGTCCGAGATCGCCGCGCGTACCGTGGGGGTGGATACCGCACGTTACAAGAGCATGGTATTCGTTATCTCGGCGGTTTACGCGAGTATCATGGGGAGTGTGTTTGCTCACTTTACCGGTTTTATCACCCCCGCCATCGCAGGCTTCGATTACTCCATTGTACTGATCACCATGGTGGTGCTGGGCGGCATGGCCTCCCCCATGGGTGTCATTCTGGGTGCCGTGGTACTCAAGCTGTTGCCCCAGTTCCTGGCCGGTTTCCAGGAATATGAGACGGCAATCTTTGGTTTCATTCTGATGGCCACCATGATTTTTATGCCGAAGGGCTTTTACCCCACGGCTATGAACGCCATTCGCAATAAGCTCGGGAAGTCGTCGGGAGGTAAGGCATGACGGTCATGATCGATGTCAAAGGCCTCGACAAGGAGTTTGGTGGCGTCCATGCCATTGAGGGCCTGGAATTCTCGGTGGAGCAGGGGCAGATCTATTCGGTGATCGGGCCGAACGGTGCTGGCAAGACGACCCTGTTTAACCTGATTACCGGCTTCTACACGCCCACCCGGGGCGAGATTACGCTGAACGGTGAGAGCGTGGTCGGTATGGACCCCAACCGCCTGGCGGAACGGGGCATGTGTCGCACCTTCCAGCAGATGCAGATCTGCATGAATATGACGGCGCTGGAGAACGTGATGCTGGGGCGCCACCTGAAGATCCGCTCCAATCTGTTCACGTCCATGTTCCGGCTTCCCTCACTGCTGCGTGAGGAAAAGGCCTGCCGTGAGCGGTCAAAGGAGCTGATGGCGTTTGTGGGTTGCGGCGAGTATATCAACACGGAAGCCTCTGCCATGTCTTACGGCGCGCTCAAGCGTCTCGAGATTGCCCGGGCCCTGGCAGCGGACCCTAAAATCCTGCTGCTCGACGAGCCGGCCGCCGGTCTTAACGGCACCGAAACGGCGGAACTGGAAGAGCTGATCCGCAAGGTGGCGGAGCAGGGGGTGACGGTCATGCTGGTAGAGCACGACATGAAACTGGTGATGGGTATCTCTGACCGTCTGCTGGTGATCAACTACGGCCGCAAACTGGCTGAGGGCACCCCCGAGGAAATCCGCAACAATCCAGATGTCATCGCTGCCTACCTGGGTGGCTGAGTGAAAGGGCAAGTATCATGAATGAACAGAATCAGACCACGACGCCTGCCCGGTCGCGCAGCGAACAGGCCGTGGGAATCATTATCCGCGAGCATCAGGGTTTGTGGCGCGTTATCGATCTTCTGGAGCAGCTTCAGCAGGACATGAACGTGAATGATCAGCGCCCGGATGAGGTGTTGTTCAATACCATATTTGATTACATACAGCACTTCTCGAACCGGGTGCATAGCCAGCCCACGGAGATCGTGCTGTACAAGAAGCTTCGTGAAAAATCGCCGGAAAGTGGTCCATTGCTGGACAAGCTGGAACGCGGCTATGTCGTAGGCCACGAGAAGATTAACGAACTTCGCGAGCTCCTGGCGACCTGCGTCCGTGGCTGGCCCAATGGCCGGGAAGCCTTCAGCCATGCGTTGAGCCGGTTCACCCAGGCGCTGCGCAAGCACATCAAGAAGGAAGAGGGGGTAGTAATTCCCCGGGCCAAGGAGGTGCTGAGCGAAGCGGACTGGACCGAAATTGCCGAGGCGCGGGATCAGCAGAACGATCCGTTGTTCGGCGACCGTGTCCGGGAGGAGTTCCGCGAGCTGCGGCACCAGATCGTCAGTTATACGCCCGAGCGCTTTGGTGGGCTGGGGCTGTCCCACCCCACCAGTCGCCCCGAAACCGGCAAGGAGATGCTGAACATTCAGGGGCTGGTGTCTTCCTACGGTCAGATCGAGGTGTTGCATGAGATCGATCTGAAGATCCATTCCGGTGAGATCGTGTCACTGGTCGGTGCCAACGGAGCCGGCAAGTCTACCCTGCTGATGGCCATTTCCGGGCTGCAGCCCCTCGACAGCGGGAAGATGACGTTCGAGGGCCAGGACCTGAACCGCATGCCAGTGGACAAGCGGGTTTCCAACGGTATTGTCCAGGTGCCGGAGGGGCGTCAGGTGTTCAAGGATCTGAGTGTCCACGACAATCTCCGCCTGGGTGCCTATACGCGCAAGCAGGGTGCTGAGGTGGAGCGGGATCTGCAGAAGGTCTATGGCAAGTTTCCGATCCTGGAGCAGAAGCGGGACAATCTTGCCGGGGAGCTTTCCGGTGGGCAGCAGCAGATGCTGGCGATCGGCCGGGCATTGATGGCGAAGCCGCGGCTGTTGCTGCTGGATGAGCCTTCCATGGGGCTGGCTCCGCTGATTGTGGAGGAGATTTTCGGGATTATCCGGGAACTCAAGGAGGAGGGCATTACGGTGTTCCTGGTTGAGCAGAATGCGTCGCAGGCTTTGGCACTGGCCGATCGTGGGTATGTGCTGGAAACTGGTCGCGTGGTGCTCGAGGGTACCGGGCGGGAGTTGCTCAGTAACGAGAAGGTCAGGGAGGCCTATCTCGGGATGTGATTTCCCTGGGTACCGTGGCCCTGTTGATTGGGTGCAGGGCCAGTGCCCGAGTAGGTCTTTCCGGGACACGCCGTAAATACATCCATGTAGGCTCCTCAAAAAGGTCCCTCTTTTTGAGGGTCCCGGAAAGACCTACCCGGTCCCTGTCCTTCTGACTCTGGGTGATGTCCTCATAAAAAAGCCGGACTGGTATTTCGCCAGTCCGGCTTTTTCGTCTGCAGGTTGCACAGAGAGGGGGGAGCGGTTAACTCCCCAACCCCAAACTTACTGCTTCTTGGCCACCAACGTCAGAATGTCATAGCTGGCCACCAGCTCGTCATTCTGGTTGGTCACTTCCACGTCCCACATAACCACGCCCTGGGGGTGACCCTCGGGAGAGGTGCGGCCCTGGTCGATCTTGCGCTTGCAGGTCAGGCGGGCGCGGATGGTGTCGCCGGCGCCTACGGGGGTGATGAACCGCAGGGTGTCCAGACCGTAGTTGGCCAGTACGGGGCCTTCGCCCGGGTAGACGAAAAGGCCGGCGGCGGCAGACAGGACGAAGTAGCCGTGGGCGATACGCCGGCCGAACTGGGTTTCCTTCGCGGCGATTTCGTCAAAGTGCATGTAGAAGTGGTCGCCGGAGAGGCAGCCGAAGTTGACGATGTCCGCTTCGGTCACGGTGCGGCGGTGGGTCAGCAGGGACTCGCCCACCTGCAGGTCGTCGAAGTGGCGACGGAACGGGTGGATGTCGTTTTCGATGACCTTGGCACCACGGACGTATTCGCGGGTCACCGCTGCCACCATAGTGGGTGAGCCCTGAATGGCCGTGCGCTGCAGGTAGTGGTGTACAGCGCGGATGCCGCCGAGTTCTTCACCACCACCGGCGCGGCCGGGACCGCCGTGCTTGAGCATGGGCAGCGGGGAGCCATGGCCGGTGGACTCCTTGGAGGCTTCTGCGTCCAGGATCTGGAGGCGGCCGTGCTGGGCGGCCAGTACCGGAATCATTTCTGCGGCGATGGCCGGGTCCTTGGTGGTCAGGGTGGTTACCAGGCTGCCCTTGCCCTTGGCAGCAATGGTCAGAGCCTCTTCGATGCCGTTGTAAGGCATCAGGGTGGCGACCGGGCCAAACGCTTCGATGTCGTGGGCGCCACCGTCGTTCAGCGGATTACGGTTAATCAGCAAGTGGGGGGCGATAAAGGCGCCGTTGTCCACACCGTCACCGACGGGTTTCAGGCCTTCGGTCTTGCCATAGACGCACTCGCTGGACTCCAGCAGGCGATCGATGGCGTCGTTGACGTCCCGTAGCTGATCCTGGGAGGCTAGGGCGCCCATGCGCACACCTTCTGCGGCAGGGTTGCCGAAGGTGATCTTGCCCAGTCTTTCCTTGATGCGTTCAGCCAGGGCGTCCAGGTGCTCGGCCGGCACCAGTACCCGGCGTATAGCGGTACATTTCTGGCCGGCCTTGGCGGTCATTTCCTTTACCACTTCCTTGGCGAAGATCTCGAACTCCTCGTCGTCCGGCGTCACGTCCGGGGCCATAATGGCGCTGTTGAGGGAGTCCGCCTCCGCATTGAAGGGTATGCTCTTCGCCATAATGTTGGGGTGGCTCTTCAGCTTCAGGGCGGTGCTCGCAGAGCCGGTGAAGGTGACGAAGTCCTGTTCCTCCAGGCGATCCAGCAGGTCACCGGTGCCGCCGATGATCAGCTGCAGGGCGCCTTCCGGTAGGAGGCCGGAGTCATTGATGAGGCGTACCGCTGCTTCAGTGAGGTAGCTGGTGGCGGTCGCCGGCTTGAAGATGCAGGGCATTCCCGCCAGGAATGCCGGCGCGAATTTCTCCAGCATGCCCCAGATGGGGAAGTTGAAGGCATTGATGTGGACAGAGACACCACGGCGGGGCACCAGGATGTGGGTGCCATTGAAGTGGTTGTTCTTGCCCAGCTGGTTGACCGGGCCTTCATGGGCCACGTTGCCGGAGGGCAGTTCCTTGCGACCGGTGGAGGCGTAGGTGAACAGGGTGCCGAAACCACCGTCGATGTCGATCCAGGAGTCGGCCTTGGTGCACCCGCTGTGATGGGAAATGGCGTAGAGCTCATCCTTACGACCCTGGATATAGATGGCCAGTTCCTTGAGGATGGCGGCGCGCTGCTGGAAATCCAGTACCAGCAGGCTTTTCACACCGGTGTTGCGAGCGTAGTCGACTGCCTCACCGAAGTTGATGGTTTCCTCGTGGGTGTGGGCCACGGTTTCGCCGTTAACGGCGCTTGGCAGGGCCTTTGCGGCGGTTTTGCCGAACCACTGGCCCGCAATGTAACTCTGTAGGACTGACATTGGCGTTCTCCCGGAATACTTTGTAGCTGACATTGTTATCGGAATGCGTTTCAGGATAAGCAAAGCCGGCGCGGGCGCCGGCTCTGGGATGTCTCCAAACGTTTCTTACACTTCGTCAAAGTCGAGTACGACCTTGTCACTGACCGGATAGCACTGGCAGGAGAGCACGTAGCCTGCCTCGACTTCGTAGTCTTCCAGTGCGAAGTTGGCGTCCATTTCCACTTCCCCTTCCACGACCTTGGCCTTGCACGTGGAGCAGACACCGGCCTTGCAGGAAAAGGGCAGGTCAGCGCCCATTTCGTTGCCGGCATCCAGGATGCTTTCCGTGTTGCGGGTCAGGTCGAAGGTCAGGGCGCGGCCGTCGGCCCGCACTGTGACCTCACTCACCGCCTGCGGGTCAACCTTGGTCTCCGCCCGGTCCTTGCGCGGGGCCTTGCCACCACCGGCGGGGGTAAACAGCTCGTAGTGGATCTTGTCCTTCGCAAGTCCGTGGCGCTGCAGTGAGTCGCGGACGGTCTCTGTCATGATCTGCGGGCCGCAGATGAAGGCTGCGGTCAGCTTTTCGGCATTCAGCCAGTGGTCGAACAGGGCATCGCACTTGTCGGAGTCGATGCGACCGTTGTATAGGTCAATGTCCTGCTCTTCACGGCTGAACAGGAAGACCAGGTTGAACCGGCCCATAAAGCGGTTTTTCAGGTCTTCCAGTTGCTCCCGGAACATGGTGCTGGCGGTTGACCGGTTACCGTAGAACAGGGTGACCTTGCTCTCCGGCTCTGCTTCCAGTGTGGTTTTCACAATGGACAGGATCGGTGTGATACCGCTACCCGCTGCTACGGCCAGGTAGTCGCCTTCACGGGCGGGGTCGAGTTCCACATAAAAATGGCCCTGGGGCGGCATGACCTCCAGGGTCTGACCGGGCTTGAGTTGCTCGTTGGCGACGGTAGAGAAACGGCCGCCAGGGACCTTCTTGACGGCGATGCGCAGTTCCTGGTCCTTGACCCCGGTACAGATGGAGTAGGAGCGGCGGACTTCCTCGCCATCCAGTGTTGTCCGCAGCACCAGGTGCTGGCCCTGGTGGTAACTGAAGGTTTCTTTCAGGTCTTCCGGCAGGTCAAAGCTCAGGGACACGGCGTCCCGGGTTTCGGGCCGGACTTCGCGAATGGTGAGAGGGTAGAACTTGTTCATAATTGTTCTGCTCTAGATACATTTGAAGTAGTCAAAGGGCTCACGGCAATCGAGACACCGGTACAGGGCCTTGCAGGCGGTGGAGCCAAACTCGCTGACCCGTTCGGTGTGGGTGCTGCCGCAATGAGGACAGGCGATTGCTCCGTCCACACCCTTGAGGGTCAGCTTGCTGGAGCTGCCCACCGGCGGCGCGATGCCGAATTCCTGCAACTTGCGTCGGCCGGCCTCGGTGATCCAGTCGGTGGTCCAGGCCGGGGTCAGCACCCGGCGGATCCGTCCGTTGCGGATGCCCGCCAGTTGCAGCGCTTCCTCGATGGAATCCTCAATCATCTCGGTGGCCGGGCAGCCGGAGTAGGTGGGCGTCACATCCACCACCCACTCGCCGTCTTCCTCGGCGATCCGCCGGACCATGCCCAGCTCCACCACGCTGACCGCTGGTACTTCCGGATCCTTCACTTCGTCCAGCAGGGCCCAGATGTCCGCCTCGGTGACCGGCTTGCTGCGGTCACGGGCGGGAATGCGGTCACTGGCGATCACCGGCTGGTCTTCCAGCAGGGAGCGCGGTTCGGGTTTACCAGGTCTTGGCATCCGGATAGGCCCTTTGCAGGAATTGCATCTCGGCAAGGATATAGCCGAGGTGCTCGGTGTGGTGACCCACCTTGGCGCCCCGGTACATCCAGGCATCTTCCGGCGGCGGTGTCAGGGTGGCCTCGGTCAATACTTCGTTCACCAGGCCCTTCCAGTCAGCAGCCAGCTGTTCGGGGTTCGGGCCGATGCCGGCCTTGAACAGGGTCTGTTCAACGTCATCGGCTTCGATCATCTCGCCGGTGAACCGCCACAGGTCATCCACTGCGGTTTGCATACGCTGATGACTTTCCTCTGTGCCGTCACCGAAGCGCTTGACCCATTCGGAAGAGCGGCGCAGGTGATACTGAACCTCCTTGGCGGCCTTGGCGGCGATGCTGGCAATACGCTCATCCGGCGCTTTTACCAGGGAAGCCAGGGTAAAGTAGTGCCAGGCGTCGAAGAAGAACTGACGCCCCATGGTGACGGCATAGTCGCCATTGGGCTGTTCCACCATCAGTGCGTTGCGGTAGTCATGGGCATCGCGGCGGAATGCCAGGTCATCTGCGCTGCGGTCATCATCGATCAGCTCCGCTGCATA
>Ga0098065_1000934_pt1 | contig 11666 bp, 10 predicted proteins | sample 25_taG_FD_75062 | JGI IMG/M metagenome (GOLD analysis project Ga0098065, IMG submission 75062) | Marine viral communities from Cariaco Basin, Caribbean Sea - 25_WHOI_OMZ | ecosystem: Environmental > Aquatic > Marine > Oceanic | place: Caribbean Sea: Cariaco Basin | collected 2014-11-08 | reverse complement strand
TTTTTTGGCAGCAGGTGTGCTGCTATCGCTATCATTAGGCGTCTTGGCGACCCCCGAAATTGGCGAAGTAGAGCGTAATAATGTAGCAGCAAGCGAAGTAGTGACGTTAAGTGTTTATGAAGACTGCGTACAAGCGCTTGAGAGCCCAGGAGGGCAGTTGGCTAGCCTTAGAGAAGAGGGCTTGATTAACTCGTCAGCAGACATCGACACTATCTGTGCTTGCGCCTCCGATACGATATTAACGTCGCTAGCCAGTGAGTCATCAACAAGAGCGGCAAAAGCGGCAACCCAAAAAGGTATGGCGCAATGCCTAGCCCCTTATGTGGGCCGCGCCGCTCAGACCATGTGCTTAACCGCGCGTGATAACGGCAGCAATACGATGTCGGTTGCACAGTGCGAATGTTTTGGCGCACAAGTTGACTTAAGGGTGACCAGCCATCCGTTAAGTTTCTTAATCCATCCTGGTGATTTTGTGAAATCTGCCGGCCTATATTGCGAAAGGACGGTACGCTAATAGCGACCGCCCTTTTATAGATAGCAATTATTTAATCCAGTTTAGCTAACGCCTACTGTCTGAGTTAGCCTTGCGCATAAAGCTCGCGAACCACTTCCCCAATCGCTTTAATCCCATTCACTAGAGTCTTTTCATCCGCGGCAATGCTCATGCGAATACACTCGTGTGCGTGGGCGTATTCTTCGATATCAAGACCAGGGAAGAAGTGCTCACTGGGCACGATAAGGGTGTTTTTAGCTTTTAGGCGCTCGTACAATTCGGTCGTTGAGATGGGCAAATCTTTAAACCATAACCACAAGAAAATCGCGCCTTCGGGTTTATGAATCCGCATTGGGGTTTCACCCATAGCTTCTTTTAACAGCGCCACCGCACGTTTGGCTTTTTTGGCATAAAAAGGTTGGATGGTCTCATCGCACAATTGCTTGAGCGTATCGTCTTCCACTAGCGGTTTAGCGATAGCAGCACCAAAACGAGTAGGCGCTAAGTTCACCACCGCATTCATAGCACTCACAGCGCTAATCACTTCTGGACGTGCCACGATAATCCCAGTACGCACACCGGGTAAGCCGATTTTCGATAGGCTAAAGCACAGAATGGTATTGCTGTCCCATTTAAGATTAACGTCAGGGTAGATGATATTAGGGAAAGGCGCGCCGTAAGCGTTATCGATAATGAGCGGCACATCATACTGTTTAGCAATATCTGCTAGGGTCGCCATCTCTTCATCTGTGAGCACGTTACCGGTAGGATTAGTCGGACGAGAGCAGCAAATAGCTCCGATACGCCCTTCTTTTAGGTCGGCTAAGTCACGCAACGCCTCAAAATCAACGCTGTATTTATAAAAGCCGTCTTCCCCTTCATGGGTCACTTCTTCAATATGTGGCTTGATTGCTACGAAGTGCTTACCATCGATTTGTACATCGCTATAGCCGATATACTCTGGCGCTAATGGCAATAAGATAGATTTATTGATGGACTCTTGAGAGCCATTATTGTCATTAGTCTCGCCAGCAAAAGCACCACCAAATAAATTGAACAGATAAAAGAAGGCGTTTTGCGAGCCATTGGTCAGCGCGATATTATCGCTAGTTAGATTCCAATCGTAATGACGATTAAAGAAATCGACTAGGGCTGTGATAAAGCCGCTATCCCCTTGAGGGTTCGAGTAATTCACCATGCTATCTAAGGCGCCACTGTCAAAGCCGTCGCTACCTAATGCCTGATAAGTCGCCAAAAAGATTTCATTCACCGCATCAATACGCGCCGGATTGCCTCCACCGAGCATATTGACTGGCTCTGGGCTTTTTAGCGCGTCGCCTAAGTCGTCCATAAGCTGCGAGATGCCGGTAGTTTTAGTAAATTGCTGACCAAATTTCGAAAACTTCATAGGGTGTCCTTTATTCTTATCGAAGCAAAAGATTTTAATGATGGCAGCAGTATAGCAAACCTAGTTTCGATAAATGAGGGCTCAGCCATAAATCACAGGCTTTTTAGTGAAAAATTGCTAAAGCCCTAGTTTCTAAAGCCCTAGTTTCTAAAGCCCTGGTTTTCTATAGTCTTAGGTCACTACCTTATTGAGCAGGTTTGCCATCGATCATAATAGGTCGGCTGGCGAGCCAAGCCACCCCCACGTTGATGACCATTAAGATTAAAATTAACAGTAGCGGCGTATCCCAATTGCCCGCTCGCTCATGCAGCCAACCGGTCATGACCGGCCCTAAAAAGGCGATGAGATAGGCAATAGTCTGTACCATACCGGACAGTTTGCTGGCTTGATGCGGGGTATAAGTGCGTAGGGAAAACAGCATAATCGACATGGTAAAAATACCCGCACAGCCCAAGCCCATACTGCCGGACCATAACCACGCTAGCGAGTTGGGCAAGTAGGCGATACCCACTGCCCCGATGACGTTAAAAGAGGCGGCGGCTACCGCTACTTTTTGGATAGAGACCCCACGGCGAATGAGCCACGTCATACTGATAATGGCGGCAGGCCCCATTAATTGGAATACGGAGGCCATTTGCCCAGCGGCGACTTGGTCGAGCCCTTTATCCGCCCAAATTGAGGGTAGGAAACTCGCCACGGTATAGAACATGAGCGATTGTAAGCCCATAAAGACCGCTAATTGCCACGCTAAGGCTGAGCGCCAAATCGAGGTGTCTTCATCGACGGAGGTATCTAAAGTATTGGGCAGGCGGTGTGACGAGCCCAATTTGACCCGTAAAAGTATCCAAAAAATAATAGCGAATACGCCCAAAATAGCCCAACCACCGAGCGCTAATTGCCAACCAAAGGCGGTCGTTAAGGGGTAAATCACCCCTGCGACCATCCCTGCGACTACCGTCATCGTTAAACTGAATAACCCGGTAATTAACGGAATGTTATTGGGGGTACGCTGTTTGATAATCGGAGCGGCTAAAGTATTCGCAAAGCCAATGGCTAGCGACAGCATCATAGTGCCAATTAAAAATCCCGTCCAAATGTCCCAGACTGAGCGCAATACAATCCCTGAGGTCAACAGCGCAATCATAGTGATTAGCGTGTTTTCTAACCCAAAGCGTTTGCCTATCGAAGGTGAGATGAGCGCCCCTAAAGCAAACATCAGCATAGGGATGGCACCGAGCCAGCCAATTTGCACTTCAGATATTTGTAGCGAATCTTGAATAACCGGGGCAATGGAGCCTAGCGCTACGATAGGGGAGCGCATATTGGCGGATAACAGCATGATGGCAATTAACACTAGCCAAAAGGTAGAGCGCGGCGTTTGCGTCCGCAAAGAAGGCGTGGTCGCCTTAGGAGAAGAAGTCGATGAAGATAGAGACATAGCAATCACTATAGATAAATATCGCGTCAGTTCAGACAGAGCAAAAGGCAGCGATTAGCCGAGAGCTCGCCGTACGGTGACACTTTTGGTTTCAGTAAAAAGCCACCCCTTAGACAGTGATGGCTTAGATAGTTTTTCAAGAAAGAGGTCTTACTAAGATAACGCTTGAATTTTATTATTTGCTTCCGTGGCTTGCCGCATGGCGACTAAGGGGAGGGCGGGGGATGGATACAATTTGATTATCATAAGTAATATCTAATACTTAGTGTTTATCAATAGTTCTTTTATAGCATTAAACGACCGGTTTGCCCAGCTGTTTTGCCTTTTCGGCATTGTATTCTGCCTTTTGGGTGTCGGTACTATTGTCACACTTGTTCGGGTCGTCGCCACAGAACTGACAGAGCTCATCGCCCATCAGGTTAGCCACGCGCCCACAAGAGCCACGTAAGGGTTCTTTTTTGATCATAAAGCCAATGCCCATGAATAAAAAGAACAGGACAAACACCGCAAAGGTGATGGTAAACATGGGGATAAGTTGAGCGAGCATAAGAGCACCTCTTCGCAATAATAGCGGTAGAAAATGACAGCAGCAACTAAAATAGCTAGGAGCAACCTGAATGACGCCAGTCGCTGCAATGCCTTTATTATAGCAAATTCCACTCCGCCTCACAGCGCAGAGTCAGTAACTTACCAGCTACACTAGCTCCTAGTTTTTGGGTTTATCACCACGGAAAGTCTGCATAGCTGGTGTCTCTACCACTTCCCAATCCTCTATAGTTTTAGCGGTTTCACCAGCGGGCAGGCGTGATACTACAAAGAGCGCTGCAATATTCTGTTGATCCGCGACCTTTAAAGCTTGCTCATAAGGCATAGCGGTTAGCGCTGTTGCCCAAGCATCGGCCAAGGCAACGGAGTCAGCAGCTACGGTTACTGAAGGGGCGCCGCCAACGACAGGGATGCCTTTGATAGGGTCGATAGTATGGCTGTAGCTCACCCCATTGAATATCACGTGGTTGCGGTAATTGCCGGAAGTGGCGATATGCATCCGGTCTTGCTGCTTAGAAGTACGCGAAGGTTGGCGAATGACTGAGATGGGTTTGCGACTGTTGACGGTACTGTCAGAGAGCGGGGCATCGATGGCGATTTGCCACGGTTTATTCTGCTCATTCACGCCCGAAGTCGCCACTTCACCACCAATCTCTACCATATAGTTGGTAATTTGATACTCTCTAGCGAGCACATCAGCGATGGCATCGACCCCATAACCTTTGGCAATAGCTGAGAAATCCAACTCGACGCCAGGTTTGGTTTTACTGAGGGAGTCGCCGCTTAACTGCACGCTGTCAAAATCGATCAGCGCTTTGGCTTTCGCGATATCTGCTTCTGATGGCGGGCTTTGCAATTTGTCGACGCTAAGTTTGCCGCCAAATCCCCAAGTTTCGATTAAAGGCATCACCGTCGGATCAAAGGCCCCTTGCGATGCTTTATAGACCTCTTTTGACATGGTTAGTACGCTAATAAAATCTGGGTCTAAAGGTAGCGCTTGACCAGGGGGCAGCAGATTAAATTTAGTAATTAATGAGTTGTCTTGATAAGTCGACATGCTGTCATTGATCTGCACTAGCCGCTCATCTACCTTCGCCTGAATCGTTTCAGCATCGACAGCGGCACTTTGGTCATAGCGGATATGGTAGCTCGTGCCCATAGTTTCTCCCTCAATATAGCCGTATTGCGGAGACTGCTGCTGGCAGGCACTCAGGGTAACTAAACTTAGACCACAGAAACTGGCCATAATGCCGATTTGAGACAGCGTTTTCATAATAATCCTATCGAGACGGTTATTAGCAGCGGAGTGCTATAAAAAAATACTCTAGATAAATAAGGGCTAGTAGCCACCAGTTCGTACTAGCTAATAAAACCAACTAACAAAAACCAGCTAATAAAAAAGAGTACCGTTAGCGATACTCTTTCTCTATTTTAACAAATTAACGCTGATAAGTTGTGACCTAGTGGCTCAATACTGAAGTAGCGTGGCGCAGCTTACTATATGCCAACAGTCGCCACTATTTAACAGTCGCTTGGCGAATCATAGTATAAACCTTGGCGGGCGACACTTTATTAATAGTCAGCGCCATTTTTTCTTTGGCTCCGGCAGTGACGATATATTCTTCCCCTTTGCCTAAGGCTTTCGCGACTTGCTTAGCACAGGCGGTAGCTGTCATGCCTTGGTTAGTGGTATCGTCCATCGTCCCTTGAGTAGAGCCGTCACCCGTTAGCGCATTAATGGAAACATTGGTTTGAATAAAGCCGGGAAAGATAGTGGCGACTTCAATCCCTTGATCATACAATTCCGCCCGTAAGCTGTTTGCCCATAAATGTAGAGCCGCTTTCGCCGCACTATAAGCACCGCGATATTGCGTCCCCAATAGACCGGCGACACTCGAGACCATGACAATTTTACCGCCGCCTTGCGCCAACATCGCAGGTAGGACCAAACGGGTTAGGCGAGTCTGGGCAAAATAATCGACTTCCATCAATTGGCGTTCGACTTCTTCTGTGGTTTCCATAATGAGCGAGCGCTGGCTAATACCGGCATTATTAATTAACCAATCAATGCGACCGGCTTGCGCTCTTGCGCTTTGATAAGCCGCTTTCGCTTGCTCAGCGTCACTAATGTCAAAAGGGACGATCATATGACTTTTGGGTTTTTTGCAGCGTTTGCGCACCGCCTCCAATTTATCTTCATTACGGCCGCTTAAGATAACGGCTGCCCCGCGTCTAGCAAACTCTATTGCTAAGGCCTCTCCAATACCGCTAGAAGCGCCAGTTACCCAAATTACGAGGTCTTTATATTTGGTTTTCATAAGAATCCTTTCTTGCCTAATTAAAATTGTGAAATCACTACCATAAAAAAAGAGCACCCCTAGGATGCCCTTTTTTATTACCAATGCAAATACTAATAATGTTGCTTAACCATTAAAGGTTTTTAACCACCAAAGTCATCGAGTAAGATATTCTCATCTTCCACACCCAACTTGTGCAACATGTCGATGACCGCTGCATTCATTACCGGTGGCCCACACATATAGTATTCACAATCTTCTGGGTTAGGATGGTTTTTGAGGTACTCTTCAAGCAAGACGTTATGGATAAAGCCTGTGTAACCGTCCCAGTTGTCTTCATCCGACGGATCAGATAGCGCCACATGCCATTCAAAGTTATCAAACTCTTCAGCCAGTTGGTCGTAATCTTCTACGTAGAACATCTCACGCACAGAGCGCGCACCATACCAGAAGCTAATCTTACGTTTTGAGCTCAGACGCTTTAGCTGATCGAAAATGTGTGAACGCATCGGCGCCATACCTGCACCACCACCGATAAAGATCATTTCCGCTTCAGTGTCTTTGGCGAAGAATTCACCATAAGGGCCTGATACTGTGACCTTATCGCCAGGTACTAAGCTAAATACCCAAGAGGACATTTTACCCGGTGGGATACCATCTGGACCGCGGGGTGGGGGACTAGCAATACGAATGTTAAATTTGATAATGCCTTTTTCGTCAGGGTAGTTGGCCATTGAGTAGGCACGAATGACGGGCTCATCTACTTTAGAGACGTATTTAAACAGACCAAATTGTTCCCAGTCGCCGAGGTATTCTTCATCGACTTTGAAATCTTTATAATGTACTTCGTGCGGTGGTGCTTCCAACTGCACATAACCACCAGCGCGGAAGTTTACTTCTTCGCCATCAGGAATCTTGAGGACCAATTCTTTAATGAAAGTAGCAACGTTGTTATTAGAGACAACCTCACATTCCCATTTTTGTACATCAAAGAATTCAGGGTCGATTTCGATTTTCATATCTTGCTTGACAGCCACCTGGCACGCCAAACGCATGTTATCGCGAATCTCACCTTGAGTGAAATGGCCTTCTTCGGTCGGCAGAATTGAGCCGCCCCCTTCAATAACGCGGCAGCGACACTGCGCGCACGTTCCACCGCCACCGCAAGCAGAGGAGAGGAATATTCCTTCATTAGCGAGCGTCTGGAGCAGTTTACCACCGGCGGGTGTGACCACATCATTATCGGCATTGTCATTGATATGAATGGTGACATCACCTGAGCTGACCAATCGTGAGCGAGCAGCCAAAATAATGGCTACCAAGCTCATAATGATCAAGGTAAACATGGCGACGCCACCAATTGCCGTAGCATAATCCATGAGCAGGATCCTTAATCTAGGGTCACAAGGGCTAAATCATTGCCCCATGACCGTACAAATGAGTTGAATGGCTATTTAGAGTCAATCCTTTAGATAGACATACCACCGAATGACATAAAGCCCAATGACATCAAGCCAACCGTAATAAAGGTAATACCTAAACCGCGGAGTGGGGCAGGGATGTCTGAGTACTTAAGCTTCTCTCTGATACCCGCCAAAGTAGCGATGGCTAAGGCCCAACCAAAACCAGCACCGACGCCATAAACGACAGATTCAGTGAAGTTATAGTCACGCTCTACCATGAACAGTACGCCACCTAAAATGGCACAGTTGACCGTAATCAAAGGTAGGAATACGCCCAGAGCGTTATAAAGGCTTGGGACAAACTTATCCAAAAACATCTCTAGAATTTGGACGGTTGCCGCGATAAGACCGATATAACTGAGGAGACCTAAGAAACTCAAATCGATGTCAGGGAAACCGGCCCAAGCCAACGCGCCATCTTTTAGGATGAACTGGAATAGCAGGTTATTCAGCGGTACGGTGATGCCCATAACGACGACGACGGCGACGCCTAGACCAATAGCGGTCGAGACTTTTTTGGAGACCGCCAAAAAGGTACACATGCCCAAGAAATAGGCCAAGGCCATGTTTTCAATAAAGACAGAGGTGATGAAAAGACTAATATAGTGACCCATTAGTGACCTCCTCCATGTGCCATGCCTTTCGACTGTGGCTTCATCACATATTCAGGAGCTTCTACTTGCTCAGGCTTCCAGATACGAATGATGGTGATAAATAGGGCGATAATAAAGAACGCTGAAGGTGGTAATAGCAATAGACCATTCGGCACATACCACCCCCCATCAGTGACGGGTTGTAAAATAGTCATACCAAACCAAGTACCGCTACCTAAAATCTCACGAATAGTCGCAACGAATAGCAATACGGCAGAATAGCCTAAACCGTTACCGATACCATCCATAAAGCTTGGGATTGGCGGGTTGCTCATAGCAAAGGCTTCAGCGCGGCCCATAACGATACAGTTGGTGATAATCAAACCAACGAAGACCGACAAGCCCTTGCTGACGTCATAGGCGACCGCTTTTAACAGCTGATCGACCAAGATAACCAAAGAGGCGATAATCGTCATCTGTACAATAATACGGATGCTCGACGGGATTTTATTACGAATAATAGAAATAAAGAAACTTGAGAACGCGGTAACTAAGCTCAGCGCCACACACATGACCAAGGCATTGGCCATGCTGGTGGTGACGGCCAGTGCCGAACAAATACCCAAGATCTGTAGCGCGATAGGGTTGTTATCGAATATCGGCGTGGTTAGGATACTTTTGGTGTCTGCCATGTTATGCCTCCTTGTGGCGCATTTGCGGCGCTTGTGGTGTAGCGGCAGCCTGAGCAGCAACTGGTGCTGCAGCAGGAGCACCACTTTGCTCACGCAACTGGTCGAGGTAAGGCTTATAGCCTCGCTCACCGAGCCAGAATTGGATCATATTGCTGACGCCGCGGCTGGTTAAAGTTGCGCCACTAATACCATCTACCCAGTTTTCTTTCGGGTTGCCAGCTTTAGTTACGCCCGTAGCGACATTACCTGCCTCGTCATACGACTTGATACCCGTCCACATGGCGCGCCATTTTGGCTCTTCGATACGAGCGCCAAGACCTGGGGTTTCTTTATGCGAATAAAAGCTAATCCCTTTGATGGTATTTAAATCACTCTCTAGGGTTAAGAAGCCGTAAATCGTACCCCATAGGCCATAGCCTTTAATAGGCAGTACGACCAACTCAGGCTTGCCAGCATCATCTTCTTTCACATAAACTTTGGCATACTTAGGAGTGCGACCAATACTGGCTGGATCTTCATCACCTAAATCATCGCTCAAAGCTTTGTTTTTTGACGCTTGGTTGTCATCATAAGTATTGCGGTCAGCGATACCGACTTTGGTCAAATCTTCATCGCTTAAATACGTGCCTTTTTTCAGGTCAACGATCTCGACCTTAAAGTCCGCAAAACGTTCAGCGACATCATCATTGGTATCTTTAACTGGGTCGTATAAATCCGCGGCTACCAAGATATTCTTGTTACGGTCTAAACGACTGTTTTCGAGTTGCGCAGGCTTGAGCCCTACTGCGAAGGCTGAGACCAATACGGAACACACCAGACATAAGGTCAAGGCGACACTGATGGTTTTAGCGTTGCTGTTGGATTTAGTCTTGGGCTTGGACATAGCGAACCCTCCGTGCAGTTTGGCGTTTGATATTGGCTTGCGTCACAAAATAATCAAACAATGGGGCAAATAAGTTGGCAAACAGAATGGCTAACATGATGCCTTCTGGGAATGCCGGGTTGACGACGCGGATCAGCACGGTCATAAAACCGATAAGGATACCGTAAGCCCAGCGGCCTTTATTGGTATGGGCGGCTGACACAGGGTCTGTGGCCATAAATACCGCACCAAAAGCAAAGCCACCGATGACTAGATGCCAGTAGAAAGGCAGCTGCATCATTAAGTTATCATCACCGCCAAAGGTGTTAAAGACGAGTGAAGTAATCACTAGACCTAGCACACAACCAGCCATGATGCGCCATGACGCAATACGCGTCCAGAGCAATACTGCTGCACCTAATAAGATAGCTAAGGTAGAGACTTCACCGATACTGCCCTGCATGTTACCCAAGAAAGCATCCGTCCAAGTGATGGCATTGCCATATGCGTCGACGAATTGATCTGGCGTGATGCCAAGAGCGGCTAGTCCTAATGGGGTGGCGCCTGAAAAGCCATCAACGGCGGTCCAAACAGCATCACCTGACATATAGGCAGGGTAAGCAAAATATAAGAACGCACGACCCGATAGGGCAGGGTTCAGGAAGTTTTTGCCCGTACCACCAAACACTTCTTTAGCGACTACGACACCGAAGCTGATACCTAGCGCCACTTGCCATAACGGAATATCCGGTGGCAAACATAGGGCGAATAGAACTGAGGTAACAAAGAAACCTTCGTTGACTTCATGACCACGCACGATAGCAAAAATCATTTCCCAAGCAATACCGACCGCGAAGGTGACGATATAAATGGGTAAGAATTGCATGGCCCCGTAGACGAATGACGCCCAAATACTGTTGGGATCATAGCCTGCCATACTGGTAATGATGGTGCGCCAGCCTTCTTGCTGTAGGCCCAACTGCGCCATAGCGGTTAAAGCTTGATGCCCGACGTTATACATGCCCCAAAACATGGCTGGGAAAGTACATAACCAGACGGTAATCATAATGCGTTTTAAGTCGATACCATCACGGACGTGAGCCGCTGAGTGCGTCGTAATATTGGGCTGACGCATAAAAGTATCGAGGGCTTCAAAAACGGCGTAGAACTTTTCGTATTTACCGCCTTTGGTAAAGGACGGTTCCATACGATCGAACATATTGTGTAAAAATTTCATCTAAGTTAGCCCTCTTGCTCGATGCGAGTTAGATTATCACGCAAGATATCACCAAACTCGTATTTGCCTGGCGACACAAATGTACAGAGTGCCACATCTTCTTCATCCAGCTCTAATACGCCCAAATCGACTGCGGTAATAATGTCTTCGACAATCAAAGCGCGCAATAATTGAGTGGGCAGATAGTCTTGCGGCATGACTTCTTCGAACACACCGATTGGCACCATAGCTCGTGGTGAGCCATTGCTGGTGGTAGTGAAGTTGAATTTTTTGCCGCCAAAGAAATGCGAGATATAGATAGGCAGTTTAGAGAAGCGACCTTTACCGGCGCTGAGGTAATGAAACGCAGGACGCTCATGACCTTCTGCTAAGACAGTGACTTGGTTATCAAAGCGGCCAAGATAGGCGGTGCTTGGAATAGTTTTGCGCCCAGAGAGCACAGAACCGGTAATGATACGGTTATCCGTACCGATGAGCTCACCGTGAGTCAAAGCCGCCAAATCAGCACCACGTTCAGTAGCTATGAGGCGTGGCTTGGCGACGGCAGGCCCTGCAAGGCTAATCAGACGACGGGTATATAGGCGTCCGGTCGTAAATAGCTTGCCGATAGCAATCACATCTTGGAAGCCAATAGTCC
>Ga0098065_1000933_pt1 | contig 11667 bp, 7 predicted proteins | sample 25_taG_FD_75062 | JGI IMG/M metagenome (GOLD analysis project Ga0098065, IMG submission 75062) | Marine viral communities from Cariaco Basin, Caribbean Sea - 25_WHOI_OMZ | ecosystem: Environmental > Aquatic > Marine > Oceanic | place: Caribbean Sea: Cariaco Basin | collected 2014-11-08 | reverse complement strand
AGCGAAGACGATAAAGATAAAACCAAATTTGGCTAAGTAATCTTGGTTGCCTTTGGCGAGTGCCTCTAAGGTCGCATCATCGGCTGAATTCGCACCAGACTGTTCGTGAGACGCGCTGCCTTCGGTATGGCGATACTTCTCTTTTAGTGTAGAGACATCACCAATTTGCGGATGGCCTTCAAAGGCTTGCAGATAATCGGCCTCTTGCATTTGCGCCCACACACTATCGCTAGTGGTTAATAGAAGTTCCAATGACGCAAAAGGGGCTTGCTCGCTAACTAAATTTGCCCAGCGCTCGCTAGTACAGCAAGATAATAGCTGCTCGGTAGCGGCGTCAAGGGAGAGTTCATTAAATTCAGTTAGGGTCATAGTCACGGTAAATCCTTTATAAAACAGCTGTGCAAACAATGGTGAAAAGAATGTGGCGCACTAGCAAGCAATAACGCTGTGCTCAATTTGTGAAAACCAGGCGCAGATAAATTCTCTGTGTGCCTATTCTGCTAAAACCTGACCATTTGGTCAACTATTATCTTTATTATTTTCATATTTATTCATTTTGCGCCACTAAATCATAAAAAAACAGAGGATTATCAATAAAAAAACATCTATTAAAAAACCTGACTACTTGGACAGGTTCTTAAGATATACTGAGGGATGTCTTATAAAGTTGCCCTATCAAGGTGAGACAGAAATCTAGCGCTAGCAATGTCGCATTAGAAGTGTAGAGTTTCTATAGTAGTTTGCGGTGTTAGCGTAGAGGTAGGAAGGGTGACTGCGTTATAATCTGCCTGCCTTTTTTTAACCTTGCCAATTTTTCGATCCTATCAGCAGCCTTAATATCTGCAGAATCAAACACGCCCTAATAACTAATACTCAATTTTTGAGGTATATCCTCCCTAAGTGATGGCCATTATGACCGCAAATTTACCCGCGCAACATCGATCACAACAAGAGATTCGTGAACAGAACCAAGAGCTTATATTAGCAGCGGCAGAGGCTGAATTTGTGCGTCAAGGCTATAGCGGCGCGACCATGCAAGGGGTGGCCGATCGTGCCGGCTTGCCCAAGGCCAATGTGCACTACTATTTTAAGAGTAAGAAAAATCTTTATAGAGCGGTCCTGACCACCATCATTGAAGAGTGGAACGAAGGGCTGGTCTCTATGACCGCAGACAGCGACCCTAAGGTGGTTATTGAGCAGTTTGTCTTAACCAAGCTGCATCAAGCCTTTGCGCATCCTACTCGGCATAAATTGTTTGCTCTAGAGGTGATTAATGGCGCACCGCACTTGCAAGACTTTATGGCGTCCACGATGAAGGAATGGGCGCTAGATAAGGCCGCAGTTATGCAGGGCTGGTATGAGCAAGGTAAGATTGCTATTGATGACCCATTGCAGCTGCTGATTTTGATTTGGGCGACCACGCAGCGCTATGCAGAGTTTGAGGTAGAGATTGTGGGCCTATTGAATAAAGACGCCTACGATGAGTCGGATGTAAAAAGGGCAGCCAATTTCTTGGTGCCCTTTATCTTACGCGGTTGTGGTATAGAATAGCGGTTACGACTCTTGCAGCACTTCTTGTGGCTTGCGCAGCGCTTGTGGCTTATGCAACGTCTGCTCGTACAAGCCATCGTCTAAATGCTGATCTGGCGTATCAAACTCGATGCCGTAGTTCTTAGGCAAGATGGTATCGAGTAAGATAGCTACGATACCGGCCATCGTCACGGCAGAACCAAAGACGTTCTGTACTAATACGGGCGCTTGAGCCAAGACGTCAGGCACAAAGGCAATCCCCATAGCCAGACCTAAAGAGGTCGCAATGATGAGAATATTACGATGGGTGAAGTTGACGGTAGATAGGATACGAATACCCGCGGTAGCTACGGTAGCGAACATCAACAGCGTCACACCGCCTACGACAGGTTTAGGCAATTGGGTAAAGATTGAGCCGATAATGGGGAACATACCCATTAAGAATAATAGCCCTGCCACGTAAAATCCAACGTAACGACTGGCGATACCGGTCATCTGAATCACGCCATTATTTTGGCTATAAGTCGTCACTGGGAAAGTATTAAAGATACCCGCAATCATTGAGTTCACACCATCACCCAAAACCCCACCTTGAATACGCTTTTCGTATATCGGGCCTTTGATAGGCTCGTGGGAAATCATGGAAGTCGCGGTCAAGTCACCTGCGGTCTCAATACTAGTAATCACATACATAAAGGCGATAGGAATAAACGCCTGGAAGTCGAAGGCGAAACCATACTTAAAAGGAATAGGCATCGTAAATAGGCTGGCTTGACCCACTTGTGAAAAGTCAATCTTCCCTAACAGTGCCGAGACTATCAGGCCAATCATAAGGCCAATAAAGATAGCGCTAGAGCGAATCACCTTATTATTAATAATACTGATTGCGACCACGATAAATAGGACGCCGCCACCGAGCATTAAGTTCTCTAAACTGCCGAAATCTTTAGCGTTCACGCCACCCGCCAAATCGGTCAGCCCGACTTTGGTCAATGACAGGCCGATGGTGACAATCACACAACCGGTGACAATAGGGTTCATCAAAGACTTTAACCGAGTAATAAAGCGGCTTAAGAATATCTCAATGAACGCTCCCAAGAAGGTCACACCAAAGATAACCGCCAAGATTTCATCTGGGCCACCCCCTTTAACCTTGACCACCATCCCTGCGGCCAAGACCGCACTCAAAAAACCAAAACTCGTCCCTTGTAGCGCCATTAACCCAGAGCCAATAGGGCCGACTTTGCGGGTCTGAATAAAAGTAGCCACACCCGCTACCATGAGCGACATACTGATTAAATAGGGAATTTCTGCGCCAAGTCCTAATACGCCGCCAATAATTAGCGCGGGCGTAATCACACCAACGAAGCTGGCAAGCACGTGTTGGACGGCACCTAAAAAGGCTTTTGCTGGGGCAGGTCGGTCATGTAATCCGTAGAGTAAGTCGCTTTGCATCTCTACTTTGTCTTGTTGTTGCAGGTCAGTTTGCAATCCCGGGGGCTGGCTCATTCTGGCTCTCTCCTAAAATATAATCCTGCTGGCATCGTATGGCACTGGCATTAAGTAGGCATAACATTTGCTATGTCGGCCTAGGGATGTCGGCAGTACAAAATCCTTTTTGTGTACAGCTATCCGTAACGTTGGTTGCGCTATCAAAATGTCGTTTTTACAAATTTGTCAGCTTGCGACAGATAAGGCAACCGCTCAATTATTACTGGTTTTATTTAGCGTTTCAGCTTAAAACCTGACTAATTGGTCAACTATCTTATGGTATAGGGAAACAGTAAGGTAATGCAACGTTTTTTTATCTTGCTGCGTAGAATTAGAGAAAATTCGTTGAAAAATACACGCTTTTTTACTTATTAACACGGATTTTCCTTGGTAATTTTTAGTCTATCTATTTGTTAAATATAATGTTTTAGTAATTAGTAGAGTGGGTTATTTACTTACATATTCACGGTATCTATTTTCTCTATTTATTAAGTAATTAATGCGAGAAATTTATGCATTTTGCTATTTATTAGCCTAGTAACTTTTTATTTTTGACAGTTATCGAGCTAAATTTATAGCCTGAATGATTTTTAAGGGAGGCCGGTTTTAGATTAGTTAGTGTGTTAATAATGCTAGGTATATAGTTTTATCAACATAATAAAATTTATGAGTGGTTAAGATTAATTTAACGGTTGGATGGTCAAAAAATTATCTTAAATCAAGATATCAGCGGAGAAATGATATAAAGGCAAACTTATTGTCTTATAAGAGTATTGCTATTTAGTAATCGGTTGGTTATTATGCTGCCCGTTAAGTAATGATAATTGTTATCATTACTATTATTTTTCATAATTAACATTAATTGTCTTATGAAATCTAACTGACTTCTTAATTTACCTTTGACCAATCTTTTAATAACTGCGGTGGCTTTTGATAACTGCAGTAACCATTACCGCCTGACTGATAAAAGTGAGTAGATATGAGCCTTAACCCAACTTCTTATTCTGAGCCGACTGATTGCTATTCTGAGCCCACTAATAGTAATAACGCTGTGCGTCAGACTACACGCGGGCTAACTGCCTTAAGTTTAGGTATTGCTGCCGCTATGATGGCCCAATCTGCGGCCGCCGCAGTACAGCCACATGCTAATATGCAAACCATTACGGTAACGGCGAATTCATCGGCTGAGCCGACGGTGCAAGAGGGTGAAGTGGTTACGCAAGACTATACGCCCGCTCAGCAAGCTGCGCATTTGAGTGACTTTTTAGAAGTGGTACCTGGGGTATCGGTCGGTGGTACTTCAACCATTAATCAGCGCGTTCGAGTGCGTGGGCTAGACGATACCAACTTAAAAGTGACTATTGATGGGGCCCGTCAAGAAGGCGCGCTGTTTTATCACATGGGTGATGTGACTATCGATCCTGATCTACTGAAACAGACCCAAGTGTCTGTGGGTAATAACTCAGTGACGTTAGGTAATGACGCGTTAGGCGGTGCCGTAGCCTTTAAAACTGTGGATGCTGTAGATTTACTTAAACCCGGTCAAAAGATTGGCGCCAAGCTCAAGGCCAGTTATGGCAGCAATAATGATGAGCTATTAACCTCTGCCACTGTCTATGGTGCACCTGCTGATAATGTCGACTTATTGGCTTATTATGGTCAGCGTAATGCAGAGTCTGGTGAAGATGGTAGCGGCCGTGAGCTTTTTGAAGACAGTAAAGGCGAAAATATCTTACTGAAAGCCGGGGTTCATATCGCCAATGACCATCATATTGGCGCCAACTTTAGTCGTACTGAAAAAGACGGTATTTTCCCATTCCGTCCTGATTTTCCGGCGCTAACAGATGATCCAATCCCGCAAAAGGTCAGCCGAGATACTTATAGCGTTGATTACAATTTCAACCCAGCCAGTGCGCTGATTGATGTGGATGCGACTGTCTATCAGACGGAAACAGAAATTTTGCGTGATAATGCCTATAAAGTATCTCCAGGGTATGACTGGCAAGCCAATGTAAAAACCAAGGGTGCTAAAGTCGAAAACACCAGTGTGATCGCAAGTACTGTGGGCAGCCATAGAGTAATTACAGGCGCAGAGCATTATCAAAAAGAATCTGCTATGGCTCGAGATGGTAAGCAGCTAGGCAGCGATAGCGCAAAAAATACCTCGGTATATTTAGAAGACCAATGGCAGATGGGTAAATTCAGCTTAACGCCAGGGATTCGTTATGATCGCTATGAGTCGCCAGAGTTTGTCGCTGGTGGCAAAACTTACGATAACGTAGTGGGCGCTCTAGCCGCCAGCTATGAAGTGGCACCACGTACGCAAGTCTTTGCCAGCTATACGCAATTGTTTAATGGCCCGGACTTAGGACAGGCGATTTTCAATAGTAATGGCGATGGTATTTATGTTAATAAGGACATAAAACCCGAAGAAGGCTATAACTCTGAAGTTGGTGTGGCCACTACTTTGCAGGGTTTGACCTTAGCTGATGATTCGCTGCAATTAAGTGCCAAACTCTTTAAGTCTAATATCGAAAACTTCCAGCAGTTTATCCGAGCAGGCGGCAGCCGCGTTGGTCTAGATTGTGCTACGGGTGAGTTAGGCGGTAGCTGTCAGGGTATGATTAACAGCGACGAAGACTATGAGATCAAAGGCGCTGAATTGGCGGCTAACTATAGCACCAGTAACTTTGGCATGGGCTTAAGCTACTCGCGTGCCCGTAGTGAAGGCGATAAAACGGGCGATAGCATTCCTTCAGTGAGCGGTGGTAGTGCGGATTCAGGCGATCGCTATATGCTGAATTTGAACTATGAGCCCAATGATATTATTGGTCTAGGTTGGCGCAGTACTTACGTGGCATCCATCACCGATAATAAAAACAATACCAAGCCCAACTATGATGTGCATGACGTGTATATGAACTACTCCCCACGTCAGCTTGATGGGGTAACTGCAACGGTTGGCGTCTATAATCTGTTTGATGAGACTTATGCCAACCATTCTTCTCGTTTAAATACTGCTGCTGATGCTTCTACTGACTTTGATATGGGCCGTAACATCAAAGCCTCTTTAAGCTATCAGTTCTAGGCTAATCACTCTGAGCTATCAGTTCTAGGCTAGTAGCCTTAAGCTATTAGTTCTAAGCCAGTAGCCTTAATTTATCAAGCTTATGCCAGCCTCCTTTTTTGCTGTGGTTAGCCTTCATTAAATATGATGGGCTACTCTGATTTAGCAGAAATAGGGGGCTGGCTTTTTAGTCGGTTACTTTTAGTTAGTTGCTTTTAGTTCGTCATTACTAAGCGGGTATTTTCTACCCCTTCTTTATCGTCTAGCACTTTTGCAACTGCCTAACCTACCTGTGGACTTTTGAATGACCGTTAATATTCGCAGTGCTTGCCTTTGGCTACACCGTTATACCAGCTTGGGCATCGTCGTTTTTTTATTACTAGCCGGGATTACCGGAGCGCTACTGGCTTTTCATGAAGAGTTAGATGACCTGTTTAACCAACGTTTGGCGACAGTCGCGGTGCAAGATAGCCCCACGCTACCAATTGCCACTTTGCATGATAACGTCATTAGCAGCTATCCCGAGCAGACCTTTTCTAGTATGCCGACCGTATTAACAAGTGGTAAAGCGGCTGTGTTTATGGTCGATAGAGGGCGCGGCGGTAAGGGTAAATCGTCCGGAAAACCACAGAATAAACAGCCTCCTAAAAATAAATTTCAGGAGGTTTATGTCAATCCTTACGATGGTCAAATCATCGGGACTCGTAACAAAGACGAGTGGGCATGGCGCAATACCATGTGGAAAGTGTTTTGGTTACATCGTGACTTATTACTGGGTGATATGGGTCGGTTAATTCTAGGTATCGTCGCGCTGATTTGGACCTTGAATTGCTTTGTGGGGTTTTATTTAACCCTGCCACGCAAAGTAAAAAAGACGAAAAATAAGCGCAATGGAAAACCACGCGCTTCTATCTTGAAGCGTTGGTTGCCGGCTTGGAAAATCCGCACCAAAACCAATCTTTTTAAGTTTAATTATGATTTGCATCAGGCCGCAGGATTATGGCTGTGGGGGCTATTATTCGTGATTGCTTGGTCGAGTGTCAGTTTTAATTTACCGACAGTTTATCAACCGGTTATGCAAGCGGTGACGGGGTACGAGACTTGGCAGCAGCAAGCGGCTAAACAACAGGGCGTGCAAGCCAAGAAGGGCGATATAACAACGGATAGTGAGTCTATAAAGCTCAGGGTAGGCACTGGTGTATTAAGCGAGCAGCAGGACTCGAGCTATGCGGTAACGAAGATCAACAGTATCGCGACTTTAGGCGAGATGGCGGAGCAGGCAGCGGTAGAGAATGGCGTAGAAGTGGTACAGTTATTAGGCATGCGCTGGGTAAGCGAGGAGCAGCAATGGCAACTGCGCTTTCAGACCAATAAAGACGTGGGCACTCATGGCGGTGCGTCCTCACTGACAGTCGATGCGAAAACAGGGGAAGTGGTGAAGGTCAACTTTGGCTATCAAGCCGCATTTGGCAATAAGGCCGATCAGTGGCTTACGACCTTACATATGGGGCATCTTGGCCAAGGGTTCTGGCATGTGTTATACCAACTGTTGCTCGTCATTGTGGGCGTAGCGGTGGCGCTGCTGTCTATCACCGGGACTTATCTTTGGTTAAAAGGTCGTCAGCGCACGCAAAAACCGCAACGGGTACTCAAACCTGAAGCCGGCTATCTGGACCAAAAGCATTACCAACGTGGACCCCAAGGTGCGAAAGGCGAATAACCATAGCGTCCGTAGCCCCAAGGATAAGGCGAGCTGAGCATGGACATATCACGTTGGCGCAGGTAGTAATATTGACCTTGTGAGTAGGCTTCCTCGAGCTTCTCAATACCTTCTAGCGGGCATACGGGCTGCCAAGCGTAGCCTTCACGGCCCAGTTTATAAGCGGTCAGCTCCGTACAGTAGCTTTTGAGCCCTTGTTGGCGTCCTGCTTCCCAAGCCGTTCGGGCTGGACTGCTGGCAGTGACTGTAGGGCAGGCGGCAATATATTGGCCAAAGTAGGCGCCTGAGCGGCCCACCATGCCGTCTCTTTCGCCGATGTCTTGCCAATTGCCTTGCTGACATTGTTGGGTGGTGATTTTAGGGGTTGTGGCACAGCCGCCCAGCAGTAGAAAACTGGCGACTAAGGTGGTGGCTAGCCCTGATTTAACTACTGTTTTAACTATTGGGGATGGCGATAATAAAGGTTGCATAGCAGACTCCAATGCTGAGACGGTCATCTAGCTTTTAGTATAGCAGTTTCCCACTACAAACTAGGTTTTAGCTACAACAAACTCTTTCTTACTAAACCATTTATAGACAAGGTAGCCTAAGTTAGATTTAAAACCGCTACCTTTAGATGGGCAGAAATTTTTTGATAATCGCCGATAGCCCATATCTAATAGCGGCGTTTTTTGTTATTTTAATTAAGCAAACCGTTAAGCCATAACAAAGTACAAAAATAGGATAAATAGAAGCAATTTAACTTGGCATAAATAGAATAAGCCGATTAGTTTTGCGTATAAATTAGGACGGGTTAAGACTTTGAGGGTCACGTTATGAAAACAGTATTGATTGCCAATCAAAAAGGCGGCTGCGGTAAGACCTCTATCGCTGTGACGCTGGCGACAGCACTGGCCAATCAAGGCCAAACCGTGGCATTAGCGGATGCCGATCCGCAGAAATCGAGCCTAGGCTGGCTCAAACGTCGTCCAGATACCGCTGCCCCTATTATCGCGGTGGACTGGCGCGAGGAAGAAGACATTGGCGATTTATCCAAAAAGGTCGCTCGCCAATTGGGCAAGCAAGATTGGCTAATTATTGATGCCCCCGGTTCTGTCAGTGCCGAGCGCGCCCAATCGTTAATTAGTGAAGCGCAAGCGATTCTAATCCCAGTTTTGCCTTCAGTTTACGATGCCGATAGCACCAAGCGTTTTTTGAAATCTATCCAAGATATCAAACGTATTCGTAAGGGCAAAGTGGAGATATATCTACTGGCCAATCGCGTGCGAGCACAAAGCAGTAGCAGTCAGCGCCTAAAACACTTCTTTGAAAATATAGGCCAGCAGCCGCTAGCTTGGCTGACGGAGCGTAGTTTCTATCCCCAATTGGCCGAGCAGGGCTTAGGATTGTTTGATAAGACCCAAAAACCTTACCGCGATGTGCAAGTACAATGGCAGCCGATATTGGATGCGCTGATGCCTAAAGTGGCCAGTCATTATGAAGAGACGCTCAAAGATGCGGTACTGCCGCCAGCTTTAGCAAAATTAGTAGGAAAATCTACCCAGCATACAGCAGTGAATGACACCGTTATTAAGTCAGCAGCGACTAAAGCTAAGGCAAAAACTCACCTGCATAATAAAAGAGCAGCCGAAGATACGGCTAAAAAGACGAGCGATAAATCTCCTAAAAAGAAACAAGCCTCAAATTGGTATGAATAAAATGGGTCGCTGTTAAAAGTCTAGTGCGATATTGAAGGAGTCTCTGTTAGCGAATTTGTGGTTATCGAATTCTCTATTATCCGATTCGCCGTTATCCGATTGGCCGTTATCTAAATCTCTATTAGGTAAGTCGCCTAATTACCCTAGCGCGTGTTATTATCAGCGTTTTTTTTTGCGAGGCACTACTATGGGCGTATGGATAGTCATTGCCATTATACTGTTTGTCCTAGGTAGCATGATGGCGCTAAAGCCTAGCGGTATAGACATGCGCCTCGATACCTTGCGCATGACGGCACGCAAGCTAGAGCTGAATCCGAAATTGGTCGCTTGCCCAGACTGGGTGGCAGGTAAAGACGGTGAGTTTGGTCGCGGTATGATTGGCCAATATGGCGTAGTCTTAGACGGCGTTAAACTGCCGCATGCCCGCTATCAGGTCATCGAGGGTCAGTGGCGTCCTGCCACGATTAAGAGCGATGACAAGAACAGTCCGTCACTTGAGCCGCATTATGGTCTGGATAAAGTAGCGCTAGATTTGCCCGCCACGATCGAGCCTTTTGTCAAAGCCCTAACCACTCAAGCCAACAGTATCATCCTTTATTGGGAGGATATTGCTTACGTGCGTCCTATCACCAATCCCGCTTATAGTCGTAACAGTGTCGAGCCCGATTTGCTAGTGCTCAAAGCACAGTTACTGCAGTGGGCGCAGCAATTACAGCAGGCCAATAAACCCCGTTAATCACACTGCCCTTTAGCCTGATTGCTATAGCTTGGCCTCCTACTGGTTTAGTTTCATTAATAGTAGGGATAGGCTGAATAGATAGCAGGTTGTGCCTATAATTAGGTAAACTATAGCCCCTTATATAAGCGCTTAAAAATCCCTTGGCTTAAGAACCCCCTGTAATCTGGCAAAAATAAATACGCTATTGTCAAAATAATAAGAGTACAAGTGTAGCCTGAATGGCTTGTGGTTATAGGGCAAAGCGGTTACATTATCGTCTATTTAGGAAGCTATTAAAGCTCGCTATTAGCAAATTTTGTCCCTGATTTTGCGCTGCTGTTAGCCTCTATTGTACGGCTGCTAAGCTGCATGCCCTTGATTTTTACAGTTGACAGCCCAAGTGTAAGCAGTGTAACGTCATTACCCATTCTACCTTTCATTTCAATAAATTGAACATCACGGTGTCGTCTTCCATGGCAAAAACCACAAAAAAGAAAGCTGCAACTCCCGCAACCGGTAGCGCCAAAGGCAAAGCCCTAGTGATCGTAGAGTCACCAGCCAAAGCAAAAACAATTAATAAATATTTAGGCGACGACTTTATCGTACGCTCAAGCATCGGCCATGTCCGCGACTTACCAGTGAGTGGCGCCAATAAAGCCAAGACCACAGCGAAAGATGAGACTTTATCTAAAGAAGAGAAAGCTCAGCAAGCGTTAGTCCGGCGTATGGGTGTCGACCCTGAGCACGGTTGGAAAGCGGTCTACGAAGTCCTACCGAATAAAACTAAAGTGATTAAAGAGCTGAAAGCGCTCGCTAAAGACGCTGACCAGATCTATCTCGCAACGGATATGGATAGAGAAGGGGAAGCCATCGCTTGGCATCTGCGTGAGGTCATCGGTGGTGATGACAGCAAATATCAACGCGTCGTCTTTAACGAGATTACCAAGTCGGCAATTCAAAATGCCTTTAAAGAACCTGGCAAACTCGATATCGACAGAGTCAATGCCCAGCAAGCACGTCGTTTCTTAGACAGAGTCGTCGGCTTTATGGTCTCGCCATTATTATGGCAAAAGATTGCCCGTGGTCTGTCAGCCGGTCGTGTACAGTCTGTAGCCACTCGTCTCGTGGTTGAGCGTGAGCGTGAGATTCGCGCCTTTATTCCTGAAGAATACTGGCAGATCCATGCCGATAGCCATAGCACAAATGATAAAGCCGCGCAAAACATCCGCCTAGAGGCGCTGAAGCAGGCGGGCAAGACGCTTAAGCTGGTGAATAAAGAGCAAACGGATAAAGTTCTCGAAGTGCTTAAGTCGAATGACTATATTGTCAAAGCACGTGAAGAAAAACCCACGCAGTCGCGCCCAAGTGCACCATTTATTACGTCAACCTTGCAACAAGCCGCTAGTACGCGTTTAGGTTTCTCCGTTAAAAAGACTATGATTCT
>Ga0098065_1000927_pt1 | contig 11696 bp, 14 predicted proteins | sample 25_taG_FD_75062 | JGI IMG/M metagenome (GOLD analysis project Ga0098065, IMG submission 75062) | Marine viral communities from Cariaco Basin, Caribbean Sea - 25_WHOI_OMZ | ecosystem: Environmental > Aquatic > Marine > Oceanic | place: Caribbean Sea: Cariaco Basin | collected 2014-11-08 | reverse complement strand
GGTCGTAGTTGTAATGCTTGAAGCGGGGCATATGACCACTCTTTGTCCGTTTGCCTGATCCTATCAAAACCGAGGGGGAAATCGGGGTTTTTCTACAGCCTCAACGCCAGCCAGCATGCGCGGCTACGGAATCGAGGCGAAGCCGCAATGTAGTAGACATCGCTGTGCCTGGCCTTGTTATAAATTGGGGCATAAAACCTCAGCCTAGATCCTTCCGGCGGCTGTTGAAGTCACCGAGAACCAGCCCGGTAGTTATAAAAATAGCCGGGTATAGAAATCTATTGATAGCAACATCAAAGCCAGAGCCTAGCAAAATTGCCACCGCATGCAGGACGCCGATGCTAATCAGCAACATCGGCGAAAGCAACTGTAGAAGCTTGATCGCCCTACTCATATACCCCAAACATGCTTGCTGCTCTAAGCCCGAGTTAAAGATGACCTATCCCCTGTGTGCCTGGCTCTATCGCCACACGATGTTGCGTAATTTATAACATTTTTATACTGGCCGCCGCGACCGTTTTTCCAGCGACTCATATCTCCGTCGATAATATCTCAAAATTGGGCATAAATTTACGTCAGATCAATGGATTACCGGATTAGGCTAACTTTCGGTGTAGGAAAAAAGGTCATCAAGACCACCATCAAAGATTTTTTATGATCTCATAGTATATTGATATAAAAAGAACTCTGCCAAGATATTTTTCCAGATCATGGTCGACGCGACCACTTTTGCGGTTATCAGGATTAACTTGCCTCTTTTGGTTCGATCGTCCTGCCTGCTTTGATGGAATTCTTCAGTGGGGAGAACCTTAAATTTGCTCAGATTAAGGGACACCTGAAATCTTCCCCTCCCATTCCCCGTATCGGTGAACCTATAAGACCAATACCGCCAATACCCCAGCCTGCTTCTTCTGCCCATCTCCACGTTACTGGCAGAAGAATCTGGGTCGAAGGCGTCTTCGTGGCATGCAGTTCGTGGTGGATAGGCGGGCTCAAACAGCAAAAATACTTCTTGCCTCCTGGATCAGACCAGTTGTGAATCTAGGTACCGTCGAACAGTGGACAGATCGTCGACCATGACTTCTATCGCGGTCCTGTTGTCGAAAGCTTTGTTTGGCTTTCTCACCCATTCGTTCGCTTGCTGTTCCGTCGGAAAGATTATCCTCAGATTTTTGTAGATTCCGAAAACGTCTGAAATCTGCTCCATTGCCGCCTCTGATATGGTCTCATCGATATTGCCAGGAGTGCCTAGAAGCTTTGACACCTCTGAGTAGTCCAGTCCCCAGGCGTGTGCTATACGATGAAAGACTCGAAGAGCTGTTTCAGTCGTTCAAGTGGGCGGAGTTTGGATTTCATTTTCGTTTTTGGGGTCATGGCCATCACTCCATCACTCTGGTTTGGGGCAGCGCCAAGGTCAGTGGCACACCCGTGGTTCAGGCCCGGGCCCCGGACTTCTCCATGTACTCGCTGATCTCCCGTTCCAGGCGGGAGTGCACGTCCAGCAATTCGTCCTTTTCCACAGGCTGGTCCTTGAGACGGGAGCGGGATTTGTTGCGCTCAAGTTCGGCCCGCTGTTCGGCGTACACATGATGCAGTACCCCTACGCCCAGGCTGGCCTTTTGCTCGTCGTTCAAATGCTTTCGCAGCTGTTTGAACTGCTCCGGAGTGGGCGGGTTCTGACGTTTGGTTTCGATGTCCATGTGTCGAATCTGGAACGCTTCGCCCCACAGCGACAGTGCCTTGCCCCACGCCTGTGACAGGGACTGGTGTTCCGTGATGGCAATTCGCACCGGGTTGCCAGGCGCATTGACCTGAAAATAACACTGCTCGGTCTGGCCACCGCCGATGGTGCCAATGCCCAGGGTGATCCCCTGAAAACCCACGCCCCGATAGGGCTTGGTCCGAGCATGCTCTGTGCGTATGAAGTCCAGGTACTTCACGGCGGCGGCGCGCATCGACCATCGGGCGTCGTAGTATTCGGCGCGGGTTTTCTGGTACCGATTCCAAAGCTCCTGGGGAACGTTGTCACTGGGTCGACGCAGACTCAGATACTTCTGATAGCGTTTGCCGCGAATCATTGCGCCAACCCGCCAACCATAGAATCCGGACGACAGTTCGCCCTCGTCATAAAAGTGTATAGCCATAGATGGCGTCAGGCTCTCTTCTGGTTATGTATGCAAGTATACAAGTCGATGGGCACACCAATTGGCATCACCCTGGTGTGCTTTCTGACGGATTCGCGCAACATCCGCCATTGTGCGGTTTGTTCCAGATCAATAAGGGCCGCACAGCGCGATTGCAACCCATCGAAGACCCGCTCGGGGTGATGGGCGAATCGCTGGACGATGGCAATCCAGTCCGGGTGCCCCTGATTCAGCCAGTCGCGCGGCCAGGTAGTGGCCCAGGCGATACCGTCTTCGTCCATGACCATGGGCGCCACATCGTACAGCGGGGTGAGATGGATACCTTGATCGGTGCGATGGAAGGCGGTGTTCCGCCCGTGATTGTCACAGTTGCCCAGCAGGCGGTTAACGTGATCGCGGATCAGGTATTCGATCAGCATCTCGTCCGGATCACTGGCCAGGGGCAGGATCGTGTCCAACGCATCGATATGGCTCATGCGAGCACCGTTGCCGATACGACCCATCACATTATACAACGACTCCACCGAATAGCGTTCCCCTCCTGGTCCCCGGTCGAAGCGTCGAACCCAGAGGGCATCCTCACGCCACTGGACCTCGGGCGCATCGAACCCGAGGGTTTCCAATGCCTGCAGGTACAGGTATTCCGCATACAGGATGTCGACCCGGTTGCGAGTGACCGGCTCCCGGGGCCATTTCACCAACCAGTAGTCAGTGATTGGATAGGCGTGCGGTTCGTTGCCATCAAGGTAATACTGGCCATCGCGGCACCGGTTGACCAGTAGCTTGGGGCTTTCGCCGCCGGCACCCAGTCCGGCCCAAAGGGGGCGTGCACGATCTTCACCCCGCTCATAGTCCGATGACACCAAGGGCGAGTGCCATTCCGAGGGCTTGTCGAGATCCAGGGCGATTGGTGCGCATTGGGTCGCTCGCTCCGAATCAGGGTGGTTGATTCGCAGGTTGCCGATTGGCGAACAGGCCCCACGCTGCAACAACGTCAGATCAATATGAGGACCATCCTTGCGCCGGTGGCCCATCTTCTCCAGTATGCGCCGGCGAGCCCAGCCGCTGGGAATCAGGTCTCTGAGCAGGGCAGCAACAGGCTCTCCTTCGTAGGTCCGGAATACATCCCCGGGAATAGCTGGGCTTGGCCACTGCACGAAGGGCAGACTGAAGATAGGTGCATCATTGTCTTCATCAAAGTCAGCTGGTCCAGGCAAAACCTCCGGGTCGTGCAGAATCACACCGGTGTCATAGTCCAGGCGCATGGGGCTGTGTAAGCCATGTTCCGGTTCAAGGAGGGAAATTTTGGCCAGCTCCCCCCAGCCTGCCGGGCTCCACCGTTCCAGTGTCACACTGCTCATTCGTCACGTCTTAGCAAAATGATGACCCTCCCATCGACGTTGAGTGCCTGCCCCTCGCCCAGGGGTATCAGCCATGGCCAGTCCCAATGGGTATGACCAAATACCGTCAGCCCCCGGTAGCCGGTTGCCAGTGACAGGGCAATGCCTGGATCGCCACGGCGGTTTCGGTCCGGGTCGTCGGGCCCTTGATGCAACAGCAGCAGGTTGGGATTTTTCGCGGTAACCCGCTCCATCACCGACAGGAAATCCTCCTCAGTTCGTCGCTGATGGCGACCGGGATTTCCGATAATGCCGCTAACACCTCCGACCCGCAGGCTACCGGCCGTTTTAATCTGACCATCAAGCACATGGACGTTGCTTGGTAGCCCATTCGGTTCGGTCAATTCGTCGTGGTTGCCCATGACTCCGATCACCTTAGTCGCTATCGTCGAAAAGGCATGGAAGACGTCGCCCACCGGCCCAGTGCCGCCACGTTTATGGCAGTCGGGGTAATCATACAGATCGCCACAGAGGAACACTGCCTGGGGTTGGGGAATTACTCCCCGTTTCGCAAGATCCGCGAGGGCTTCCGCCACGGGGACGCCCATCAGGCGGTTAGCACCGCCGTCCTCCCGGCCCTGCAGGTCCGACGCAAACACCACCCCGGCTACTCCCTCCGGCAACCCGGTGGCATAGGCGCGATGAAACGGGAGGCGATTGCGTAGGGGCCCGCCCCTGGGACCACTGGTGCGATGCGCGAGCGTATAAAAAGGGGTTTGTTCGACGTGGGTGATTCTCAGCATGACGACCCCAGTTGTTCCAATAGCCAGCGAGCAACCTGCTCGCAAACCCGGTCATTCTCGTCGGGCGATACAAGTCGATTGTCCCGATACGCCATGGCATCCGATACCTGTTTCTCAACGGGGTCATCCGGATTGGCGAGGGCAAGACCCGAAACATGTGAAAAGCGATCTCCGCGCCCAATCGCCGACATTCGATCCCGGATCCAACGCTCTGCCGCCTCCCGATCTTCAAAACGGGCTTTGGAAACCAGGAAAAAATCGGTCGGAATCTCTATTGCCCGGCCATCCCGACAGTACGCCACAATCTCACCTGACATCTCCGGCAGATAGGCACGTTCACTCTGAAGCGCCTCTAGGGCGTTGCGGAATTCCGGAAAAGGTTGCGGAAAACGATCCCTTAAATCAAAAGCCCGATAGGCAAAGATCGCGTTCGATGGGCCTAAAGGCAGTTCGTCCGCGTGGGCACCGTAGGCATCCAACCCCTCCAGTAGGCTGTTTTCGTTTACCTTTCCACTCATCCCACGTCCTCCGTTTTCCGAGCATTGGCCTCGCCAGTTAATACACTGTGTAGTGACAAATGTGTGCAAACTATTATTGAGTTAATGCATTCAGTTTTGTAAGCTTACCTTAAGCGAAAAAAACTGCCAATTGCAGGAGGCAAGAATGGAGCTCAGTTCGTTGGTCAATGGATCTGTTGAGCTCGAAACGCTGGGTGAACGTCCTGAGGCCTTCCTCCAGGCTGCTCCGATCGTAGTCAGAGAAGGCGAAATAGTTCGTGGTGTCGTGTTGGACCCTCACACATACGAAGGACTCATGCGACTGGCCATTGCTCACCGACAGCAACGACCCGGTGAGGACTACTCTCAGAACGTGAGTGACGCGCTGGACTCGTTCATCGATATGGGCGAACGACTTCTGGGCGGAACGTCTAACGGCGTGGTGGATGATGAAGATACCGCTACTCGACCACATCTCCCCCAAAACCCAGATGACGACCAGGCCCCCTCATGAATCGCAGTCTGGTTGTTCACAAACGCTTCACTCGAAACCCGCTTGGTCGTGACTGGGTCTGCGGTGATCTGCATGGGCAGCACGACGTCTTGATGACTGCGCTGGACAACGCTGGCTTCGATCCCAACATAGATCGTCTATTCCTGCTGGGCGACCTGATCGACCGCGGTCCACAGTCGGCAGAGCTTTTAGGTTGGGTACTTGAGACCGACCACGTTCACTCAGTGATGGGCAACCATGAGCTGATGTTTATCGGTGGAGCCACCCGACCCGGCTATCGGGAAAAACATCGGCAGCTCGGCGGCCAATGGGCCGACGAGCTCAATTTTGGCCAGTACCGACTACTAACAACTGGCTGCGCGAATCTGCTACCTCTGACTATAACAATCGAGACGGAAAGGGGGTCGCTTGGACTCGTTCACGCCCAGTCGCCGGTCGATGACTGGCATGAACTGGGCACGATGGAATACACCGATCAGGTCGCCATCGATTGCACCTGGCCGTGGAACCGGGCCACCGGCCCCGAGCAGGAGGTCGAAGGCATAACCGCTGTCGTGTCCGGGCACATAGGTACCCGAGGCATCGTTCAACGGGGGAACCACATCTGGATTGATACGCTTGAGGCATCAGGAGAGCCCACCCTGATAACGGTGCAGGACCTCCTCACGCTCGCGGGGAACAAAACATCATGACAGACCGCATTCCTGACACCCCGCTACTTGTTGTGGACCTCGAAGCTACTTGCTGGGAGAACCGACGGACACCAGGTGGAGAACCCCAGAGCGTTACCCACATGGAAATCATCGAATTTGGCTGCGCCCTGGCAACCCGCCGAGGGGAACTTTTGGACAGCCGCTCATTTTTGGTGCGGCCAACCTGGTCGCCACAGCTCAGCCAATTTTGCACTGAGCTGACCAGCATCTCTCAGTCGATGGTCGATGACGCTCCTGAATTTGCAGAGGTGCTCGGGCAGTTGGATGACTGGTTGGGTGAGCTGACGGACTCGTTTATCTGGTGCAGTTGGGGAAACTACGATCGCATCCATATTCTCGCTGACGCAGAGAAGCACGGGCGGAGTCCAGACTTCGTAGCCCGCCCACACATCAATCTTAAAAGGCTCTGGCGCAGAACTACGGGGCAACGGCGTAAAAATGGGTTGGCTCATGCACTCGCCTATCACCAACTGTCCTTCCTCGGCCACCATCATCGAGGCGTCGATGATGCACGGAATATGGTGCGGCTGCTGCCGTATATGGACTGGACACTGGAATCCGAGCTGCTGACCTATCCCCAACAAAACTCAATCACAGAGGGTTAATGGTGAGACTCGTCTGCATATCCGACACTCACAGCCTGCACCGACGTATTCCCGAGGTTCCAGATGGGGACATACTGATTCACGCCGGTGACTGTTTGGGCGCCGGGACCCTGAGTGACGTGGAGGAGCTGAACGACTGGCTCGGTACTCTGCGGCATCAGCATAAGATCGTGATTGCCGGCAACCACGACTGGGTCTTTCAGGAAGCGCCCGAATTGGCCCGCGAGGCACTATCCAATGCCACCTATCTGGAAGATGCGGGTGTGGAAATTGAAGGTTTCCGGTTCTGGGGCTCCCCCTGGACGCCCACCTTTCTGGACTGGGCATTCATGCTGGACCGCGGCCAACCGCTCTACGACCGTTGGAAGCTGATCCCGGATGACACAAACGTGCTGATCACTCATGGTCCGCCCAGGGGCATCGGTGACCTGGTCGCTATGGGATTTCAGTGCCGAAACGTAGGCTGTCAGGATCTTCTGCACCGCGTTGACCAGCTCTCGTCATTAAAAGCACACATCTTTGGGCACATCCACGAGGGGTATGGCGAGTATCGGCGCGGCCAGACCCGACTGATTAACGCCAGCACCTGCACTGAGAGGTATGAGCCAACTAACCCACCGATTGTGCTGGACCTGGATTCGTCTGGAAGAAACGGATGACGGTTGACGAGCTGATAGCACGATTACAGGATCTGCCACCAGAAACACCGGTGTTGGTGGAGGGCTATGAGAACGGATTTGATGAAATCGTCGACTTACAGGCGCGAGAGGTAGTTCGCTACCGCCACGCCCAGCCATGGGATGGTCAATATCAGCCGGCGGATAGATTCAAGGAGCCGGGGACCGGCGTTATCCGGGCCGCCGTCATACTGGGCCGTCGAGAGCCGTTGAGGTAGACATGGGCAATGAAATGCCAGGACGAAAACGGTACAGCCTGAGCGAACTGGTTCATCAGTGCGATCCAGCGGCTCCAGTCCCAGAGGACGTCGGGGCCTGGAAGCGGATGAGGCCAGCCAGCCTGGAACAATCCGTCGTGGAGGGGCAGGTCGATGTTCATGACGCGATTCTCGGGTTTTTAGACAGAATCAATAACCACTACGACATCATCCAGCTAATCCTGTTTGGCAGCCGTGCTCGGGGGGATTACCATGTTGAGAGCGATGCCGACGTTGCGGTGATTCTGCAGGGCGAGCCCGGCGATTTTGTCGAAACCAAGTTGGCCATGGCGGGTCACGCTTTCCACGTTTTGGTCGAGACGGGCTTGCTTGTTCAGGCGTTTCCGATCTGGGAAACCGAATGGCAGCAGCCTGAGAGGGCGTCCAATCCGGCGATCCTTACAAATATCGCCCGGGAGGGACTGATAATTTGGTCGCAACTAGAGTGGCCAGGATGATCTATATCCGGCAGAGGGAGTTCATATCAGGCGCATACAATAAGCTCGGAATACGATTGGCTTAACGTCGTCGGGCATCAGCGCCGGACAACCTTCGCTAATCTCGATGGCTTAATTATCGGGAGTTGATCGCATCCGAAAAAATTGTTAAACGGTACCCTTAACATCATGACTGATGAGGCACTACTGGTGCCTACCGTCACCCGTTCATCGGTCGCCAATCTCGCTCGTCAGATCCTAACACTGCTCTCCGATCAGGTCACCGGCCCTCTGAGTGGACGACGAACTTAGCTCTTTGTGTGGAAACCCAAGGAAGTGCCGTATTCTAGATTTTACTTTAAGTGTGTTTAGTAGCAGGTACGGCATCGTAAGACCACCCTCACCTTCCAAGAAGCGCGCCACTTACATCGATTCTAGATCGCCGTAGTTGATCGGACTGTACTGCGAGGTGCCGATTCACTCCTGGTATTGCATCAGACCTGCCTGCGCTAACTTCTCGAAATCAGTGATAGGCGTATCCACAGCTGGGCGTCGTTGGTATGGGATGAAAAAGGTATCGTTCGACACCGATAGAATCCCGGCACCGGCCAAGGCTTTGAGGTAGCGCCTGATCGTTGGGACGGGCTTGAGGGTCCGACGGGATCCTGGAAAAATCCGCCAAAAATGATCTAAATACCTGATAATAGGTTTTATTTTTCTGTTTATGAGGATTTCGCCAGAGTCCCGGACACGCCTCTCACTCTGACGCTAACTGATAATCTTCGCTTTGAAATTCAAGGGCGGGACCTCCCGTTTCAAATCCAGGGTGTAGTCGCCAAAGCGGTTGATATGAGCCGTGCGATACGGCGATAGCCCGCCCAGGAGTTCTCTGGTGAGGTCCTGTCCGTCGCCGGCGAATGTTTTCAATGCCTGCGTCATCTGCTCGACGTTGTGCAGTATGACCATATTGGCCACCAGCTGATTGTATTTGACGACCTTGCGCTGCTCGTGCCTGATATTCTCTGCAATAATGCCCTGCCCACCGAAAAACAACCACTTGGTAAAGTTGTTAAATTCTTCACTCTTGTTAGTGGCTGATTGGATCGTCTTGCGCAGTTCAACTTCATCCATGTACCGCAGTAAGAACATTGTTCGAACCACTTTCCCGAGCTCTCGAAAAGCGAAATATAACTTGTTCTTGCGACTGTAAGTGCCGAGACGGCGAAGGATCGTGGAGGCGGTAATCTGGCCTTTCTTGACAGAAACCGCGACCCGGAGCATGTCGCGCAAATGGGTCTCAATCAACTTAAAATTCACATGGCCTGTAAACAGTGAATCGATATTTCGGTAACGGTATCGCTTATCGGGCCGATACAGCGTCAGGTCATGGATGTTGCGGATGCGCGGCATCAGATTGATGCCCAACAGATAGGCCAGCCCGAACACGGGATAGCTCTGCGCCTGAGTGTCACCATGCAGTGTGTCGGGTTGAATATCGGATTTGTTGCTCATCAGACCGTCGAGGATGTAGACGGCTTCATACACACCACAGGGGATGAAGTGGCTAAAGAGCGCAATGTAAGTATCCGAGACATGGTAGTAACCAATGCCGCCATAGCCCCCATAGCGAATGTGGTATTCAGAGAGCAGGTTTTGCTCATAAAGATCCCACTTGGTGCCGTCTGCCGAAACGTGGCGGCCGGTCCCCCAGTATTTGGGCAAGTCGAACTTATTGTAGGCGTTCACCACCTGGACGATGGCTTTATCTAGTCGTTCCTCAGTGGCGTGTTTGAGGTTGAGCCAGGCTACTTGCCGCGGGCTGATGCCTTTGATGGATCGGGCTGTCTGTGTCGGCCCCAGGTTGCAGCCATAGCAAAACAAGGTTGTGATGAATCGCTTTTGGCCTTCGTCCAGGCGGGATTCATTACCCGACAAGGGCGCGAAATTGCCATGCAACTCGAGCCATTTTTCGGTATCGGTTAATACGTCGATGATGCTGGCCTGCGGCAGTGTCTGCGTGATCAGCTCGTCGAGCCTCTTCAATTCGTGCGTGAGAGGTTCAGCCTTGAGCCGGCGTAACACCAACCTCCCATTTTGGATGTCCGCATGCAGGTTTTGCGGAAACCGTTCATCGACCCGCCGGGAGGCCTCCGTAAGCAACTCTTTCAGATGGACGCAGAACGCCTTTGGCTCACTCAGTGGCAATTCCACCTGCTGGCCGTACTCTTCGAGCTCCGCATCCAGTGTCTCATCATCAATCAGTTGCTCCCGATAATCATCAAATTGAGCACTGTGGGGTATGTGAAGATCGCCCGATGCCAGCTCCTGTTTGACATGAATCAGTATCCACAACTCCAGATACTTACGATGCAGTAGATCGTGGTCACCTGAGTGTTCGGACTTGACGAGCACCAACTTTCGCCACTTCTCCGGCATCCAGTCGGCGTCGAAGGGTTCGCCCATGGTGTCGTTGGCAGCCGCAATCTTGATGTACTCTGTACGGCTCGTCTGAAGGGAGCGAAAGAGCGTGAGCAATGCATTCGAGGTAGTGTCGTTAGAGGTGGACTTGAGATCGAGGATGGTAAGGCAATTGAACAACAGTGCACGCTTTTGGCGATAAGGTGCGAGCATAAAGGGATAGTAGTTATTGCCGGCATAGGCCATATGTTCGTTGCAGCGATCAATCAGCGCGCTGCTGTTCTCGCCGATAACCTCTTCAATGGACGCCAGTCGTCGCTGCTGGGACGTATCTTGCTCGTAGGCCGTCAGCACATCCTTGAACGTCTCGATCAGTCGATCAACGTGTTTTTGATGATCCAGAAGATACTGCTGTAACGCCGTTTGGGCATGGCTTTCCATGGCTCTGACCATACGGATATGCAGCTCGGCCACATCATCGAGCGCCTTGCTGTGCTGGCTGTGGATCAGGATCACAGCTAAGGCATAGCGTTTATTATGTTTCAGTTCGGCCATCTCTGCGGCATTCAGTGCCCGGGCTTCAACACACCGATGCCTCACCCGATGCATATTCATGGCTTGCAGTTCAACGTTGTAGGGCGACGAGGCGGCAGCTCGGATAGTTTACAGCAGGGCCTGGTAGACAGTGGCTGGCACGACACGGTTCTGGTTATGCCTCGTGAAACGGTTCAGCTGGCGATGAAATTCGAGCGCTTTGACGGCCTTTACATCTACCACTGTCATAACATGGAACATGAAGACGCAGGAATGATGCGCTATTTTCAGGTGCGAGGCTGAACGCGACGACATCCCTCTTAGCGCACATTCACTGTCAGAATGCTCTCGTCGAGTGTGAAGCATCCGAGACCTTGGGCTGAGGAGCCATCGACTGGACATCACCAGCCTCGCTCGTCTGATCAACTGCGGCCACTGAGCCTTTCTTGTCCTTACATTTCATCATGCAGAATCCAAGACCACACATGATCAGACAGGGTAGAAGGCTGATCAGTATTGGAGCAATCCCGAATAACACCAGTTGCTCCCATCCGAAAGTGAGTCCGGCGATGACCCCGATGGCTCCAAACAACCACCAACGCCACGGCCCTGTCAGCAAGCCCACCATTCCTCCTCGGCCTTGACCGGAATTCATCTTTCCCTTGTCTCCGTTACTCGTCTTCTTGTCACAACAAATAAGGATAGGTCGCGCACCGCCGCGACCTGATCCGGTGTTGGACGAGCCCGGTGCTTCATT
>Ga0098065_1000924_pt1 | contig 11726 bp, 6 predicted proteins | sample 25_taG_FD_75062 | JGI IMG/M metagenome (GOLD analysis project Ga0098065, IMG submission 75062) | Marine viral communities from Cariaco Basin, Caribbean Sea - 25_WHOI_OMZ | ecosystem: Environmental > Aquatic > Marine > Oceanic | place: Caribbean Sea: Cariaco Basin | collected 2014-11-08 | reverse complement strand
CGGGCCAAGCACGGAGTCGCGGTGCCAGTCGCCCCAGTAGAAGGTGTGCATGGGGAACAGGGACGGCAGGATGCCCAGCTCCTCAAGCGCGGGGATCTGATCCTGGCGCAGGGTCTGGCCGTGGATCAGCACCGGCCGCACGTCCACGTCCGGCACCCGGGCCTGGGCTTCGCGCCAGCCCATGATCATCTGGTCGATGGCGCGGTCGCCGTTGGCGTGGGTGAGCGTTTGCCAGCGGTTCTCCAGGGCCCGGGTGTAGACGTCGACCACCTTGTCATCGTCCACCACGCCGTAGCCGGCGTAGTCGTCGCCCTTGCCTTCCGGCGGCTGGTAGTAGGGCTCGGTGAGCCAGGCGGTCTTGCCCTGGGGCGAGCCGTCCAGGGTCAGTTTAATGCCGCCGATGCGGAAGTGGTTGTGGTATTGCGGCGTACTGTCCACGTTGTGATAGAACGGCGCCACCATCATCTCTTCCACGCCGGGGTTGAGAATGTCCGGATAGGAGACGATGTCCGCGCGCAGGGCGCCGGCGTTGGCGGCGGCCTGGGCGATTTTAACGTGGTGCGGCGCGCTGCGGCCGTCCTGCAGGGTGGTGTAGCCGTAGCGGGTGTACAGCCGCTCGCCTTCCTGCAGCATGGCGATGGCCTGCCGCGGGTTCATTTTCGGGAACAGCTTGCCCAGCGCCATGAAGAAGGCGTTTTCTTCCAGCAGGCCGGTGGGTTCGCCGGTGGCCGGGTCCTTGACGATCACGCCACCCTTGGGGTTGTCGCTGTCGGCGGTGATGCCGAGCTGTTTCAGGCCGGCGCTGTTGACCACGCCGAAGTGCGCGGACTGATGAATCACCAGCACCGGCTGGTCCGGGCTGACCTGGTCCAGTTCTGCGCGGGTGGGGTGGCGCTTCTCGGTCAGCTGCGAATCGTCATAGCCGAAGCCGTAGATCAGGCCGAACTGCTCGCGCAGCACCGAGTCTTTCGAAAACGTTTTCAGCGTCTCGATCATCGATGCCATATCGGTGACGCCGCCGTCCGGCGGTGGCAGCAGGTTGGCGCTCATTGCCTGGAAGCCGACGAAGAACACGTGGCCGTGTGCGTCCACGAAGCCGGGCAGCAGGGCGCGGCCGTCCAGGTCGTGCACGGTGGTGGCGTCGCCACGGTGGCGCAGTACCACTTTGCGTTTGCCCACGGCGACGATGCGCCCGTCGCGGATCGCTACGGCCTCCGCTTCCGGTTGGGTGTCGTCGACGGTGATGATCGGGCCGTTCAGCCAGATCGCGTCCGCCGGTTCAGCGGGCGGTGCGTGCTGGCATCCCGCCAGGGCCGCCAGCGTTACCGCTGGCAGCAGCCGTTTTAATAAGTTCATAACTCTCCCTCTTGTTGTTGTCGTTGTTGTTCGGTCGGCGCCGTGGGTGCCGCCGGGCTTCATGATAACCCGTTGGGACACCCATGAGTTGTTTGACCGTCCAGCCACGATTGGAGGAGAGCGCGATGACGCCGGGCGGAGGCCGCCCGGCTTGATGGGCCCGCTTAGCGCGGATCGGTGACCGACTTCAAGCAGTACGCATTCGGGTCCAGGACGGGCAGCGTCTGGTTCGGCAGCACTTCGCGGAAGTATTCGAGCAGCGGCACCACATAGGTGACGTTGGAATCCTCGAAGGCGTCCGGGCCGGTGGCCTGCACTTCGGCGAAGGTGTCGTAGCCGTCCTTGCCCTGGCCGGTGAAGGAGTTGGTGGCCACGGAGTAGGTCTGGCTATCGACGATGGGTGCCCAGTTACCGCTGTCGTCGCGCACTTCCACGTTCTGGATACCGGTGCCTTCCGGGGCGCCCAGTACCGCGTCGTAGCGCAGGCCGGCGGAGTAGGGGAAGGCGCCGGTGGAGGCGGAAATGCCCTGGGCATAGTCTAGCGCTTCGTTCAACACTTTGACGATCTGGGCGCCGGTCATGTCGATGGTGACCACAGTGTTGGAGAACGGCAGGATGTCGTAGGCGTCGGCGACGGTGAAGGGGCCGTCGTGCAGCGGCGCGCGCACGCCACCGGCATTCTGGATCGCCACGTCGGCCTTGGGCAGATACTTCAGGAAGGCGTCGGCGACCACATGGGCGGCGTAGCTGCCGGTGGGGGGTTCACCGGTGTTGAACGGCGCGGGAATGCGCTCGAAAGGCATCAGCTCGGTAACCTGGCCGAGGGTCTCTTGCTTGAAGCTTTCCATCTGTTCTTTATAGGGCGCCAGGATATCGAGAATGTCCTGGGATTCGTCGGCGGTGCGGACGGTGGTCAGGCCGTCGATCACACTGTTGATGCTGTCGGTCTGATCCTGATCCGCGGTCACCCAGGCGCCGCCGGCGTCCTGCACCTGGTAGGGGCCACCGACCAGAAGCTCGATGTTGCCGTCGATGTCGGTGACCACGCCTTGGGCGTCGAATTCGATATCAAGACGGCCGAGCGCCTTGGCGTACTCCCAGGCCTGAACGATATAAACGGGCTTGCCGTCCGGGTCTTGCACGACGGTGGGGTAGTCGCCGTCCACTTCCAGGCCCATGGCCGCGATCTCTCCGGTGGAGTCGAGCACGTTGTGGGTGTCGCCGCCGATGATCACGTCGATGTCGCGAACGCTCTCGGCGAGTACCTGATCGAACTCATAACCCAGATGGCTGAGCACGATGAATTTGTTGATGCCCTTATCTTTGAGGGTATAGATATGGTCGCGCACGGAAAGAATTTCGTCGTCGAACTCCACGGCGTCGGTGACCAGCGAGGATTCGCGGGTCTTCTCCACTTTCAGGACGCCGATGACGGCGACTTTCTCGCCGTCGATTTCCTTCACCACGTAGGGTTTGATGTCGGAACCGAACAGCGGGCTGTCCACGGTGGGGCGAATGTTTCCGGTGATCACCGGGAAGTTAACGGTTTCCAGAAGATCCCGCAGATGCGCTTCGCCCTCGTCGAACTCATGGTTGCCCAACTGATAGGCATCCAGCCCCAGGGTGTTGAACACCTTGAAGTCCACCTCGCCTTTGAACAGGCTGAAATACAGGGTACCGTTCAGTTCACCGTTGTTGAGCACCAGGGTGTTGTCGTCGCGGTATTCATTGATGGCGGTAATAATACGCGGGAAGCCCCCCAGGCTCAGGCGCACCGATTCGCTTCCCGGCTGGCTGTCATCGTAATCCAGCGCCAGATCCTGGCTCTGACCCTCGAAGTAGGAGTGATGATCGTTGGTGTACAGCACCTGCAAGCTCAGGGGCGCCGCCTGTTGTTCCGGTGTAGGGTCACTGTCGCCGCCGCAGGCGGCCAGCAACAGGCACAGGCCGGTGGAAGCGAAAGCCGGTAAGTTCTTTTTAAGAATCACGGTCAACTCCAAGTCAGCTGAAAGTGGAAACGAACGTCAGCGAATCAGCCTGAGCCAGGCCGATGACAAGGTGGTGGCAGTTTTGTGGCGGGCTCGGTGGCGGGTCAGTGGGCGAGCTGAACCTGGGCTTCGAAATGGAAGTGGGGCGTGGGGGCGTCCACGCGGCGGGCTGTCAGCTGGCCGCCCAGTTCCTTGATGCGAGTGCGCATGTTATTGAGGCCACGGCCGGGCAGACCGTCGCCGCGTGCACCGTCTTGCCGGCGAATGTCGTTGACGATCGAGAAGTGGAAACGGTCCTTGCGCACCGTGGCGTGGAACGCCAGGCGTGTGGGGGCGCCGTGCTTGAGCGCGTTGGTTACGGCTTCGTCGAGGATCCGGCGCAGGTTGATGTAGTGGCGCGGGGTGAGCAGGGTGTCGTCGCCGGGCACCGGCGCGGACCAGTCCAGGTCGACACCGCCGGGGGCGAGGCGTTCGTCCAGGTCGCCGCGCCAGTCTTCGAGCAGGTCTTCGAGACTGTAGCGGCGCCGGTCGTCCAGGGCATAGAGGGTTTCGCGCAATGCGCCCAGGGCGTTACGCGCCAGGGCTTCATGGTGGTCATCCGGGGCGGTATGCAGCAGCGTGAGCAGGCGCGCGCCGACGTCGTCGTGCAGATCGCGCATGATGCGTTGCCGCTCCTGGTTGGCGCCGGCCTCGCGGGCGCGGCGCACGGAACTGACGCGTTCGGCGATGGCACTGAGTGCCTGGGCGATGTCCTGGTCCCGTTCGGAGAACAGTTTACGACCGTTTTGACGGTAAAGCAGACTGAGCCCGCCGTCCTCGCCGACGGCGGGCACCAGCAGGCGGGCGCCGTTGCCGGTCAGGCGGGCCTTTTCCGGGCTGTCGTCCACCAGTTCCAGCGCCAGCGGCTGAAACACCTGGCGCATCAGCGCCCGCCACAGCGGCGCCAGTTGCTCTTCGGAGCTGGTGTACAGCGCTTCCACGAACGCCGGCAGGTGTTGCTCCATGTTGGTCTCGGAGACGCCGGCGAGACGCCGCCACGCCTGCTGGCGGATCGGGAAGTAGACCCAGCCGACCAGCACCACCGCGAACCCCAGTGCATAGACCGGCTGAAGGCCGAACAGGACCACCGCCGCCGCGTCCACCAGCAGTATCGACAAGCCGCCTAGAAACCAGGCCCAGGCCACGAACCACCAGCGCTCCAACTGGAACAGGCGGTACCGCAGCACGCCCAGGGCGAACCCCAGATACAGGGTGACCGCCAGGCCCACCATGGTGGTCACGCTGGTGAAGGCCGGCAGGTCAAGAATCAGCGGCAGGAAGTAGGCGACCATGCCGGCGCCCATGGTGAGCAGAATGGACAGCAGCACCCAGCGCAGCGCGGCACGGTCGAGCGGCCGTTGCCGGGCGCGGTGCCACTGCGCCATGGCCAGGGCGGCGCCGCCCAGGTAGTAAAGCAGCAGCGGCAGGTAATAGGTGTGCAGGGGCAGATTAATCAACTGCAGGTTCTCGTTGATCTGCAGGATCAGCGTGGCGGTCAGCGACACCCCGATCACCCAGTGGCCGTACCGGAGGCGCCCCGGGTAAACGGCCAACAGCACCAGCAAGGCGCCCAGCATCACGTAGAGGGCCACATGATTGCCGCGCATCAGCGCATCGAAGAGCGGCTCGGGCAACGCCAGTTCACGAGCCTGCCACAGGCTGTGTTGCCAGGTGGCGGCGAAGAAGCCGGCTCCTGAGAGGGCCAGTAGGCGGGCCGGCCCGTGGCCGGGCAAAAAGGCCCACACGGACAGACCGATCAGAACCGCCATCAGCCCGAAGCCGTGCAGCAGCCAGAAATCCAGTGGCAGTGATGACAGCGGCCGCCGCGCGGCGGGTGTCAGGGTCAGTGTCCTGCCGTCATCAAGCAGCAGTGTCACCGGCGGATGGCGCAGCGCCCGCGCGACCTCGCCCTCGCGCCGCAGGAAGCGGTTATAGCTTTCGAAGGTGGGGTAGGTGTGGGCGTTATCCGCGGGGGCGTAGTGCGCCAGCGGCAGGGTGTCGCCGCGCCATCGCAGGGCGCGCAGGTGGGCGCCCGCCGACAGCTCGACGCCCGAAGCGGCGGCGGGGCCGCCCGGCGCCACATCGGTGATCAGCAGACCATCGTCACCAGCCGCCTGCAGTTCCAGCCCCAGCCAGGGGCCGCGCAGGCTCAGCCAGGCCGCGACGCCCACCCCCAACAGCAGCGACAGCGTGCCGAGCAACAGTATTTGCAAGGGCGCCAGACGCGGCGTCTCAGTAGCCACTGTCCACTAACCCCAGGCGCACGGCCTGCAGCGCCGCTTCCGCCCGGCCGGACACATCCAGCTTGCGATAGATGCACTTCACGTAGCCGGCCACGGTGTTGGCGCTTATGTTCAAGGCCGCGGCGATGTCGTTTCGGGTATAGCCGCGCGCCAGCAGGCACAGCACGTCTTTTTCCCGGGCGCTGAGCGCCGGGCCGTCCGGGTTGGCGGCGGGCAGGCGCCGGAAGTGACGCAGCACGCGCCGGGCCACGCTCGGTGACAGCGGCGGTTCGCCGCGTATGATCCCTTCCAACTGCGCCACCAGGCGGGCGCGGGGCTGGTCCTTGAGCAGATACCCCTGGGCACCGGCCTGCAGGGCCGCGAACAGGTGCTCGTCGTCATCGTAGATGGTGGCCATCACCACGTAGGTATCAGGCGCGCTGGTTTGAAGGGCCGTGGCCAGGGTAACGCCGTTGCCGTCGGGCAGGCTGATGTCCACCACCGCCAGGTTGAAGGTGTCTTCATCGAGGCACGCCCGGGCTTCCGCCAGCGTGCCCACCGCCGTGACGGCGATGCTGGGAAACGCCTCGCTCAGCAGGTTGCTCAGCCAGGCCCGGCTTTCCGGATGATCCTCGACAACCAGTGCCGTATTCATGCGCCCCTCCCCCCGCTTTGGCATTTGGCTGGAACCACTGTACCGAATTCCGGCGCGGGCGGAAATTTGCCCACCCACGCCGGCTTGGGGCCTGGGTGGGCCTCAGGTCTCGATGTTAATTAGAAAATCGTTGCTGCCGGCCGCTGGCCGGAACGTTTTCATATACGTTTCCCGGTTGGTGATCTTCAGGAAGTACTCCTTGCCCGGCTCGAGCGTCTGCTCGATCACCTGGCTGCAAGCTTCTTCCCAGCTGTTGGCGATGCGGTACCCGGATGAGAATGGTGAGGACTCATTCGCCGGGGCGTCATACAGGTCCACGCGCACGTGCCCGCCGCCACCGCAGCTGTAGTCGCCCACGGTGATGGTGTGGGTGCCGCTGCCGGCGGTGAAGCGGTAGTAGCTGGTATCGGTGCTGCCGATCAGCGTGCCGACATAGCCGCGGAACGGGAAGTTTTTCATCATCACCGCGCCGCTACGGCTGGCGCGACCCTGGGTGTTGGGCGACGCGGAGAGTGTGAAGTAGGCGGGTTGCGCATCGTCGTCGCGGGTGACCCGCGGCAGGATATAGTAGCGCTCGCCGGCATTCAGAAGGCTGGTGAAATCCTCGACGCCGCAAAAGCCGTCATCGTAGGCACTGCTGCCGTACTCGGTGGCGTTTGCGTCCTCTTCCCGATACAGCGTCCAGTTGCAGTTATTGGTGTTGTGGTCGTCGGCGGAGGCGTCGCCAAACAACTCGATGGTGTAGCGCCCGGTCACCGGCGGGATAAAGACGACGAACTCGCCGCTATCATCGTTGGCGGTGCCGTCGAAGCCGTGATCGAGACAAACCACGCGTGGTTCCGTGAGCATGGCCGCCTGACAGGGGCTGAGCAGCCAGGCCATGCCACCGGTGCCGCCGCTGTTCGGTGGCCGGGTGCCGTACTGGCTGCGCAGCGCGGCGATGGCGTCGGCGAGCAGCTCCGGATTGCCTTCGGCGGCCTGCTGAATGCTCTGCCAGTGCGTCAGGCCGTCGCCGTCGAAGGTGCCGTTGTCGGCGAAATCGGCGACCAGGGCGTCGAAGGCGACGTCATCCAGGCCGGCGGTAAGCAAGGCGGCGGAGAACAGTAGCAGGTTGGTGCCGTCCGCTTCCTCTGCGTTATTGGCGGCACGCAGCAAGTCCAGGTTAATCGGGTTGCCGCTGATGCCGGTGAGGTCGCGTATCTCGCCCCGGGCGTGATCGCGGGCGGTGTCGAAATCGGCCTCCGGCATGATCGCGGCGGTCCGGCGGGCGACCAGATGGGTGTACAGATTCACGTTGGCGCCGGCGTCCTCGGGGACGTTGACCGCCGCCTGCAGCGTGATCGGTTGGTCGGAGAAATTGCCGGTGGTTTCATTAAAGAAAGTGCCGCTTACCGAGATCGCCGACGGGCCGGTCCAGCCCGCTTCCGGCAGAGTAAAGTCGCCGTTGTTGCCCACCTCGGCGTTCTCCGCCTCGCCGGTTTCCGCACCGGCGTCGTCCAGCCGCGCCAGGGTTACGGTGCCGCCCGGTTGGAACGGACCTTTCTGCACACTGTTGGCGGGGGCCGCGCTGCCGCCGCCAGTGTTGGATTCCCCTTCGCTGCTGCTACCGCCGCCGCAGCCGCTCAGCGCCAGACCGAGCGCGACCGTGGTAAGCGATATCAGCACAGGCTTTCTGATCGTATCCATCGTAATTTCTCCTTGTCGTATCCCAGGCAATAGAGCCTAGAGCACCCCAACGGAAGCCACATGACCCCCATCGGGTCCCCCCAAACGGGGGGAGGGGGGATCTTCCGACCTGATCCGGCCGCCCCGTTTGGGTGGTAGGCGCCTGGTCGGCGCTGCCCTAGCCTTGCGGCGTGGAAATACACCCGTATCGCAAGGAGAAAAAGATGAAAGGCATTGCTGGATTTGCCCCGGGTTTCTTGTTGGTCCTGTTGGTGGGTGCCACGGGCTGTGGCGGTGGTGGCGGCAGTAGTGGCGGGGTTTCTGGTGGGGGAGCCGGGCCCGACGAGCAAAGCGGTGACAGCCTGCCTGTGTTGGAGGGTTTGTCGGGCGTTGCCGACAATGATAACTGGCTTTTCTATACGTCCAACGCCGATGGTAACGGCGGACTGTTCGGCTTTAATCCGATGATGCCGGACAACGGCGCCGAACGGATCGACGCGGACGCTTTCCTGGGGGCGTCGCCGTATGTGTTCAGTGCCATTGCCGGCGCCGACCTGGCGGGCGCGGAGGTGAGCAACTACCGTGCGCACTACCTTTTTTACCGTGCCGGCGAGGAAATGACTCTGCCGGGTTCCGGGCAGACGCTCTCGGTGCCCAGTGGCTTCCAGCGGGTGGCTGCCGGACAAAGCCTGACGCCGGCTTCGCCCTCACAGGTTTCGTCCGAATCCGATTCCAGCAATCTCTACAGCGACCGGTACTTTTTCCAGAACCATCTGAGCCAGCCGCTGGATACCGCCGTGGCCTATCGTGCCAACGATCAATGGCGCCAGGTGCGCATCGGGGACGATGCCGGGCAGGCGCCGTTGGAGTTTGACCCCGACCATCAGGTGATGGTGTCGCTTGGCGACGGAACCCCTAACGGTTGGCTGGTGATCGACGAGGGCAATGGCAACCGGTTGGTCAAAGTCGATGTGGCCCTCGCATCGCAAGGGCCGGTGACCGATCAGGGCGGCGATCCAGTGCAGGGGCTGGTGCATGCGCAGACGCTGGCCAACCTGGGGCTGGACAAAATGCTGGTGGTGTTGACGTTCGAGGACCCCGACCCCTCGGATGAAGAAGTGCCCGACTCGGAACTGTGGCTCTACGCCCAGGGTGATCCGGGAACAGTGAAACCGCTGCTGAACGACGAAGGCGAGAAACTCACTTTCTCGCGCAGTCTGATCGGTCAGGGCGCGGCGCTGCCTTCCGCTGCAAAACTGGTGATACGGGATGACACTGTGTACTTCGCATTTCATGAGCAGGGCGCGATGGATCTCTTGCTTGCCCTCAACCCCATGCTGTACCGCGTCGACGAAAACGGCTGGTCGCGGGAAATTGATTACTCCGAAAGAGCGGATGCCGGTTCGGTTCCGGTGCTCGCGAGCCCTTTCCTGATTGATGCGGGCGACCGTTTGATCTGGTTGATCGGCGATCAGCTGACCGCTATCGATCTCGCCACGATGTCGGAAACCGCGCTTTATGAAGGCAGCATTTCCACACCGATCCCGGTCAGCCAGGGCGGCTGGTTGTTCTATAACGATCAACGGGATGTGGACTCGGCGGTCGCGGCAAGAACCGATGGCTCGCAGCGGATACGCTTGCGGAACGCCCGTTGGGTGGGCGCCGCCAGCAGCGGGGAGGGCAGCGCGCTTACCCGTCAGGCGAAATCCGAAATCAGCGAAGTGTTCCTCGCCAAAGAAGACGGCACCGTGGCGGCGGTGAGTGCCTCCCAGCCGGACGCGGGGATGGTGACACTGGGGCAATTGGACCCGATACCGGAAAACGTGACGATGTTCGGCATCCGGTCCGGGCCCCACCAGCTGATGCAGGTGGAACACGCCGGGGACCGTTACGAAATCATCTACGTCAACACCCTCGAGGCCGACTCCCTGCGGTCTTTGATGTCCGAGCCGTCCGACGCCACCAACGCGGGCACGTTGACCCGTCCGGTCTACGGCCGCTAGCAGGGTGAGTCTGATAAAGCGCTATTACGCGACGGAGAGAGATTATGAAAGAGCGTATTGAACAATGCTATCCCGTCATTTGGGCGGCCCTGGTGATCAGCATCACGGGTTGTGGTGGTGGCGGTAGCAGCGGCGGCCAAGAGATGACTGGCGGCACGCCCGCCGCCGCACCCGCCGTTTTCTCCGCCAGCAATGGGGTCGACGGCAATGAGCCGTGGCGAAGTGACGGTACCGAAGCGGGTACCTATATGGTCAAGGACATCAACCCGGGTGGCGATTCTCAGCCGAGAGGATTTGTGTCTTTTGCGGGAAACGTCTTCTTCGAAGCCAACGATGGCACCGGCGAGGAAGTCTGGATGAGCAATGGCGAATCCGAGCAAACAACCATGCTCAAGGATATCAATACGGCCGGCGCCTCCCGGCCCTCGGACCTGACGGTGTTACAGGGGAAACTGTACTTCCGGGCCGATGACGGGACGCACGGCCATGAACCCTGGGTCTCCGATGGCACTCCCTCGGGCACCAGCCTGTTGAAAGACATCAACCCGGGTGGCTCAGGCTCCAACGGGCGACCCCAGGGGGCGGCCGGCGGTCAGGTGATTCTGGCCGCGGCCGATGGCACGCATGGTTATGAACTGTATAGGACCGACGGCGGCACCGGTGGCACTGTCTTGCTCGCGGATATTAACGACGGACCGGCGAGTGCCTATCTCCAGAATTTCGGACAGATGGGCGGAGAGCTCTACTTCGGGGCCAAGGATGGCCAGCATGGCAACGAAATCTGGAAGACCGATGGTACTGAAAGCGGCACCGTCATGGTCAGTGATATCCAGGCGGGCGCGGAAGGCTCTTTCCCCAACGGGGGGCGAGAGTTTCAGGCGGTCGGTGGTGTGTTGTATTTCACCGCCGATGACGGCGTCCATGGTGTGGGTTTGTGGAAAACCGACGGCACCGAGGCGGGCACCGCCCTGGTCCACGACATTAATGATGGCGGTGATGATGACGTTGCCGAACTGACACCGTTGAATGGAAAACTGTATTTCCAGGCGAATGACGGTATCAACGGGAACGAGCTCTGGGTCACGGATGGCACCAGCGCGGGGACGAAAATGGTCAAGGATATCAATGCCGGTGGCGGTGCTTCGTCTAACCCCGGTTCGGGCGGTATCGCCGTTTATCAGGGCGCGTTGTATTTCTCCGCCTATGATGGCCAAAGGGAGCTCTGGAAAAGTGACGGCACCGCCGAGGGCACGGTTCTGATCAAGGATATCGACGGCGACCCGACCACGGATTCCTTTTCCCCTTTTTACGGGGGATGGTGGGTTATCGAAGCCGGTGTACTGTTCGCCGCCGACGATGGCGTTCACGGTTGCGAACTCTGGATCACCGACGGCTCAGAATCCGGGACTCGGCTCGTCAAGGACATGAACCTTGGGCTGAACAACGGGTTTGACGATCGGTGCGGCTCGAGTTGATCCGTGGGAGGGGCGTCCGCCGCCGTGCTCAGCCGCCCAGGTAGGCGGCTTTGACGCTCTCGTCGTTGAGCAGGGCGTGGCCGCTGCCGGTGGCGACGATGTCGCCGGTCTCCAGCACGTAGCCGCGGTCGGCGATGGCCAGCGCTTCGGAGGCGTTCTGCTCCACCACGAAGATGGTGATGCCCTCTTCCTTCAGCTCGTTGATGATGCCGAAGATCTCGTCGATGATCAGCGGCGCCAGGCCCATGCTGGGTTCGTCGAGCAGCAGCAGTTTGGGCCTGGCCATCAGCGCGCGGCCGATGGCGAGCATCTGCTGCTGGCCG
>Ga0098065_1000923_pt1 | contig 11735 bp, 11 predicted proteins | sample 25_taG_FD_75062 | JGI IMG/M metagenome (GOLD analysis project Ga0098065, IMG submission 75062) | Marine viral communities from Cariaco Basin, Caribbean Sea - 25_WHOI_OMZ | ecosystem: Environmental > Aquatic > Marine > Oceanic | place: Caribbean Sea: Cariaco Basin | collected 2014-11-08 | reverse complement strand
GGATTGTTTTGGTTGACATCAGGTTTTGCTGTTTTAGCTATGCTGCTATTGCTGATGGTTCCCACACCTTTACGTGTGCTCAAGCACAATCTGGACAACAAGTCGATTCGCGAGCAGTTAGCGACCGTCCTAAAGGTAGGGGATTTGAATCGCTTACACATTGGTGTCTTTGCACTACATCTAACGATGACCGCCATATTTGTCATACTACCGCACCAGCTCAAGGACGTCATGGGTTTGTCGGTGAGTCAGCAAGGCATGGTTTATTTGCCGCTATTGTTTGTTGGTTTCGCAGTCGCAATTCCCTTTATCATCATTGCCGAAAAGAAACGTAAAATGCGCCAAGTGTTTTTGAGCGCCATTGCGGTAATGACCGCAGCCTTGGCATTTCTTGCCTTTGGTAGTCAGGTTGGTGTTGGTATTATTTTTGGATTGCTACTGTACTTTATGGGCTTTAATTTGCTTGAGGCGACGATTCCATCTTGGATATCCAAGCGTGCACCAGTCGCCAATAAAGCGACCGCGATGGGATTAAACTCATCGAGTCAGTTCTTTGGGGCATTCGTTGGTGGCGCGATGGGCGGGTTGCTATTGAATCAGTCTAATCTGCTGGCATGGGGGTTATTGGCACTTGTCATGGGCATCGCATTGCTGCTGATTATACCCATTGCCCAGCCACCTTATTTATCAAGTACGACAGTCACAATTCCCAAAAACATCAATATTCAAGAGTGGTCACGTCAAATGCTAGCAGTCGATGGCGTTGATGAGCTGGTCGTCATGGCAAAAGAACAGGTCGCTTATCTCAAGTTAGATAAGACCCAAATAACAGATGAGTCACGACAGGCGCTATCGCATTTGGCGCAAAGTCCGTTAGACATTTAATAGGCGATACAACTAGTATTTTTAGGTTTATAGCGATAAAAATAAATAGGCAGAACTGAGTAGACAATGACCCCGTAGGCCGCCATTATTAATTAGTGACCGTGAAATGATTATCTCAATTTAAAAGGAATTAATATGAGTAAGTTTAATAAGTTAGCAATAGGTTTTGGACTGTCAGCCACCTTATTGACTACTGGCTGCGCTACGCAAAATATTCAGGCATATCAGAACACCACACCGACGCTTGATATGCATGAGTTTTTCTCAGGTCAAATTGAGGGTTGGGGCATGTTTCAAGGGCGTAATGGTGAGGTCAAAAAACGTTTTTATGTCGATATCGATGCGACTCACGAAGGCGATGATGTCATCGTTTTGAACGAGAAATTCTCGTGGGCAGATGGATCAAAATCTCAGCGTATATGGCGACTGACTGAGCAAAGCGATGGACGCTGGATTGGCACAGCAGGCGACGTCGTTGGCGAGGCAACAGGCGATGTGGTAGGCAACACCCTGCATTGGGATTATGTATTAAATCTGCCAGTCGAGGACAAAACTTACAAAGTGAATTTTGACGATTGGATGTATCTTATCAATGACGATGTCATGCTCAATCGTTCAGTCATGACAAAGTTTGGCGTCGAGTTAGGTAGCGTGACGCTGAGTATGCATCGTAAGAGCTCTTCCACTAAATAACGTGATAGCAAGCAACGTGCTAATCAAAATTGATAGAGTTTGAAGGTATTCATGCCTATTTTAAAATGGCAAAATAGTGGCGTGTTCATTGGTTAAACTTTTATCTTACATACCTAAGCGACATAGATTGACGTTTATCATAGCTAGACTGTAGATATTCGAACAAAAATTGGTTAAAGTAAAATCATATCATTGGTAGGGCGTGTAGGTTCTATCGAATAATTATTCATAAGTAAAAGGACGGTATCATGCGCGGAGTTAATAAAGTTATCATTATCGGTAACCTTGGAGCAGATCCTGAGGCACGCCAGTTCAATAATGGCGGTAGCGTGACCAATATCTCGGTTGCGACATCTGAGCAGTGGACGGACAAACAAAGCGGTGAAAAAAGAGAAGCGACAGAGTGGCATCGTATCTCACTGTTTAATCGTTTAGGCGAAATTGCCGCGCAGTATTTGCGTAAAGGCAGCAAAGTCTATATCGAAGGCAGCTTGCGTACGCGTAAATATCAAGATCAAAGCGGCCAAGACCGTTATATCACTGAGATTCGCGCTGAGCAAATGCAGATGCTTGATGGTATCAGTGGCGGTCAAAGCGATAACGGCGGCTTTGGTAACAATCAAGGTGGCCAGAATTCAAACAGTTATGGCAACCAAAATAATTTCGGTCAGCAAGCAGGTAACCAGCCAGCACAGCAAGGTGGCTACAATAACCAACCGAGTGGTGGTCAGAACAGCTTTAATAACCAAAATGCATCTGCGCCGCAAAACCAGTTTAATCAACCCGCGCAAAAACCTGCGCAATCTAAGCCTACGGCGATGCCAGATGGCCCTGTAGACGATGATATTCCGTTCTAACTTATACAACAATAAGATATTGTATTTAAAAAACCTCGCTATTAGCGGGGTTTTTTAATGCCTATCAATAAATATCCGACAAAGAAAGTAAGCGCTTAAGATTGTATTAAACAGACATAAAATATAAAAAATGTACGCACTATTCATTATTAATATTATTAAAAAAACAAAACTTATGTTTATATATTGGTCTCATTATTTTATCTTTAGATGGTATAAAACTACTATTAAATAGTTTATTCAAGATATATGGCTACGACTATTTATTTATAAAATTAGTCTTATAAAAACGATATTTATCATTGTTTTCATTATCAGTTTTTATATTGAAATTTATAAAAACTACCTTTCATACCTTATATAAACCGTTTGTGCTATCCAATTCAATTAGTGCTAACAGTCTATTAATGACATTGATATACTCTATTTAATTAAATAGTGTAGCTGAATTTAAGCGCCAAGGTTACATGTAAAGAAGCAATTAACAATGAATTCAAATCTATCGGAGTTTGGCCATTTATGGCTGAAAAGAACAAAAATTATCTGTGTTGGCGTCTTATCAGTAAGGTGCCTACCTTGCTGTCAATACTGAGTATAAAGAATGAACTATAGTGATGTGTTTCGCAAAAGCGATTTAGGTAGAGCAGAAATAAAGTCTCAAAGTCTCGGTGTATTACCGCGAGAAGCGAGAACGTTGCTAATTATGATTGATGGCAAGCGCACGTATCAAAACTACCTTGATACGCTTGATAATAGCAAAATGTTTGCTGATTTTGGCGGTGTCGGGCCTTTATTTGAATTGCTTTTAGAGCTTGAGTGTATTGAACTGATTGGTGCTGCTAATTCTAGTTCTCAAATCCAAACAGCGCCTCAGGTACCTACTGTAACCGAAGCATCTACTATTCCTCAAGTGCCAGTCGCTGAGCAACCTCAATCTACAGATAACTCATTTGATGTCAGTACTGAAATAGAGTTCGATCGTACTTTTAATAGCAAACCACCTAGCAAAATTGCAGAGGCTGGCAAAAAGTCTATCGGTAGTATGTTTAAGGCAAAAGTTAATGGTGCCAACTATGGAACCATTAAATCTGACTTGGCGACCTATATTGAAAAAAACGCACCACCTGCAGAAGCTTGGGGCTATTTACTGAGTCTAGAGCAGTGTGAGGACAGCGCACAATTATTGCTGCTGGCACAAGAAGTACAAAAGAGCAGTAACGCGAATCTAGCACGTGGTATGAGCGAATTTATCAAAAAGATTCAACAGTAATGTTAGTCCGGCCATTGATGAGTAATTAGCAATACCTGCACCGCCTTTTTTTATAAATCTAGCAAATTAATTGGAAAAAACTATGGAATCAGTCGATCTTTCAGAGTCAAACCGTCTAAAAATGCTGCATGGTGAGCATATCATTCTACGTTTGACTTATATCAGTCGTTATAACAACGATAACCTCAACGGCGAGGTGACTCGTATCCTTGAGCAAGCTCAGCAAAATAACGAGCGCAATGGCATCACTGGTGCGTTGGTGTTTAACCATAACTACTTTTTACAAAGTATCGAAGGGGCAAGGCCGGTTATCAATGGCCTGCTTAGAAAGCTTGTGCAAGATGAGCGTCATCATTCTCTGCAGGTGATAGAGTGCCGTGAAGTTGAGCAGCGTCATTGGAGTAAATGGTCAATGAAGTACTTGATTCCAAGTGAAGAGAACAAAGGACTGGCGTTAAAATTCTCGACAGGAAGTGAGTTCAATCCTTACTTAATGAGTACCAACCAAATCACGATGTTGATTGATACATTATCTGAGCTGCAAGAGCAACAAGCAAAGAGTGATGTGCAGACCATTCAGAAGAAAAAACCTTGGTACGATTTTAGTTAGTCCATCGATACTGATAACCAGACTTGCACCCACGACACTTGTATGAGAGAAAAGCTATGAACTCAGTAACGACAGATGCACACATTTTAATCAGCATGACCTATGCCAGCCGCGCAAACCCAAATGTATCGGCCAAAGATTTCAATGAAATATTACAGCAAGCACAGATAAATAACGCTGCTAATGGTATCACTGGGATGCTAACGTTCAATAAAGATTATTTTTTGCAGACGATAGAAGGCCCAAGAGCGCAAATTAATCGATTGCTATACAGTCTCATTTCCGATGAGCGTCATCACGACCTACAGATTATTGACACACGTGAGCTAAAGCATAGAGAGTGGTCGAAATGGTCGATGAACTATGCGTCTCCGACCGAAGAGAACGCCGCAATCTATTTGAAATACTCTACGACTATTGGTTTTAACCCTTACCTGCTAAATGCTGAATCTGCCCATGGGTTGATGAATGAGCTGAGTGCACAAAAAGGCTAAATAAAAGTCGTTAGAGTTTAGACAAGCATTCGTTCGCAAGCTCATATGCTTTTGCTACAACGCCTAATTATTAGATACTAATAAATTGGATTTATTAATATAGTGTATTAATTAATATTATTATATTAAAAAATGAAAAAGTACTAATATTCAAGGAATACCGCATTTAAGAAATATTATAGAAAATAGAAATTTGTTGAGTTAAGTTTCAATAAGTAATTATTGTCGATAGATATTTGCTATATAAGGTATAATGAATGCTTGTGGTTGCCAGCAATATTTTTATTATTCATGTTTATTAAAATAATTATGAATAATCTTTGATTAATTAAAAATCAAATGAACCCTTAGAAACTATTAATTTTTTAATAATGAATGAGTTATCATTCAGGTATCTCAATAGGTACAATGTCTCTATTGAGGTGATATTTTTTATCCGACAGTTGGACTTACTATGAGTAAAAATAGCGCAATTGATTTAGATAACTTAAACGTAGATGAACTACGTGCCATCACCGAAAATGCACAGCAGCTTATTGCCAAAAAACAGCATCAGCGTTTGTACGATGCTTATATGCAGTTTGAGCAAATTGCAGAAGACAGCAACGCTACGATTGAAGAGATCTTAAAAGCTGGTGAAAAACTAGAGAAAAAACGCAGTATTAAGTACCGCAATACTGATAATAAGGAAGAAACTTGGACGGGCCGTGGACGTAAACCAACGTGGTTGGTTGAAGCCCTAGCAGCAGGACGTGATCTTGAGGATTTTGCTATCTAATTAGGCTATCCAATTAGATAGTTTCGAGTCGTGACACAGTACGAGGCGGAGCTTATCAGTCTTATAGATAATGGTTTATTTACAATCATTTAGTCATAAACGCTGAAGCTTCGCAAAATAAAAAAGCCAGTATCTCTATTGCCAATATTTTGGTAAAAAGATACTGGCTTTTTTTCTGTCATCTATAGGTCATTGTTTGTTATGATAATGACGTTTTTGTCTTATATAAGAGTTGTGCAATCGTGGCCCAAGTATCTGAGTTGTCTCATAAGCGTCCCCGCAAGCTTTGGTGGCTGATCGGATTCGTATTGTTTGCCTTATTTGCTGTATTGCAAATGCCAGCAGCGTGGCTACTTCAAAAGTATGCACCCAATACGCCTTATGTGCAGCATGTGTCTGGCAATGTATGGCAGGGCTCTGCCATTTGGCAAATTCCTCTATCATCGACACCGCTCACAGGTATGGCCGAATGGTCATGGCAGCCATGGCAACTGCTCACAGGAAAGCTTGGTGCCGATGTGAATATCAACTCAGATCAAACGAGGTTAAACGGACAGGTAAAACTGGGTTTAAACTCATGGCAAGTCGATGATATGAGCGGAAAGATTGCCCCTGAGACTTTGGCAAGTGTGGTTGATTGGCAACTGCCTAACACACCCATTCAAGTCAATGGCGTTTCGTTAAAGCGTCAGTCTAGCGACAATGCATCATCGGAATCAGCTGAGAATGAGTCTGCTAAAAATGCGGCGGGATTTAGTGAAGCGGATGGTCAGTTGACCTGGGTTGGCGGTGAAGTCGGCTATCCCAGTGGTGGTAAGGTTTTTTATATTACTATCCCTGCATTGCGAGCTGAGCTGAGTGCTGAGCAAAAGAACAATAAAAACCTGCTGCACATCAATCTATTGAACAATCAAGATAAGCGCTTGGGCGATCTGTATATAGACGGTGACAACATGCTAGATGTTAGTCTGACTCAGCGCCTATTAGAAAACATGCCTGAATACAAAGGGCAAGCACCGCAGGATACACCAGTCGTTAGTGTGCGCCAGCCACTGCTCACTGGTTTGGGAGCGCCATAAATGTCAAATATTGCTGCCAGCCTAAAGCCTGTCGTGAATACTCTCAATCGTTTTTCAGGGTGGTTGTTGCTACTGGCAATTGCTTGGCTATGTTGGACAGCGGCGCGTCTGTTATGGTTACTATTAGCAGCGCCCTTAGCACCAGCATTACCGCTAGCCCCTTTGCAAAACAATACAAAGTCTGCCAATGACTATAGTGGTTTGTTTGCGATATTTGCTGATCCTGACCCTATTGCGGCAGCAGTCCAGCCACCACCTAATGTTGAGCTTAAAGGCGTACTACTCGCCATACCGGAGAGCATGTCTTCGGCGTTGCTTAACATAAATGGTGAGGTGAAAAATTACCGAATTGGTGATGGACTAAAAGACAGTGACTATATCCTTGTCGCCGTTGATTGGAATTCGGTTATTATCGCGGATGCCAATGATAAAGAAACAGTGATTAGCATGCCAGATGCTATGCCGCTAGATCAAAGTGACATGCTGGCAGGCGGTGTCAGTAATCAGCGTTTGCCCGACAATAATATGTTACCGACTGCGCCTCAGGCACCACAAGATACGCCGCCTGAACCGACAGAGACGAATGGTGAAAGCAGTCCGCAAACGGCGATTGAAGAGGCGGTCACCGCGCTGCAAGAAAATCCTGCCAGTTATTTGAGTAGAATGGGGGTGATGGCCTCAGGTGAGAGCTATCAAGTCACCGCAGCGATGCCATCAAAATTACGCAATCGACTCGGACTAGAGCCAGGCGACAAAGTGTTGACAGTAAACGGACAAAACGTGGGCAATAATCCTGCTCAAGATGCTGGCGTATTACAGCAAGTACAGCAAGCAGGCGAAGCTCAAATCGAGGTTCAACGTGGTGAGCAAGTTATTACTATCCGTCAACAGTTCTAATAAGACGGACTTTTAGCAAAGATTGCTCGTTAAAAACTCAGTACATATGACGCAATATCACTGTAGGTAATTATCAATATGGTAAGTTTTCATCAATTTTCAGCCACACCTTTACACCGTATCCTGCCGCGTTTGATGCGCCTGTGTCGTCCTCTTTGCCTAGCGGTACCCTTATGGGCTGCTAGCATGGGCCTAGCGAATGCTGAGAGTTGGAAGGTCAACTTGCAAGACGCTGATATTAAAGCCTTTATTAATGAGGTAGCAACCATCACTGACCAAAACTTTGTCCTTGACCCTCGTATCAACGGCAATGTGACGGTCATCTCGAACAAAGCCTTGTCCCGTGATGAGATTTATCAGCTGTTCTTAAGTGTCATGCAGGTCAATGGGATTGCAGCGATAGAGTCAGGTACGACAATCAAACTGGTGCCAGATAATGTCGCTAAGCAGTCTGGTGTCGCCGTTGACTTGCGCGGCAATAGCGTCGGTGAGTCGCTCGCAACCCGAGTGATTTATTTGACGAATACTCAAGCAGCAGAAGTATTGGGCGTTATAAGACCTTTGATGCCGCAGTCTGCACATGCCGCCGCTGTGCCTGGTGTAAACGCGCTGGTGCTATCAGATCGTGCGGATAGCCTGAACCAACTCACCGCACTTATCCGTGATTTGGACAGCAACGTCAATGACAGTCTGCAAGTGATACCACTACGCCACGTCGATGCCGAACGTATGATGGAGTTAATCAGTGCCTTGGTGGCAAGCGCTGGTAGCGGACAAGCACAAGGTGGTAATAATCAACTCAAAGTGATCGCTGATTCGTCCAGTGATCGATTGCTGGTTAAAGGCAGCCCTGAGATGATTGCCAAAGTTCAGGAGATGGTTAATCAATTAGATACCACACCGACAAGAAGACTGAGCGGTTTACGTGTCTTTCGCCTAAAGTATGCCAGCGCCAGTCATATTGCCGATATGCTACGAGGGCTGCTGGCCAATCAATCGATTAATAGTGCTGGTGCCACCTCAACGTTAGAGTCCGCTTCTTTAAATGATGCCAGCACAGGGGCTACCATTAACAGTGCGGCGAGTGAGAGTATTGGCAGTAGCAGTAGTACGTCAGTTGTGCCTGCTAGCAATACAAGTGGAAGCGGTACAGGCGTTGGTGGTCGACCTTTTAGTATCATCGCTGACGAGACACAAAATGCTGTCATCGTCAACGCTGCGCCTGAGCTGATGTTTGAGATTGAAGATGCGGTCAACCAATTGGACAGTCGCCGCGCACAAGTCTTAATTCAAGCTGCTATCGTCGAAGTTTCAGGTGATGATGCAACCCAGCTAGGTGTTCAGTGGGCGCTTGGTAATGCCAATAGTGGTTATGGCGTCGTCAACTTCAATAACGTTGGAGCTAGCGCGACTACTTTGGCAGGTGCTGCATTGGCAGGCAGCGGTGTCGCGGGTGCAACAGCGCTTAGTCAGGCTGCCAGCTCTATCGTTGGTGCATTGGTTGGGATTGGCGATAGCCGAAAAGACAGTCAGGGTAATACGGAATTTTATGGGGCGATCTTGCAAGCGCTTGACAAATCTACCAGTGCCAATCTATTGTCCATGCCGTCTATTTTGACATTGGATAATGAGAAAGCCAGTATTCTAGTTGGTCAAAACGTACCTTTTGTGACGGGTTCCTTTACTACCAGTGGCAACAACTCAAATAACCCTTTCCAGACTATTGATCGGCAAGATATCGGTATTAATTTAAACGTCATTCCCCATATTGGTGATAATGGCACGGTACGCTTGGAAGTCTCACAGGAAGTCTCTAGCATTGCACCGACTAGTAGCGGTGTAAACGGCTTGATTACCAATAAAAGTCTCATTAATACGACGATTTTAGCAGACGATCAGCAAACCATCGCCCTAGGCGGCTTGATGCGTGATAACAGCACCACCAGTCAACAAAAAGTCCCAGGGCTTGGCAATGTACCAGTGATTGGTAGATTATTCCGTTCTGATAACGACAATACCCAAAAGAGCAACTTGATCATATTTTTGCAGCCAACCATCTTACGTGATGGCGGTGCGGTAGCGAGTGTGACCGAGCGTAAATTTAACCAAATGCGAGTGCTGCAATTGGTGATTGATAAAAACGGCACCATCAAACAGTTGCCCTTAAGCGGTACAGAAGGTTGGAATGGCAATGTCGATGCAGACTATGAGCTAATGCCGCTTAACCCGCTTATTCCTAAGCGCGATCAAACCCCGCGGTCAACCTCACAAGGTTTCACCAAGGTAGACAGTCCTAACAGTGGTATGACGACATATCCTCTCAATCGTTAAAGCAGTTATTAATCACCACTTTAAACAACCGATATCTTCAATCAGCACAGGCCAATGTACGGTGTAATAAACAAAAGTTACATCGTACATTGGCTTGCGTATTCGTAACACAGATAAACATAGCCATAGCCCTATTTTTCGTATACTAAACATTAGTAGGATAATGTTATATATCTACTTTTTACGTTCTAAGGTTTATGGTTAAATGATAGGTAGAGATCAACAATGGCAAACCATGAAAAGTTAAGAAAGTGGCTGGTCTTGAGTGCGGTTGCTACGGCATTATTGGTCATCCCCCGACGCAGTAGCCGAAAAGCTGATGAGATGACTGACGCTAATATAGCAAATTCGAAAAATAAGGGCAGTCATCACGGTGAGAAGGACGCCCAATAAAGAATCGTAACGCTTTATATTGAACGCTGCATTGCTTGAATAAGCTGTTACTACAGCCATTTGTATAATATGATGATTAACAAAGTATTTTGCTAAAGACGTTATTTTTGGAGTGTATCAGTGTCTGTTCTTGAGTCATCGACTAAGGCAAAACAAGTATCAACCAGTATATATCCCCTTATCGATACACATACGCATTTCGACGCGCCAGTATTTGATAATGATCGAGAGCAGCAGGTTCAAAGCGCTTACCGTCAAGGTATACGGCATCTCGTACTGGTTGGTTATCTGTATCAGCATTTTGAGCGTATGTATGACACTAAGCAGTTGATGGATAAGTTATCAAAGCGTTTTGGCATAGATGCCGATGAATATAACGAGTCTGATTTCTGTACGCATATTGCGCTAGGCTTACATCCTTTTTATATTGAGCAGCATACTGATGCACATCTAATAGAATTGGCACAAATGGTTGCTGACAGTCGACCATTAGCCATCGGTGAAATCGGCTTGGATACCTTTACTTATGCAATGAAAGAGCCTGACGTATTTGATAAACAAAAGCGGTTCTTTGAGGCGCAGCTAGATATTGCTGCGACTCATCAATTGCCAGTGATGCTTCATATTCGCAAAGCGCATGCCGAAGCGCTCGCTATATTAAAAGCGCACGAATACGATGCTCACACATTGGGCGGTATTGCGCATAGTTTTAGTGGCGGTGAACAAGAGGCCAAAGCTTTTGTAAAACTAGGGTTCAAGCTGGGCGTTACAGGACAGGTGACCAACCCGAACGCCAAAAAACTGCGCCGCGCTATTCAGGCTGCTGTGGATACATATGGTATTGAGTGCTTGGTGATTGAGACAGACTGTCCGGACATGACACCGATTATGTGTCAAAATTCAAATAGTCAGCATCCAGCCGTTGGACAAAGCCCAGACAATGAATGGGAGGCAGCCCACACGCATGATAGGAATGTTCCTGCTAATTTGCCTTGGGTATTGTCGAGTTTAAGTGAGTTATTGGGTGTCTCACACGATAAACTTGCTAAACAGTTATGGAAAAATAGCTGCGATGCCCTAAAAGTAAACTGGGCCTACCCAACATAATTATTAAAATTATAATTAAACGATGAAGCAAGCACAGTCAAAATATTTAAAAAGAGTATTTAAAAAGCTATGAATGAAACCAGACAAATTGAGCACCCAGTCGTAGAGCCAGTCACTGCCGAATATGATAATGTACAAGCTGGCGTGGATGAACAGTATGACCGCCGTTTTCAAGGTACGCGCACGCTTTATGGCACATCAGCTGTCGATACGTTTGCAGCGTCGCATGTCTATATCATTGGGGTAGGCGGTGTTGGTTCTTGGGCAGCAGAAGCGTTGGCGCGAACGGCAGTAGGAACCATTACTTTAATTGATTTGGACGTGTTGGTTGCTTCTAACGT
>Ga0098065_1000916_pt1 | contig 11818 bp, 8 predicted proteins | sample 25_taG_FD_75062 | JGI IMG/M metagenome (GOLD analysis project Ga0098065, IMG submission 75062) | Marine viral communities from Cariaco Basin, Caribbean Sea - 25_WHOI_OMZ | ecosystem: Environmental > Aquatic > Marine > Oceanic | place: Caribbean Sea: Cariaco Basin | collected 2014-11-08 | reverse complement strand
TCCTCGTCCAGCGCTTTGTAACGATCCACGGCTTTATCCAGTACTGCGTTGATCTTCTGGTGGTCAGCGGCAGTCGGCTCGTTACGGTTTTTGTACCAAATTTCGGAAAAGGCGTTCACCTCACCCTCGGTAAACACCTGGTGCTCTTCCAGGCGGTGTTGTAAATCGTAGAGCTGGTGCGGATCGCTGGGCTCACCGGGTGGCGTGACCTCGTAGTAGGGCTTGAAGGCTTCATAGATCCCGCCCGGTTCGTTGACAAAATCCAGTACGAAGGTGTCTTCCTTGCCGGCGGTGGTGCGGTTCAGGCGCGAGAGCGTCTGCACCGCCTGAATACCCGCCAGCCGCCGATCCACATACATTGTGTGCAGCAGGGGCTGGTCAAATCCGGTCTGGTATTTTTCCGCTACCAACAATACCTGGTAGTGCTCAGAGTCAAAGCGCTCGGGCAGCTCGGATTCCTTGATGCCCTCGTTCATACCCACTTCGGTGTAGGAATGGTCGGGAAAATCGGGGTCCGCTACGCTGCCGGAAAACGCCACCAGCGAGCGGATGCCGGTAATGTCGTGCTTCTTAATGTACTGATCAAAGGCTTTTTTGTAGCGCACCGCGTGCAGGCGCGAGCCGGTCACCACCATGGCCTTGGCGCGGCCGCCGATGCGGTGGCGGGTGTTGTGGCGAAAATGCTCCACGATCACCTCCACCTTCTGCGCGATATTGTGCGGGTGTAGCGACATAAAGCGCGCCAGCGCCTTGGCCGCTTTGCGTTTAGGTACCTGGGGATCGTCCTCGATGGATTTGATCAGCCCGTAATAGGTGTTGTAGGTGGTGTAGTTGTCTAGCACATCCATGATAAAGCCTTCCTCGATGGCCTGGCGCATGGAGTACAGGTGGAACGGCGGCTGGCCATCCGGGCCGGGCTCGTTGAACACCGCCTGGGTTTTGAACTTGGGTGTGGCGGTAAAAGCAAAGAAGCTGATATTGGGCTGGCGCGGGCGCTTGAGCATCTCTGCGAACAGTGCCTTGCGGGCCTCCTCGGAGAGGGCTTCTTCCTCCACGTCCAGAAATTCCTCGGCAATGGCCGATTCTATACCATCGCGGTTGAGCACCTTGCGCAGCTCCATGGCCGTTTCGCCGGACTGGGAGCTGTGGGCCTCGTCAACAATCACCGCGAAGCGCTTGCCGCCGGTGTCGAGCGCCACTTCCTCGCCTTTCTTCGCGAGTGTGTCCATAGCCTGGGTGATAAAGGGAAACTTCTGGATGGTGGAGATAACAATGGGCACGCCGGATGACAACGCCTGGGCGAGCTGCTGGGTGTTCTCGTCAATCTTCTGTACCACCCCCTGTTTGTGCTCGAACTGGTAGATGGTGTTTTGCAGTTGCTGATCCAGTACCCGGCGGTCGGTAATTACCACCACGGTATCAAAGACCTTGTTGTCCTCACTGTCGTGCAGGCTGGACAGGCGGTGGGCCAGCCAGGCGATGGAGTTGGACTTCCCCGAGCCCGCCGAATGCTGCACCAGATAGTTGTGCCCCGGCCCCTGGGCGCGGGCGCTGGTGATCAGTTGGCGCACCGCGTCCAGCTGATGGTAGCGGGGAAAGATCAGGGTCTCTTTCTTTTTGCGTTTAACGCCCTTTTGGGTGGCGACCTTGGTTTCACTCACCTCCAGGTGCAAAAAGCGGGCGAGGATGTCCATCAGGCTGTCGCGGGTCAGCACCCGCTCCCATAGGTAGCTGGTGCGGTAGCTGCCACCGTCCGACGGCGGGTTGCCGGCGCCATGGTTATGACCCCGGTTAAAGGGCAAAAACCAGGTGCTCGCACCGGTCAGGCGGGTGGTCATAAAGGCCTGGTCCGGGTCCAGGGCAAAATGCACCAGCGCCCGCTCCTTGAAGCGGAATATAGGTTCGGCCGGGTCGCGGTCATTTTTGTATTGGGCCATGGCGTCGTCCACTGTCTGCCCGGTCATGGGGTTTTTCAACTCCAGTGTGACCACCGGCAGGCCATTGACGGAGAGCACCATATCCAGGGATTTTTTCGGGTGCGTCTCGCTGAAATGCACTTGCCGGGTCACCCGCAGGCGGTTGTGGCCATAGGCCTCGGCGGCCTCCGGGTTCATGCCGGTGTTGGGCGCGAAGAATGCCAGCCGGAAGGTTTTACCATAGCACTTAAAGCCGTGACGCAGCACATGCAGGGCGGTCTTGGAGGCCAATTCCTTGACCAGCGAGCCCAGCAAAACCTCCTCCGCCTTCTCGCCGTGCAGTTTCACCAACTGCTGCCAGCGGGCCGGCTGGCTGGCCTTGATAAAGGCGATCACCTCGGCGGGAAACAGCGCCCGGGCCGGGTCAAAACCCTTGGGGTCGCTTTTTTGATAGCCGCCTTTTTCAATCAGCGACTGCTCCATGGCCTGTTCAAAGTAGATTTCCTGGTGCATAGGCTTCCCCAGTTTAGCTGACTTTAATCTGGCCGGTGACGGCGTTTGTTATTAGGGCGGAGCGGTATTCTTCTAGCAACGCAATGGCGTTACCTATGCGCTCATGGATCTCGTCCAGACTTTTCACACTGTGAGATATCCACTCTACGATTTCATTTACCTCATCCGTTGGCGGCACAGCAATACGGATTCCGCCCACTGTATCCGTATTCAAATTCAACTGTGTCCCGAGCTTCCCAAGCCCTAGATAAGGTTGACCACTCTTAAAGATCCAAAACAGATACTCGGATAGTTCATTGGGAATTCGAGGAAAATATACAAAACCATCATGAATACAGCACTTAATTCCAGTAATTATGGGCTTCCCAACACTCCCTGCAATACTCAGGAACAGATCGCCCGGATGCCGCTTCACACTTAAACTTGCGCCCAGCTCTGACAATCTCTGAGTTGTCTTTTCCAGGCACATTTCCGAAGCTGTAACATCTGCAATCCTCACCCAGGAATACTCGCCCTCGTCATCAAAATAGATGGGGTCGTCAATCGGTCGTGGGGAAGCCCCTCGTAAGACGGGGGTAATCCACTTAATTGCCATAACATCCCAATGCGTTGGAATCTCCCCCAGCCACTCAATACCGCTGTCTTTCATGGGCGCATCGGGGTTAAGTCCCTTGGTGACGGCGCGGGTGATCAGAGCGGTGCGCTTTTCGGCCAGCCGATCGAGCAGGCGGCGCTTTTTGTCGATCAAGGTGTCGATCTCGGCGGTTTTTCGGTCGAGGAAGGCGGCGATTTTTTGTTGTTCCGTAATTTCAGGAAAAGTGATTGGAAGCCGGACAATATCGGAAGCATTGGTCGCTGGGTAGCTGACCCCAACAGATTGCGCCACGACAGAGTTTACGAATGCATCCGAAGTGGCGAAGTATCCAAGGAAGTGAGCGTCCAGGTCCGGCCTGGGGCGCAGAACAGCGAAACCTGTAGAAGCCACCAAGTTTTCGGGTGGATCTAGAACTACCGTAATGGCTCGCAAATAGGTACGTACAGTAGAAACCAAAATATCCCCGGCTCGCACCAATCGACGAGCCCGTGACGGAGCATCCGCGAATGCAAGTTCTTCTGCATCCACAATACCTTGCCCGAGAGATACGCTTGAAATGTCGGCGTATGTCATACGCCACTCCGGATCGGTGGAGTCTGAAAGTACTTCAGGGTTAACAGAAACCACATGCTTTAATGGTTTTACCTGCCACCCTGGGGGGAGCTCGCCAAACCAAGGTATTGCTTCTTGGGGAAAGGTTGCGACATTCATTTGTTCCTCTCCTTCCTAACCTGCTTCTCCAACGCTTCCAGCTCCCGCAAATCCTCGGCATCGGCTTCCAGCGCCTCATCCTGGCGCCGCTGGGCGTCGAATTGATCAAAGCGCTCGTGGGCCACCTGTCGCGCCCGCTCGGCGCTGATGGCGCCCGCACCTTCCAGAACCCGTCGCTCATTAAACTCCAGCAGCCGGTCCACATTGCTCCGCCAGTAGTCCAGAGTCAGGTCCTGGCGGTCCTTGGCGCGCAGCTCCGCTTGCTCGAGGAAGATCACCACCAGGCGATTGAGGGTGTCCACCTCATCGGCGGTGAGGTAGTTCTTGGCGATAGCCACATCCTGCTTGCGCACCCGCGCGCCCTTCCAGCTGGTGAGCGCCATATTCGGCTCGTCGGGGTCGGCTCTGCGGACCACGATCTCGGCAGCGGTGTGGCCGGTGACCGCGTAGAGCAGCTTGTTCTGCACCTCGGCAAAGAACAGTTGGGCGTCGCGGTCGTCAGCGCGGTAGTCGCTGGACAGGGCGAACAGATCGCGCACCTTCTGGTAGAAGCGCTTCTCGGAGGCGCGGATGTCGCGGATGCGTTCCAGCAGTTCGTCGAAGTAGTCCCAGCCGCCGGGCTCCTTGAGGCGCTCGTCGTCCATCACAAAGCCTTTGACCAGGTACTCCTCCAGGTGGGCGGTGGCCCACTGGCGGAACTGGGTGCCGCGCGGCGAGCGCACCCGGTAGCCCACGGCCAGAATCATGGGCAGGCTGTACCATTTGACCCGGTAGCTCTTGCCGTCCGCGGCAGTTGTCAAGGATTCCTTGACAACTGAACCCTCCGACAACTCCTTTTCATTCAGTATGTTACGAATGTGCAGGCTCACATTCTGCTTGCTGGTATCGAACAGCTCCGCCATTTCCATCTGTGTCAGCCAGACAGTGTCGCCCTCGGCCCGAAGCTGGATCTCCGCCCGGCCATCGTCGCTGCGGTAGAGGATCAGCTCACCGGCGCTCATACGGTCACCTTTTTCAGCATGTCCAGAATGTCCTTTTCCAGACCCCGAATGTCCTGCTTGATCTCCTCTAGCGGCCGGGGCGGCTCGTAGACGTAGAAGTGGCGGTTAATGGGAATCTCGTAGCCCACCTTGGTCTTGGAGTGGTCAATCCAGGCGTCGCCTACAAAGGGCAGTACCTCGCGAGCCAGGTAGGCCTCGCAATGGTCGTATACCAATTCCAGCAACTCTGTATTGTCGGCGTCCTTCTCGTAGCCGATGGGCAGCGGCAGGAGGATGTCTTCGGGCAGTGGGACGATTTCGGTGTCGCGCAGTTCGCTGTCCGGTTCCGGACCGCCATCCTTGTTGCGGCAGATGGCCGCTTCCGAGTCGCGCTCGGATAAGGCGCTGAGGATAGCTTTTTTAATCGGCACGGGCAGTTTTTCGTCGTTCTTTTTGAAGGCGGCTTTCAGCTTGCCCTCAAATTCGGCGCGGTCCATGTAACGGGTGTTCCTGAGCCTCTTCAGCAGCCTGAGAATACGCTGCTGGGTGGCTTTACCAGCTTCGACTTCGGCGTCGTGCTCTTTCTGGTTTTTTCGCTTCTTGCTAGTCGCCAGATTGAGAAACGCTTTCTCTTGCCACAGGCGCTCAATGCGCTCTGCATTGGCCTGAAAGTTGAGCCTCAGGGGACGTTCGACAATCACTTTTAGGTAGCCGAAATCGCGGTTATCGAAGATCTTGGAGCAGATGCGCTTTTCGCGCTTGCCGTTGAGACCCACTTTGCATTTGGCATTGTTCTTGAAGTCGGCGTACAGACGGGTCAGCTCTTCAATGTGCTCGTCGCTTAACTCGTTGCGCTTGTTGCCCAGGCTCTTTTTCATCTTGCGGTAATGTCGGGTGCCGTCGATCAGTTGCACCTTGCCTTTGCGGTGTGCCGGCTTGCGGTTGGATACGAGCCAGATGTAGGTGTAAATACCGGTGTTATAAAAGAGCTGGTCCGGTAGGGCGATGATGGCATCCAACCAGTCGTTCTCGATAATCCAGCGGCGGATGTTGCTTTCACTTGGGCCGGGCTCACCGTTGAACAGCGGCGAGCCATTAAAGACAATACCAATGCGCGAGCCCTCTCCACCCTGCGCGGGGGCGGGCTTCATTTTGCTGAGCATGTGCAGCAAAAAGAGGGTGGCGCCATCGTTAATGCGCGGCAGGCCGGGGCCAAAGCGGCCGTTAAAGCCCAATGTATTATGCTCACTCCTAACGTGATCTTCCTGCGGCTTCCACTCCACACCGAAGGGTGGGTTGGCCAGCATGTAATGGAAGTTCTTACCCTCGTGGCCGTCGCCGGTTTCACCGTCGCCCAGGGTGTCGCCAAAGGCGATGTTGTCCACGGGCTCGTCCTTGATTAGCAGATCAGAGCGACAGATGGCCCAGGATTCTTCGTTGTACTCCTGCCCGAACAACTCGAGGTGGGCCTGAGGGTTCTGCTCGGTAATGTATTCCTCGGACACGGACAGCATACCACCCGTACCCGCTGTCGGATCATAAATCGTGCGGGCGATGCCTGGTGTGTAGACGTCCTCGTCCTCAGTGTAGAGCAGGTGGGCCATCAGGCGGATCACCTCGCGCGGGGTAAAGTGGTCCCCGGCTTCTTCGTTGGCCTGCTCGTTGAACTTGCGGACCAACTCTTCGAACACATAGCCCATGTCGTGGTTGCTGACCTGGCTGGGGTGCAGGTTGACGCGCGGGTCAGCGAATTCCTTGACGATCAGGTAGAGCCGGTTCGCTTTGTCCAGCTTTTCGATCTCCGACTCGAAGCCGAAGGCCTCGAAAATGACGCGGGCGGATTCGGAAAAGCCGTTGATATAACTGACAAGGTTGGTGGCTATGTTCTCCGGGTCCGCCAACAGTTTTTCGAAGGTGTAGGGGCTGATGTTGTAGAGCGGGTGGTCGCGCTCCTTGCTGGCCTTGCGCGCCAGCACCTTGTGCAGGGCATCGCCCTCTAGTCCGCGGGCCTGGAGTTTTTCGTAGTCTCTAAGCACTTGGTTCTTGGTGGGCGCCAACACACAGTCCAGCCGGCGCAGCACCGTCATGGGCAACATGACCTTGCGGTACTGGGGCGGGCGGTAGGGGCCACGGAGCTTGTTTGCGATTTCAAAGACGAAGTTGATCAGGTTGGTCGTATTGGCGGGCATCAGTGCTCTGCTCGTTCTCTGGGTTTATGGATGTCTGTTTCTGAATCCATGAATAGCGTGACTTTGGTGCATAACGCTTAAGCACAGGGGCGCGAACAGCTGGGGCTAGCAGGCTCGAGCGCATAACGCCGGTGTTCACCCAGGGGTTTGCCGTAGCGAAACCGAGGCAAATACGTCGGCTGAAAAACTTTTTTGGGCCGATGCATGACTAGCGGTGCCACTCTATGACCGCGACTGTATACATGATTGAGAGCGAATCTCTCGCGTTACGGAAAAGTATTTCGCGTGGATCGGCCCGCTTTGCCAATGATATCTGACCTATGGTGTATGGATGATCAAATGGCTTTAGATGAGTGAACGGGTTTCTGAAAGCGCGCATTTGATCAACCCGGTTCAAGATGAACGCATGCTGTGGGCGCAGAACCAGCAGTCGCTTCAGAATTGCGCTTATTCCCTTATTTGCGACGGAATGCTCGCCGAGTTCGTCCATGAGAATCTGCAACCTATGTTCTATAAATGCTTGTGCAAGCATTAAAGTGGCAACGTACAGTCCGCTAACGAATGCGTCTCTTGCTTCCGTGAATACCAGGAACGACTCATGTGGCATGGCGAACCCGGCATCAGGAGCAATACTCATGACGTACGAGAGATTGCTCGCACGAGCGGACAGAGTATCTGCATCCATTTCCGCGAGGTACGCCTCGACTTCGTCGTTCTCCTGAACGTCATCTCCAAGCAAATCTTTCACGATTTTTTAGGTCCAACGCCGCAATCACGCGCTTGTCGCGTGCATTGCCTTGTTAAGCTTCACTACCTATTACCTAAAACGCTTAAAGGATTCATCGAAGACAATCCGTTCGGAAGCGTCTAGGATCTTAGAAAGTCCGTCAATAGTTCTATTGCAAATCTTCTCAGCGCAATAGTATAACTCTTGATTCTCCTCCCTCCTAAAAAGGTGGAAGTACTTCTTTAATGCATCATTAATCTGAAAATTCAATTGTTCTACTGTATGAGGCATAAACCTCTTATTCTCAAACCCCGAAACCTCAATCAAAATGGCCTTCCTATGGATAATATCTCCACGATACTCATGGAGCCTGGTAAACCACTCGCGGTGCTCCTTGGCTAGCAGAGAGCCAAAATCCTTTCCTGCATAAACATCATTGGTTTTGTTGACGAAGCCACTCCACTTCGAGGTCTGAAACTTTGGCCCGTATAGACACAAACCCAGGTAGTTTCCGAAGTAATCGGATAATAATCCCAGATTGAACAAGAGGTTATCAAAACAATAGCTTAGTTGGTTGATCGCGTTGAATGTGAGATCCAGCTGCTCTCCTGTATCTCCGTTGTTCCCTTCGTACTTCTTTATGTGTGCTTCTATAAATCGCCTAAGAATAGACATTTGCTGAAATGTGGCCCCGAGCCGATGCAGAACATAGTCCCGGCGCGTGGCGCACTCTTTGGAATGAGGAAACATTAAGTTCTGCCCGTACTTGTTTAGGGCAAGCTGAGAGTTATTCTTGAGCAGCTTTCTGTCGAATTCTCTAAATGTCTGCACGAATGCCTCTCGAAGAGCTTAACGCTAATGTTCAGCGGCCGGTTTGGAGTGCAACGGAAAACCGGTCCGGTGGAGGCCCGCCAGGGCCGGAACGTACTGCAACTACTGGTTAGGCTGAAGCGAACTCCTCCTCCAGCCAGAAGCGCATAGCTTCCGGCCACTGATACTAGCTTTCGCCCCAGCCACTTCCTCAACGGGAGATAAAGGTTCCGCAGCCTCGGCGAATAGCACATAGCCATTTCCACGCTTCGTAACCGAACAGGAGAATCTCACTATCGAGTAGCTGTAGATTAATTCCCTGATCCTCTCTTCCACGTAGATCCGATAAATTTCCCCCGCACAGTCGACTACAACATCAGTAACGTAACCCGAATATTGTCTGTCACTTTGAAGCGAGATTTTGACGGTGGGTAGGTAACCTAGAAGCATGCCTTCAATCACCAACGCTTTCTGTTCGCCCACCACTTTTTTTGTTTCGATATTTTCTTGGCCCGATATTGATATAGTCTCAGACTGTTTTATCAGGGCCTGCTCTATAGCTAGGTGGCGATCCTCACGATACTCATCCCAGCAAGGGTGTACTGGCCATGGCGGTCCCAATTTATCAAATAGAACTGAGCCGCCATCTTCATCTCTGTGAAAATAAACTTCGTCTCCGCACCACCAACAATCAGTCTTGAAGGTAATACTTCCATGCATAAGTGCAGCATGTAGCTTGCTGACCGGAAGTTTCGCAGGGGAGCGCTTTGTGTCGGATCCTGTAGTATATTCATGTACCGTGGAGCCCGACCGAAAATGACCCTCGACCCAGGAACCATTTCTAAAATGTCCTTCTACCCAACATCCGTTCCTGTGGTACATGGCTGGCTCCTTTCAGCCTAACGCTTCGCATCACCGGCAACCAAAAGCAAAGCGACGAGGAACGAGGAGCGGCGCTTTTGGTTGTCCGAGTGCATGCGTTTGTTAGCTGCTCTTACTCTACGGGTCTCAAAATAATCAATTTAATTTCTTTCTCTACACATAGGCGCTCAATCTTCTTGATCAACTCCAAATGCTGAAGATCTTGTTCATGGCCGTTAGTTTCGTCAATTAGTGCCAGAACTCCGATACGGTTTGATTCATCTCCATAATGTATCGCCTGCCCAAGCCCTTCATGCCACTTCTTTATGAAATCTATTTCAATTGCATAATAATCCGTCATCACATCTACGCGACCCCGATCAACCTGCACCTCTGACTGTCCCTGAGTCTTATTGGCAAGCGCATCTGTCCATTCTTTCTCGTTAGAACCCCTATTTACAGGAAGAGTAATTACGGGCACGAACGTATTACTATATACGTCACCAATTTCAGAGTTGGAGACATCTACCCCATCTGACGACGGGGATGATTTATCAGTAATCCGAAGCAAGCCACCTAAAATTACTGACGCCAGAATTACCGCTACGGCAACCTTTATACCAAAAGTAATTGGCCGTTTTTGTTTAATCTCAATATCCATCTCTATTTCATCATTGCTAGAACAATGATGCCAATCACAATTGCAACAATTATAATTACCGTATTGTTGTTCTTCTTGACGTGTATATCCGTTGTGCCGCTAGCTGTTTTAAACGAAGATTTAACTTCGTAATCACTCTTGCTAGATTGCTCCAACGAATTTACGGCCTGAATTGTATTTCCCATGTCTCTAGTACTATTTCCAAATCTCTGATCTGCTTTTGCCTGGGAAACGTCCAAATCAAGTCGAGCATCAATTACGTTTTTAACCAGCTGCTGTTTTTGCTCTGCTGTTAAATCATCTAAGGCAAGATTAAGTAAGCTGCCTCGGTTTTGTTGTTGAATTAGTGCGGTTTGAATCTCCTCTTTCGAGACCAATTCTTTTCCATTGCTTTTCACTTTGCCACCTCCGAAGATGCTTTGCATAAACGTTTGTTTCTCTTGCGCGATAACCACATTAATATTGCCTTGCGGCAATTCAATAGAATGACGGATGCTTTGTGTGTGTGGAATATGATCTACAAGAGACTGAATTCGTTTAAATTCAACTGCTAGATAATTGGCTCTTACTTTCGCCTCTTCAAGTTCCAGTGATGCCAATATTCTATTAGCGGCATCTACGTCACCGTTAGCTAACCATGCGGCTCTCTGTATCAATGTATCTGGCAGCTTAAAATCACTTGATACCTTAATCAACTCATTAACTGCTGGTATGACATCAACTTTCCAATTTTCGTGAGTTGTCGATATATGTCTCGATTGCTTTTTTAGATAATGATTCCGCAATTTCTTTATTAATTCGTATTTGATGTTCTGTGGCAGATATGGCGGAATTAGATTTAATAGCCTTTCGGCTGTTTGTCCACTTAACTCAGTTTGCCCGCTTTTCCAGTTTGGAAAAGTTTTGCGTGCATACTTTTCGGCATTCTTGCCATGAAGTTGGCCGTACTTTGTAAATAAGGTGTCTAACGATTGGGGATTCAGAGCAAAGAATATTTTCTGAATATCCTTATCAATGCCTGCAAACATATTGGTCAATTGCTGGCGCTGGCTTACATGATATGCCCCCCAGTCTCTACCACTCCAGCGCCTTCTGTAATATCTTGCCATTTGTTGGCACCCACCTTTGTTCTATTTGCAGCTAACAGGTATTAGGACGACGGCGCGAATATCCAATGAACGCGCCTGCGTCATATCACTTTTCTTGAATTCCCCCAGCGCAAAATAAAACCAGAAAAGTCAGCCATTTACAAACTCAACTGGCAGGCTTCCTCCTAATATCTTGACCAATGCTCTTTCCAAAAGGCCACCGACGCTTGCCTGCCGGCGGCCTTGAGGCGGCGACTCTGGGAGAAGAGTTCACAGAGGACGAGAGGGTGGCCCATTGTCGCAAGCACATGGCACACAAGGAGTTGACTCGATGGCCGGCGGTCAGCATGCCGGACTGCAGATAAGCCCCTGGACTTCATCCCAACGATGGTGGTTGCCATCAAGAAGCCCTCGGCTTCGTTGTCATCTCAGGCGGTCTCGCGGCCTTTCGCAACCCCTATACGCAACATTAACTGCGCATAGCGTTGATGGCTGCGCATAAGCGTGCTTTAATTGCGCATAAATCACAATCCGCAACATACTTTATCATGCCGAAACCCATACCTGAAAAGGAACTACAGGACATTGAGGCGGTGGTCTCCGCCCACCCTGAGGGTGTCGGCCTTCAGGGGGTCCTGGACGCTCTCGGAGTCTGTCAACATAGTTGGCACATAAAGTGGTTCTGGCTCTTTAAAACCCTGCTGCCTGCGGCACCGGGTCCTTCTCGGGATTCAGGTGCACTACCTCTGGCAGGCTGAGTTTCCGGA
>Ga0098065_1000911_pt1 | contig 11885 bp, 9 predicted proteins | sample 25_taG_FD_75062 | JGI IMG/M metagenome (GOLD analysis project Ga0098065, IMG submission 75062) | Marine viral communities from Cariaco Basin, Caribbean Sea - 25_WHOI_OMZ | ecosystem: Environmental > Aquatic > Marine > Oceanic | place: Caribbean Sea: Cariaco Basin | collected 2014-11-08 | reverse complement strand
GCTTTTGAATTGGCACAAGTGCGTGCGACAGCGCTAGGCCGTCCTGCTAAAGTTTGCTCAGTAGATAAAGCCAACGTGTTGGAAGTCACTGAGCTGTGGAAGCAGACGATGACCGACATGCAGCAAGAGAGCTATACCGATGTGGCGCTATCGCATATGTATGCTGACAATGCTTGCATGCAGCTGATTAAAAACCCGAAGCAGTTTGACGTTATGGTCACCGGCAATATGTTTGGCGATATTTTGTCAGACGAAGCCGCTATGTTGACAGGCTCAATCGGTATGCTGCCTTCAGCAAGCTTGGATGCGTCTGGTAAAGGCATGTATGAGCCTTGTCATGGTTCAGCTCCAGATATCGCTGGTCAAGATTTGGCCAACCCATTAGCGACTATCCTGTCAGTTGCGATGATGCTGCGTTATACCTTTAAGCAAGAGGCTGCTGCCGTGGCTATCGAAGACGCCGTCAGTGCGGTATTGGATGATGGCCTACGCACCGCTGATATCTTAAGTGCAGATAGCGATACGGCTGGTCTGAAAAAGGTCGGTTGCCGCGAAATGGGCGAGGCGGTCTTAGCTAAATTAAAATAAGCGGCTAAGTTAAAATAGGACGCTAAGTTAAAATAAAAAGCTAAGCAAAATAGTCTATGGCAATGAAAATAGGTGGTCTTAACGATGTTGCTGTATTAATGCACAATATTGCTACGAGTAGCCACACATAGACACAGATAAATTTAGCGTTATCTGCGATGATAAAAAGGAACTTATACGTAAGTTCCTTTTTTTATTTATATAAAATATTATTTGAATAAAAACATACTAACTAGACTCTATTTGCAGCAACTACTTGTATATAACTGCCTGTTTAGAAAGCTCATTTATATAAAAATCAACCTATAGGATGTCTTGAATAATGCAAAAGAAAATAATAACAACCAACGTACTCGGAATGGCGTTAGCATCTATTATGCTGGTCAGTTCACCCGTTAATGCAGCCACCACGAAGGCCGCAACTACGAATGCTACTAGCACTACCAACGCTGCAGAAAAGTCTGCCACCATGGTCAGCCAAAAGTTCACTGGACAAGGGAAAGTCATCACGACTTTGAATAAAGTCTTGCCGGTTATTCCTTATTCCACGGATAATTTGAGTAGTACCGCAAAAAAGGTCAACAGTAGCCAGTGGCAAGCGGGTAAAAAAATAGATCGCAATGTCGGCGCGAAATTACAAGCATTGCTCAATTGGCACAATCATGGCGTTGGCGCCGTTGATGGTCGTTGGGGTAAAAACACTCGTAAGGCCATGCAAGCTTTTCAAGAAGCCAATGGGCTAGCCGTAACCGATAGCTTAAATAGTGAAACGTGGCAAGCGCTCACGCAAGACAGTACTCTGACCCAGCAGCCGGTATTGGTCAATTACATGGTTAAAGATGGTGATGTGAATATCAAGACCACGACTATCCCTGCTAGTACGGAAGCAAAAGGCGAGCTTGAGGGTATGTATTATGAAAGTGTTTTGGAAGCACTAGCCGAAAAGTTCCATATGGATACTGACTATCTTAAGGCTTTAAACCCTAATAAGTCGTTTAAATCAGGCGAGACCATTACTATTTATAACCCAGGGACACCGACCACGACCGCAGTGAGCCGAGTGGTAGCGGATAAGAATACACAGACGCTTTATGCCTATGATGCCAATGATAAATTGGTTGCCAGTTATCCTACCACGGTAGGCAGTACAGCGACTCCATCTCCAACAGGGACGCATAAAGTCGAAGTTAAGGTGCATGAGCCTAACTACACTTATACTGCAGATGATGGCACCAAGACAATCATTCCACCGGGAGCGAATAACCCAGTAGGCTTGGTGTGGATTGGCTTAAGCAAGCCCACTTATGGTATTCATGGCTCGCCAGATCCTGAGCGTATTAGCCGTCAGGCCTCTTCTGGGTGTGTGCGCTTGACCAACTGGGATGCATTGACCTTATACGGCTTAATCGATGATGATGCTACGGTTGAGTTTAAGTAAGGGGACTGGCTAAGAGTATTGTAGATGTTAATAACGGCTGAGCTATTAATGAATGGTGCAGCCGTTACTGGCTATAAACTAGCCATTATAAAAGTTGTTATATCAATGTTGTTATATAAATAAAGCAGCGCCCATAAAAAAACACCGCGAAATGGCGGTGTTTTTTAGTGCTGAATTAAAGTCGTAGCTATTGGCTATTCGATTGTCTTTAGCTCAGCAAAGTATTTGACATATCAGCTAGGCTTAAACGTAATAGAATCACTCAAAAGAGCTGTTACGCAGAGTTTACTATCCGTGATTAGTTTTTGCCACGGTAAGTAATACGACCTTTGGTTAAGTCGTAAGGGGTCATCTCGACCTTAACTTTGTCACCCGTCAAAATACGGATATAATGTTTACGCATTTTACCTGAGATGTGCGCGATGATTTCGTGCCCATTCTCTAAACGCACTTTAAATAGAGTATTTGGAAGGGTGTCGATGACTTCGCCTTCAAATTCAATAATGTCGTCTTTTTTTGCCATAGTCGCTGTCAATCAATAAAAATAAGACCGTATTATACGTAACTTGGTGAATAAACGCAATATGTAGCGCCTGCAGAAGCGCTCACAGTAACGTGGTGTTACAGAGTAATGAGTTAAGGCTTAAGCCAGCGCTATAAAGTTAGCAGATTAAGGTAAATTAAGCCAAGTCGGGGTCAAAGGTAGGTCGGGTAACAGCTGCTGAAACTCAGGCGGGTAGTAGGCATTAATAAAATATAGGCCGTCACCCGAGGCGGTAGGTGGCGCGATTGTGCGGTCTTTTTTTGCCATAATCTTTTGCAAATCTTCTGGGGCGAGCTCCCCTTTACCAATCGCAAAGAGCGTGCCCATCAGGTTACGTACCATATGGTGCAAAAAGCCATCGGCCTGTATGTCGAAGATGATAAAGGCACCATGAGCAAAGAGCTTGGCGTGGCTGATCGTTCGTACCGGTTGGTTGGATTGGCAAGCAGCAGCACGGAAACTGCTAAAGTCATGCGTCCCTTCTATAGTCTGTGCAGCTTGTTGCATCTTGGCTAAATCTAGTGGCTCATAGATATGGGTCACTTGATGGTTGAGCAGGGCAGGGCGTAGCGGTTGATTTAGGGTAATATAACGGTAACGACGGGCAATAGCGCCAAAGCGGGCATGGAAGCTACTGGGCATCGGTACCATCCAACGCAGCGCAATATCGTCTGGCAGCAAGCTATTGATACCACGTAGCCAATTGCGCACCGGTCGATAGGCACTGGTGGTAAAGTGCGCAGTCATATTACTGGCATGCACGCCTGCATCCGTACGCCCTGCTGCTACAACTTCTACGGTTTCATTAGCGACTTTGCTAATGGCGGCCTCTAACACCGCTTGCACCCCGACGACTTCTTTTTGGCGCTGCCAACCGCGGTAGCCCGTCCCTATGAATTCGATACCAATGGCTAGCGTATGTTGCTCAGAAGACGGTGGCGTATTATCTGGGCTGTCGGCTAGCAATATACTAACGGGCTCTTTCGTGGCATTGTTATTCGTGTCATTGGCAAGGTCAGTATCTTGGGCAGTAGCGGTCATAGTAAGCAACAGTTATTCAGAAAAATAGGGGTTGGTCAAAGTAATAGGGATAAAGAATAAGACGATTAGCCTTTTTATCACTATTTAAGTAGCACCACTTAAGCCCGTTAGCTTCTAACCAGCGTGGCTTGATTAATGCTATGGGTCCAACGTTGTCGACGGCGAGCTGGCGTGTCAAAACGCAGGTGCAACCAGAGCAGCCGTGCAAAGATAGCGGGCAAGGTCAGACGACCGCCACTAATCACGTGATGCTCATATTGCCAGCTGCCCGCTGCATAAGTCTCACCGACGCCGCCAAACGCACATTGGCTAGCACTGACGACCAAATGACCACGCTCATAAGCTTGATCTAGTAGCTCAGCTATCGCAGGTGAATAAGTCGCGTTACCGGCACCAAAGCCGATAAGTATAATACCACTCGCGGGGCGATCAATCAGACTGCGCAGCTGTAACTCAAGTACAGCGCTATCATTAGGCATGCAATACAGCGGATAGACTGCCGCCTGTGTGCTACGCTCGATGATTTGCGCATTCACGTCCATCTGATCATCTAACCAATGCTGTCGGCGGGTATCCGGTAGAATTTTGCTATAGCTATTAGCGGGATAGGCGGCGCGGCGATGCCCGGTAAAGGCCATAAAGTCGTGACTGTGAATTTTTTGCACGGTCTGTGCCTGCCAGTTCTCCCGGGCGAAGCAAACGCGAACACCAGGCTCGCCATGAGCGGCTAATTTGATAGACTCTACTAAGTTGCCCCAAGCATCCGACTGGTCATCGACCACATAATCCTCAAGTTGGTCAGGATTAAACAACGGCCGCATACTGCCAGTGACGACGATACAAATATCGCTACCGACAAAAGCCTCGGCTAAAAAAGTGCTTAAATAGCTCAAGCTATCCGTACCGGTAATCAGCACGAAGCTGCGTTGACCTGTGGCATACGCCGCTAAAATTAACTGATAAAAATGCACAAAGTCGCTAGGCGTCAATTGGCTGCTGTCTTTAATTAATGCGTTGGCTAACCAACGGGTTTGCGGTAAGTATTGCTCCGCTAAAAGCTGCTCTACGATAGGTAAAAACTCAGCCGCGGCAATCGGCGATAGCGGTTTACCATGGCAACCAAAAGTGCCGCCAGCGTAGATGAGTTGGACGTTGTTATTGTTAGCTGTAGCAGAATCATTATTAGTAAGTTTGGATGAAGGCATGATGAATCAAAGCTCAAAATAGATAAAATAGAATAGAAGATAAAGAGAATAATACCATTAAAAAACGCATAAAACCGAGGCTTTATGCGTTTTTAAAACGGATTAAGTAGAGGTAATAACTAGGTTAAGTTCACACTGGTTGTTCTCTTAAACTGCTCTGGCTAGTAAGGACTCAACTTGCGACTGCTGCTCAGCATTGCCTTGATTTGCGACTTCCTTGAGCAGGCGCTTAGCACTCTCATACTCGCCCAACTCTAAATACTGCGCTGCCAAATCAATGGTGACCTGCACGCTGTCTAACTCATTTACATAGTCGAAATCTGCAGCAAACTGACTGTCATCCGGGGTACTAACGGGCGTATCAGCAGACTGAGCGGTCTCTGCAAAATCAGCGCTAGTAGGTTCAACGTCAGCGTATTCAGCAACAGCTGCAGCAGGTGCTGACTCAGCGATATGGTTTGCTACTACCGGCTCTTCGGTTGCCAAGCTATCTGCGGTCAAGTCAGACGCTTCTTCCGTCTCTAGTGAGAAAGATGAGTTGGTGTCCGTAGGGGCAGATTCTTCTGTAGTCACCGCGTCCGTAGTAAATGAGAAGTCGTCATCCATGCCCAATTCATTGCTTTCGATATCCGCAAAACTGAGCTCGTTATGCTCCATATCAGTAGCATCGAGTTCAATCGTTTGGGTCGCCGCTGCGGCATCAGCCAACTCTGTATGTAGAGAGTCTGTCGTCGTGTCTTCTGCGACTAAATTATCCAACTCTAAAAAGTCATTTGTGTCCGTTTGCGGAGCATCTTCCGCAGGAGCATCGCTAGTTACCGTTGAGCTGTCTAACGTTGAGCTGCTAGAAAAGTCGAAGTCATCGTCTAGGCTAAAAGCATCATCAGTGGCTACGGTCTCTGATGTTGTTGTAATAGTTGCTGGCTCGTCTAACTCTAGGCTAAAGGCGCTGTCGTCTGCAACAGGTTGCGTAGGCTCGGAGGTCTCTAATGATAAACTCTCAGTGTCTGCATCATCAAAGTTAAAGTCTAGCCCTTCATCCATATCGATGGCAGTGACAGCATTAACTGTAGCGGCATGCTCTGGTTGAGTGGCAGGGCCATCATCTGCTAAGAGTTGGTTTTCCAAATCATCAAAAGACAACACCTCTTCTTCTGGCTCAACACTATCCAGCTCTAAAAGCTCCTCGCTAGCAGCAGTGGTCTCTATAGCAGCAGGCGCGTGCTCAACAGTCGTATCGTCTAACAGATTGAAGTCTAAACCTTCCTCATGACTGTCCGCCACAAAGCTATCACTTGCCGCTACAGGAGCAGGTCTACTTGAAGCTTGCTCTTCATCTAGCAGGGACTTGATATTGTCTGCCGCTGCTAGGGTTGCCGCATCCCCTTGCATCTGAATCGTCTGGTATAAGTCACTAAACGCCTCAGTACGGTTGGTTAACGCATAGATATTCAGTAGCTTAAGGGTAAGGTCTTTATTTTTAGGGTGGCTGCCTAAGCCCTGCTTTAATTCACTAATCGCATCGTCATAACGCTGTTGATCAATAAAACGCTGTGCAACCGTGAGTCGGTCTTGATAGTTCGGCGCAGCAGCAGCACCCGGTACAGCCGCTTGACTGGCTCGGTCATGCACTGGTCTTGGTGGTGTGACCGCAGCAGGCTTACGCGGCGGCGGTGTCGTATTCTTGCTGCGTAATAATACGAAGGCTAGAATAAGCACAATAGCCAAGCCGATTGCTATATAAATAAGGTTGTTCATGTTGGCTCCCACACCGGTCGTCCAGAGACTCTGACAATATTTAATTATTTTTGGAGATAAATAACGGCAAGCGCTCGCTGCCAATATAAACCCTATAAGCTTAATTATATAAGTTAAAACCTATCTGTCTTCATACTAACAATATAGGTCGATAAAAAATAGACTTATTATAGATAGGTGACTATTAGTAATAATATTATTAATTAGATACTTAACGATTACGCAGCTCTTTTAAACGCTCTTCTAACTCGGCAAGCTTCTGACTTTGCAGCTGTAATTTCTTATTATCACCCGCTAATTGTTGAGTGACTTCGCGGACTCGCTGTGCCTGTTGGGCTGTTTGTTGACGCGTCGTTTTTAGGGTATTGAGCGTATCATTATTAATCCCTGAACCCGTAGCTGCTGACGCTTGCGTCTGTGTGCCGTCCGCTCGGCCATCTTTACCAGGCGCTAACACGGTCATGGTAGCTTGCGGTAATTTTTTACTTAAATTACTTTTGGACACTGCGGTCGTAGTGCGAGTGACGACCGGAGCAGCAGTAGGTTTAGGCTGTACAGGCGCAGTGGCCACCGTACGGTTATTGCTGTTTGCTCGTGTATTACGTGCCTCAATCGCTGCCTTTAAGCCTTGCTGCGAAGGAATGACTGCATAATTGGGCAGACTCAGCTGGGCTTGAGCTTTTAATTGATTAATATCATTATTGATAAAAGCATTGGGGTTTAAGGCTTTGATTTGCTGCATCACAGCACCCACCTCAAGGTTATTCTGCCGCGCTAATTCATTAGCAATTAGCCAGAGACTATCATTGCGCTGTACCGTATAACGCCCTACTGCAGGCGCTGGTGTTGGTGGTACCACGGTATTACTAAAGGTATTATTCTGAGATTTGGGTTGCGGTACAGGCTGCGTAGGCGTAGCGGCAAGCTGAGTATTATTAGCTAAATCGTTCGCAGGGGGCACTGTGGCATTAGCGGCGACTGCTGTAGGTACACTCGCAATAATTTTACGCGTGACCTCAACGTTTAAAATATCCAACTGTCTATCGTTTACGGGATTATTGCGCGCAGTGCTTGTGCTATTCACACCATTCGTCGTAATGCCAGCCCCTGTATTGGCAGGGTAAGTGTTTTGGAAACTGTTTTGGGGGTTGTTTTGGTAAATGGGCTGGGTAGTAACAGGAGCAGTAGTCTGTCTTGGCAAATTCACAGCCGATAAAGCCTCTGTATTAGTGTTGGATAATAAGGGTGGTGGCGCAGTGCGTTTCACCCGTAGCGGGGTGCCAAGCGCTGGCGTGGTCACTGGTAAATTAGGTCTGGCGGCAGTCATGGCAGGAGGGTTGGTCGCCACGCGAGTAGCTGTCGCTGAATTCTGTAGCGGCATCAATAGCGTTTTAGGAATGATTTGCTGGCGGTCTTGCGTACGGATAGCGATGACGACATCGGCAAAGGGTGCGGTGACGGGTCGTGAGGTGGTAATCAAAATACGCCCAGAGGTTTGACTGGTCGCCTCAAATCTGACAGCCATCGAATCATTAGGCTGCAGCCCCATCTGCCGATAGATATCTTGACCCACTAGGCTGGCTGAAAAGTCGTTTATATCGATGCCCGATACCGCAATAGTGGCACTGAGCGGTTGGTTCTGGGCAGATTGCACTTCCGTCTTACCAATATCGGCCGCATGCGTCATCGGACCCATACTCAATGTGCCAATAGCAGCGAGTAATGCTAACGATAGCGCCTGTCGTAACTTATTTGGTCGTTGCCCAGCCATGCGCATCCCTTGTCATCAGCGAATTGTTATAAATACTAAAAGTGAAGTCATTACTACAGACCATTAGGCCATGCTTACTGACTTCTATGTAACGCTAATTAAACCAGCTACAAGTCTACTTAACTAAATGAAATATAAAAGAAAAGTGTTAATTAGATATAGGGTTTAACTCTGTCTATAACCTAACGTTGACTACAAACTGTAAGCTATCGGTAATACTTGCCTATGCATTTATAACAAAATCAACACAGTATTACTAGCAGATTTGGACTATCTGACCTAAGCAGTATTGTGTCACAGCCTGTCTAAGCGTTCGTAAGCTTATCCAATAACATCGCATCGCCATAACTAAAGAAGCGATACTGCTGAGTTACGGCATGCTGATAGACCTGCTCAATATTGGCTTTACCGGCAAAGGCGGAGACTAGCATTAATAACGTAGATTTAGGCAAATGAAAATTGGTGATTAAGCGGTCGATGACGCCAAACTTAAAGCCAGGATAGATAAAAATTTCGGTATCACCCGCCCAAGCCGATAGCGGCGAACTGTCTGTCACGGTCTGCTGATGAGCGGTCTCAAGCACACGGGTCACGGTAGTGCCAACAGCTATCACGGCATTGCCATTGCGATGGGTTTCATTAATCAGGTCAGCCGTAGTTTGTGGCAACTCCGCATATTCGCTATGCATCGTATGATTCAGTAGATTGTCTGTCTTCACCGGAGCAAAAGTCCCAGCCCCCACGTGTAGCGTCACAAAAGCGCTGCGAATGCCTTTGTCTTGGAGTTGCTGCAAGATACCATCATCGAAATGCAGACTGGCGGTAGGCGCGGCAACGCTAGCTAATTTCGCAGGGTCATGAAATACCGTCTGATAGCGAGTGTTATCGGTCTCATCGGCATGACGCTCAAAGTAAGGCGGTATAGGCAACTCACCGTGCTGTTCTAAATCTGGCAAGATAGGCTTGGTAAAGGCTAAGACAAATAGGTTCTCTTGGCGGCCAATCATCTCGCACTCTATAGCGCCATCGGCCAATAGTAACGTCTGGCCCAGTTTCGGTGCTTTGCTAGCACGAACATGACATAGCGCCACATGCGCATGGCCTTGGGTAAACTCACTCTCATCAGTCAGCCGCTCGACTAGAACTTCGACCTTACCGCCCGTGTCCTTTTGCCCAAATAACCGCGCTTTCATCACTTTAGTATCATTAAAGACAATCAGGTCGCCGGCATTCAGTAGGTCTGGTAATTCAGCAAATAGTCTATCTTGTGGCGCGGCGCCAGCTGGCAAGTACAATAACTTGGAGGCAGAGCGCTGCTCTAAGGGATAGCGGGCAATTAGCGTATCAGGAAGGTCGTAATCGTAGTCATTGACGCTTAGGTAGGGCTGCTCAGTCATAAGAACTCTGCAAGGCTCAAAAGGAGAATAAAATAAGAGGGGGTTTGAAGTGGCGCTATTTTAGCAGAATGTGACGGTGGCGGGAATTGACGTTGTGGTTTAGGTTTGATTAATCGTCAAATAAGTCTGGCTGCGGGGCAGGCTCGTCTGCATTGCTTAAAGTGGAATAAGTCACGCCAACCAAACGAATAGGCAAGTGGCGTGGTACATCGGCAAGTAACTTCTCTAACCAATAATGGGCTGAATCAGCATCGGGGAAGGGCGTATGTAAGGTATGCGAGCGGGTAATCTGAGTAAAATCGGCGTATTTAATTTTTAGGGTAATAGTCTGACCTTGTTGACCTTTTTTGCCCATTTGCGTGAAAGCATCGGTGTTTTGCTCAAAGATTTGCTCAAGTAAGATGGCGGTATCGCTAATATTATCGCGAAAGGTGGTCTCAGAGCCAACTGACTTGTACTCGCGCTCAGACTTCACCGGGCGTATATCCCGACCATGGGCAATCTCAGAATAGAAGCGGCCGCGCTTACCAAATTTATCGACTAAGTCGTCCACCGCAGCCGCCTTTAGGTCTGCGCCATTACGGATACCCATGTCATGCATCCTACGTGCCGTCGATTTGCCAATACCATGAAAGCGCTCAATCGGTAACGCAGTAATAAAGGCATCTGCCTGCTCGGGGGTAATGACCGCAATACCATTGGGCTTATTAATATCCGAGGCAATCTTAGCCAGCATTTTATTAAAGGACACTCCTGCCGAAGCGCGCAACCCCGTCTGCTCATAAATTTGTGCTCTTAACCAGTTGGCCATCAGTGTCGCCGAGCCTTTATGTGCTTGAATGCCCGTGACATCCAAGTAGGCCTCATCTAACGATAGTGGCTCTACCAAATCAGTCAAAGTATGCATAATCCGGCGGATATCCTGACTCACCTCGCGATACACATCAAAACGAGGTCGTACAAACACCGCATCAGGGCAGCGCTTTTTGGCCTCGTAGCAAGACATCGCTGAGCGCACGCCAAACTGACGAATCTCATAGCTCGCCGCCGCCACTACTCCACGTCCACTAGGATCACCGCCCACAACTAAGGGCTTCCCGCGTAATTCTGGAAAGTCGCGCTGTTCGACACTGGCGTAGAAAGCATCCATATCGAGATGGATAATTTTGCGCTGTGGCAAATCAGCTAGCGTATTAGTTTGGGATGGTGCAGAAGTGGCAGTCATGAAGTCATTATTGAGCAAGTCGTCATTGAGGGAAATAAAGCAGGTTTAATGGGCAATTTACTTTGATATAAAACCCCTTACAAGCTAGGTTTTGTAAGGGGTAGTCTGGATTTGCCAAAGTGAGTTTCTATCACGAAGTATTTAGAAATAGCTTACGTAGTGTTAATACTGCGCCTTATAGCGAGCATAAGCGGCTTCATCCACATGATCAAAATCAATGTCGAGGATGGCATCGCCACACAACATATTGAGGTGGTAGTTAATATCAATGCCTAGCCCTACACGCTGAGGAATATACTTAATATAATCAATATCCCAAGAGTCCGGCAGATTGACCAAAGTTCTCTTGGCTATGGCGACAGCAGAGTCGTCCTTATCTGCAATGATAACCGCTACATCATTAGGATTACTCGTAGGGAAGGACAAGCGCATCTCTTGGGGTATAAACGTACTGTCTGCTAGTGATTCCTTCAACGATTCCTTAGGATAGATACACGGCTCTACTAATAGGGCAGGTAGGTTATATTTATGAGCAAAATGATTGGCAAACCATGCGCCTAGACCTTCTCCTGCCAATACGAAAACTTCATATTTTTTGATATGCGCTTGAATCAAGGCGTCATAAATCTCGAATACCTTGGCAAAGTCCTGTCTATAATCCACCGTCTCGCATAGCTTTTGCTTGCGCTTAATCTCGGTAAAATTCACCGTCTGATTGTCCGAGTCTAAGTCATGAAAAAACAACACCATAGACTCTGAGTTATTCAATACATCTAACATTTTATAATCCTTGTAGTATTTATGAATAGGAGCGTAGCTGCGGGGCAAGTAAAACTAGTAAGAATATATCGTCATTGTCTTCGTTAAATACCCTGGTCAAACGACAAGCGATAGCCCTTAATTACCGTAGTAATTGGC
>Ga0098065_1000910_pt1 | contig 11894 bp, 11 predicted proteins | sample 25_taG_FD_75062 | JGI IMG/M metagenome (GOLD analysis project Ga0098065, IMG submission 75062) | Marine viral communities from Cariaco Basin, Caribbean Sea - 25_WHOI_OMZ | ecosystem: Environmental > Aquatic > Marine > Oceanic | place: Caribbean Sea: Cariaco Basin | collected 2014-11-08 | reverse complement strand
CATCTTAGGACAAGACCCTTACCATGGTCCGGGACAAGCGATGGGGCTGTCGTTTTCAGTCCCTAAGACTATCCCGAAGCCGCCATCCCTAAATAATCTGCTCAAAGAAATGGCGACAGATATTGGTACCCAATATTCAGCTCATGGTGATTTAACCCATTGGGCACAGCAAGGAGTTTTACTGCTTAACGCTTCTTTATCCGTAGAAGCGGGCGAGGCCAACAGTCATCAAAACAAAGGGTGGGAGCAGTTCACCGATGCGGTTATCGATGTCATCAATGAGCAGACCAACCATACGGTGTTTATCTTGTGGGGCAGTAAGGCCAAAAGTAAGGGTAAGTTTATTGATACCAACCGCCATTTGATATTGACGGCGGTGCATCCGTCGCCACTAGCTGCCAACCGCGGTGGTTTTTTTGGTAGTAAGCCTTTTTCGAAAGCCAATGACTATCTGGAGCAGTATGGTAAAGCCCCTATTGACTGGCAGCTACCGCAATAACGCTTATTTATCGTTAGCTAAGCTGGGCCTTATTAAAAAATTTTGATAACTATGACGATGACTGTAATGAATAATTCTTGCTCATGTGCGAGTGTTGAGCGTAATATTAGTAAGGTAGCAAAGCCAGAAGTGACGTCACTGAACCTTCTTTTTCGGCAGGCTAGCAATGCTTTACAAGACCAGCCTGCAGCAGATAATGACTTTTGGCCGTCGCAAGATGTGCAGTGGATGCAAGTGGCGCTACAGATGGCTCTCAAGGGTTCTGAGCTTGGTGAGGTACCGGTAGGGGCTATCCTAGTCCATGAGGGCAAGATAATAGGGCAGGGCTTTAATCAGCCTATTACCCAAAGTGATCCGACCTGTCATGCTGAAATTGTTGCTTTACGCGCGGCCTGTCAGCAGCTAGAGAATTACCGCCTGCCGCTTGGCACCACGCTATACGTGACTTTAGAGCCTTGTACCATGTGTATTGGGGCATTGATTCATGCGCTGCTAAATCGTCTAGTTTTCGCTACTCGAGAGCCACGCGCAGGCATGCTAGGCAGCCAGTTGGATTTAGCAAAGCAAGACTTTTATAACCATAAAATTGCTGTCCATGGCGGGTTATTAGCCGAGCAAAGTAGTCAGATGCTCAAGACTTTTTTTAAGCAGCGCCGTGCTCGTAAAAAATGAATGAGTTATTAAAAAGTGACCGTATTATGCTGTTATTTCGCTAGGTTTTAGCCCTTTAAATATAAGCGCTAAGCCAAAATGAAATTAGTGAAAGCTGATTACAAATATATGTAATCATGACTAGAGAAGGGGGATAATTTTTGCTATAATATTGCCCTATTTAGCTTTGATATCATATTGCGAATTTAGTTTTGAATTAATTTGAAAATATGCTGGTATAGCGACTTTTAATTGAAATTCAATCCGATAATGTGCATTTGCTATCCGATATTTAGTGGTAACTTTTTATTCAGTGTAGCCTGCCATCTATCAGCACATAAGCCACAAATTATTAAGCAATTAGATATTAAACAACTATATTTTAAGTACCTAAAATTTTAAGTAACTAGACTATGATGCGAGATAACGCCGCTATTGCTACGCCTACAACCCTGCGTTACCCTGTGATTACGATTGATGGCCCGAGTGGCGCAGGTAAAGGTACGGCAGCTTGGCGATTGGCCAAAGAGCTAGACTATCAATTGTTAGACTCTGGTGCTTTATACCGCATAGTAGGGCTAAAGGCTTTTGAAGCCGGGTTATTGACCCATGAAGTATTAGATGAAGACGCTATTACGGCCTTGACGCAAAAGCTCAGCATTAGCTTTCAGCCAAATGAGGCCACAGGCAATGTCGATATCCTGATTGATGGGGCATTGATAGGCAAGGATATCCGCAACGAAACAGTGGGTGGGTACGCCTCAAAAGTAGCGGTATTCCCTAAAGTGCGTCAAGCTTTGTTGCAATTGCAGCAAGAGATGGCTGAACACTCCGGTGTTATTGCCGATGGTCGCGATATGGGCACGGTAGTTTTCCCCGATGCAGACGCAAAAGTATTTTTGACCGCCAGTAGTGAGTCGCGAGCGCAAAGACGCGTGACTCAACTAGAGCAAGCGGGTGAGACAGCAGATTACGAGGCCATACTAGCCACGATTCAAGAGCGTGATATTCGTGATGAGACTCGTTCAGCGTCACCATCAAAGCCGGCAGAAGATGCGTTACTATTAGACAGTTCCGTATTAACGGCCAAGCAGGTATACGAGGCTATTAAGGCGCATTGCCAAGCTAAGGGTATTTGTTTTAAGGCCTAGGTTGCTACTTAGTCTGATATAAAGAATTTAGTAGTCATTAAGTATTATTTGTAAGCCCCAATATTATTAGCAACACCCAATTTTAAACATGTCATCGACGGAGTGAAAACCAGCGTATTTCTGCTGATGGCATTAATTTGATCCGTACTGTGCTGGACAGGCTACGGCTATACAAAGGTAGACATAATGGAATCATTTGCTGAACTATTTGAAGCGAGCCTAGAAGAACAGGGTCTTGATATTGAGCGTGGCTCAGTCATCACAGGTGCTGTTGTCGCTATCGACAATGATTGGATCACTGTAGATACCGGTCTGAAATCTGAAGGCATTGTCGCTCGCGAAGAATTTCTAAGCGAAGAAGGCGAGCTTGAAGTAGAAGTTGGCGATAACGTCGACGTGGTAGTTGAAGCCGTCGATAATGGCATGGGTCAAACCTTGCTATCTCGTGAAAAAGCGAAACGTGTTGAAACTTGGAACGCCTTAGAGAAAATCTTTGAAAATGACGAAGTCGTAACTGGCTTAATCTCAAACAAAGTTAAAGGCGGTTTCACTGTAGATATCGGTTCTGTTCGTGCGTTCTTACCAGGTTCATTGGTAGACGTGCGTCCTATCCGTGACACTACGCACCTTGAAGGCAAAGAGCTTGAGTTCAAAGTTATTAAACTTGACCAAAAGCGTAACAACGTCGTTGTGAGCCGTCGTGCCGTCATGGAAGCTGAAAACTCAGCTGAGCGCGAAGAGCTGTTGAACAAGCTTGAAGAAGGCATCGAAATCGAAGGTATCGTTAAGAACCTAACTGATTACGGCGCATTCGTTGACCTAGGTGGTATTGATGGTCTATTGCACATCACTGATATGGCATGGCGCCGTATTAAGCACCCATCTGAAGTCGTTGAAGTGGGTCAAGACCTTAAAGTTAAAGTCCTTAAGTTTGACCGTGAGCGTAACCGCGTCAGCCTAGGTCTTAAGCAACTTGGTACTGATCCTTGGGACAACGTTGGCGGTACTTACCCAGTGGGTAGCATCGTTCAAGCGCGTGTTACTAACTTGACTGACTACGGTTGCTTTGCTGAAATCGCTGAAGGTATCGAAGGTCTAGTTCACGTTTCAGAAATGGATCACACGAACAAGAACATCCACCCATCTAAAGTAGTTCAAGTGGGCGATGAAGTTGACGTTATGATTCTTGATATCGACGAAGAACGTCGTCGTATCAGCTTAGGTATCAAACAGACTCTAGCTAACCCATGGGATGAGTTCGATAAGAACCATGAGCGCGGCGATAAGATCACCGGTACTATCAAGTCAATCACTGACTTTGGTATCTTCATCGGCCTAGACGGCGGTATTGATGGTCTAGTACATCTGTCTGATATCTCTTGGAATGAGACGGGCGAAGACGCTATCCGTAACTACAACAAAGGCGACACTGTAGAAGCTATGGTATTGTCTGTAGACGCTGAAGCTAACCGTATCAGCCTAGGCGTGAAACAGCTAAGCTCTGATCCATTCAACGAATACCTAGTCAACAATGACCGTGGTAGCATCGTAAATGGTAAAGTGAAAGAAGTTGACGCTAAAGGTGCGGTAATCGTACTAGCTGACGAAGTTGAAGGCTACTTACGCGCTTCTGAAATCCAACGCGATAAAGTTGAAGATGCTACTAAGCACTTAAACGAAGGCGATGATGTTGAAGCGAAAATCATCAGCGTTGATCGTAAGTCACGTAATATCAGCCTGTCTATCAAAGCGAAAGACGAAGCTGAAGAGCGTCAAGCGATTAAAGACCTAGGTAGCACTACTACTGCTGCTCCTGGTACTGAAGCGCAACCGAAAACTATCGGTGACTTGATCAAAGAGCAAATGCAGTAACTATTGCTTTAGCGCTTATGCCTCCTTAGGGTGGCTAGCAGCACTAAACAGAAAGGGAGTGACTTCGGTCGCTCCCTTTTTTGCTGTCTGTAACTTAGGTTAGGGGTTTAGCTAATTACTGATTGCTAAGTATGTTAAGTGAGTATGGCTAGCCTTATTCAGCCCAAATTATACCTATCTTGTTTTTATATCACCTATTGTTATGCTTTTATCGATTTATCATGTCATTTTTCGATGAACCACTGTAAACTCACTCCAGCTAATTTGAACGTTAGCCTATGTAATTTAAATAATTTTATCATGATTTAAGAAAGCGTCAGTTTATGAAGACTAAACGGTTTTTGCTAATGAAATAAAGAGATTTTTCTATTATTCTTGCTATTAGTAAGGTTATATTAACTATTCACTTTTTAGTAAAACTACGTTATCATAACTTTATAAAGGTACTAACCTTAGGATTGGTCAAGGATTGTACCTTTTATCGGTTAAAAGCTGCCTTTGATATTGTTAAGATAAATTAATCTTAACGGTGTTTAATGTAACAGGTTGCTCATAGGCTTTTAAGCAACGTGAAAGTTGATAAGTTTTAGAGTAGAGCTTCGTTTAACTTCAATGACTGTCTAAAAGGTAAACAAATTATGCATCAAGTAATTAACAAGTCAGATTTTATTGGTAACTTGGGATCGACTTGCGATGATATAACTGACTCGGCTGTTGATGAAGCAGTCAGGCACATTTTATCGCTAATGGTTGATACCTTAGTCAATGATGGTCGAGTAGAAATCAGAGGTTTTGGCAGCTTCTGTTTACACCATCGTCAAGCCAGAATAGGCCGTAATCCTAAAACGGGTGAAAGCGTAGAGGTTCCGGCTAAAGCTATACCCCACTTTAAACCCGGTAAAGCATTGCGTGAAGCTGTTAATGAAAACGCGGATATCTAAACTACGCATTAGTGGTTTGATATGGAACGGATGACAGCCCACATAGGTTGATAGTGTGGAGTTATGGTAGTGATGGCTACTAGCAGGACTATGGTTACAAGCACGCTCGTGGCTACAAAAGCATGAACATTGCACCAGTAACCATGAAAAACGGTATTTGAATTTCTAAGAAGACTGGCTTTAGCATTAAGGCCAGTTTTTTACGTTAGGGTGATACAGTATTAGCACTCAAGCTCTATATTAAGCTCGTGCTATGGCTTGACAGATAATACTGAATGTTTAACACTTGCTTTATACCAGCGGGGATAGCTCTAAGCTAGAAGGCGGATCGTAGATAGTGGATAGTTTACGACTCAACATTGGTCTTTAGTCATTATTTGCACTTAGCAACTATCCAAGCTAAAAATTATCCTGTAAAGTGAACAAAATTTTAATCGAAGGAAGTCTTATATGCGCGTTATTTTAATCATATTATTGTTCTTAGTGTTTGCGTATTCACTAGGGTTGGTATTAGCAAATAATACGGAAGTGGGGGTCAACCTTATCTTCTCGCAAGCGCCTGCGATGAACCTAGGGCTATTGCTTATTATTTGCCTAATACTAGGCGTCGTCATTGGTATGCTATTGGCTCTATTGTTATTCCGCGTATTGCAGAATAAGTGGGAAATTAGCCGCTTAAATAAAGAAAATAGAGCGTTGCAAGAGCAGCTTAAGCAAGCCAATATCGCCATTGATCGTCAAGCTAATGCGCCCACTATCAATGAAGTGGCAGGTTTATCTCCGCATGTAGACGCGCCAAGTCGGGTAGAAAAGTTTTAAGCGCTGCTTCTCTTATTGCTATTTAGCTAGGCGAGTTCGTATAATATGGGCGAGCCTACAGCTGACTCAGTTGCAGGACTCTCTTTTGTCATTCGTCCTTTAAGCAATCCTCTAATAAGCAAGCCGATACCCTATTTATGACTACTGCATCTTCTAGCACTACTCTTGTTACCTCGCCAATCGTTGTCGCCATTGACAAGCCGGATATGGCTTCTGCTTTGGCCTTAGCCGATACTTTAGACCCCAGTTTATGCCGTGTGAAGGTGGGTAAAGAGTTATTTACTCGCTGCGGTCCCAGTATCATCGATGCCCTGCAGCAAAGAGGCTTTGAGGTCTTCTTAGACTTAAAGTTCCATGATATTCCTAATACCACGGCGCAGGCTGTCTTAGCTGCGGCTGATATGGGGGTATGGATGGTGAATGTACACGCTAGTATAGGGCTGGATGCCATGGCATTGGCTAAGCAGCGCTTGTTAGATAATGGGCATGACACGCTCTTGATAGCTGTGACCGTATTGACCTCTATGACGTCAGATACCTTGCAACAGATAGGGATGGCCGCAGAGGTCGATGCACAGGTGCTCCGCTTAGCGAAGTTAACCCATCAAGCGGGTTTAGATGGAGTAGTGTGTTCAGCACAAGAAGCGAGTGCTTTAAAAGCAGCTTGCGGCGCAGACTTTAAACTGGTGACGCCCGGCATTCGCTTACTAGAGGACAGCCAAGACGACCAAAAGCGGATTTGTACGCCAGCAGAGGCGCTGAGGAATGGAGCCGATTATCTCGTCATTGGTCGTTCTATTACCACGGCGGCCAATCCAGTAGAGAAGTTAAAAATGATTCTTGACGGCTGCAACTATTAATAGCGTATGCTGCTTTAATAGGTGCTAGCTAATATTTAGCTCTTAATATTGATGCTAAATATGTAATAAAAAAGACAACTTATCGTTGTCTTTTTTTTATGTCAAATCAATCAATGATACACTAAGGCCTGTTCAGACTTGAGGCTGAACGTTAGTTAGAATGGGCTTACCAAAGACAGGGTGAGTCGCTATTTTATTCCTTTAAAGCTGTTTGTTTAGATGAAGATCCATATGCGAATTCAGATAGTAAGTGATTTACACATAGATACTTATGCCCGCCGTAATGAGTTTATAGGTGAGATACCTAAGACCGACGCCGATATTGTTTTTGTAGCCGGTGATACTGCCAATAGTGACCAAGGGATGCGCTGGTTACAAGCGCAAGCAAAGCGGCTTGAGGTGCCTGTGCTGACTATTGCAGGTAACCATGAGTACTTTGATGAGGATGTGCTGAGCTTTGATGATAAGCTAGCCACTTGGGATAATTATGACGCCACGACCCAACAAGGTCTCAAAGTCATGCAATGTCAGCACTTTGATATCGGTGACTTTCGTATCTTAGGCTGCACCTTATGGACAGACTATCGCTATCAGTTTACTGAGGACACTATGGCAACGGCTATGCGTTTTATGCGAGATTATCAGCAGATTCGTGCCGGAGACACCCTATTTTCGCCAGAGATTTCTATACAACTGCACCAACAGCAACGCCGTTGGCTAAAAGAGGCGTTACAAGAAACCGTGCGCCAAGATAAAAAAGCTATTGTTATGACCCATCATAGCGTCAGCCCGTTATCGGTCTCTGAAAAGTATGCTCAGCTGCCCAGCAACGCCGCTTTCATTAGTGATTTGTCCGCTTGGATGCATGAAGATTGGGCGCCGCAACTGTGGGTACATGGCCATACGCACGAAGCTTTCGACTATCAGGTTGGTAATACCCGAGTCGTGGTCAATCCACGCGCTTATCCTGGTGAAATTAGCAGTACCGATCTAGAGTTTGCTTGGGATAAAGTCGTCACTGTCGTATAGTAGGGGTACAGCAAAATATCGCTTAAAGAAGCAAAACCTGGCTGAATTATGCTTACACGGTCTCGCTTTAACGCCGACTATTATAACGGTATATTTGAACCTTTTATTGTCAACCTTATACAGCGCTTGCCATGACTTTATCCAAATATTCAGACTATCAACTCATTACGCCACCTTCTGCGCCCGCACCGTCACATCTACCTCCCAGTATGATGTCGTCAGTCAATCTATTGCCGGCTGAAAAACGGCTGATGCTGTTTACGCGGCATTCCTTACGTGAGCGCTCGGATGGTAATGGGTTTGCTAGTGAGCAATTGCCCTTGACTCCTAAAGGGCGAGTATTGGCGAAATCATGGGGGCGTTGGCTGGCATCGCACCTACCATACTCTATGGACGTGGATAGCATCTCTAGCCCTATAGGGCGCTGTTTGGATACGGCTGAGCTGATGCAAGAAGGGGCAGGGCTGCAACGAGGTATCATACACCAGTCATTATTGGTTGAGCCGGGCAGTCTCGTAACTGAACCTGCGATTGCCAGTCCAGTCTTTAAGCAGATAGGGGCGCTAAATTTTCTCAATAAGTTTTTGACGGGCGAGCTAGAGGGGACTAAAAATACTTATCAAGGTGGCTTGGATATTCTCTCGCTGTTTTATCATCATCAGCCTGAATTGGGGCAATTGAAATTAGCTGTTAGTCACGACACGCTGCTATCGGCTTTTTTGGCAGTGATGTTTGATGCGCCAAAGATTGAGTGGAACGATTGGCCGAAGATGATGGAAGGGGTGTTCTTGTGGTTTGATGACAAGCCCTTTGATCAGGCTAGTGCTTATTTCTTATGGCGGGGTCAAGTTTATGTGCGTCCCGTAGCCGCCTTATTGGCCGCTTATGAGCGCTCAGGGTTTGACCCACAGATTTATTTATAAGGTATTTATAAGCTACTTATAGAAAGTTAAAGCCTGTTGGTCTCGAAAGACCTTGTGGTAAAGCAAACTATTAGCATTAACTGTGATAAGTCATAGCTATAAAAAAGTAGCCATAAAAAAAGTCGGGGCACTCCTCACCAATAGAGAAATGCCCCGACTTTGTAGTATCAGCAAGCGCTAATACTACAGCGAATCAAATACTAAGCTTGTAGTGCTTTGATTGCTTTGTTTAAACGGCTCTTATGACGAGCAGCTTTATTCTTATGAATAATGCCTTTGTCAGCCATACGATCGATAACTGGTACCGCTTTGTTGTAAGCAGTAGTAGCAGTATCATAGTCTTTAGCTTCGATAGCTGCATTGACACGCTTTAAATAAGTGCGGATCATTGAACGCTGTGAAGCTGAATGTTGACGACGTTGGGTGTTTTGACGAGCGCGTTTACGAGCTTGTGCAGAGTTTGCCACGCGAATCTCCTTGGTAAAAGACAGATAAAGATAAATTAAAAAGTAACACTCAACAAGTAAGCATCAAAAGGGAGTAGCCGGCTCACCATGAAATTTGATGTTTTGCTCATCAGAGGTTAAATAGGGTATCTACACTATAACTGCTCTTAGGAATATTTAAAGTAGCAACTATTAGCTAGATGTGTAAAGCGGCATATCTTAGCAAATATATCGCCCTAGGACAATATATTTACATGTTTTTACCCAAGTGCTTGGTAGCAGTGGCAAGGCATGCTGCGTTTTTATGGTGGTGCTAACCTCATCGCTATACTATTAGAGTGCAATAGTAGGCCCTAATTCCTGAATAAAAGGCTTTTATCACGCTTTATAAGCTAGTGGAATAATATTTGCGTATAAGCTGGCGAAATAATACGGGCCAGAAAATTTTGCTAATTGCACGACTCATTGTGACTCAAATTTACCTGAAGTTAGGGATATACGCAGTGCACACTATATGAACGTAGGGTAAACTATGCTATTTTTAGCAGGGCAAGGGGTCAAGCGGTCCGGTTATTCAGCACAGTCCCTAAACATATTTGTCCTACGTTATTGTTATGGAAACCTTATGCAACGTAAAGCCATCATTATCGGAGCTACCGGGTTAGTCGGCCAACAGCTGGTTAAACAATTGAGTGTTCTTTACGAAAAAGTTATCGTGATTGCGCGGCAGCCGCCCCGATATATGAATGCCAGCATGCATTATTATCAGCTCAATGACTTTGCTAATTTATCAGAAATCTTTGCAAATCTAGATTTGGATCAGCGCACGGATGCTTTTAGCTGTTTAGGCACCACCCAAAAGCAAGCGGGCAGTGAAGAGGCTTTTCGCTTGATAGATTATCAATACAACGTTGATTTTGCGCAATTGTGCTTTGATAAAGGCGTGCAGCAGTTTTTCCTATTGTCTGCGCTCGGTGCTGAGGCGGATAGTCGCTTCTTTTATAATCGCGTGAAGGCAGAGACAGAAGCTGCTATTCAACAGATAGGGTTTGCAATTCTAAATATTTTCCGCCCCTCATTATTACTGGGTAAACATAAAGGCCGTCCGCTTGAACGCATTAGCCAAGGGATGTTTAAGCTAATTTCGCCTATTGTCCCAGAGTCTTCCTCTATTCATCCTATTTCTGCCAAACGTGTCGCTATTGCAATGGCCATGAGTGCTCATGAGCACTATCAACGGGCCAAATTCCGTACCGCACCCTCGAGTACGCCTAGCGTGACAATTATAGAAAATAAGCAGATGCTAGCGATGACGCGGGTAAAAAATTAAGTTTTATTATTAGCTAAGGCGACTTAGAGGTTAGGGTAATGCGGCTGACCATAATCTACTATCATTCAATGGAATGATTAAGCGCAAAGCAACAAGCCGTCCAATAAATAGAGCAATAATAAGGCCAGTTAAGCGCCAACCAAGGAGATAATGATGACTCAGATGACCAAAGACAATTTTGTAACTTGCGATTTACTAGATGCCAATCCTGATAGCCAAGTTTGCTTGCCCAATATTGAAGGTAAATCTTTTTATAGCTTTGGTGGCAAAGATAAATTCTGTGGTGAAATCGTCACCGTAAAATGCTTTGAGGACAATAGCCATGTCAAATCATTGCTAAATAGCGATGGTAAAGACCGCAATGGCGAGGGTAAGGTCTTAGTAGTAGATGGTGGCGGCTCTATGCGCTGTGCGCTATTGGGCGATATGATTGCCCAGGCTGCAATTGATAATCATTGGGCGGGCGTGATCGTATACGGTTGTGTGCGTGACGTTGACGATATGGCACAGATGAATATTGGGGTTAAAGCGTTGGGTTGCATTCCACGCAAATCCACGCGCCGTGACGAAGGGCAGACTGATATTGAGATTCGCTTTGGTGACTTGACGTTGACCTCGGGTATGTATGTCTATGCCGACAACAACGGCATCATTGCTAGCGATAAGCCCTTGCTATAGTGCTGACTGGGCATTAACTGAGTCTTATCTTCTATTGGCTAGTAGTCACTATCAATATACTTTTAGACCCAGCTTTAGGCTGGGTTTTTATCGCTTAAGCTGCGAGTAATGAGCGCAGCTACCTATGAATCACAAACTGTAATGTCACTAATCACAAACCGTAACGTCACACCTTTTGTCCGCAGCAGCTTTTATTCGTATACTCTTTATTGCTATTATTTCAGGGGCTATTCAATCTCAGTCGCTAGACTAATAGCTGTTTTAATGCTTAATTGTCTAATAATAAATCAATAACCTGAGGATAAGCAGCGTATAGCTTGTTTTAATCAGGCCTATGCTCGCCCCATTTTTAGCACCACCCTTTAAGCCAACTTATATGTTAAGCCACTCTATATGACGAAATCGCCGTTAACCTTCGCTTTTTTACCGATCAATGAGCAACTCTTCCCTATTAAAGCCGCGCAAAAGCGTTGGCTGACGCCGTGCTATGGGGCTGTGGGCAGCTTATGGCTCGCCAGCTTGCAAGAGACGCCGGTAGGAGAGGTCGCGGGCCGCTTAAAGGTCGTGGTCGCCGCTGACCAGAATCAACTGAATCAGATTGAGACGGAGCTGGCTTTTTGTGGCGTGGATGCGTACGTGTTTCCGGATTGGGAGACCTTAACTTACGATGAGCTGTCACCGCATCAAGATATCGT
>Ga0098065_1000905_pt1 | contig 11943 bp, 12 predicted proteins | sample 25_taG_FD_75062 | JGI IMG/M metagenome (GOLD analysis project Ga0098065, IMG submission 75062) | Marine viral communities from Cariaco Basin, Caribbean Sea - 25_WHOI_OMZ | ecosystem: Environmental > Aquatic > Marine > Oceanic | place: Caribbean Sea: Cariaco Basin | collected 2014-11-08 | reverse complement strand
TCCATAGCGCCCATCACAAAGCCTTTTTCCGCATTTTCTCACAGTTTATATGATGCGGAAAAAGGCTTTGTGATGGGCGCTATGGAGCAAGGTGTCCGGATTACTACTGGGGCTGAAATGGCCCAGTTGGACGCGCCAAAAAACTTTGCTCAGTTAGAAGCCGTGTTAAGTTGTGCTAGAAAAGTGCTGCCGCTTAAGGACGCCGTTGAGCCTGAAGCGTGGTGTGGTACACGACCTTGCCTTCCTGATATGAAGCCCATTATTGGACCGGCATCCAAACATAACAATTTATGGTTGGCCTTTGGCCACGCCCATCAAGGTCTGACTTTAGGTCCTGTGACAGGGCGGCTTATTGCAGAAATGATTGAGGGTAAGCCATTATTTATGGATGTCCAACCGTTTAGTATGCAGCGCTTTGAGTCGTAATTAAAAAAAGCCAGCGCTCTATTGGAGTACTGGCTTTTTATTCTAGGTGGATAAGTCTTTAACGCCGCTTGTTAACGGCCTTCTGCCGGACGTTTAACATTGTCCGCACTAGCCGCATAAATCGCATCGAGCTCGTCTGTAGAAAGATATTTTTCAGCAGTAGGAAACAGTTCCCGCTCTTCAAAACGCACATGATCGTATAAGGCAGTGGCCAGCTTTCTGACTTGTTCAGCCGTTGGACTCTCGCCGTCTTTTAATTGGCTCAGTTGCTCTAGCTCCAGATGTTGCTCTTCGAGTTTTTGCAGGACGCTAGCGACTTCTGGCTCGGACTCGCGGTACGGGGCGAGGGCAGTCAATAAAACATCATCCTCAACCTGAAAATGCTGGGTCATGTCTTTATTAATATAATCAGTCAGACCTTGCCAGTGCTCGCGGATTTGCTCAACGTCTTCTGGGCACTCACGAGCATGACGAGACACGTGGAGACCGTAGTGGTGCTCACGCGATAGGGGCTGTAATTGTTTGGCACGTTTCATAAAAATCCCTCTTATAAGTTTTAGCCAGTTACCTTTATTCAGTTAACCATTATTACTGAGCCATTTAGACGACTCATGCTCATAGTATTCCTGCTTCCAGACCGGAATCTCAGCTTTGATAGTATCCAAAATCCAGCGGCACGCATCAAAAGCAGGATAACGGTGCGCTGAAACCACCCCAATCCAAACCGCCATATCGCCAATATCTAAAGCACCGATACGATGGATGGCCACGGCATGGGTAATCTCAAAACGACGTTTGGCCTCTGCGATGATTTCGTGGCCTTGATTAATCGCTAAATTCTCATAGCCGTAATAGGTTAAGCGCTCGACTTCGCTAGCATTATTATGGTTGCGCACCCAGCCTTCAAAGGTGGCTAAAGCGCCGCAACTGTCATCCCGTAGCGCCTGCTTTAAACGCTGCTCATCAATCGCTACATCTAATAAGGCAAAGCCGTCTTGTATGGCAATAGCATAGGCATCATCGGCGCTGCGTTGAATCTGCATAGAGCGACCGTGAACACTATTACCATCACTGTCATTGCTCTTGATGCCACTGCTATTATCTAGGCTTGAGGTAGCTTGCGCGTTGGCTGCTGAAGTCATACGGTATCCGTTATTTTATTAAGGCGACTGTTATGCGCTTGACTATAAAAAAGGTTAGCTTTGAAAAAGGTTGGATTTCACATAGTAAGATTTTACTGAATCGGGTGGATTAACCGCCTGCAACAGGGGGAATAAACGCTATCTTGTCGCCATCGCACAATCGTACTTCCCAATTGGCAAAGTTATCATTTAGTGCGACCCGCAGTTGCGATTGTGGCCGGCTAAAATTATGCTTTTCATTCAGCTGAGCAAAAAGTTCTGGCAGCGTGATGGGCGGCATCACTGTGACCGTTTCTTGATCGCAGCCAGCTTCATCCGCCAAACTGGCAAAATATAAAATGTTCAGGGTCATCGTCATTGTTAAGTCCTTTTGCGCAGCTATTGCACAATATAATATTTAATACTATTCGGTTTGAAAAATAGCTTTAAGCCGTATAGATAAATTCAAATTATTATGGTTCGTGCAACTGGTGAAAATTTTTATGGCGGGTTGTATGCTTACAGCTTTCAAAGGCTGCAAAAAATTTCCCCAGTCGCACTTCATTGGTTTTAAATAGAACCGACTACAGCGTCCGTATGTTGGTAATCCGATTTGCCACCCGTCTTTGTCACCAAGCGAATATCTTCAATCACGATATCGTGTGATAGCGCTTTGGTCATATCATATAAGGTCAGGCAAGCGACGCTAACCGCCGTTAGGGCTTCCATTTCCACGCCCGTTTTATGGGTCACTTTGACGGTAGCGGTGACAGTAATGGCGTCTAACTCATCGTTATATGTAAAGCTTAAACCAATCTTATCGAGCGGCAATGGATGACATAACGGGATTAAATCGTGGGTACGTTTTGCTGCCATGATACCGGCAATATGAGCGGTCTGAATAATACTACCTTTTTTGGTCATACCATCGACTGCTTTGATTTCCTTATAAATATCTTTGGGAAAGCGGACACGACCAGTAGCATGCGCTTCACGAGTCGTGGCAGTCTTACCGCTAACATCGACCATATGAATTTCGCCGTCGCTGTCTAAATGCGATAATGATTTTGCGGTGTTTGGTGCAGAGTGAGTCGTTTTAACAGAATCAGTAGTCATAGGTTAGGTCATAGTTAATAGTTATAAGAAATGCTGAGAATAACAAAGTCGCAACGGTTAAATTGACGCCGGCCATAACCGAGCGCAAGCAATTTTAAAATCATCTGGCGTATTTAAATTGGTCAGCTGTAGCCACTCGTTCGGCAACAAAACAGGCTGTGCTATTGGTTTAATAAATTCAATCACGCGGCGCTGACCGCTATCTAAATAAGCACATAAATTAGCCGTAAGTTCTAGCCGATATAACGCAAGAAGCGGGTAGGGGTAGGCGTCATCTGTTAGACAAACCACTGAATTATTGGCAATGGTATCGTTCGTTTCATCCTCAGTTTCAATACCATGCAAATCACAGTAGGGCGATAACGCCTGCCAAAGCTCAGGAGCAGTAATCAAACTGTCGCAGCTGACCACCATTAAGTAAGAGGATTCTTCAAGGTCCACTAACGCTTGCATTGCCCCCGCTATCGCCGCTAAAGCCCCTGCGGTTTCCGTACTGCCTTCTATAGTGGCAGGACGATAATCTTCTGTATGCAATAAGGGGATAGCATTAACGGTGAGTTGTTCTAATAGAGTTTCTGCAACCGTAAAACCACGTTCATTATCGGCAATAATAATAGGCACGCCCAGTTGGCTGGCATGACGCACATGGTAATCAAGCAGGCGCTCATGCGAAGGTAAACTTAGCTGTGCTTTAGGGAAACCCATCCGCCGCGATTGACCACCAGCTAAAATGACGACTCCTGCCAAGTTAGCGGTGGTTTGCTGTCTCTGCGCCGTGTCCACCTTTTGCGTCATAGTTGTCCTAGTCGTTGCTAATTTATCCTGAACCCAGTGTTATTTATGCTAAGCGTATTATCAATGACCTGGATTGGTATGCATAAAATGCGGCACGAAATTACACGGACGGGTGCGGCTATCGAGTTGGTCTTTAAGGATATCTTCCCAACCCGTACGACAAGCACCGGAAGAACCTGGCAGACAGAAAATACCGGTGCCATTCGCCATCCCGGCTACCGCGCGCGACTGAATGGTCGACATGCCGATATCGTCTTTAGAAATTAAACGGAACATCTCGCCAAAGCCATCGACGGTCTTATCAAATAAGACGCTAGCCGCTTCCGGCATACTGTCGCGAACGTAAAAACCAGTACCGCCTGTCGTAATCACCGCATGCACTTGTGGGTCCGCAATCCAACGGCTCAGTACCGCACGAATCTGATAAATGTCATCAGTGATAAGTTCGCGGTCCGCTAAGTTATGCCCAGCAGCCGTCAATTGGTCGACCAGATATTGGCCTGAAGTATCTTCAGCTAAAGTACGGCTGTCAGAGACGGTCAAAATAGCAATGTTTAAAGGGATAAACGCCGCTGCAGGCTTAGACATAAAACTTCCTTAAATAGAATTCAAAATTAGAATAAAAAATAGCTGTGCGAAATTTAGATTGGTTGAACTGGCAGTAGCTTTTATAGCAAGCGTACTAGTCCACAGTTCTATTAACTAGCAATCCCATTAACCCCCAATCATAGACAGGTTGTTCATCATACCGCTATCCGATTGGTGCAGATGATGGTGCTCGGGTTTAATCGGCATAAAGCTCTGTAGCGTCTCGACCAAGCCAGCGACATCGTCTGTCAGCAGGTGTTGGCGGATATCATAATTGCCTTGATCAAATAAACACAGATGCACTCTGCCTTGGCTGCTGACCCGTAGACGGTTACAGCTGTCACAGAAATGGGCAGCATAGGGGGCAATCATACCAATACGACCAACATAATCGGGATGGCTATATTCTATCGCAGGGCCATCGGTGCTGCCGCGAACGTGGGTTTGCCAGCCGTGTTGGAGCAAATAATTAGTGATAATAGTCGATTGCGCATGTTGAGCAAAAAAGAGATCGCTATTATCACTGGTCTGCATAAATTCAATAAAGCGGTAGGTGATTGGGCGCTCTTTGATATACGCCATCGCCGCCATCAAATTATCAAACGCGGTCTGCTCCATCAGGATACTGTTCATTTTCAACTTGATATCCGTGGTCTCAAGCAAAGTATCCATGTCTTTTAGCAATTGCGGCAAAGTATCAAAACCGGTCATCTTATGGAAGGTCGCGGGATCAAAGCTGTCCACGCTAATATTCAACTGATTCAGGCCCGCATTCTGCCAATTAGCAAGGTGCTTGCCCAATTTATAGCCATTACTGGTCATTGCCACGGTTTCAATGCCGTCAGTCTGTTTAATCGTATCGATAATCTCGACCACATCGCGACGAATCGACGGCTCACCACCGGTAATACGCACCTTACGGGTACCGACTTGCGCAAAACCGCGAATCAAAGTCGCAATTTCACTGACGCTTAACTCATCGTCAGGGCGTTTGCCTTGGTAGCCATTGGGCAGGCAATATTCGCAGCGGAAATTACAGAAATCGGTGATAGATAGGCGCAAATAAGTCAGACGGCGCAAAAAGCTATCAGTCAATAAAGTGGAGTCAGCCGAGTGCAACTGTACAGGATTCGCCGTCGTGTTAGGCGCAGAATGCTGGAGTGTGGCGCGCTCGCCGGTAGTGGCGGGAGCACTGGGCAATAGGGGGGCAAGAGCAGGGGACTCGTATCCAGCGGGCGGTGAATACAGCTGTGCATTACCGATGGCGCGGGCTTGATAGGTCATAGTTTGGTACCGGTTGTATCCTGAATCCAGGAGTCGTATTTCAAATGCTGTACTTTTAGGCGTTGCCTCAGGTTGTCAGTAGAATGGATCAAAATAGGGGTGTTAATGAGAGCTAATAGTCAGCCAATTGCAAATTTTTTAGCGTAGGCTTTAGCTTAGCAATTATGCAAAACCTGTTTTAATAGCTGGGCTAAAGCCGCAGCCTACAGTCATAACCCTAAGCTCATAGTGTCATTATGACAAACTCACCCCAGTTAGCAATTAACCCAATTGATACTACGCTACCACTTTAGTAGTAGTGGCGTCTATAAAAGTGCTTATGCTAACCAGTGCTATATATGTTTTACGCCTTATAGAGCTGCTATCCACTATATATAATTGCTAAGAGCATAGCTGTTGATAATTAGGGCAATTTTCCATGCAATATGTAAATAGGGCCTAGTCCAATGGGTTATTTATTCACAGTTATTTATGACTAGGCATTTATTACTAGCTAGTTATTAACGAGATAGCCAAGGGAAAGGCTCTACAGTCACAGTCGACCCTGCAGCAACATTACCACTGTCTTGCTCGAGGACGACAAAGCAATTGGCTTGGCTTAATTGTTTAATTCGGTGCGACTGCTGGCTGGTAAAGCAATGCACTTGATAGCTGCCATCATCTGCTTGCGTTAATACGGCGCGTTGGTAGTCTTTTCTGCCAGGCGATTTGCGGATATCATTGGTCACGGTGGCGGCTGGGGTTAAGCGCATCGGTTGTTCCTCAGTGCGAACGCCTGCCATTTGCCATAATGCTGGGATGACAAACTGTAGGCCGCCGACCACGGTAGAGAGGGGATTGCCTGGTAAGCCAAAGTAGAGCACCGGTTTAGCTAAATCTTGCGTTAGCTCACCAAATACGAAAGGCTTACCCGGCTTCATGGCGACTTTATAATGATTAATCTTACCCAATTGCTCAATCACTGTGGTCAAAAAGTCGTAATCGCCTACCGACACGCCAGCCGTAGAAATCAACACATCACACTCTTGCATCGCAGCATGCACGCGCTCGGTAGTAGCGTCTAATTGGTCGGGAATAATGCCGTAATCTTTAATAACGATAGGCAGGTCTGCCAATAAGCTTTTTAGGGTCGGGGTATTAGAATTATAAATCTGCGCAAGACTGTGTAGCTCGCCGCCTAAAGCCACTAGCTCATCTCCAGTCGCGAGCACGCCTACCGTCAATGGGGTATAGATTTTAACTTCAGCCACCCCTAAGTTCGCCAGTAAGCTGATATCAGCCGGGTTTAACCGTTTGCCGCGGCTTAAGACCTGCTCACCTTGTTCAATCTCTTCGCCCTGCTTACGGATATTGTCATCGGCGCGCGCGTCTTGGCTAAGGATAATCGGGTAGGGTTGGGATTTATCGATACTGTCTCTAATCGCTGCGAAATTGGTATTCTCTTGCATAATTACGGTATCGCAATCGTCAGGAACGACCGCACCGGTAAAGATACGCACACCTTGACCTGCTTGTAGACTGCCCGCAAAAGGGGAGCCGGCTTGTGATTCGCCAATGATATCGATACTACTGTCTTGCGTTAAAGTAGTGCCCGTGGCGATAGCATAACCATCCATCGCCGAGACGTTTTGACGCGGAACGGCAAAGGGGGAGGTGACCTCTTCGGCGAGGACCTGATTACGGCTGTCTAATAAGCTGCGGGTCTCAGATGCCCGTTGGCTTACGGGGCAGTCTGTTTGGTTATAATGCTCGATACGTTGGGTGATCGCGGCTTGTAAGTCTGCAACAGTAATCATAATGCGCCCGTTATTCCTAATTATTCTAAAATAGTCTGGTTGTTCTGGTTGTTCTGGTTGTTCTGGTTGTTCTGGTTGTTCTGGCGGGATAGGTAAATGAAAAAGCCGTCCGCGTTAAGCATAACACGAGACGGCAAAAGACATTAGTAGAAAGCATGTTAACAAGGATTGCTACAGGTAGCTGCTAAAAAGCCCCCCGTTATTGGGTTACTAGCCTCATTTATTTAATAGCCTTAGCCTCTAAAGACGTTTTCCTGAGCTAAAGCCATCTCAATGCCTTCGATATTGGCTTCCTCAGCTAGCGTATAGAGGTAGTCGCATAACGCGTGATGGAAGGCTTGTTGACTCAGTTTATTAGCGATAGCTGGACGCGCTTGCAAATAGTCGAGCTGCTGACCCGCTTGTTTATCAAGCACATCAACGATATGAAAGCCATAGCGAGTCTCTACTGGACTCGGTGCTAGACCCGGCTCTAAAGCAAACACTATGCTCTCAAACTCAGGCACGGTTTGCCCTTGCGATAAAATCCCTAAATCACCGCCTTGCTCTTTAGAAGGACAGGCTGAATGCTGCTGGGCTAATAAAATAAACTCGGCTTCAGGGTTGGCATTGCTCTGAATCTGCTCGATAAATTCATAAGCCGTCTTTTTTAGTTTAAGACGAGCGTCGCCATCTTCCGGTAAGCAGGCGAGTAGGATATGCCGTACTGACATCACTGGTGCGGTCATAAAGCTATTTTTATTCTGCTCATAATAGCGCTCACAAGTGGCATCGTCCGGGGTATTAGCTTGTACGTTTTTGCTAATCAGGGTTGAGATAGCCTGCTCTTCGTCTTGTTGCCAAGCGGCAGCACCTAACTGGTCGTCAGCATGTACAGCCAACTTTAACAGCTCGCGTACGACTAAAGCTTGCGTTGCTAAAAACACCGCGTCTTCTTTGGTTGGTGCCGGATGATACTGTAGTTCTTGTGCGATAGCCGTCTTATCGATTTGCTCCCCATTAACCGAAACGGTCGGTAACTCGTCGCGGCTAGAGGCGATTAAATTGCTGTGGTTACTGCGCTCTTCTGCCATAGCTTTTTCGATAAACTCTTGATCTGAGTGTTTCTTTTTTAAATCTTGCGTGGTCGGCATAATGCGGATAATTTCGCTGTCATTACCTGCATGGCTGTGCGAGTGATCGTGGGAATGGTTGTGCTGGTGTGAATGATTGTGCTCATGTGAATGGTTGCTGCCACAGCCACAACCACCACCATGGCTATGTGAAGCAGACTCGGAGGTACCCGACGCTGGGTTATAAGTAGTGACGGTCATGTGCGGCGCTCCCTGTGAGAACTGATTTACCAGTGCAATCACTGGCGAAATAAATAAAGGACTAAAGGATTAACAAGTTAGCGGCCAAACCACGGTAGGGTCTGGCTCGCCCAATTAAACTAGGTTGTCTCTAATTAAGTTAAATTAAGCTAATTAAGCTAATTAAGCTAAATCGAACTAAGCTGATTTTAGACTCATCTTCGGACCAAAAGGTTCGTAATGCACGGTATCTTCGCCATGTTTTAACGCCAACAGGCCATCAATCATACTGTCCATAAACGCCATCGAGCCACAAACATACACGTCAGCAGGCTTTGGTAATGCTTTTAGCCAAGTCTCATCTAGCAATTGGCCTTCTTCAAAATAGAAGCAATGTTTTTCGACCTGTTGGGCAGTGCTTAATAACGCATCGACCCGCTCAGCAAAGGCATGATAATCGCCATTTTGACAAGCGTAAGCCCAAATAATAGGGCGGGCTGGGTTGGCTTGAATCTGCGCCTCTAACATAGCTAATACCGGCGTCACGCCCACCCCAGCACTAATCAATACAAGCGGTATTTCGTTTTGTTCGATGAGTGCTGGCGTTAACACAAAATCACCCGCTGGTGCTGACAGTAGAACGGTATCGCCGACTTCAACATGGTCGTGCAAATGGTTCGACACCAAGCCATGATAGCCATTGCGATTATCACGGCGGACGGCAAACTGAATGCCGTTATCGGTATTGGCAGAGCATAAAGAGTAATGGCGTAAGGCTAAATGCGCGGTATCTTCAGGGTCAGTCTTCACGGTAATGTATTGGCCTGCACTCAAGCTCATGGTGCTTAAATCGATAGTTTGTTCAGCATCGGCAGGCTCAACGGTAAAGGCTGCAATATCGGTGCCCGTGATGGTCTTATCGGTCACTTTAAAAGTCGCAAACCCAGACCACATGGCTTTGGCATACATGTCTTCTTCCACATGAATAAAGACGCCTGCGATATCGTCGTAAGCTTCTGCCCAAGCGTTAATCACGTCATCGTTTGCCGCATCACCCAAAACTTCTTTAATCGCGCCCAAGATATGCTTGCCTACGATAGGATAGTGTTCAGGAAGAATTTGTAAGGCTCTGTGTTTATGCGCAATTTGCGTGACTTCAGGTAACAGTACCGCCAGTTTCTCTAAATGTTTTGCCGCGGCTAAAACGGTAGACGCTAGCGCGGATTGTTGGCGGCCAAGTTTCTGATTGGTCTCGTTGAAGATATCTAATAATTCCGGATGCTCAGCAAACATATTCTGATAAAAAATCTCAGTGATTTGATTGCCATGCTCTTCTAGGAAAGGAACGGTAGATTTGACGATTTCAATAGTACGTGGACTGGCCATGGTTTGCCCTTATGGTGAATAGTAAGTGGTTTAATGGAAATTTATAGCTCGGTAAAAACTTATAGTTTGGTTCGAAAAACTAATAACATAATAATCGGGCAATCCGAGTGCGGTAAAAAAGCTATTGTATGGTTGCTGCACTCGGCTGCCGGTTTACTAGCTGGCTGTATTTACTGATGTTGCTAATAAATACGGTGCACTAGGGTCGATCACTACTGCGAGGTTTTCTGTCTAACGATCTGGTAACGGCGACCGAAATACCAGATAGGCGCACTGATGATATGAATCAAGCGTGTAAACGGGAAAATTAGAATTAAGGTAATGCCCAACGCCATATGTAGCTGATAAATAAGATCGGTCTGTTCAATACGCGCGGCGGCATGCCAAGGGCGTAAAATGGTGATGTCTTGCGCCCAACCCGCGAGGTTTAGCATGGTCAGACCATCCAAATGATGCATCGAGGTAAAGATAGACATTAAGCCTAGGTTGAGCTGAATAAACAGCAGTACCAAAACTAATTTATCCGAAAAGCTCGAGGTGTGCGAGATACGATCATCGGTAAAGCGGCGCCATAACAGCATGACCAAGCCAATCCAACAAAATACCCCGGCGACGCCACCGACGACCACTGCCATAATTTGTTTATGACCGGCGCTGATAAACGGCTCGTAGATAAAATGCGGCGTGAGCATCCCGACCAAATGACCGAGCAAAACCACGATAATACCGACGTGAAACAGGTTGCTTGCCCAGCGCATATTTTTGCTACGCAGCATCTGAGAGGAGCCGGTCTTCCACGAGTACTGCGATAAATCGAAGCGTACCCAAGTCCCCACAATGGCCACTACCAACGCAATATAGGGGTAAATACCGAAAGTGAATATCTGCAGCCAATTGAGATTGGCTAGGGACTGTACACTAGGGTCTGCAATGTTCATATCTACGCTCCTTAAGGGTTTTTGGCGGGGAGGGCTTGGTCAAAGTCGACCCAATGGACAGGGGCCGCCGTAGCGGAGGGTTGGTGCTTGCCGGCAGCTGCAGCGGCTGCACGGTTTTGCGTACTGGTCTGCGAAGGACAACGCTCTTCTTGCTGCGCGCCTAAGAAGTCCACGACCTCTTCCTCCCATTCCTTATCTAAAGCTTCCTTGCTGTCATCGCGTTTTTCAGTTTTGATTTGCTCGCGGTATTCGTCAATCACGCTCAACGGTTTGCCAGCTATTTGTAACAGTGCATTAAAGCAACCCTCGTATAAACTGCCACGGTCTTGCAGGCGAGCGGCCAATAACGCCACGATATGGCTGACATCAGCGATATCCATACGGATTTGAATATCATCGCCTGTGACCGCTGCTTGGTAGGCCAAAAACTCTAAGTACATCGGCAGATAATCGGGCAATTCTTTGACGCCAATTTCAAAGCCAGCTTCTTCGTATTGTCCCATCAAATCGACCATAGCTTGACCGCGGTCCCGCGACTCACCATGCACGTGCTCAAACAGCCATAGCGATAGCGAGCGGCCGCGCTCAAACAGCCCGTCGTAGCGCGCTTGCGCCTCGAGCGAACCCATCTCCACCAGCTCATCGATTAAGCTAGCGATTTGTTGGCGCACCTCAGGGCTAATCAAAGTTGACTCAAGCACCATTTGCTGACATTGAGCTAAAGTCGCGCCCTCAAACAGCTCATTGGCTGGGTAGTCAATCAATAGACTAAGTACTTTAAGCAGTTTAAGGTCAGAGTCACCAATCGCTGGCGTGTTTGGCTGCTCATCAATAGCTGAGGTCATAGTTAAAGTTGTCATTTAGACCTCCCACTTTTGCACGGTGTCGATAAAGTCGCGACGGTTGGCTTTGCGTTGACCGAACATATTGCTGTCGGAAGTCCCAGAACAGCCTTCGCCAAAGGTAAAGCCACAGCCATTACGCTCAGCAAAAGCATCGCTTAAGGCTTCTTCGCGGTGCGCCGTTGGGATGACGAAACGGTCTTCGTAGTTGGCAATCGCTAGGTAGCGATACATCTCTTCCACTTGCAACTTGGTGAGGCCCACATCGTCCAAGATACTTTGGACTTCTTGTTTTTCGACCAACTGCATACGTTTATAACTGCGCATGGCTAACAGGCGTTTTAGCGCAAGACGGACTG
>Ga0098065_1000898_pt1 | contig 11986 bp, 11 predicted proteins | sample 25_taG_FD_75062 | JGI IMG/M metagenome (GOLD analysis project Ga0098065, IMG submission 75062) | Marine viral communities from Cariaco Basin, Caribbean Sea - 25_WHOI_OMZ | ecosystem: Environmental > Aquatic > Marine > Oceanic | place: Caribbean Sea: Cariaco Basin | collected 2014-11-08 | reverse complement strand
CGCGGCACTCTTGCAAAAACTGCATCGCCCATTTGAGCTGATCCTTGTCCGCACGCAGACGGAACAGTAGCGGCGCGTCTTCTTTAAACAGCCACTTGAGCGCTTTCATCGGGGTGGCAGGGTTGGCCCAAGGCGTCGCATGTGAGACGGAGATTTGACCACCATTGGCAAAGGACGTCTGCATCCCTGCTGCGGACTCACGCTCGATCACGGTCACATCATAGCCTGCTTGACGTAGATACCATGCGGTGGTAACGCCCACCACGCCTGCTCCTAGTACCGCAATATGTGTCATGGGATTTTCTATGCTCATGTTAATCATGACGGCAGCCGTATATTAGCCTAACTTCACCGTTGCTGCGCCGCCTATCTGTTTCAGCTTGCTTTTACTTTGGGCGCGCAACATCTACCTGTAGTGCTGCTGGCAAGTCCAGTATGCTGAGTGTGCTTTCTGCCAATTGTTCAGGACGAGCAACGATAAGGGCAGTAAAGCCATTGTCATTTTCTATCGCATTCACCACTTGAATTTTATCGAGTTTGTCGCCTGCTACTGGTACCGCGCCGCTACCTTTTACATAGTGCAAAAATGCTTTGGGTGCAGATTTAAAGTAGATGCGGGCAATGACTTCTTGACCCAAATAGCAGCCTTTATCGTAGTCCATACCGCCACGCTGATGCAGGCGCAGCTCTTGCGGTTGGAACTCGCCTTGAGTCGCGGCTACGATCCAATAATTACCAGTCGCTAGGCTGCACGCCATCCAAGCCTCAGTATCTTCAGCGGTATTGTGATCGTCCTTATGACTAAAGGTTGGTTCGTCTGCTAACACGCAAGGATAAATCGCGATCGACTCACTGGTATCAAATTTAGAAAACGCGCCAAACTTTTTTAAATGAGATTGTAATGACGCAGCACAATCGCTGCTGATGACCACATCATAGTGCTTTTCGGCTTGTTTCTTAATCCAAATACCAAATTCGATCCGACCTTTTAAGTTGCAGATTGCAGCGGCTTGATAGCTAAGCCCAAGTTTGGTGACATCACAAGTCAATTGCCCTTGCAAGAATTTTTCGGCATCCTCGCCTTGAATGGTCAACTGTGAAAACTGCGGCAATGCGGAAATGTCTGGAGACTGAGTCATTGTTATTATCCTTCTGCTTAATTATTAAAATATATAGATGAAATCGAAGCGATAAAAATTATAGGTGCGCTTTAATATAGACGCTGTTGTTACTGACAGAACATGTCAGCAAAAATGTAAATAAGGTTAAGAAGAGTACCACAAAAATGGTTTCACAAAAACGTCATCCATAAGTGGGGCGCTTCAGTGAGGGTTAAGCATTAAATTGGGCGTAGTGCGCCATTTTCAACGGTACCAATTGGTTAAAAATGGCGAGTTACGGTACAATGTCCGCTCTACAATAAACCCAACGTCTGATGACTGCCGAGGATATGATGAGCTTACCAAATTGCCCTAAATGTGATGCTGAATATACGTATGAAGATGGTGCGTTACTGGTATGTCCGATGTGCGCTCACGAGTGGACAGCAGCTGAGACGGATGCGGCGCAAGCGGAAGAGCAAGATGCTGTCATTCGCGATGCGGTTGGCAATGAGCTACAGGATGGCGATGCGGTGACCGTTATTAAAGACCTAAAGGTCAAAGGCTCTTCACTTGTCATCAAAGTCGGCACAAAGGCAAAAAGTATTCGCCTATTGCCAGACGCAACCGATGGCCATGACATTGATTGTAAACTCGACGGCTATGGCCCAATGAAGCTGAAATCTTCTGTCGTCAAAAAAGCGTAAATTGTAAAAATGTCTTGAAAGATTCGATAATAAACAAATATAAGACTGACGTCATTTAGAAAACACAGAACTTACAGAATACAGAACCTATAAATAGAGAATAGTTATGAGTACTAAAAACGAACAGCTCTTTGCGCAAGCCCGCAAACATATCCCAGGTGGTGTTAATTCACCCGTTCGCGCCTTTGCAGGGGTCGGTGGCACGCCAATCTTTATGCACCGCGCTAACGGCAGCAAGATTTATGATACCGAAGACAATGCTTATATCGATTATGTGGGTTCTTGGGGCCCAATGATTTTGGGTCATGCGCATCCAAAAGTCATCGACGCGGTAAAAAAAGCGGCCGATGACGGCTTGAGCTTTGGCACACCAACCCCGTTTGAAACCACGGTCGCTGACAAGATTTGTGACATCGTGCCGAGCGTTGAGATGATTCGCATGACCAGCTCAGGAACGGAGGCGACCATGAGTGCGATTCGTTTGGCACGTGGTTATACTCAGCGTGACAAAATCGTCAAGTTTGAAGGCTGTTATCATGGTCATTCAGACAGTCTACTTGTGAAAGCAGGCTCAGGTATGCTCGATATCGGTGAGCCAACGTCGAAAGGTGTACCCGCCGATTTTGCGAAGCACACGATCACGATTCCTTATAATGATCCACAAGCGATCAAAGACTGCTTTGAAAAATGGGGTGATGAGATCGCTTGCGTGATCTTAGAGCCGATCGCTGGCAACATGAATATGGTCATTCCGGCGCAAGAGTTTCATGATACCTTGCGTGCCCAGTGTACGGCCAATGGCGCAGTATTGATTTTTGATGAAGTCATGACAGGATTCCGCGTGGGTCTTGGCGGCGCGCAAGCACACTTCGGTATCACGCCTGATTTGACCTGTTTTGGCAAAATCATCGGTGCAGGTCTACCAGTTGGTGCGTTTGGCGGTAAAGAAGAAATCATGTCTTGTATCGCACCGCTTGGTGGCGTGTACCAAGCAGGTACGCTATCAGGTAACCCACTGGCCATGCGTGCTGGTATTGCGATGTTTGAAGACTTAACAGCAGAAGGTTTTTACGAAGACTTATCTGCCAAAGTCGATCATCTGGTTGATGGTTTCCAAGCGGCGGCGGATAAGCATGGCATCAATCTGCGCACCAATAAATTAGGCGGTATGTTTGGTATGTTCTTTGTCAAAGACGCTGATACTAAAACCCCAAGTAACTTTGATGATGTGACAGAGTGCGACATGGAGGTGTTCAATACCTTCTTCCACGGTATGTTAGATCGCGGTATCTACTTGGCGCCGTCTGCGTATGAAGCAGGCTTTATGTCGATTAAGCACAGTAATGAAGATATTGATGCATCAATTACTGCTGCTGATGAGATATTTGCAGAGATGGCAAAGGGCTAACCCAATTTAAATCTCTCAAATCTTAGACATTTAAAAGATAAACCAGCATTCATAACATTATGATGCTGGTTTTTTTGTGCGTTTGTCATACCTACGATCTTTTAGGCTTAAATTGCCACGCAGTACATCGCCATACATCCGAAAATCACTAGCAAAACTTTTTAGGGGAAATTTAAATGACGCCGGTTTGTTTTTTTCAAAGAAAAAATGTCCGACCCATGCACAAGCGTATCCAGCAGCGATGCCTTTTGCTAACGGCTTTGCCGAGCCAGTTTTGATAGATTTTGCCAATCCTAACAGGCCAAAGCTGCTACCTGCGAAATGGAGACGGCGACAAGCCATGTTTTGATGCTCGTCTAAATAAAAATCATAAAACGCCTGTTTGGGTGACGCTTCAGTTTTTATCATATCCGTTCTGGTGCTGTTATGGGTATTGGCGGTTTCGGTCGCATTTTTTTCGGTTGTTTGATTCATGCGGTTAGCTTCCTTGCTGGTGGGTTTATCGACTATCCATCGTCGGCAGTTTTCAGGTAAATAATTGATGGGTTTCGATGTGATTTGTACCGATGTAAAAACAGTAAATAACGGTTTTTTATCACAATATTACGAGCTTTCAATGTAGCAAACCGATATGGCTAACACAAGCGTTAGGTGTAGGCTTGGTTTTTAGCCTTTGATAGATTGGTTTTACGCTTTTGCTATGATTTTACGGCGCTTGCGCGTATTTGGTATAAATGCTTTAATGGCAAAATGGCCCAGATTTGTGTGGCGGCTGCTTTTTCTATACCTATGATTTTATATCTATGTCGTACCTGATTTTGTTAAACTACACACTCTCTCTAACACGGTGACAACTTGCCTTATGCCTACTGACTATCTTACGAACCCGCCACTCGGCGATGATGAAATGATGGCAGCCATTGATATTGGTTCCAACAGTTTTCACTTAGCCATTGCCCGTCTTGATCATGGGGAAGTGCGCAAAGTAGTCTCTATGTCTGAAAAGGTACAGCTCGCTGCTGGACTGGATGAGCATAAAATTTTGAGCGAGACAGCTGAACAGCGTGGTCTAGATTGTTTGAGTCGGTTTGTGGCGCGTTTGGATTCTGTACCGCCAGAGCGTATTCGTGTGGTTGCGACCAACGCCTTGCGCCAAGCCAAAAATGCCAATGATTTTATTTCTCGTGCCAATAAGATTTTGCCCAAGCCCATTGAGATTATCGCTGGTCGCGAAGAGGCACGATTGATTTATTTGGGCGTCTCGCATACCAATGAGAGTAGCGACAAGCGCTTGGTCATTGATATCGGTGGTGGTTCGACAGAGTTTATCATCGGTCAAGAGTTTGATCCTTTATTGACTGAAAGCTTACAAATGGGCTGCGTTGCATTCACACAGAAGTACTTTGCTGACGGCCTCATTACCAAAGAGGCTTTTAACAATGCGATTTCAGGCGCGCGCAAAGAAGTACTGGCGATTAATGGTCGTTACCAAAAGACCGGTTGGAGCAGCGTGGTCGGCTCAAGTGGGACGATTAAAGCGGTACGTAATGTCCTTGTGTCCAAAGGCTGGGCCGATGAGCAAGAACGCATTACTTATAAAGGCGTCAAAAAACTAGAGCGATTGCTGCTTAAGATTGGCAATATTGATGACATCGAGCTAGAAGGCGTCAAAGACCACCGTAAAGCCGTATTTCCGGCAGGTGTGGCAGTGTTGCGTGCGGTGATGAAGGTATTAGGCGTTGAAACCATCACCTATTCAGATGGGGCATTACGTGAAGGCGTGATGTATGACATGCTTGGGCGTTTTGCGAGCGAAGATGTGCGTGACCGCAGTGTGCTTGCGCTAATCAAGCGTTATTCAGGCGACAAAAAGCAAGCCAAACAAGTGGTAAAAACCAGTCGTAACCTGTTTGAGCAAGTAAAAGATAAGCTTGCCCTAACAAGCGATGACTGTGACTTACTCAGACGTGCCGCGTTCTTGCATGAGATTGGCCTTGCAATCAGTCATAGCAGTTATCATAAGCACAGCGCCTATTTGCTTGAGTATTCTGACATTCCAGGATTCTCGCAAGTGGATCAAAAGCGTATGGCGCAGCTAATGCTTAACCATCGCCGTAAGCTCAAAGCCGATATGTTTGAGCAGACCTGTCAGATTGGCGGCAACCAGCTCGTCTATCTGTGCTTGCTATTGCGTCTTGCGGTACTCGCGCATCATAGCCGTAGTGACTATAAACTACCAGAGCTGGAATTAAAGGTTATCAGTGATAGCGACTGGCAAATTACGGTTGCTGATAGCAGTGAGCATTATGCGTTTTTGGTTGCTGATTTACGCACAGAGATTGAACAGTTTGCCAAATGGGGCGTACAGCTTAGCGTGATGGAGACGCAGGAGGCTGAGCCGTTACCATTGTCAGTATCGAGTTAAAGATTAACGTAACAAAAGCAGTGTTGTCGATAATGTCATGCCATATAAGATGTGCTACTATAGCTTCTATTGAGTTTACAACTGTACTTTCATTATCTGAACACCGATAACGATATTATTCTTAAACATAAATACATTAAGTATAATGATTAAAGGGAAGCGTCTATGAGCACTGTCTGGGATAGTGTGCAGCTTGCACGACATGCCAAGCGTCCATTATTTATGGACTATGTTAATCAGCTTTTTACCGAATTTGATGAGTTGCACGGCGATCGTGCTTTTGCCGATGACAAAGCCATCTTGGGCGGTCTGGCACGGTTCAACGATCAACCTGTAATGGTCATCGGTCAGCATCGTGGTCGCAGTACTCGTGAGCGTATCGAGCATAATTTTGGTATGGCCAACCCTGAAGGCTATCGCAAAGTGATTCGCTTGGTCAAAATGGCAGAGCGCTTTAACATTCCTGTGATGACCTTTGTCGATACTCAAGGTGCCTATCCTGGTGTTGGCGCAGAAGAACGCGGTCAAGCGCAAGCAATTGCAGAGAGTATCGCGGTATTCTCTAGCCTAAAAGTGCCTATCATCGTGACCATTATCGGTGAAGGTGGATCAGGTGGTGCATTGGCTATTGGCGTTGGTGACAAAGTCAACATGCTACAAAACAGCATCTACTCGGTCATTTCTCCTGAAGGCTGTGCTTCTATCTTATGGAAAACTGCTGAAAAAGCACCAGACGCCAGTGAAGCATTGAAGTTAAACGCCATTAATCTATATCAAATGGGTTTGATTGATGCTGTTATTGACGAGGGTGAGGGCGCACATCTGCAGCCACAACCCGTCATGGAAGCTCTAAAATCACTGATCACTGAGCAGCTTGATGAAATCAGAGATTTGGATCCTCAAGAGCGTTGTGAGCTCCGCTACGAAAAATTAAAGACGTTTAACTCAGAAGTGATGCTGCCTGCTTAATGCAAAGCATATGCTAAGCTTTTCATATTAGAAACTGAGTCTTAATGCTAAAATAAAACGTGTCATTCAATGGCGCGTTTTTTTATGTCTATTAACTTGCTCATGAATTTATCTATCTAAAACTAAGGCTGATTATGACCAGCAGTGCCATCCTCACGCATCCTATTAGACCAGTCAATGATTTGCCGATTGATGAGACATTGGCAGATGCATTATTGGATAGCATATCGGGCTATAGTGAGCAGCTGCATGGTCGTCGCCTGTGGCTAGCCTGTAGTGGTGGGCGTGATTCATTGGCGCTTGCAGCGCTGTGTGTACAGCTCTACCGACAAGGGCGATTGCCATGTTTGCCGCAGCTCCTACATGTCGATCATGGTTTGCAAGCTGATAGTCAGCATTGGGCTGCGCATGTCGCGAATTGGGCTAAGATGCAGCAGATACCTTGTCATATCCTAAGAGCACAAGTGGCAGGTCATGATGAGCAAGCCGCGCGGCAAGCCCGCTACAACGTCATGCGTGCGCATATCAATCAAGACGATGTATTGCTATTAGGACATCACGCCGATGACCAAGCCGAAACGGTACTGATGCGCTTGATCCAAGGCGCTGGGGTTAATGGTCTGTCAGGTATGCAGCCATGGCGAGTACAAACGCAGCATGGACGACGCCATGCATTGTGGCGACCTTGGCTCACGGTAAGGCGCGCCACGATTAGTAATTATGCCAAGCGCTTAGCGTTGCCTTATATCGATGACCCGACCAACGAGACGGGTGACAATGTCCGTAGCGGACTGCGCCGCGATATCATGCCAGTACTGGCGACTTATAACCTCAATGTCATTGATAATATTGCTCGCAGTGCGCAGCTATTAGGCGATGCGCAAGCCACTGTCAATGCTCAAGCTGAGCAAGATATGCAGCAGACGGCTGATGAAAGCCTACAGCTACCAGCAGCACAGCGCGTGCTCAATATCGATACATTGCAAGCATTGCCCGTTTATCGCCAGCGGCAACTACTGCATCATTGGCTGGGTCAAGACGAGCCATTACCGCCTGCTAAGCAGCTTGTCGATGACGTATGGAACCTTACTCAGCGCAGCGACCATGATCATCAAACTGAACTGTTTTGGCAAGGTCGCACGCACTCCTATACCGTTCGTCGCTATCGTCAGCAGATCTATCAGCTAAGCAGTGAATGGTTGTCTTGGTTAGATAGACCATTGATGGTGCAAGCGCAGCCATTATCGCGTTTGGATTTGACAACAAATGACTCAGTAGACGGTGATTTTTTACTACTGACTGTTCGTCGCAGTGAAGACTATATCTGGCAGTTACAAGTGTATCCAGATGCGCTGGTAATACTGATAGAAAGTCATATAGATGAGACAGCATTTGATGCAGTATTAAAGATAAAGCCATTAGAGCGCAAACAGCGTGTGCAGACGGCATTGGCGACGCGTCCACAAGCGGGCAAAAAGCTGTATCAAACCCTTGGTATTCCATTATGGCTGCGAGAAAGCTTGGTTGTGGTCAGCGTAGTGTTGATAGATAAAAAACACGCTAAAAATGAGATACCCATCCTATTATTATCGCCTTTTAACAGTTGGGTATTGAAAAATAACTTTTCGATCAGTATCAAAAATCTAGGTAGTGATATCGATGATGTTTTTAAGAATGTTCTAAGACAAGCTGAGTAGATGAGTCGAAACTATTTAGGTAGTTGAAGGATTTGTATTTTTTATCATTTTAATATCTATTATTTTGATATTTTCATACATCTCCTCGTGATGCTCTGCGCTCTGCTCAAAGCCGTGTTTTTTATAAAAATTAATGGCGTTGGTATTGGTGTCCAAAACCCATAGATGAAAACGCGCTGCGGCATTAGCGGCTGTTATATCTTGCAATGATACTTTCATAAGTGCGCTACCCATACCTTGTTGTTGGTAAGTAGGTAAAATATATAGCGTGGTGATTTCATAAAGGTTATTTTGAGAATAGTAACCGATGAAACCTGCAATGGTATTACCGTCTTGTGCTACCCAAACCTCTACTTCGGGTTGATGCAATATATGCTCCCACATGGCTGTTTTTTTAGCTAGATTATTCATCTCATCGGTATAAGAGATGGGCAAAAGGTCTAGGTAAGTATCATGCCAACTATAGACATGTACCTTTGCAATATCTGAGAAGTCTTTTTGAACGGCCTTACGAATAAAAAACATATTTAATGCCCCAAAATATTTTATAAAAATTATTTCTCAATCTAACAGCTAAACCATGTCATAGTCGACGTCAGTTGCGTGTTTTAATTAGGTTTACTACCGTTGTAGACGGCAGGAATTTATCAAACGATACTAGGAGCAGTATGATAAACTGAGTGTCGTTTTATATATCAGTATGTTACGTTGAATACTTTTAAATTTTGTGACTAGGAGACAAGTATGTCGGTATTAGATAATAAGAAAATCAGTTTTATTGGTGGCGGAAACATGGCACAAGCGCTTATTAGCGGGCTTGTGGGCTGCGGCATCGAACCAAACCTCATCACGGTCGCCGATCCTAGCAGCGATATTCGTGAGCAACTAGCGGCTAAAGGGCTAAACACCGTTGACCCAATGGCGGATGCCAAATCTGCTGTGGTCGGTGCTGATATCGTGGTACTGGCTGTAAAACCACAAATGATGAAAGTAGTGGTTGGTGCTTTTGCTGATGCATTGGACAATCAGTTGGTCATCTCGGTTGCCGCAGGTCTGTCAACTGACCTATTGTCTAGCATGTTGGGCGGCTATAGTAATATCGTGCGCGCCATGCCAAACACGCCTTCGATGATTCAGATGGGTGCAACTGGCCTCTACGGCACAGATAATATCTCAGCCGAACAAAAAGCGTTGGCAACTGCGGTGATGGAAGCGTCAGGATTGGTTATGTGGGTCGATGACGAAGAACATATGCATGCTGTTACTGCCGTGTCAGGCTCAGCGCCAGCGTACATGTTTTACTTCATCGAATCGATGGTCGATAAAGGCATTGCGCTAGGACTAGATACCGAGCAGGCGTCGGCACTGGCACTACAAACCATGATAGGTGCGGCAAAAATGGCGATGAATAGTGAAGATGCGCCTGCTGAATTGCGCCGCAAAGTGACCTCGCCGAACGGTACTACTCAAGCAGCTGTTGAGTCCATGCAAGCCAATGAGATTGGTCGCCAAATCGGTGAAGCTATGCAAGCGTGCTATGATCGTAGCCAAGCGCTTAGTGAAGAGATGAGTAAATAGTTATTGATTAGCAATTAGTAATTAATAAGTAACGACCCAAAAAGTAGGTCAGGCTAAACAGCTGACCTACATTGCATGATGATTAGCATCTGATAATGACAGTTGTCATCCTAAAATCTGTCAATAATGTCCCATTGAGTAGCCCTTCATGAACAACATGTTATTTCAAGTTTTTGATCTGGTCACCACATTTGCTATGATGCTGGTGTTTATTCGTTTTATGCTGCAATTTGCAGGGATGGATGCGCGCAACCCCATGATTGCACCTGCCTATAAAGCGACCCATATCGTCGATGTGTTTGGACGTATCTTCCCAACGGTCGGACAGGGACGTATTAGCATTGCTGCTATCGTCCTAATGTTTTTGATTCGTCTGATCGATATCTCTGGAAAAGCAGCATTGACGCATCAAGGGATTGCTCCTGTGCCGCTATTTTTTACGGGTACGATCAGCTTGGTATTAGACTTTTTACGCATGTGTCGCTACTTGGTGATTGGGTCTATTATCGTCAGCTGGATTGTGGTGTTTACCCAATCACAGCATCCTATTATTGGTATTATTATGAGCTTAGCGGAGCCGATACTAGAGCCGTTTCGTCGTATTACGCCAAACTTAGGGATGCTTGATTTGTCACCGATGGTTGCTTTCTTTGTGTTTTATTTACTTGAGATATTCATTGGTGGGTTGGCCGCGAATTTCATGCCTATGTTGGGTTAAGCGATATTTTGCAACAGTGAATAAACCATGCACATTGTCAGATCTTTTACTAAAAAGGCGCTTTATACTTTATAGAGCGCCTTTTCTATGTCTGCTATTGATGAACGTTAATACTTTATGTTGTTACTTTATAAAGACATTAAGAGTGGATAAAGCGATTGGGTATCAATTGCGCTTGAGTATCTTCAGGGTGCGGTATGTCAGCCGCGCGCAATGTCTGGGTAATCCAGCTATCTGCGGATTTTACCGCATCAATCAAATCATCTCCCATGGCCAAACGCCCAGCGATAAAGCTAGCAAGCGAACATCCTGAGCCATGAAATTCACCCTCTAAGCGCGGTAAGGTGCTCTTATGTACCATCTCACCCTCTATATATAAATACTGCTCGATATCACCGCTGTCAAAATCATGAGAGGTTTTTACCAACACCGCATGAGCGCCTTGCACGCATAGTTTTTTCGCACCACTATGTAAGTCTTGCTCGCCGCTGAGCGCGCGCAATTCATGCGTATTGGGTGTGATCAAGGTGGCGTAGGGTAGTAGCTGCCTAAACGCGCGCACTAGCGTCTTCTCATCGCCTAAGCTGCCACCGCTATTGGCGACTAATACAGGGTCCAATACAAACGGGGTATTAGTGCTTATGATTTGCTCAGCAAACAACTGGGTTAGCATGGCGATATTGTCAGTGGTACCAAGCATACCTGATTTGATGGCTTTAACAGGTAGATCACCCAGCACCGCAGTGGCTTGAGCTTTCACTAAAGTTGCCGCACAAGCTTCAAAGCCAAATACCTGCTGTGAGCTTTGAATCGTAACTGCCGTACAAGCAATGGCAGCATGTGCACCTGTCTGACCGATGGCTTCGATATCTGCTTGTAATCCAGCGCCGCCTGAAGGATCCAATCCTGAAAAACACAGTACGACAGGTCGCATAACCACTCCTTTGAGGTATTTTATAATAAGTGATAAATACTATAGCCACCTACCATCAAAAAATCTATCACCGTCTGATACCGACAGACTCAGTTAATGTATTAAAAAAACAAAAACTGGTACGGATGATAAATAAAAAGGTGGTGTTTTTCTAAAATATGGCATAATTTTGAGGATCGAAACGTCAGAAAAGCCTTTATAACTATAATTATTAGAAAAGCCTCATTAAATCTGTAGACAACGCTTGCAATTCGTTTTGGCTTTGCTATAATACTCGCCCACGGCATAAGACGTATTGTTAGCATCAATACCGTGTTTATAGATTTTTTATAGATGTCTTAAATCGTTAGGTGAAGTGGGTGAGTGGCTGAAACCAGTTCCCTGCTAAGGAACCATACGTGTAAGCGTATCGAGGGTTCGAATCCCTCCTTCACCGCCATTTATTCAGTT
>Ga0098065_1000890_pt1 | contig 12059 bp, 10 predicted proteins | sample 25_taG_FD_75062 | JGI IMG/M metagenome (GOLD analysis project Ga0098065, IMG submission 75062) | Marine viral communities from Cariaco Basin, Caribbean Sea - 25_WHOI_OMZ | ecosystem: Environmental > Aquatic > Marine > Oceanic | place: Caribbean Sea: Cariaco Basin | collected 2014-11-08 | reverse complement strand
CGGAACGCCAGGAGATCCAGCAGACCGATGAACCGGGCCTGCTGCTGGGCAACTCCCGTGAGATCCAGCGTCTGCGCAGCCAGACCCGCAAGCTGGCCCGCAGCCAGGCGCCAGTATTCATCAGTGGCGAATCCGGCAGTGGTAAAGAGTTGGTCGCCCGTATGATTCACATGCAGGGCCCCCGCAGCGACGCGCCGTTTGTGGCCGTCAACTGCGGCGCCATTCCGTCTGAGCTGATGGAAAGCGAGTTCTTCGGTCACCGCAAGGGCAGCTTCACCGGCGCCAACGAGAGCAAGGACGGGCTGTTTCGCAGCGCTGATGGCGGCACCCTCTTTCTGGACGAAGTGGCGGACCTGCCCCTGGCCATGCAGGTGAAACTGCTCCGGGCCATTCAGGAAAAAGCCGTCCGACCGGTGGGTGAATCCCGGGAAGTACCCGTGGACATCCGCATCCTCAGTGCCACCCACAAGAACCTGCCAGAACTGGTCAAGGACGGCAGCTTCCGCCAGGACCTGTTCTATCGCATTAACGTCATTGAACTGGCCGTACCCGCACTGCGGGAGCGCCCGGACGATATACCGCTCCTGTCCAACCATATCCTCGAGCGCATCGCGCGGGAGTATGAATGTCCGCCGGCACGCCTCAGCCAGGGCGCCCTGGGCTACCTTAAGGACTACGCATTCCCCGGCAACGTCCGGGAGCTGGAGAACATTCTTGAGCGGGCATTTACCCTGTGCGATTCCGATGTGATTGATACCGATGACCTGCACATTGGAACGCCTCCGATGGACTTGCCGCGGGAAAAGCAGCCGGTCGATAACAACGGTTCCGTCAATGGCGACGAGGTGCCACCGCTACCTGATGGCGAAATGGATTTGGAGCATTACCTGGAGACGATTGAACGCCAGGCCATCGAAAAGGCACTTGAGGCGACACGTTGGAACAAAACGGCTGCCGCAAAACGGCTTGGGATCAGCTTCCGCGCTCTGCGGTATCGGTTGAAGAAGTTGGGGATGGAGTAGATTACCGGCGTCTACTTACGCTTGGCCTAGCAGATCTCCTACAGCCATGAAACCTTCGAGACATTAAGGTAACGCCCGCCCAGGTCGAGGTCGGGTTACTACCATGTCAACGGAGGACACGGCGTGAATCACCGATCTGCGAATCAAACCGGGGTTACCCTTCTAGAATTGCTCATCACCATGGTCATACTGACCGTTATTATTTCCATGGCTATTCCGGCAAGCAGCAAGTTGATCGAACTCAGCCAGGCGAAATCCGTCACACAGCAGATCTACCGGGCGATTCAGTTTACCCGTGCCGAGGCCATCAAACGTGGAGAGAGCGTGGTAATTTGTCCGCTGGATATAGCCACCGGGGTATGCTCATCAGACTGGAGCCAGGCGTTGATGAGCTTTCCGGATTCTGACGGTGACGGCGCCCTCAGCGGCCCGGAAAAGGTCTTATTGACCGTCCCCGAAGTTACGGCAGGCAAGGTCTTCGTACGCCCCGGCTTTCTGAAAAGGGTCCAGTTTAATGGGCTCGGCTACAGCCCGGGCGTTATGGGCAACCTTACCTACTGTCCGAGAGGAGAAAGCACCACGCCCGCAGCCATACGACGGCTGATTTTTACCATGAACGGCAGAACTCGGTGGGCACAGGACAATGATGGCAATGGCGTCCCTGAGGACAGTGAGGGGAATCCGTTAAATTGCTCAAACGGGTGACGCAACGAGAGGTCGCGCCGCGTCGCCACTGTCCTGTCCTGTCCTGTTCAGCGTCAGGTAGTCGGGTAAGTGAAGAATTACGGACGCTATCTCCAGCAGTCCGGGTCGCCGGACTCGCTCGTTCTATTGCCTGTCTCATCAACTCTCAGCCAACCACAGTCATCGCCTGCCTGACCACCAACAGGCGTCGCCTGTAAAACAAAACTGTCATCGGCAATATTGTCAAAGCCGTAATTGTAGAACGCCGCTCCGCCATTCCTGGGTTGTGCTGTAAATGGCAAAGCAGGATCCGCATTCCCCGGGCGATAGGTGTAGCCGTTAGTGTACTGGCGCTCCATAAACTGAGCCAATTCCATCAAATCACCCTGCGCTGCTGTTCTGCGGGTGGACTCCACATGGTTCTGGTAACTGGGATAGGCAATCGCCGCGATTATGCCAATGATCGCCACTACGATCATGAGTTCGATTAGGGTGAATCCCCGATTGCTGTTTATGGTCATTACTTCTGCCCTGGTCAAGCTATTTGATGCCTGCGCAAAGTGTAAAGGGGCGGCGAAACCGCCCCATACATCGTTAACGCAGCTCTTCCCAATTCTGTCGACCAAACCCCATATCATTACCCTCAATACACAGTGGACCCGTGCAGGGGGGGCCTGGTTGCGGATCATCCGGGTCGTCCGGATCGTCCGGGTCACCGGGATCCGGATCGGGGTCAACAATCGGACCGTCATAATCGTCATCAACCTCCTGGATCTCAGAATCCAAGAGTCTGTCGTTGCCATTTTCAGAGATCACAGTGAGTCGCTCACCACTTGTCACATTACAAACGCCATTGACGATATCTGACTCAGCCGCATCCCCGAGATCGTATCTCCCATCACGGTTTAGATCGAATACATGATCGTCGGTCTTGCCGCCGGTTTTAAGATCTATATCCAGAACACAGCCAGTCTGACCCGACCCACAAGCGTTATTCTCAGGAATTAACGTACTGAAGCGAACCCTCTTAACGGGATAGCCAGAGGGAAAGTCAGCCGGACTGATAACCCTTTCACCGGCTGATGTATCCAGATCCAGGACCCAGCCTTTATCTGATTTTCCTAATGAATGATTGGATACTGAGCGAACTTTCAATTGCTGGACTTCCGAGGTAGCGCCAGTATCGACTGAATATTCCACCGTCCCGAGGTTCGTAAGCTGCTGTTCAAGCAAATCGTCGCGATCAATGGAGGAAACCTTTCCATTGTCGTAGATGCCATAAAGACTCTGCACCTGAACATCGCTCTTGTCGCCGACACGGAAATAGGCTCCGGTACCGAACAACACGACCACTTCAGAGATAGATCCACCTGGGACGTATGCAAGTCTGGGTGCCGCAGTAATGGGCTGTGGGGTTCCGGTTTCATCCGATGCTTCGAAGAGCAGCGCCGCATTCTTCGAACCTCCGAGACCAAAGCGCCAAACATTCCCTTGAAGGTCCCCGGCATAGGCCCGGAGCGCGACACCGGAGCGCGGGTCCACCATAATTGCAGGAGCTGCTAGCCCATTTGGTTCAGTAACGTCCCCTTCCCCAGTAGTAATTTTGCTAATCAAGCCGCCGGTCTCTATATCCACCACGAACAAAGTTGCTTCATGAGATGTGGAGTTGTACCCGTTGCCAAATACAGCAGCCCACTTCCCGTTATCGAGGCGCACAATCTGAGCGTCACTGACACCGCGTCCCAAGTCCGAGTCGGTAAACTCCCAAAGTACATCATCAGATGAAAACGATTCTGGGTCTGTCACGTCCAGAGCAAAAACCGTTCGTCCGCCCACACCAGTGGTGCCCAATAAAAGTGTACTCCACTGATTATTTATATAAACATCACCAATCGTCGGTGTGCCATCCACGAAGAATCGGTGGTCATATTCCGGATCCATCAGTTCGCTAACGGGTGCGTAGCTCTTGCCCGGCGCTGGATTCAGGAATTCGCCAGGCATATATGCAAACAGCTCCTCCCCAGTTTTCGCGTGGAACGCATGAAGGAAGCCGTCGTTTGCCCCCACATATATGACATCAGGTCGCTCGTTATAATCATCACTGGCGCGAAAGGCGGCGTAGTCAGCCCCTTCCGTGCCACCCAAACGCCGATGACCATAATTCACCTTGCCAACATACTGCGGATTTGACCCGATGATATCTCCCAACATGCGAGGACGGGTTATGGAGCTGCCCTCGGCTTTGTGCGTGCGCTCGCGGAAGTTCACTCCCGCATTATTGTCACCACTCAACCAGGCAATACGCTCCGTCCCCAGACCATCTGAAGTCCCGTCGAGTGCCGTATCCAGGGCATTTCTTTGAAGCTCTGAGAGGCCATCGTAGTCAAGTGCTGTTCCCGTAGTGCCTGTGTATGTAAAAAGGTCACGCTCACTGAAGCCTTTGGATTCCAGCTCCCTTTCAGCATCCCACATCAGCTGTCCGCGAGCGCCCCCAGACAAGATTCGACTGGCTTGCAGCGCACCGCTCCAGTCCGTGGAGCGGAAGCCCGCTGAATAACTCAAAGAGCCTTCACTGAACACTGCAGAGCTGGCTGCTGCCGCTGTGGCAGATTGTTCGACCCGGCTAATAATAACGGAAAGCACATTAGACAATTCGGTAGCAAAGCTGTCCGGATCATCGACACTAAAAAAACCACCCCGGCTGTTTACAGCTGCATGCAACAGGTCATCTACTTTTGCCGGTTCGCTGGAGCCAGGATTTGGCCACTCAAAACTTGGGTTATCCTTCCCAATTTCGGCGAACGGGTCGGAGTCAGGATAATCTATTGTTCCATTTACACCGAGGCCTACGCCAAAGGTAACCATGTGTTGCCAGAACGCAGGATTAATACCAGTGACCGGTACCTTGTTTTCCAGATCAGGCCGCAGGTCACGGCTCCAGTAGTCCAATGCCACGTCGGCAAGAGTGTTATGGTAGGTATCCCTGAACGGCGCTACCGCTTTATACCCTTCATAGTCTCCTATAGCATTACCATCACTACCGTCTACATTACCCACGTTTGGGCTACTACCACTCCAGTACCCATCGGTCATAAGGATCGTAAAAGATTGCCGGCATTCAAGGTGCTCCGAAGAGTTGTTTGTCCCAGGCTCGGCGCCCCATGGCCCCCGGTTATCCGTCCTCTCGAAGTATTCACCAGCTCGCTTTAGCGCCAATCGCAATGGTGTGCCTTTATTCGGCGTTTCATCAGTATATAGGCTAGTAAAAAATTGCTCTCGATCACTGCCTTTAAACAAGCGCACACCATTCACAATAGTGCTAGTGGAAACTCCATCAACACTGGAACTGCCTTTGTTAAGACGTCCGTATCCTACTCGCATTCCTTCAGGCTGCTGCGAAAAAGCATTGCCTATACCAGAGCGTGCGGCTAAAGTCCTCGAACGATAATAGGAAAACCAGTTGGCAAAGTTTTGTATTTCGTCCTCAACGCTTCTGGCAGGACCACTACCGAACTGGAGTGATGACACCGAAACTTCAACCCCTGTAGCAAGATCTTTTCGGTACGCAACTTGATTCCGAACTTGGTATCGATAATAACTATCCCGTTCCCATACGTCATCACCATCATTTTTCAGAACGTAATAGGTAATGGGCCAGTAATTTTTCGAATCATTCTCGTAGTCATAATCATTGCCACCATCATACTCCACCCATCGATTATAACTTTGCTCAGTAGTAATATTTAGTGTATCGGAATTTTCCAATCCTGGAAAATAGGGAGCAGCGGTCGGATCAGCGTCGGGCCACTGCGACCTATCGCCCTTATACCAGGGCTCATAGGTCTTCTCTGGATTGTAAAAAAACGGGTTGTTATGATTTGACCGGAAATATCGATTTCTTGGATTGTTATCACTAAAATCAAAAATATTGTTCTCGTATATATTCTGCCCGTACATATCTGGAACGGGTGGAAAAAGGTAATCTGTATTAGAAGTATATGAACTCTCGGGCAACTCAAATTGCATAGATCCCGAATCATCGATAATGAACATTATATTCGGTTCAACTCCGGCACTCAGTGATGGCGGAACATCCGCAATATCAACCGCATCAGCCAGTGCAGAGTTCATCGTCACAATGCTAAAAAGGCAAGAGAGCAAGCAATGCATTGATCGGGTACTCATAACTTTCTTTCTGCTCTTTGGATATTCCATTGCTAGTCTCCTGGCTTAACAAGAAGCCTGATAATCAATTCGAATCAAGGTTTCGGCATAAACGTAGATTGCAAAATCACCACAGAGGTGGACGTGCCACCTACAGCACGAGATGTTACTGCGAACCGGTCATAACAAGGCAAGGCACCTTCTGGCGATGGCGGACAATAATCTCCAAGCCAGCCAACGTGATATTCCGGCTGTGAGGCAAGCTGATCATCCCCGGTATTGAGGGTAACAGTGTCATTCCCACCACCGGCCCAACTAGCCGGATTCTCAAGACTGTCGTTGAGGAGCGCAGAAAGAGGATTGTCGACAAGCCAGTTCTCACCCACTTTCAATGCCCTTTCACTGGCCTGGAAGGAAATGTTGCGGTCCTGAAGGTTAGATGCCATTCGTTCCTGTAGTACCGTTCCTTGCATGCTGCTTATACCAATCAGTGAAATCAGCAGCAGCATTACGAGGGAAACTATTAAAGCGCTCCCTGCTTCAGTACTGAATGTTGTTTTGGGCGTTACGTTTCTCATGGCATTCGATTCCTGAGGCCAATCGTGGTGGATGAAACGATTCGCGCACGACGATCCGCGGGTGAAGTGGCTTCAGTGCCAACCAGGTTGAAGGTACGGGTAATATTCTCGCTATTGGCGTTGTCTCCACTACGAACCACGAATGCGATCCGTACGCTGGTAACCTCTGGCCAGTTCTGCGCGCTGATTTCATCAGCCGTCAGGTAGTTGCCCCCTAGCCCATACACCACCTGCATCGCCTCAACACCTTCAACCAGTTCTTGGCCCGCTGCTCCGACCCCCAATTCACGCGAGAACAGGGCTGGTTCGCCACTAGCACCCTCTGCTACGTAATATGCCTTCGTGGCAAACTGTGCTACACGAGACCCGTCTTCATACTCCATTTGGAACCCACTACTCGGCTTGTTTCCTGGCGTAAAACCAGAGCCTGCCATCGGAATAGACTGCCCATTCGGAGAGTTCGCCTTCTGGAACAACTCGCCCCCTGTGCAACCAGCAGTGATAGACAAGATCAAAGCACCTTGGGGAATACCGGTTGAGTCGTCCACGTCAAGATTGCCAGTACTGTACCCTTCGACCTCGACAGGCAACGTGGTAACAGAGTTAACGATCAGCACGTCAGAGCTGGTAATCAGGTTTGCCGAGGCCTGCGCCAACTCAGCTGGCAATGCCTTGCCCCCCGCTCCTTGTTCCCAATCACCCCAGCTTGTTGCTTTCGAGATAGAAAGATTCAAGGAATCGCCAACGCCAGTATTCTTGGCCTCCCAGCCATTGATACCATGCCCAAGCGAGACGGCCCGATCTCCCTGCAGCTTAACATCGAGTAATAACGGGTCCGGGTTACCATCTTCATCCACGCTGCTAGGCGGCAAACAGCTTAGCCCCCCCGCACTACGCACGTCCCGCTGAATCATTGAGGTTGCAAAACGTATGGTCTCCTGAACATGCGCGATACCATCCGTAAGGCGGTAGGTCTGGCTTGTCCCCAGGTAAACTTGAGTAACCCCCAAGGTCAGGATTACGCCGAGCAGCAAGGCAATCATCAGCTCGACCAGTGAGAGGCCCGCCATTAGTCGAAGTTGTGGCATGTGTCTGTTATTGATCATGTCACCCCCTAGATCACTGTGGTTACGGTAACGGGCTGACCATCCGGATCCCGGCGTTGCCAGTCGATCCAGACCGTCACCGCACCTGTGGCGGCATTAACGTTAACGGTGCCCTCACCTTCAGGAAGCGTACAGGCGAGCAGGTTTCCCCATTCGGCAATATCATTCTGGGCTACGGTCTGGCCGTTGTTATAGGAGAAGTCGGTAGCGCAATTGACGTTGTCCGGATCGATCACGACTCCGTTGTAACTGTTGATAGCACCCCGATTAGCACGGATACGATCAAGCATATCGGCTGTAAGCAATACCGCCTGCGTGCGCTGTTCAGCACCGTTGGTCATCTGGCTCGACACCGATTGCATGGCCGCCATACCAAGTAGGCCTACACCTAGCACCAGTACTGCGACGAGTACTTCAATCAACGCTATACCGGTATTTTTTTTGGCTTTAGAGCCGAAAGAACTCTGCGGTTTAAACTGAATTTTTCCCATTAGGTACAGTTCCCCTGAGTAACTGAAGCACGCCCTGCGCGAGCCACGTTCAGTTGCCGCAAGCGTTGGTCTCCCAAAGTGCAGGATAGAGGCTGAAACTCAATCTGGACGTTGACGCCGGCGCCAGGGGCAGACCGAAAACCACGACCGTCGAAACTCACGTTGGTCAACCCTCCATCTCTGAGGATTAACGCGCCCGGTTCCTCGAAGGACCGAATGACATCATTGCCCGCTTCCGCAGCCCCGCAATTGGCGTAGTTCCCGACAGTCACGCAGTAACCATTGGCGAACCCGCCCGCCTCCGCAAGCAACGTCACCTCGGTTCCCCGCTTGATAGCCTCGGTTCTTGCCAGGTTCACAGCACTCAGAAGGGTATTTGCCTGAGAGGTAACCCGGTTGTTTTCGATCAGTGTTCTGAACGACGGGATCCCAATCGTCAGAATAATTGCGAGCACCGCAAGAGTGATCATCAACTCGATTATCGTAAAACCAGCACTTCGACTTCTTCCGCGCATAGTCCACTTCCATCATGACTTACTGAAAGATTAACCGGCGTCCATTGTGCCATCTACGGCAACACGATGAGCGGTTTTAGTTGGCGGATAAGCGGTTGAAGGACTGGCGTTGGCGTGATGGGGATCACAGGTTGAGGGTTTGGGTTTGGGTTTACGGCGACGCGGCGCTGAAGACTGGGCTGGGGAGTCGGCCCATCTCCCCAGCCCTTCTCCCACGTCGGGGAGAGGGGCTTACGGCAGGTGAGACAGGTTCACGATGGTTAGAGTCAGACGTTTACGGCGTCAATACGCAGCTCTTTGGGCATGGAGAAAACGATATTTTCTTCGCGACCGGCGATTTCTTCAGGGGCTGTACCGCCCAGCTCCTGCAGGCGTCTGATAACGTCGTTAACCAGGACTTCCGGAGCGGAGGCGCCAGCGGTTACGCCCACGATGTTGCAGTTTGTCAGCCAGGCGGGGTCGATCTGGGCGGCTTCGTCAATGAGGTAGGCTGGAGTACCCATGCGTTCGGCCAGTTCCCGCAGGCGGTTGGAGTTGGAACTGTTGGGGGAGCCCACCACCAGCATCAGGTCGCAGTCGCCGGCCAGTTGTTTGACGGCGTCCTGGCGGTTCTGGGTGGCGTAGCAGATGTCGTCCTTGCGGGGGCCTTCTATCTGCGGGAACTTGTCCCGAAGGGCGTCGATAACCCTGGCGGTGTCGTCCATGGACAGGGTGGTCTGGGTGACGAAAGACAGTCCCTCAGGGTCTTTGACCTCAAGACTGGCGACGTCTGCCTCATTTTCCACCAGGTAGATGTCACCGCCGTTGCTGCGGTCATACTGACCCATGGTGCCCTCCACTTCCGGGTGGCCCTGGTGGCCGATGAGGATACACTCGCGGCCGTCACGGCTGTAGCGCATGACTTCCATGTGGACCTTGGTAACCAGTGGGCAGGTGGCATCGAACACTTTGAGGCCACGGTCGGCAGCTTCTTTCTGGACCGCTTGGGAGACACCGTGGGCGCTGAAGATGACCAGGGTGTCGTCCGGAACCTCTTCGAGTTCGTCCACAAAGATGGCGCCGCGGTTGCGGAGGTCGTCTACCACGTATTTGTTGTGGACGACTTCGTGGCGTACGTAGATTGGGGCGCCGAAGACTTCGAGGGCCCGGTTGACGATTTCTATGGCTCGGTCTACCCCGGCGCAGAAGCCGCGGGGGTTGGCTAGTCTGATTTGCATAGTGCCTTGGTTACTCGGGCCTGCTGGCTTGGGAGTCTGGCTTCGCTGCGGGGCGGTACTCTCCGGGACACGCCGTAAATCCATCCATGGAGGCTCTTCAAAAACGTCCATGTTTTTGAAGGTCCCGGAGAGTACCGCCCCGCAGCGAATCCTCGTAACTGGTTGCGAGTCGCCAACTAATGCGCTGTCGCAACAGGTTCAACGTCAATAATTTCTACCTCAAACACCAGTGTACGCCCCGCCAGCGGGTGATTGAAGTCCACGTCCACCTGGTCACCTTCCACCCGGCTAACCACACCGGGCAACTCGCTCTGGCGGGCGTCGGCGAAGGAGATCATGACGCCGGGTTCAAGAACCATGTCGGCGCTGAACTCGTGGCGTTTGAAGGTTTGTACGTTGCTGGGATTGTGCTGGCCAAAGGCATTTTCCGGGGGAACTTCGAAGGTTTCCCGATCGCCGGCCTTCAGGCCCATCAGGTAGGCTTCGAAGTTTTCCGGCAGGTTTTCGTCGCCGATTTCCAGCGAGGCCGGCTCCTTTTCAAATGTGGAGTCTATGACCTGGCCGTCGGTGAACTTGAGGGCGAAGTGCAGGGTCACCCGGGTTCCCTGGTCGATGGGCAGTTCTTTCATGGCTATCGGTTGCTCCCGTCCGCCGCCTCGTCGTCAGGCTTGCGGAACATGTCGAGTATCATCATGCCGGCACCAATGGTAATGGCGGTGTCGGCCAGGTTGAAGGCCGGGAAGTGCCAGTCCTGCCAGTAGAAGTGGAGAAAGTCCACCACGTAGCCATGTACAACCCGGTCGTAGACGTTGCCAATGGCACCGCCGAGGATCAGGGCGATGGCGATGGCGGTCCAGGTTTCGTGGCGCTTCAGTCCCTTCAGCCAGTAGACCAGTACCACACTGACAACCACTGCCAGCGCCACGAAGAACCAGCGCTGCCAGCCTGCGGCGTCTGCCAGGAAGCTGAACGCGGCACCCGTGTTGTGCAGCAGGGTCAGGTTGAACAGGGGCAACACCGGCACCGGCTGACCGTAGGTAAGCATGGCGGTAGCCATGGCCTTGGTGCCCAGGTCGATGGCGATGACGGCCGCGGCCAGCCACAGCCATTTCAGTTTGGTGCCGGTCTGTTCCCGGGTCATGGCAGCGTCCATCAGGTATTGGCTCCGTCAGGCAAAGGAGCGGGTTTCACCCGGGCCTTCCACGTTGGTGACACAGCGGCCGCACAGATCGGTGTATTTCTCGTTCTGGCCGACGTCTTCCCGGTGGTGCCAGCAGCGTTCGCACTTGGCGTGGGCCGCCGGCGTTACCTTGACCATCAGGCCTTCGTGGCCAGTCTGCTCGGCGCCATCTGCCTCGGAGACCGGGCGCACAGTGGCTTCGGAGGTGATCAGCACAAAGCGAAGCTCCTCGCCCAGGTGCTTCAGCCGGCCCGCCAGTTCGCCCTCGCAGTACAGGGTCACTTCCGCACTGAGGGAACCCTTGATCTCACCACGACCGCGAGCTTCTTCCAGGCACTTGTTTACGGCTTCCTTGACGCTATAGATCTCGCGCCAGTAGTCTCGGCCCAGTTCGGCATTATCGGGCAATGCGGTGAGGCCCTCGTACCAGGTTTCGTAGAACACGGTCTCGCCCCGCTCACCCGGCAGGTGCTGCCAGATTTCATCGGCGGTGAAGCTGAGGATCGGGGCAATCCAGCGCACCAGGGCTTCGGCCACATGGTACAGCGCGGTCTGGCAGGAGCGACGGGCCAGGCTGTCAGCCGGGGTGGTGTACTGGCGATCCTTGATGATGTCCAGGTAGAAGCCACCCAGGGTCGCTTCACAGAAGTTGTAGACCTTCTGGTAGATCCGCAGGAAGGCATAGTTGCCGTAGTCCTCGTTCAGCTCGTTTTGAAGCTGCAGCGCCCGGTCCACCATCCAGCGATCCAGGGCAATCATGTCCTCCGGCGCCACCATATGCTCCGCCGGATCGAAGCCGGTGAGGTTGCTCAGCAGGAAGCGGGCAGTGTTACGGATGCGGCGATAGCCATCGGCAGTCTGTTTGAGGATGTCCTTGGATACGGTCATCTCGCCGCTGTAATCAGTGGCGGACACCCACAGGCGCAGGATATCGGCGCCCAGCTCGTTCATGACCTCCTGGGGCGCAATCACATTGCCCAGGGACTTGGACATCTTGCGGCCCTTGCCGTCCACGGTGAAGCCGTGGGTGAGCACCTGCCTGTAGGGCGCCACGCCGTTCATGGCAATGGAGGTCTTCAGAGACGACTGGAACCAGCCACGG
>Ga0098065_1000889_pt1 | contig 12082 bp, 10 predicted proteins | sample 25_taG_FD_75062 | JGI IMG/M metagenome (GOLD analysis project Ga0098065, IMG submission 75062) | Marine viral communities from Cariaco Basin, Caribbean Sea - 25_WHOI_OMZ | ecosystem: Environmental > Aquatic > Marine > Oceanic | place: Caribbean Sea: Cariaco Basin | collected 2014-11-08 | reverse complement strand
CATTCACATCGTCAGACTTGACGGTGAGCATCTCTTGCAGAGTATAGGCCGCACCATAGGCCTCCAGGGCCCACACTTCCATCTCACCGAACCGCTGGCCACCGAACTGCGCCTTACCACCCAGCGGTTGCTGGGTAACCAGGCTGTAGGAACCGGTGGACCGTGCGTGCATCTTGTCGTCGATCAGGTGATTCAGCTTCAGCATGTACATGTATCCAACCGTCACCTGGCGATCAAACTGATCACCGGTACGGCCGTCGAACAGCGTCACCTGGCCGCTGGTATCCATGTCGGCGAGCTCCAGCATGTGCTTGACCTCAGCCTCCTTGGCACCATCGAAAACCGCAGTCGCCATGGGCACGCCGCCACGCAGGTTGTTGGCCAGCTGGAGAATCTCTTCGTCGTTCAGGCTGGGCAGATCCACCGACGGAACTTCGTCGCTGTGGTTGTAGATCTTGTCCAGCAGCTCGCGAATCTCGGCAACCTTGCGCTGCTCTTCCAGCATGCGCTCGATCTTCCGGCCGAGACCCTTGGCTGCGGCACCCAGGTGGGTTTCCAGTACCTGACCCACGTTCATCCGTGACGGTACACCCAGCGGGTTGAGGACGATGTCGACGGTATTGCCTTCGGCGTCATAGGGCATGTCTTCCACCGGCATAACAGCAGAAATAACACCCTTGTTACCGTGACGACCGGCCATCTTGTCACCAGGCTGAACCCGGCGTTTGATCGCCAGATAGACCTTGACGATTTTCAGTACGCCCGGAGCGAGGTCATCACCCTGCTGGAGCTTGCGTTTCTTGTCTTCAAAACGCTCTTCATGCTCTTTCTTGCGATCTTCCAGGCCTTGCTCGGATTTCTCCAGCAGCTCATTGAGAGCCTCATCCTTCAACCGCAGCTTGAACCACTGGTCCCGGTCCAGCCCCTTCAGGTAATCTTCGTCGAGGGTTGCACCTTTCTTAAGACCAGGCCCGCTGATGACTTCCTGCCCGGTCAGGGCGGCAGTCAGACGTTCGAAGGTCGCACCTTCGACGATACGATACTCGTCCTTCAGGTCCTTCCGGTACTGGTTCAGCTGGTCCTGCTCGATCGAGAGCGCGCGGTCGTCTTTCTCGATGCCGTCACGGGTAAACACCTGAACATCAATAACGGTGCCCCGGGTACCAGCGGATACCCGTGAGGAGGTGTCTTTTACATCGGACGCCTTCTCACCAAAGATAGCCCTCAGCAGCTTCTCTTCCGGAGTGAGCTGGGTTTCACCTTTCGGCGTTACCTTGCCCACCAGGATGTCACCCGGGCCAACCTCGGCACCGATGTAAACAATCCCGGATTCATCCAGTTTGGCCAGGGCACTTTCACCCACGTTGGGGATGTCAGCGGTGATTTCCTCGCTGCCCAGCTTGGTATCCCGGGCCACACAGGTAAGCTCCTGGATATGGATGCTGGTGAAGCGATCCTCCTGGACCACCTTCTCCGAGATCAGGATGGAGTCCTCGAAGTTGTAGCCGTTCCAGGGCATGAATGCGATACGCATGTTCTGCCCAAGCGCCAACTCACCCAGGTCCACAGAGGGACCGTCGGCCAGGACATCTCCACGGGCAACCACATCACCCTGGTTTACGATTGAACGTTGGTTGATGCAGGTGTTCTGGTTGGAGCGGGTGTACTTGGTGAGGTTGTAGATATCCACACCAGCGTCACCGGCTTCGGTCTCATCATCGTGCACCCGTACGACGATACGGGCTGCATCCACGTCCTCGATAACACCACCGCGACGCGCGGTAACGCAGACGCCGGAGTCCTGGGCCACGGTCCGCTCAAGGCCAGTACCAACCACCGGCTTGTCTGCACGCAGTGTTGGCACAGCCTGGCGCTGCATGTTGGAGCCCATCAGGGCCCGGTTGGCATCGTCATGCTCCAGGAACGGGATCAGCGATGCTGCCACCGAGACTACCTGCCGCGGCGAAACATCCATGAAGTTGACGTTCTCTGGCGGGGTTACGGTGAATTCGTTCTGGTGACGCACGGTAACCAGTTCATCCGCAAGACGGCCGTCCTCAGTCATCGCCGCGCTTGCCTGGGCGATGATGTAGTTACTTTCCTCGATGGCCGACAGATAAACGATGTCATCGGTCACCTTGCCGTCGATGACCTTCCGGTACGGACTTTCGAGGAAGCCGTAAGAGTTGGTCCGGGCATAGGTCGCCAGCGAGTTGATCAGACCGATGTTCGGACCTTCCGGTGTCTCGATGGGACAGACGCGGCCGTAGTGGGTGGGATGAACATCCCGCACCTCAAAGCCCGCACGCTCCCGTGTCAGGCCACCAGGCCCAAGCGCAGATACGCGACGCTTGTGAGTCACCTCGGACAACGGGTTGTTCTGATCCATGAACTGGGACAGCTGACTGGAACCGAAGAACTCCTTGACTGCTGCCGCCACCGGCTTGGCATTGATCAGGTCCTGAGGCATCAGGCCTTCACTTTCAGCCAGGCTCAAGCGCTCACGCACCGCACGCTCTACGCGTACCAGGCCCACACGGAACTGGTTCTCGGCCATCTCACCGACGGACCGGATACGGCGATTGCCCAGGTTATCGATGTCATCCACGTTTCCGTTGCCGTTACGGATGTCGATCAAGGTACGAAGTACATCGATGATGTCTTCGTTGGTCAACGTACCTTCACCGGTGCTCTCTTCGCGACCGAGGCGACGGTTCAGCTTCATCCGCCCAACCGCGGACAAATCGTAGCGCTCTTCCGAGAAGAACAGGTTATTGAACAGGTTCTCGGCGGATTCCTTGGTGGGCGGCTCTCCCGGACGCATCATCCGATAGATTTCCACCAGCGCCTCGAGCTGGGTGCGGGTCGGGTCGATACGAATCGTATCGGACATGAAGGGGCCGCAGTCCAGGTCGTTGGTATACAGAGTTTCGACTTCAGTGATCCCTGCACCCAGAATCTTTTCCATCACCTCTTCGGTGATCTCAGTGTTGCACTCGACCAGCACCTCGCCGGTCTTGGTGTCTACCATGTCACGGGCAATGACTCGGCCATGGAGATAGGCAGTAGGCACTTCCAGCTGAGTGATGCCGGACTTTTCGAGCTGACGGATGTGGCGTGCGGTGACACGACGGCCCTCTTCCACGATCACATTGCCGTCATTGTCCTTGATGTCAAAGGTGGCGATATCACCACGCAGTCGGCTGGGCACCAGCTCCAGACTGGAGGTTTCTTCTCCAACAGTAAACTTACTGGTTTCAAAGAACTTTTCCAGCATTTGCTCGGAGCTGTACCCCAGGCCACGCAACAGGATGCTGGCAGGCAGCTTCCGGCGACGGTCGATCCGGACGAATACTGAATCCTTGGCATCGAACTCGAAATCAAGCCAGGAGCCACGGTAAGGAATCACCCGGGCAGAATACAGAAGCTTTCCGGAGGAGTGTGTCTTGCCCTTGTCATGGTCAAAGAACACGCCCGGTGAACGATGGAGCTGGGACACGATGACCCGCTCGGTACCGTTGACAACGAAGGTACCATTTTCAGTCATCAGGGGCATTTCGCCCATGTAGACTTCCTGCTCCTTGATGTCCTTGATCGCCTTGTTGGACGATTCGCGATCATAGATGATCAGCCGAACTTTCACGCGCAGGGGAGCAGCATAGGTTACGCCCCGGAGCTGACATTCCTTGACGTCGAATACCGGATCGCCAATACGGTAGCTCACGTACTCAAGCGCCGCATTGCCAGAATAACTGACAATCGGGAATACGGATTTGAAGGCTGCGTGCAGGCCAGTTTCCTGGCGCTCGGCAGCGGCGGCTTCCATTTGCAGGAAGTCCCGATAAGAATCCAGCTGAATAGCCAGCAAATAGGGAACATCCATCACGGAAGGCAATTTACTGAAGTCTTTGCGAATCCGCTTTTTCTCAGTGTAGGAGTAAGTCATCTGCATTCCCCAGCTTTAGACCTGATACCTGGTATCAAGAAGCAACCATTTACCTGCTTCGGGGCCGAGTTGCTCGGCATACTGCGCCGTCTTGAACAAGACTCTGGCTGTAGGTGACAGAGGCAGTCATTAACTATAGCAACTGCATCCGTCTCTATAGCATATATACAACAGAAAAAGGCCGGTGGCGCTAAGCCACCAGCCTATCCATGCTAATGCACGGAACCGATCAAGTATCGGCGATTACTTGAGCTCAACAGAAGCGCCTGCTTCCTCAAGCTTCTTCTTGGCTTCTTCAGCGTCGTCCTTGGAAGCAGCTTCCTTAACGGTGGACGGAGCAGAATCAACCATTTCCTTCGCTTCCTTCAGGCCCAGGCCAGTCAGTTCGCGAACAGCCTTGATGACGTTCACTTTCTTCTCGCCAGCGCCGGTCAGAACAACGTCAAACTCGGTCTGCTCTTCAGCGGCAGCAGCGTCGCCAGCAGCGGCAGCCGGAGCAGCTGCAACAGCAGCAGCAGCGGATACGTTGAACTTCTCTTCCATTGCTTCGACGAGCTCAACCACTTCCATAACGCTCATTTCAGCAATTGCATTCAGAATATCGTCTTTAGACAGAGCCATGACTTTCTCCCAAAAAATAAAATATGGTTTTCAACAGAATCAAGCAGCTTCTTGCTTCTGGTCTCGGACTGCAGCTACTACGCGGGTAACCCTGCCCGGAACATCGTTCAGAGTGCGTACCAACTTGGTAACCGGTGCCTGTGTGACAATAGCCAGCTGAGTCAGCGCTTCGTGCAGCGTCGGCAGCTTGGCCAGGCGATCGATCTGTTCTGCGCCCATCAGCTCACCGCCGACGGCCAGACCCTTGATCTCGAAAGCCTCTTTCTCTTTGGCGAAATCCTTGAGCAGGCGCGCAGCGGCACCAGGATCTTCCATAGAGAATGCCAGAATGGTCGGACCAACCAGAGCTTCGTCGATGCACTCGAACTCGGTACCGCGAATGGCGATCTTGGCAAGGTTGTTACGAACAACCTTCAGACGCACATTCTCGGCACGAGCCTTGGCACGAAGCGCCGTCATGTCACCTGCGGTAACACCACGGTAGTCAGCCAGAACAACAGACAGAGCAGTACCAGCAGTCTCGTTGACTTCAGCGACGATCGCTTTCTTGTCTTCGAGTCTAATTGCCACTGGATTTCTCCTCGATTTCGCCGGAGATTCCGGCAAACCCATCATTGCCCAGGGAACGCTGTCCGGATCACGCATCAGCGAAATCCCAACCACATTCCTTTATGGGCGCCTAACGGTGTTTGGGTTCAGAGAGAACGTCTTCACACCGTCTGCGCAGGCGTTGCTTTAACCCTTGTGACCCGACTCGCGAGAGTCGGCCCTCGGGGGCCTGCGGTCTTTGACAGCCTTGGCTTCCGCCCAGACTACAAAGTTACTGCCGACCAGGGATCAAAGGTTCAAAGAACCCTGATCAACAGTCAGGCCAGGCCCCATTGTCGAGGACAGGGATACCTTCTTCAGGTAAACGCCCTTGGACGATGCAGGCTTGGCCTTTTTCAGGTCTGCCAGCAGAGCTTCAAGGTTTTCCTTGATGTTCTGTGCAGAAAATTCAACATTTCCCAGAGGAGCGTGGATAATGCCATTCTTGTCAGTACGGTAACGAACCTGACCTGCCTTGGCATTTTTTACAGCCGTTTCCACATCCGGGGTAACCGTGCCAACCTTGGGGTTAGGCATCAGGCCGCGAGGCCCAAGGATCTGGCCAAGCTGACCAACGACACGCATGGCATCGGGGGTCGCAATGACCACGTCGAAATCCATGTTGCCCTTTTTCACTTCTTCGGCCAGGTCATCCATACCTACGATGTCAGCACCGGCTTCTTTCGCCTTGTCGGCATTGGCACCCTGGGTGAACACAGCAACCCGCACGCTCTTACCGGTACCGTGGGGCAGCACGGTGCTGCTACGGACTACCTGGTCGGATTTCCGTGCATCGACACCAAGGTTAACGGATACATCGATAGACTCGCGGAACTTGACGGAGCTACCCAGCTCAGCCAGGAGCGCTACAGCCTCATCTACCGTATAGGCGCGGGCCGGGTCCACTTTTTCGCGAATCAGCTTCTGACGCTTGCTCAGTTTAGCCATTTTACAGACCCTCCACGTTCAGGCCCATGCTACGGGCAGTGCCGGCGATGGTGCGGACGGCAGCGTCCATATCAGCAGCAGTGAGATCAGGCTCTTTAGTCTTTACAATCTCTTCAAGCTGCGCGCGGGTAACCGTGCCCACCTTTTCGGTGTTCGGACGGCCAGAACCACTCTTGATACCGGCAGCCTTCTTCAACAGCACCGGTGCTGGCGGGGTCTTGGTGACAAAAGTGAACGAGCGATCACTGTAAACAGTGATCACCACCGGAGTCGGCAGACCCGGCTCAATGCCCTGCGTGGCAGCGTTGAACGCCTTACAGAACTCCATAATGTTCACACCGTGCTGGCCCAGCGCGGGACCGACGGGGGGGCTCGGGTTGGCCTGACCGGCAGCAACCTGAAGCTTGATGTACGCTTCGATTTTCTTAGCCATGGGTTTCTCCTGTGGGTGTTAGCGCCTTTCGGCTCCCCGGTTTTGAGACACAAAAAGCCCGCTACACCGCAGTGAGCGAGCCCTTCGCTTCAGAGGTAACTCAGTCCTTTTCGACCTGGCCAAACTCCAGCTCAACCGGAGTGGAGCGACCAAAGATCAGAACTGCCACCTTTACACGACTCTTGTCGTAATCAACTTCTTCCACAACGCCATTAAAATCGGCGAAGGGACCTTCAATAACGCGAACAATCTCACCAGGCTCGAACAGCGTCTTGGGTTTCGGCTGATCGACACCGCTTTCAACACGACGAAGGATTGCTTCAGCTTCCTTCTCGGTGATCGGGGCAGGCTTATCCTTGGTACCACCAATGAACCCGAGAACCCGCGGCGTATCTTTCACAAGATGCCACGAGGCGTCATCCATTTCCATCTGGACAAGCACGTACCCCGGATAGAACTTACGCTCGCTCTTTCGTTTCTTGCCATCCCGCATTTCGACGACTTCTTCGGTGGGCACAAGCACGTCACCAAATTTATCCTCCATGCCATTAATGGCGATCCGCTCCTTGAGCGACCGCATGACATGTTTTTCGAAACCGGAATACGCCTGAACCACAAACCAGTGCTTAGCCATTGCCTGCCCCTGCCTATCCGATGAAACCCTGTACGAGGAAGCCGATGAGCGAGTCCATACCCCAAAGGATAAGTGCTACGACAAGCACAAACACAACGACGATTGCCGTGGTCTGGATCAACTCCGGGCGAGTCGGCCATACGACCTTGCGAATCTCTACCCTGGCCTCTTTCAACAGGGTCGCGAAACGACGCCCGCGATCGGTCTGGAGCGCCACAACTGCAGCAACCAGAGCCAGCGCCACCAAACCAAGCACTCGATAGAGCACTGATTCGCCGCTGAAATACTGATTGCCGACTACTCCCACGGCAATCAGAACGAAAACAACCAGCCACTTGACAACATCAAAGCGGCTGGTCGACTGTTGGGCTTTTGACTCCATAGGAATCAGCTTATGTATCCAGACGTGTTATAAATGGCAGGCCAGGAGGGAATCGAACCCCCAACCTGCGGTTTTGGAGACCGCTGCTCTGCCAATTGAGCTACTGGCCTGCACCGAAACCTTTTTGCGGTGCAACAAAAGGACCACCCAAAGGGCAGCCCTTCTGCTTTCAGATCGTGCGAGCTGTTACTCGATGATCTTGGATACCACGCCGGCACCAACGGTACGGCCACCTTCGCGGATCGCGAAGCGCAGACCATCTTCCATGGCGATCGGAGCGATCAGGGTAACAGACATCTTCACGTTGTCACCCGGCATTACCATTTCAACGCCTTCCGGCAGCTCACAGGAGCCAGTCACGTCAGTGGTCCGGAAGTAGAACTGCGGACGGTAGCCCTTGAAGAACGGAGTGTGACGACCACCCTCGTCCTTGCTCAGCACGTACACTTCGCATTCGAACTTTGTGTGCGGCTTGATCGAGCCCGGCACACACAGCACCTGGCCACGCTCTACGTCGTCACGCTTGGTACCACGCAGCAGGGCACCGATGTTCTCACCAGCACGACCTTCGTCAAGCAGCTTGCGGAACATCTCAACACCGGTAACCGTGGTCTTCTGGGTATCACGGATACCAACGATTTCCACTTCGTCGCCAGTCTTCACGATGCCACGCTCAACACGACCGGTCACAACAGTACCACGACCAGAGATGGAGAATACGTCCTCGATCGGCATCAGGAACGGCTGATCAATCGCACGCTCCGGCTCCGGGATGTAGTCATCCAGCGCCTCTACCAGCTTCTTCACAGCGGTAGTGCCCATCTCGTTGTCATCCTTGCCTTCCAGCGCCATCAGCGCGGAGCCAGTGATGATCGGAGTATCGTCACCCGGGAAGTCGTACTGGCTCAGCAGTTCGCGAACTTCCATCTCAACCAGCTCGAGCAGCTCTTCGTCGTCTACCATGTCGGCCTTGTTCAGGAACACGACAATGTAGGGAACGCCAACCTGACGGGACAGCAGGATGTGCTCACGAGTCTGCGGCATGGGGCCGTCAGCAGCGGAGCAAACCAGGATTGCGCCGTCCATCTGCGCTGCACCAGTGATCATGTTCTTCACATAGTCAGCGTGGCCCGGGCAATCTACGTGGGCGTAGTGGCGAGTCGGGGAATCGTACTCAACGTGAGAGGTCGCGATAGTGATACCACGCGCACGCTCTTCCGGTGCGTTATCGATCTGGTCGAATGCACGGGACTCACCAGTACCCCATACTTCGTGACATACGCGGGTCAGCGCCGCAGTCAGAGTGGTCTTACCATGGTCAACGTGACCGATGGTGCCCACGTTCAGGTGCGGCTTGTTACGCTCAAATTGCTTCTTAGACATTCGACCAATCTCCCTAATCAACTGGACAGTAACGTTGACCGGATAAAAATGGAGCTCATGGGCGGATTTGAACCGCCGACCTCACCCTTACCAAGGGTGTGCTCTACCAACTGAGCTACATGAGCATTGAACCAATCTGGAGCGGGCAGCGGGAATCGAACCCGCGTCATCAGCTTGGAAGGCTGAGGTAATAGCCACTATACGATGCCCGCATCAATAAGTGGTGGAGGGGGCAGGATTCGAACCTGCGAAGGCTGAGCCGTCAGATTTACAGTCTGATCCCTTTGGCCACTCGGGAACCCCTCCAGAGGTATCCCTGATTCCGAGACACTTCATAAAACTTAAGTGGAGCTGGCGGACGGAATCGAACCCCCGACCTGCTGATTACAAGTCAGCTGCTCTACCAACTGAGCTACGCCAGCTCACATTCGCCTCATCAGCGAGGCCGGTATACTACGGATTTTTTTTAGCGGTTGCAACACCTTCACAATCACTAAATTCAATCAGTTGTAGCTCGGCATCACTTTTGGCGGGGGGAAGGCCCTGGCCCTGCAATTCAGGCTGGGGCACCCCCTCAAAAACGAGCGCGTAGCTTATACGATTTCGGGGGAACTTTACCAGTGTTGCATCGATATTTTCGGCCTGTCTTTCGCTAAGAATTCGCTCTGCCGAGACCCTGGACCGGAACAGTCCCAGAGATATAGCGTTTTCGTTCTCTCCGGAAGGTACCACGTACGCTTCAATGCCCTTATTTACGAGCTCCCGATATAACGCCATCGCCTCATCCCGAGAAGGCAGGGGCGGAATAATCACCCAGTGAAAAGGCTCAAGCTCCTCGCTTCTCTCTTGTACACCACCGAAACGCAAGGACGGAAATCGCACGAGCATCTCGTTGCGATAAGCGAGGGCCTCCGCCTGTTCGTTGAACCAGCCTATCCCGTAACAGGCAGCAGCAGACTCCGGCCCGGCCTGCCCGGATCCAGGCGGCATCAGGGCGTCAGAGCTCCCCTCAGCATATTCAGTCGCATCCACTATCAACCGGGACGAAGCCTCGTCCTCCCTCGGTTCAGCCTGACCGTTTACCCACTCATCAATCAACTTTATCTCGGCAACCCGAGGTAGCTTTCCTTCCTGTACGGGACGGACATTATCCTGCCCGGAGGACGACAACCACCAAAACAGCCCAATATTAATCAACAGCAGTAAAAGGGCGACCCAGCGCATCAGCAATTCGCCACCTGAGCCAGGCCGTCCAGAACCAGGTCGGGAGATAACCGAACCGGCAGCGCCGGATCGGCAGATTCGCTAAGGGCCTTCTTTATATAGGGCCCATCGCCGCCGGTCACCATGACCGGCACCGTGGTTTTACGACCTAACTCTATCGCCAATGCACGAAGGAGCCAGTTAACACCATGGAGAACGCACTCACCGGTTGTCTGACCGGGAGAAACCGACGCTAGCGTCTGCTCTCGCTGGAACAGCACCCTTGCGGTTTTCTGACTCAAGGCATCCAGCATAAGGTTTTTTCCTGGCAGAATATAACCACCCTCATGCCGCCCGCTGGCGTCGATCCAGTCCACAGTAATCGCGCTGCCGGCATCGATTACGACACAGGCACCTTTGAAGACCTCCCAGGCGGCGACCATCGCGTGCCACCGGTCTGCCCCCATCGCTGAAGGGTTTTCATAGGCGCAGACAAGGTCGCCAAACCGCGGTTCAGTCCAGAAGAACCGCACCGGTACCTGGGTGTGCAACTTGATAGCACGCACCAGTGCTTCCCTTGCAGACTCGGAGCGTACTGTACAAATGGCGACAAAATCGACTTGCGTCCAGAGTCTGTCATCCATCTCGCGGAAAAGCCCTGCGGTTTCTGCTACATCCACGCCAGAACAGACAATGTCCGCGCGGTCCCGCAGCTGCCACTTAATGCGCGAGTTTCCGGCATCCAGCAACAGTTTCATTCCGCCACCCGGAGGCTGATCTCACCGGCGTATATGCGCTCAACGCTGCTGTCAGTGCTGATCATGTAGTTGCCAGACTCGTCGACGCCCTCGCCGACACCGGAGAGGTTACCACTGGTGGCAACCAGCTTACGCCCTCTGAAAGCGTCGTACCGATTCCACGGCTCTGCGAATGGCCCAAAACCGGATGCCTCGAAAACGGATAGATGCCCTAACAGGCGATTGAGAACGCTGGCTGCCAGGTCATCCCGCCGCCAGTCCGCTTCCGGGGCACTCAAGTCCAGGCTTGTCCAGGGTTGATCCACCGACTCAGCCTCCAGCATATGTACGTTCACACCGATACCGACTATAACCCGGACAGCCCCCTCAAGCTCCCCTTGCAACTCAATCAGGATCCCGGCCAGCTTTTTACCGTCAACCAGCAGGTCGTTGGGCCACTTGAGTGCTGGGTTTGCCAGCCCCTTGTCGGCAAGCGCCTCCAGTAACGCCAGGCCAGCCACAAGGCTGAGACCATCCAGTTCGGTGAAGCCACGATTCATGGAGATGCCGACGCTCATATAGAGATTCTGGCCGGCAGGACTTTGCCATACACGGCCACGACGGCCCCGTCCCTGCTGCTGGCTGTCAGCAACCGAGACCAGCAATCCCCGCTCACCTTCCTGCCAGCGCCGGGTTATATCCGAATTGGTGGAGTCAATCTGGTCATGGACACGGAGCGCCATTTGCCGTCTGGCAGACTCGTTCAGCCCCTGCTCGATTCCTTCCCGGGTCACCAGATCCATCGGCGCGGCCAACTGATAGCCACGGCCACGAATCGTTTCCACCGGAATGCCTTTATCGATTAATTTGCGGACCTGCTTCCAGATTGCAGTACGACTGACGCCCAGGATTTCAGCAAGGGATTCCCCGGAATGTACGGCACCGTCGGAGAGTAACTTCAGTAATGGTCTGGTATTCATGGGTCTGCCTGGTGGCTGATGATCAAGAAGGTTTCAAGGGCTGGATTAAACTACAGAGGGAGGGAAAAGACAAAAAGGCTTTGCGCTGAAGCACCGCAGGCTCTCAAACCCATAAAAAAACCCCGGCAGCTTCCGCTGTCGGGGTTTTGGGATTAAGAGCCTGACGATGACCTACTCTCGCATGGGCAACGCCACACTACCATCGGCGCTGGTCTGTTTCACTGCTG
>Ga0098065_1000888_pt1 | contig 12085 bp, 8 predicted proteins | sample 25_taG_FD_75062 | JGI IMG/M metagenome (GOLD analysis project Ga0098065, IMG submission 75062) | Marine viral communities from Cariaco Basin, Caribbean Sea - 25_WHOI_OMZ | ecosystem: Environmental > Aquatic > Marine > Oceanic | place: Caribbean Sea: Cariaco Basin | collected 2014-11-08 | reverse complement strand
TTCCTTCTCGTACACCAGTTGCTGGCGGTCGTATTCCCCCATCTCGAAATCCGGTGTCAGCTGGATGGCGGAGGTGGGGCAGGCTTCCTCGCACATGCCGCAGAAGATGCAGCGGGAGAAATTGATACGGAAGAACTCCGGGTACCAGCGGCCGTCCTCCTGCTCTCCCTTTTGCAGGGAGATGCAGTCCACCGGACAGGCCACCGCGCAAAGGTTGCAGGCCACGCAGCGCTCCTCGCCGTCCGGGTCCCGGGTCAGCACGATGCGGCCCCGGTAGCGGGGCGGCAGGTACACCTGTTCCTCGGGGTAGTTGACGGTTTCCCGCTTGCGGAAGCTGTGCATGAACACCATGCCCAGGGTGCGCAGCTGGGACCAGGTGGCCGGCACCAGCCAGAGTACGGAACGGATGACCGGGACCTTCTGTTTCTCCATAAGGCCTCCTATCCACCCACCAGGAGCATGACCGCTCCGGTGGCCAGTAAGTTGATCAGTGTCAGCGGCAGGCATACCTTCCAGCCGAAGCTCATCACCCGGTCATACCGGGGCCGGGGCAGTGACGCCCGCAGCAGGATGAACAGCATGAGGAAGAAGCCTGTCTTGATTGCGAACCAGAGAATCGGTGGCAGCCAGGGGCCGTGCCAGCCGCCAAAGAACAGGGTGACGATCAGCGCGGACACCAGCACCATGCCCACGTATTCGCCGATGAAGAACATGCCGAACTTCATGCCGGAGTATTCAATATGGTAGCCGTCTGCCAGCTCCTGTTCGGCCTCCGGCTGGTCAAAGGGATGGCGGTGGGTAACAGCGACACCGGCGATAAAGAAGGTGGCAAAGCCGAAGAACTGGGGAATGATGAACCACAGGCCTTCCTGGGCGTTGACGATGTCGCGCATATTGAAGGATCCGGCCAGGGCCACCACCCCCATCAGCGACAGCCCCATGAACACCTCGTAGGACAGGGTCTGGGCCGATGCCCGCAGTGCCCCCAACAGGGCGTACTTGTTGCCGCTGGCCCAGCCCCCGAGCAGAACGGCGTAGACGTTGATGCCCGCCATGGCCAGGAAGAACAGCAAGCCGATGTGCATGTCCGCCACGCCCCAGCCGGGGGTGATGGGGATGATCACAAACGACAGCAGCAGTGAGGCAAAGGCGATGATCGGCGCCAGCACGAACAGGGGCCGGTCCGCGAAGGGCGGTATCCAGTCCTCCTTGAAGAAGATCTTCAACATGTCGGCGATGAGCTGCAGGGTACCGAAGGGCCCCACCCGGTTGGGGCCGTAGCGATCCTGCCACAGGCCGAGCAAACGACGCTCCACCACGGTCAGGGCTGCCCCCAGCAGCACCGCCCCCAGCAGGATCACCAGGGCCTGGAACATTCCCCAGAGGATGGCAGCCAGCTCCGGTGTCCACCAGTTCATGGCGTGCCTCCTTCAGCCTTGCGCAGGGTCAGTGTGTCGCCCTGAGCCAGGCCGGGTAGCAGGCCCGCAGGCAGACCAGCCCAACCGGAGGGCCACTCGCCCTGCTCTTGCACGGTCAGGGCCGGTCCATCACCGATGAGGAGACTGTCCCCCTCGCGGACCCCCAATGCCTCGGCGTCCTTTTGATTAAGGATAAGCTCAGGCGTGGCCATTCTTTGCTGGATGGGCTCGGCCCGGGCCGACGTTTCCTCGCCGCCGAACAGCCGTGGCAATATCAGGGCCCGCAGCGCACCTGTGTTTGTTTCCTCCGGCGCGGACGGCACAGCGGCGCTATAGGACCGGTGCCCTGGTTCCCGCTGAATCAGGCGAATCCCCGGGTCGCCGCCCCGCAGGTGTCCGCCGATCTCGTCGGTGAACTTGTTCCAGGCCTGGGGAGAGTTCCAGCCCGGGGCCCAGGCGAAGGGCACCTGCTGGCGGGGCTGGTCGAAACCACTGTAGCCCTCCATGGAAAACGCGAAGGGCGTGTCCGGGTCCTGGGGGGGACGGACTTCGCTCACCGCCAGGTTGGCCCGCATGGCAGTGCGGCCGCTGTAACGGTGGGGTTCCCGCGCCAGGCGCAAGCCCTCGATGCGGTAATCGGCCCCGGGGGCGGCGTCCACAATACCGGCCAGTGCGGCATGGGCCTCGGCGCAGGCCCGGGTCACGGTGTCCAGGTTGATGTCGGGGACCACTTCTCCCCGCAGCCCTGCGGCCAGGGCATGCAACCAGCGCCAGCTTTCATGGATACGGGCCTCCGGTCGCATATAGGCGGATTCGAACACCTGGAAAAAACGCTGGGCACGGCCCTCGAGGTTGACCAGGGTGCCGTCGCCTTCGGCAAAGGTGGCCGCCGGCAGGGTGAAGTGAGCCCCTGACGTTGTTGCGGTGCTCTGGTGGTCCACGACCACCTGGATATCTGCGCGCCCCAGGGCTTGTTCCACCTGCTCCGGTGATAGCCGCTGGTAAAGGTCGTTCTCCAGCACCACCACGGCGTCGGCCCGGCCCCCATTCAGTTCGTCCAGGGCCCAGTCCAGGGTCTGGCCACCCATCAGTGACAGGCCGGTACTGTTGGCTTCCCGGCGAATCAGCACCAAACTGCCCTGCCTGGCCCGCCGGGCCAGGGCCTGGGCAATATTGCCCGCCGCCTGCAACACCGCTTCCGAGGCCAGGCTGCCACCACTGACAATCAGGGGGCGCTCAGCGGCCATCAGGTCATCGGCGATTCGCCTGGCCGTTTCGCGGGTGTCCGGGTCAAGGTGGTCCACCGCCGGTGCGGCCGGATCAATGAGATGGGCCACGGCAAAGCCCAGCCGGGCGATGTCGTCCGGGGCCAGGGTGTAGCGGCCAGCCGCCACATCGTCGAGGTCCGTGCCGGTGGGCCAGGCAATATGCACGGGATGGTAGCTGTCCTGCCCCAGGGTTTTCAGGGCTTCGGCGTTCCAGGCCGGCACTCCGATCTTCTCGCCCATGGCTTCGCGCCGGGCCAGGGCTGCCTGGCGCAGGTTCAGCCCGAGGCGCCCGGCACTCTGTACCGGGTCTTCACCCAGCACCAGGATGGCGTCGTGGTCTTCGATCTCCCTTGGCGTCGGTGCGGGCAGGCCAGCAGTGCGCTGGAGGTGGTTCATCAGGTCGAGGCAGGCCTGCTCCCGGGCCTCGATGCCAGTGGAGAAGTTGTCAGCGCCCACCAGTTCCCGCAACTGGTGATTATTCTCCAGGCTGGCCCGGGGAGAGCCGATGCCGATAATCCTGCGGGCATGGCGGAGGGCATCGGAGATGCGGTTCAGGGCCGTATCCACGTCCAGCGTTACCGGCGGCTGCCCGGACCCATCCCGCCACAAGGGCACCAAGGGGCGGTCGTTACGGTTCACGTAGCCATAGCCGAAACGACCGCGGTCACAGAGGAAGTAACCATTCACTTCACCGTGGTAGCGGTTTTCGATGCGGCGGATGGTGCCATAGCGTTCCCCGGGGCTGATGTTACAGCCGAGGGAGCACTGGTGGCAGATGCCCGGCGCAAACTGCAGATCCCACTTGCGGGTGTAGTGATCGGAATGGCTCTGGTCAGTGAAGACGCCGGTGGGGCAGACCTCGGTCAGGTTACCCGCGAACGGACTTTCCAGCGTGCCATCCTCGTAGCGCCCGAAGTAGATATTGTCCTTGGCGCCAAAGGCGCCCAGGTCGGTGCCACCAGCGTAGTCGTTGTAGAAGCGCACACAACGATAACAGGTGATGCAGCGGTTCATCTCATGGGCGATGAACGGCCCCAGGTACTGGTTGCGGCGGGTGCGTTTGCGGTAGCGGTAACGGCGCCGGTCATGGCCGGTCATCACCGTCATGTCCTGCAAATGGCAGTGGCCGCCCTCCTCGCACACCGGGCAGTCGTGGGGGTGGTTGATCATCAGCCATTCCACCACGCTGGCGCGGAAGGCTTTCGCTTCCTCGTCGTCAATGGAAATGCGCGTCTGGTCTGTCGCCGGGCTCATGCAGGACATCACCAGCATGCCCTTGTCGTCGTCCGCGTCCTTGTACTGACGCACCGCGCACTGGCGGCAGGCACCGACGCTGCCCATGGCCGGGTGCCAGCAGAAATAGGGGATGTCCAGGCCCAGGGACAGGCAGGCCTGGAGCAGGTTCTGGGCCCCGTTTACCTCGTATTGCTGTCCGTCCACATGGATGATGGCCATGGTTCAGTCCCGTTTGCCTGGGTTTGTCACCGGGCGTTCTGTTCTCATACTTCCCCCACCGGAATCGGGTCCTGGTGGGCTTCGCCCCTGGGCTTGCCCACGCCTTGTTCGAATTCATGGCGGAAATGTCTGAGCGCCGTCTGCAACGGCATGGCGGCACCAGGGGCATGGGCGCAGAAGGTCAGGCCGGGACCGCAGTCCGCCGCCAGCTTGTCCAGCAGCTCGATATCGCCAGGCTCGCCCTGCCCTTGTTCCAGTGACTGCAGCAGCTTGACGACCCATGGCAGGCCGTCACGGCAGGGCGTGCACCAGCCACAGGATTCCCGAGCGAAGAATTGCTCCAGGTTGCGCATCAGCGACACCATGCTCATGTCATCCGGCACCACCGTGAGCAGGCCGGTACCAAGACGACTGCCCTCCTTGCCCACGGTGTCAAAGTCCAGGGGCAGCTCCAGGTGCTCTGGCAGCAGGAAGCCGGTGCTGGCACCCCCGGGCAGCCAGGCCTTGAGCTGGCGGTTGTCCCGCAGACCCCCGGCGCGGTCGAGAATCTCCATCCCGGTGGTACCCATGGGCAGTTCCCACAGGCCAGGGTTGTCCACCGGGCCGGAACAGCCGTAGAGCTTGCTACCGCCATCGTCGGTGCGGTCGCCGGACAGGCCCTGGTACCACCCAGCGCCGTTAAGGATCACCGCCGGCACGTTGCACAGGGTTTCCACGTTGTTGACCACCGAGGGTTTGCCCCAGGCACCGGACTGCCCCGGGAATGGGGGCTTGGCCCGGGGGTTGGCGCGCTTGCCCTCCAGGGAGTTGATCAGCGCGGTTTCCTCGCCGCAGATGTAGCGCCCGGCGCCGGTGTGTACGGCAATGTCGAAGTCGAACCCGCTGCCGTTGATGTCCGGCCCCAGCCAGCCGGCCTCTCTGGCCTCTTCAATGGCCCGGTTCAGCACCCGGGCGGCCTCCACGTACTCGCCGCGCAGGAAGATGTAGCCATAGCGGCTGTTGTTGGCCAGGGCGCCGAGGATCATGCCCTCGATGAGCAGATGGGGCTGCTGTTCCATCAGCAACCGGTCCTTAAAGGTGCCTGGTTCCATCTCGTCCGCGTTACAGATCAGGTAACCACGGGGCCTATCGCCCCCCTGCAGGGTCAGGCTCCACTTGAGCCCGGCGGAGAAGCCCGCACCGCCACGGCCGCGGACGTTGGCTTCCTTCATGGTGGCGATAATGGCATGTGGGTCCCCTTCCGACAGCGCCTTGCGCACGGACTGGTAGCCGTCCTTGCGCAGGTACTCGTCGAGCCAGACCGCCTCGCCGTCGTCCCGCAGCCGCCAGGTGAGCGGGTGGGTGTCGGCACGGCGTTCAGCCTCCGTTTGCATTAGCCGGCTGCGATAGCCCACAGACCGGCGCTGGTTGGGTATGGACTCGCTCATGGGTAGCCCTCCAGCAGGCCGGGCAGGTCGTCGGCAGTCACCGGCCCGTAGGTATCGTCGTCGATCATCAGTGCCGGGGCACCGTCACACGCCCCCAGACAGCAAACCGGCAGCAGGGTGAAGCGGCTGTCGTTAGTGGTCTCGCCATAATCGATGCCCAGCTGATCCACCAGGGCCTGTTTGAGTTCGTCAAAACCGGTCAGGAAGCAGGAGCTGCTGTCACAGACCAGGATCACATGGCGCCCTACCGGTTGTCGGAAGATCAGGCTGTAAAAGGTGGCCACGCCCTCCACCGCACCGGGGCCGATGCCGAGCACCCGCGCAATCGCCGGGATCGCCTCATCCGGTACCCAGCCGTGGCGGCGCTGGACAATCTTCAGGGCCTCGATGCAGGCGGCCTGGGGCTGCTCGTAATGTTCCAGTTCCCGCAGGATGGCGGTCTCGTCTGCCGGGTGCAGCTCGAAGCCGTCGCTGCCGATAATCTGTGATGTGGCTACAGGCTCTGCCATGGTTAGCGGTCCACGTCTGCCATTACGAAATCGATGCTGCCCAGATGGGCGATCAGGTCCGGCACGAAGCCGCCCCGCATCACCGCCGGTATCTGCTGCAGATGCGGAAAACTCGGCGTGCGGATACGGGTGCGGTAACTCATGGTGTTGCCGTCGCTGGTCAGGTAGTAACTGTTGATGCCCTTGGTGGCCTCCACCATCTGCAGGGACTCCTGGGGCTTGAGCACCGGCCCCCAGGACACCTGCAGGAAGTGGGTAATCAGCGTTTCTATGTGCTGCAGCATGCGCTCCCGGGGTGGAGGCGTGGTGAGCGGATGGTCGGCCTTGTAGTCGCCGGTGGGCATGTGGTCCACGCACTGCTGGATGATGCGCAGGCTCTGGCGCATCTCGTCGATGCGTAGCTGGCCCCGGTCGAATACATCGCCGTTCTGGGCCAGGGGCACTTCGAAATCGAAATGCTCGTAGCCGGAATAGGGTCGCTGTTTGCGCAGGTCGAAGTTGCAGCCGGTGGCCCGCAGGTTGGGGCCAGTGACGCCCCATTCCAGCGCCTCAGCGGTGTTAAAGGCGGCCACGTGGCGGGTACGCTCCCGCACCAGGGCGTTTTCCATCATCGCCTTTTCGTATTCCCGCAGCCGCGGCGGCATCCAGTCCAGGAAGCCCTGCACCAGCTTTTCCCATCCCCGGGGCAGGTCCTGGGCAACACCGCCGATGCGGTACCAGGCCGGATGCATGCGAAAGCCGGTGATACCCTCGATCACTTCGTACCCCCGCTGGCGGTCGCTGAAGGTGTAGAACACCGGCGACATGGCCCCCAGGTCTTGCAGGTAGGTGCCCAGGAACAGCAGATGGCTGGTGATGCGGAACATCTCCGCCATCATCACCCGGATGGTTTTCACCCGGTCCGGTACTTCTATGCCGGCCAGTTTTTCCACCGCCAGTACATAGGGCAGGTTGTTCATCACCCCGCCGGTGTAGTCGATGCGGTCGGTATAGGGTATGAAACTGTGCCAGGACTGGCGCTCGGCCATTTTCTCGGCGCCCCGGTGGTGGTAGCCGATATCGGGCACGCAGTCGACCACCTCCTCACCGTCCAGCTGCAGCACGATACGGAAGGCTCCGTGGGCAGAGGGGTGGTTGGGCCCCAGGTTGAGGAACATGAACTCCGCGCCGTCCCGCTCCCGTTGCATGCCCCAGGCTTCCGGCTCGAAGCGCATGGCCTCCTGTTCCTCACCCTGGCCTTCCACGGTGAGGGTGTAGGGATCGAATTCTGTCGCCCGGGCGGGATAGTCCTTGCGCAGCGGGTGGCCTTCCCAGGTGGGAGGCATGAGGATACGTGCCAGGTGGGGGTGGCCCTCCACATGGATGCCGAACAGGTCCCACACCTCCCGCTCGTACCAGCTGGCATTGGCAAACACGCCAGTGACCGTGGGCACCCGCAGGTCCGACTCGTCCAGGGCGACCTTGAGCATCAGGTCCTCGTTCCGTTCCACCGAGAGCAGGTGGTAGAACACGGTGAAATCCGATGCGGGCAGTCCATCCCGGTGGCTACGCAGTCGCTCGTCCACCGCCGACAGGTCGTAGAGCATGCTGAACGGCGCCGGTACCTGTTTCAGGTGGGCAAGGATATCCACCAGGCTCTCCCGGCGTACCCAGAACACAGGCATACCGGTGAGGGTGGACTGCACGTGCAGCACATCCTCCCGGAACTGGTCCAGCAGGTGGCCGTTATCGGCGTTAGCCTGCGGGTTGTCGACGGTGCCTGTGGTCATGGTGCTGATCCATTCCCTGGGTTGTCGGTCTGCAATGGGTCAGAGTTTGTCCGGTGTCCTCAGCTCGGTAGCCTGGATGCGCCGGTCCCGCCACTTCTCTCGCTGGGAAGGCATCTCCGCCCGGTACACCCCCTGGTCACCCACCACCCAGGACAGCGGCCGGCGCTCTTCCTGGATGGAATCCTGCAACAGCTGCAGCCCCTGCAGGAACGCCTCCGGCCGGGGCGGACAACCGGGCACGTAAACGTCCACCGGCAGAAACTTGTCGACGCCCTGAACCACCGAGTAAATGTCGTACATGCCGCCGGAATTGGCGCAGGAGCCCATGGAAATTACCCACTTGGGCTCCAGCATCTGGTCGTACAGTTGCTGGATCACCGGCGCCATCTTGATAAAACAGGTGCCGGCAATAACCATGAAGTCAGCTTGCCGGGGTGAGGCCCGGATGACCTCCGAGCCGAAGCGGGCAATATCGTGGGGCGCGGTGAAGGCGGTGGTCATCTCCACATAGCAGCAAGACAAGCCGAAGTTATAGGGCCACAGGGAGTTCTTGCGACCCCAGTTGACGGCGTTGTTGAGCACCTCGCTGAGCTTGCCGGTGAACACATTGCGCTCAAGCTGGCGCTTTACCGGATCCTCGGCCGGTTCACGGTGACCGGTGGGGTAGCGCCGGTCGCCGCCCGGATGTTCTTCTGCCCGGGTCAGGGTGTAGGCCATTGGTGCCTCCATGGACACCCCTTGCAGTGGCCCCATGACCACCGCGGGATGCGTCCGGTGATACGTTGGTTCAGTCAGCCGGTTTGCGGCCGGACGCCTCCGGTGCCCAGTCCAGGGCCCCGGTGCGGCTGTCGTAGAGCAGGCCGGCGAGCAGGATGAAGATGAATACCGCCGCGCCCCAGAAACCGGTCCACCCCACGTCCGGGATCACAATGGCCCAGGCGAACAGGAACACGGCTTCGATATCGAAGATCACGAACAGCATCGCGACCAGGTAGAACTTGACGGAAAACCGTTGGCGGGCATCGCCGGTGCCGACGATGCCGGATTCGAAAGGGAGGTTTTTGCTGACACCCCGGCTACGACCACCGAGCAGGCTGGAGGCCCCTACCATAAAGGCGCACAGGCCCAGAGTAGCGACAATAAAGAAGCCGGTGGCCCAGTACCGGGCCAGTAAATCGGTAACCGTGTCCGCCATGTGCTCTCCGTGACCGTGGTGGCGGTCGTTGAGATTAACGGTGGCGCCCTGGTTGCTTCCGGAGCGTTTAAATTCAGTGTCTGTTGGTTAAAAAACTAGCAACGGGTTGGGGAATGGGCAAACCTGTTGGTGGGTTATTCGTTGATTTGAATCATTGGGTGGATGTTTATTAGCTGGTCTCTGGCCTTGCAGCCTGCGGGTTTCGGGGTGGAACGGGTCTGGGGACTTCAGAGGGATCGCTTTGGCGGGAGTAATTTTGGTTTTTTAGCGGGCTTGGCACCGAAGTTTGCAGTGGGGTGTCGGGGGAGGGGGTTCAGAACAGTCAGGAAAACGTAAGTTTTTCGTTCTGAACCCCCTCCCCCGACACCCCACTACCCCTCAAGCCGAAGTCTCAGGTGAATCACGAAACTGAAGAGCAGCCAGCCTGGCATAGAGACTGTTACGCCCAACCAGCTCATCATGCCGCCCTGCATCCAATAGCTGTCCCTGATCCATCACCAGGATGCGGTCCGCATGTCGAACTGTCGCCAGCCGGTGGGCGATCACCAGGGTGGTGCGACCAGCCATCAGTTCCGGCATGGCCTGCTGCACCAGATATTCACTTTCTGCATCCAGGGCGCTGGTGGCCTCATCCAGCAACAGGATGGGCGCATCTGCCAGCAGCGCCCGGGCTATGGCCAGGCGTTGTTTCTGTCCTCCGGACAGGCCCAGGCCGACGTCGCCCAGCGTGGTCTCATAACCCGCCGGCAGCCGCTCGATAAACTTATGGGCATGGGCCGTGCGGGCGGCGGTGATGACTTCTTCAAGGCTGGCTTCGGGTCGTGCGTAGCGAATGTTGTCGGCGATGGTGCCGTGGAACAGAGCCGGCGTCTGGGGTACCAGGGCGAAGCAGCGGCGCAGGTCCGCCGGGGTGAGGTGGCGGGAATCGAAGCCGTCGATCAGGATCTGTCCTTCCTGCGGGTCATAGAATCGCAGCAGCAGATCAAACAGCGTCGATTTACCGGCTCCGGATGGACCGACAAGGGCAATGGTCTCGCCGGCCCGGATGGTGACGGACAGATCCCGAATCACGGTCACGTCAGGGCGGGCGGGGTAACCAAAGCTCACGTTGCGGAATTCGATCTCGCCCTGCACAGGTTCGGTCAGCGTCCGTGAGCCGGTGGCCTCAGGGTCGATCTCCGTCTGTGTCTGTAACAGCTCGAAGATGCGGGCCGCGGCGCCGGCGGCCCGTTGCAGTTCACCGATCACCTCGCTGAGGGCGCCGGCGGAGACGCCCACCAGCAGGCTGTAGAACACGAATGCGGCCAGTTCTCCGGGGCTGGTTCGCCCGGCGATCACATCCAGTCCCCCGATCCAGATTACGATCCCTACGGCACCCATCACCAGGGTGATGGCGATGGTCATCAGCCAGGCCCGCTGGTGGATACGGTCCCGGGCGATGGCGAAGGCGTTTTCTGCCACTGAGGCGAATCGCTCCCGGTCCACCGCCTGGTGGTTGAAGGCCTGCACGGTCTTGATCTGGGCCAGGTTCTCACCCACGTAACTGCCCACGTCTGCCACCCTGTCCTGGCTCAGGCGTGACAGCTTACGTACCCGCCTGCCATAGAACAGGATGGGCACGATTACCACCGGAAAACCGAAGATGATCACGCTGGCCAGCTTGGGGTTGGTAATGAACAGCAGGACGATGCCACCGAACAGCATCAGCAGGTTGCGCAGGGCGATGGATACGGTGGAGCCGATCACCGACTGCAACACCGTGGTATCGGCGGTAAACCGGGACTGGATTTCCAGGCTGCGGTTCTGTTCGTAGAAGCCCGGGTGCAGGTCTATGAGGTGGTTGAATACCTGCTTGCGGATGTCGGCCACTACCCGCTCGCCGATCCAGGAGACCAGGTAGAAGCGGGTAAACGACCCCACGGCCAGGCCCAGTACCAGCAGGAAGAACAGCCCGACCGACTGTGCCAGCATTTCAGGAGATTGGGTGGCCAGGCCCTGGTCCACCAGGATACGCAGACCTTGCCCCAGGGACAGGGTGATACCGGCGGTGATCACCAGTGCGGTCATGGCGCCGGCTACGGCCTTGCGGTAGGGCAGGATGAAGTTCCGGGCCAGGGCGAAGGCGCTTCTGTGTTGGCGTATTATGGTTTTGACTCCTGTCCGGGTTTTGGTTTGTTTCGCCTGTTGGTTTGGGGGTGGAACGGTCCCGGGGAGGGCCTTCCGGAACGAAAAACCTGGGTTTTTCTGACTGTTCCGGAAAGCCCTCCACGGACCCGTTCTACTGGACTGTCGTGCGATCGCTTTGGTGTTTGCCGATATCGGATCCAGGGTCGTATACCGCTATTCTACGGTCTATCATGCCCGATTGATCCACCCTCTGACCGGAACTGACCCTTGCGAGCCTACGCCGACAACGACTACCCCGCCAACCACAAGCCGGACTGGAAGATCATCGCCGGGCTCTGGCCCTATTTGGCAGAGTACCGGGGCCGGGTGGTGCTGTCTGTGGTTTTGCTGGTGATGGCGAAGCTGGCGACCGTGGCTACGCCGGTAGCGCTCAAGTACATCGTTGACTACCTGGATACTACCAGTTCAGAGCAGATCCTTTTGTGGATTCCAGTGATGCTGGTGGTGGCCTATGGCCTGTTACGGTTTGGCAGTACCCTGTTCAGTGAGCTGCGGGATGCGGTGTTTGCCCGGGTGGCAGAGCGTGCCATGCGGCGGGTGTCGCTGCGGGTGTTCCGTCACCTGCATCAGCTGGCCCTGGGCTTTCACCTGGATCGCAAGACCGGCGGCCTGGCCCGTGACATTGAGCGGGGCACCAACGGTATCAGCTTCCTGCTGCGCTTCACCCTGTTCAATATTATCCCCACCATCCTCGAGATCCTGATGGTGTCTGCCATCCTGCTGTGGGCATTCAGCCCCGGCTATGTGCTGGCCATTCTGGTGGCGGTGGTGGTGTATGTGGTGTTCTCCATCCGCGTCACGGAATGGCGCACCCGCTTTGTTCGGGAAGCTAACGCCCGGGACAACCAGTCCAACTC
>Ga0098065_1000886_pt1 | contig 12126 bp, 10 predicted proteins | sample 25_taG_FD_75062 | JGI IMG/M metagenome (GOLD analysis project Ga0098065, IMG submission 75062) | Marine viral communities from Cariaco Basin, Caribbean Sea - 25_WHOI_OMZ | ecosystem: Environmental > Aquatic > Marine > Oceanic | place: Caribbean Sea: Cariaco Basin | collected 2014-11-08 | reverse complement strand
CATGTGCCGGTCTAGCTATGCTAAGTGCAGCCGCAGTTGCGAAAGTTGAGGCGACTGAATCTGCTAGCTTTAGCTTGGATTTAAAACAGTGGCTTAATATCATGCGTGCTTATGAGAATGGTGGCCATGCTTACCATGCGACTATGCCAACCGATAGCTTACGTCAGTTCCGCGATGCCGTACTTGAGGCCAAAGAGTTTGGCTTTGAGAAGTTACGTGACGCTCAGTGGGAGCTTGGCAACCGTATTCGCGATATCTTGGAAGACAATGGCATCGCTAGTGTTGCCGCTGAAGGCTATCAAGCGCCAGGCGTCGTCGTAGTCTATACCGACCGCGATGATATGCATAAAGGCAGCGCTTTTGCTGAAGCCGGTATGCAAATCGCCGCTGGCGTGCCGCTAAAATGTGGTGAGCCAGACAGCTTTAAGACTTTCCGTTTAGGGCTATTTGGTCTAGATAAATTAAAAGATGTGGATGGCGCGGTTAGCCGTTTCCAAGATACTTTGAAGCAGGTTATTGCTAAATAAGTATGCGCTTTTAATGGTGAATAAAGACCAGTAATAAAAGACGCTCTCTTACTTTTAAGGGGGCGTTTTTTTATGGGTTTTTAAAATCCCTCCTCGGTCCTCCCTTTAAGAAAGGGAGGATGCGAATTTGCGGAAATTCAACGAGAATTAAATTTGGGGTAGCTTTTGTAGGGTGTGCCCGGCGTACCATTTAAATCTTGACGTTAATCCGTGCGGGGGCCATACCTTATGCGCCCTTATAGATTGTATAAAGCTGGGCTAAAGCCTCAGCCTACAAGAGCAAAAGCGAATTTCAAATTTATAGATAGTTGTAGCGTGGGTGCTAACCCACGGGGGTTTCTGTCTTAAATATTTGAGAAACTGCTCTCTAGGCGAATGGTGCTACTTATTATGAATAATTGAGGACGGAATCCCACCTCGGTCCTCCCTTTGATAAAGGGAGGAGGCGATTTTTCAGAAATGGTAACATGGGTGGAGACTACGACTTCTTCGAAGCGGTAACAAAGGATAAAGGTGTAAAGCTTGTGCTCTTGCCTCGGGACGAGGCGCGGCCATAGTCATTAAAGAACGCCTACTTTTGACCCGCATATTTCGCAGGCATTAAAAAGCCCCGATGCTAAGGCTATCAGGGCTTTTGCTATTATTCTTTAGTTTGATTTTTAGCTTTGGGAGTAGAGAGACCCTTAATCATATCGGTTATTGAATCCGTAGGTTATCACCCACGCTACGGCCTCTCTTTTAATGCGTCACTTTTGGCTCTTCATGTGCCATCGATTTAGCGGCTTGGCGCAGCTCGTACTTCTGTACTTTACCTGTGCTAGTCTTCGGAATTTCAGCGAAGATGATATGCTTGGGCACCTTAAAACCAGCCAAATACTGACGGCAGTGCTCGAGTACACCAGCGCGCTCTAAAGTGTGGCCTTCGCTGATTTCAATAAAGGCGACTGGCACTTCACCCCATTTATCATGTGGGGCGGCGACGACTGCGCAACTTGCCACAGCAGGGAGTTTGTACAGGACGTTTTCTACTTCGATGCTAGAAATGTTTTCGCCACCCGAGATAATGATATCCTTGAGGCGATCCATAATTTTGATATAACCATCAGGGTATTTAACCCCTAAATCCCCAGTGCGGAACCAGCCGTCTTGAAAAGCAGCATCGGTAGCTTTGCGACTTTTTAGATAGCCTTTCATGACCATGTTGCCTTTGAGGGCTAGTTCGCCCATCTCTTCGCCATCAGCGGCGACCGGCTCGGTAGTGCCTTGTTTAAACACTTCAAATCCAGCCATGAGATGTGAAGCTAGACCTTGGCGAGATTTTTTGCTAGCGCGCTCGGAGACGGTTAGGTCATCCCATTCTTCATGCTCAACACAGACAGTTACGGGTCCATAAACTTCGGTTAAACCATACACATGAGTGATGTGGAAGTTCATCGCTTCCATGTTTTCTAACATGGTTTCTGACGGCGGCGCACCGGCCACCCAACCTTTGACCGGATGAGTAATCGCGGCTTTACGCTCAGCCGTGCCCGAAGCAATCATGCTATGTACAACGGGAGCAGCGCAGTAATGCGATACTTTATATTTGGCGATTAATTGTAAGATTAAGTCGGCATCAACCTGACGTAAGCAGATATTGACCCCAGCACGCTCAGCGATGGTCCACGGGAAACACCAGCCATTACAATGAAATAGCGGTAGCGTCCATAGATACATCGGATGCTTAGGCATGTCCCAATCTAAGATATTCGATAAGGCATTAAGGGTGGCGCCGCGATGGTGATAGACCACGCCTTTGGGGGTGCCGGTCGTGCCTGAGGTATAGTTTAGGGCGATAGCATCCCATTCGTCTTCGGGTTTTTCCCAGTTGTCCAAGTCGTCACCGCTAGCCACTAGCTCTTCATAAGTCATTTGCCCAAAAGAGTTGGTAGGTAAGGCAGCATCGGTGGCGTGAATCAAAATGAGGTTAGGAAAAGCTTCTTCGATAATTTCCGCGTGCTTGGCAAACTCGCTATCGAGGATTAACGCTTTGGCCTCGGAATGCTGTATGCAGAAGGTTAAAGCATTGATATCTAAACGGGTATTAAGCGTACAAAGCACGCCGCCCGACATAGGAATACCGAAGGCGACTTCTACCATAGCTGGGGTATTCGGCAGCATCACCGCGACGGTATCGTTTTTATTGATGCCTAATTTGCGCAGGGCATCGGCCATTTGACGACAGCGGGTAAAGGTCTCGCTCCAAGTTTGCTTGAGCTCATTAGATTTAAGGTCGTCATAAATAATGGCGAGCTTATTGGGATAGGCAAGGGCGGTACGTTCGATGAAATCAATGGGGGTGAGCGGTTGATAATTGGCCGGATTTTGGCCTAAGCCGGTATGGAAGTCGGTCATAAATAGTCCTTTATTAGGTGAGTGATCAGTCCTTGAGACAATACAAACCCTAGCGCAGCCGCTTAGAAGCGCGTTAAGCAAACTGGCGGGTGAGACTGTTAGCGACGTAGGGTTATAAAACTAGGGCGAGAGCTATGAAAATAGCGGTCATTTTTGTAAGAACACTTTTAGGGTAATGAATATCAGAAAATAGCCCGTAGCCATTAAAAATTGCCTGGTTATCAAGAGTCTACAATTTGCCCACGGTGGTATAAGTTACTCTATATTAGCATTAACGCTAGCCAGTCGCCCCTGCAGCACAGCGTTAATTTAGAGTAATAGACGTAGTTGCGGCTAGTAACACCACAAAAAACGCTATAAAACCTTACTTATGCTAAGGTTTAAGTCTATATTATAAAACGATAAATAAGGATATCAATATGCGCCATGCTAATTTTGCTCTATTTGTGCCCGTTATAGCGTTAAGTGTTGGCTTAGGCGCGTGTCAGTCGCCCAGTAATCCTACCAATAGTGCAGGGCAACCGCCGGCAGTATCTAAGCCAATCTTGGTGGCTAAGCCGGTACCTATAGTTAAAGTTACTCCTGTCTCTAAGCCGAGCATAGTGAATGGTGCGCAAATTGCCACTGTCAATACCGCTATGACTTTCACCGACTCTACCGCGCCTTGGCGTCAGCCTGCTATTGCGGCGACGGCTACCGAAGCAGTGTATAGTCGTGAGTGGGCAAAATCAGAAACGCAAGATAAATGTCCGCTATTGGCCTTGCCGAAAACCGCAGCCGCGCAACTGGCGAATCGTAGCGTACGCCGAGCTAATTTCTCTGGCGGTTGGGGTGTGGCCTATGACTTGCCCAATGAGCGCAGTGCTTATGGCGTCGCTCACTCGGGGATTAGTGATCCGGTAGGGCAAGCCGCTATTTGGCAGGATTATCATCTGTATAACGATGGCACAGAGCTGACCTATGGTCGCGAGGGCGGCGACCCACAAGGCAAATGGTTGGCCTATCTGACCTTAGGAAAGCAGTATTCTCTGGCAGATCAGCATTGCTTCTACAATATTTGGAGCCAACAGAGCAAAACGCATTTGGAGCAAATTATCACGGAATTAAGGCTCGTGGCTCCCTAAAGTTATAGCTAAAGGCTTATTAAGATTATGGCTACAGGCTCTCTAAACTATGCCGCAATATGAGCAATTTTAAGTACGATCTATGGCTAGCATGAGCGCAAAGGTCTGCGCTCATACCTGATAAGAACCCGATAATCCAACTTTATAACTTGGGTGGAAGTTGGGCGGAAGTTGGGTATTGCCAGTGCACAAATGTTTTGCTCACTGACCAGTCGAGCGCCCGTATAGCAAGGGTTCGAGCCGGTATGCTAGGATAGTTAACATCTTATTTTATAGGGTTAATTCAAGGGTATAATAGAGACAAATCCTCCCTTATTTATACCTTGTTTAAGGCGCTAGCTATCAAGTTAATTCGCTAATAGGTCGCCCAGCTTTAACCCTTATAACCTGTATTACTATTCCCATTCACATCTCTTCTTTTACTTCTGTTTTTGACTCTTTATAAGGATATACCATGGAAGCTGCCGCTACCGACCGTTCTATTCCAACCCAGACCGATAATGCCCCATACCCGCATATTTTTGAGCCGTTAGACTTAGGCCACACTACCCTAAAGAACCGTATTGTTATGGGCTCTATGCACACGGGGCTAGAGGACCGTTTTTATAACTATGGCAAGTTGGCTGCTTATTTCGCTGAGCGCGCTAAAGGTGGCGTGGCTATGATGATTACTGGGGGTATCTCGCCCAACCGTGAAGGCTGGTTATTGCCTGCTGGTGGCACAATGAACACCAAGGCAGACGTCATCAATCACCAACGTGTCACCCGTGCTGTGCATAAACACGATAGCAAAATCGTCATGCAAATCTTGCACAGTGGTCGCTATGGTTACCATCCGTTTGTAGTGTCGGCAAGCGCAGTAAAATCGCCTATTTCACCGTTTAAACCACGTCAAATGAGCGTGAAAAATATCAAACAAACCGTCGAAGATTATGCGCGCAGTGCCACATTGGCCAAGCAAGCGGGTTATGACGGTGTGGAAATCATGGGCTCGGAAGGCTACTTGCTCAACCAGTTTTTATCGGCGCACGTCAACCAACGTAGCGATGAATACGGTGGTGATATCCATGCCCGTATGAAGTTTCCCTTAGATGTCGTCCGCGCTGTCCGTAAAGCGGTGGGTGAAGATTTCATCATCGTCTTCCGGCTATCGATGATTGACTTGGTGCCTAATGGTAACGTGATGGATGAAGTGATTACCGTCGCCAAAGCCTTAGAAGAAGCCGGTGTCAGTATTATCAACTCAGGGATTGGTTGGCATGAAGCGCGCGTCCCGACTATCGTGACCAGCGTGCCACGTGCTGCCTTCGTCGACTTTACTGCGAAGATTAAAGCGGAAGTTAATATCCCGGTCATGGCGGCAAACCGTATCAATATGCCAGAGACTGCCGAGCAAGTGCTGGCTCATGGTCAAGCGGACTTAATCCAAATGGCACGTCCTTTCTTAGCTGATCCGGATTGGGTGAATAAGGCTAAGACTGGCGAGACCGATCGTATTAATACCTGTATCGCTTGTAACCAAGCCTGCCTCGATCATACGTTTGAAAATAAACGTTCGACTTGTCTGGTCAACCCACAAGCATGTTATGAGACCGAGTTGGTCTATAAGAAAGCCAAAAAGCCGAAGAAAGTTGCGGTCGTTGGTGGCGGTGTCGCGGGTATGTCAGCGGCTACTGTAGCAGCTTCACGCGGGCATAAAGTGACGCTATTCGAAGCCAAAGATATTTTGGGCGGTCAGTTTAACTACGCTAAAGTCATCCCAGGTAAAGAAGAATTCTTTGAAACGATTCGCTACTATACCAATGAGCTTGAGCATCAAGGCGTCACGGTTAAGTTGAACACACCTGTGACCAAAGAGATATTAGATGGCGGCAAGTTTGACCACGTTATCATCGCAACTGGCGTAGTACCGCGCAGCTTAGCGGGTAAGTTCCCAGGGGCTGACCTACCGAATGTCATTAGCTATGCTGACTTGTTGTCAGGCAATGCGGTGGTTGGCGAAAAAGTCGCGGTCATCGGTGCCGGTGGGATTGGTTTTGACGTGAGTGAATATTTAACCGCGCGTCACGGTCAGCCGCTACACGAGTTGGGCGAAGCCACGCTAAAAGACCCAACGTACCGTCCTGAGCCACAACCACTATATGAATGGCGTGAAGAGTGGGGCGTAACTCTAAACACCGATTATCAAACTGATGGTGGATTAGAGAGACCAGAAAAACTTACGCCAGTGCGCCAAGTCTATTTGATGCAGCGCACTAAAGGCCGTTTGGGTGCTGGCTTGAATAAAACGTCAGGTTGGGTCCATCGCGCGCATATTAAATCTCATGGTGTCATGCAGATGGCCGGCGTGCAGTACGAAAAAGTCACGGCTGAAGGCATCTGGGTCACCAACCCACAAGGTCAAAGCCAATTGCTCCGCGTCGACAGTATCGTCGTGTGTGCAGGTCAAGAGTCGGTCAATGACTTGATGCCCAATGTTGGCGATGCACCAGATGCGGAATACCATTTGATTGGTGGCGCCAAGCTCGCTGCTGAGCTGGATGCTAAACGCGCGATTCGTGATGGGGCTGAAGTGGCTGCACAGATTTAAGCTATCGGAAAGTTTAAAAAAATCGGTTCATTATGGGTCGTGCAACGGGTAACAATTTTTATGGCTGGTTGTATGCCAAAGGCTTTCAAAGGCTGCAAAAAATTTCTCCCAGTCGCACCGTATCTGTTTTAAATCAAACTCTAGCTGTTTGACATCATTTATTATATAAAATACCGCTGCCTTTATGGTTGGCGGTATTTTTTTGTTTGAACGATATTGGTGCTAACATCAATTTATACACCAGTCTATGCATCAGTAAGCATCCTGTATCTTAGTCAAGGAAGATTAAAAATTAATGAATATAATAAAAAAAGGGCAACCTGGCTCGCTAAAAATACTGTGGTTAATGGCATTTTTTGCGGTACTCATTTGGTCGGGTATTCATCCTAAGAATTATTTCACTTGGTTATTGGAGGTGGCGCCTGCGCTAATTGGCTTGGCCATTCTAGCCGTGACCTACCATAAGTTTACTTGGTCAAGGTTGACGTATTTTTTGATATTGTTGCATTGCATCGTATTAATGGTAGGCGGCCATTACACTTATGCCGAAGTGCCCTTGTTCGATACTATCGCTAATTGGTTGGGTTGGGAGCGCAATCACTATGATAAATTGGGGCATTTCGTACAGGGTTTTGTGCCGGCGTGTATTGCTAGGGAGCTGCTATTGCGCTTAAAGGTAGTCAAAAATGAGCGTTGGCTACTGGTATTTGTCGTATCAGTCTGTTTGGCGTTTAGTGCTTTTTATGAGTTGGTAGAGTGGTGGGTAGCTATCGCGGTCGGTGAGGATGCAGAAGCCTTTCTTGGGACGCAAGGCTATGTCTGGGATACGCAATCGGATATGTTTATGGCGCTGATTGGCTCAGCTGTGTTTTTGGCATTTTTCTGCAAGTGGCAGGATGCAAGTATTCGCAAAGTGGCAATTAAGGCTACGTAAATTTTAATCATATAAAACAAGCACTAACAATGTAAAAATAATATAAGCCTAAGTACGAAACCTGCAAACCTTGTAACTTCTAGCAAGCTATAAGCTAAGACCTATTTTATCTTTGCTACCATCGTAGACTGATTTTATAAAATCTATAAATTTATAATCATAACTACAAAGGTCAATATAATGAAGCTATTAGCAGATAAAGTCGCTCTCGTCACCGGTGGTTCGCAAGGTTTGGGTGAAGCTCATGTACGTAAGTTAATCGAAGAAGGCGCAAAAGTTATCATCACTGATATTTTACCCGAGCAAGGAGAGAAGTTAGCCAAGGAGCTGGGTGATCACACTACTTTTGTTAAACTAGATGTCACCGATCCTGACTCTTGGGAAGCAGCGGTTAAGCAAGCGGAAGCGGCGTTTGGCCCTATAAACGTGTTGGTGAATAATGCTGGCATCGATATTATGAAGCCGTTTATAGAATTTACTGGGGCAGATCTGCAGAAATTGTTAGACGTTAATCTATTTGGTAACTTTCACGGCATGCAAAAGATATTGCCTTCTATGAAAAAAGCGGGTGGGGGTTCTATCGTAAATATCTCATCGCTTGAAGGCTTGCGGGGCACAGCCGGCAATTCTATCTATAATGCTTCTAAATTTGCGGCTACGGGTCTAACCAAAGCTGTGGCGCAGGAATATGCCGAATATAATATTCGCGTCAACTCCGTGCATCCAGGCGCTATCCAGACCCCAGGGGTTGAAGCTGATGATATCAAAGATACCGTGCAAAACTATATCCAAAATATTCCGATGAAACGTATTGGTAAGCCTGAAGAAGTGGCGAATTTGGTGGCCTTTTTAGCATCAGATAAATCTAGCTATTCGACCGGTGCAGAGTTTATCGTAGATGGCGGTATTATGGCTACCTAAGCCATTATTGACGATTTATAGCAGTGATAATTTTTTAAATTAATAGTAATTAATGATTGCCCTCTCTTATGTTTTTAATCATAGAGCAGGGCACTTTTTTTGTGGAATTATTCTTATAAAATACTACTTTTCATAGCAAGTATCTGGCGAATAAGCTCTACCATAGCGCTGATCTCTTACCAGCTCCCTACATTGTCCATTGAAGTCCAAGGTTCAGCAGGAGCTAAACGCTCACCACTCTGTAGTAGCTCGATGGAAATATGATTGGGGTCTTTCACAAAAGCCATATAACCATCTCTAGGTGGGCGCAATATCTGTACACCCGCAGCCATTAAGGTTTCGCATAGCTCATAGATATTATCGACTCTAAAGGCAAAATGACCAAAGTTATTGCCGTTGGTATACTCTTCCTCATCCCAATTATGCGTCAGTTCAATCTCTGGCGCCCCCTCATGCGTCGCTAAAAAATATAAGCTGAATCGACCTGCTTCCGAAGCCTTTTTTCGCAGCAGCTTCAGACCTAGCAAATCACAATAGAAAAACAAGGTCTCGTCTAATTTATTGGTTCTGATCATTGCGTGTAAATATTGCATAAATTGCCTTACGAGTTATGGTTATTTAAACTTTCTAGCCTTGGTGTTTTTGGCTTTTCCGTAAGTGGTAGCATGATAGGATTAGCCGATGAGTTTGAGCTCTCATGGGGCGAGCTTGCGACCACTAAAGATTTAGCATACTCTAAAACCTCAACCGACGTTTCTGAAAACTTCATGTGGTAATCATCACATTTATTAAAATAATGACTTGAGGGCACAATATGAGTCAACCAGACAAAGGTGAGGTGATAGCTTTTGTAAAGAATAACTATGGGGAGAAGATCAAAAATAAGCTAGAGAATGTGCACAGAGGCGGCAACAATAATTATAAAGGCCGTGACTATGAGAATCAGTTTTTACTTTATAGAGTGTTTGAGATAGCCGCTAAATATCCGCACAATTGTGAAAATCAAATTATTGAGACTCAAGCGGTTAGCTTTGTAGATGATATATGTCATATAGACTATGAAGAAAACACAAAGTACAACTACCAGGCGAAAAACTCATCTTTAGCTTCGGCTGATTGGACTCAAGAGACAAGTGAGCGCTTTAAGTTGCAAAGGGAAATCGATATTGCCCTTTACGGTATAAGTCGCACAAAAAATACTCTGCTTGTATCAGACCCAAAAAAAGATCTCGCTAATCAGGGGAAGATACCTATAGAGCTACAAGGCCAAGACACATCCCAATATTTTAAGTGCCATAAAAATATCTATGACCTACTAATGAATACGGATTTAAAGCAGCATATCTCAAAGCTTATAGATGATACATTTTCATCCCGTTATGATTATGCAGCAGTACTCATACATGGTATTTTACAATCGGGGAACTATGCCACTATTAACGATATATTCTGCCAAGCTGAGTTTGAGGGTCGACCAAGCCCTTTTATAAAATTTCGAAAAAGTGAGGCACAAATTCCTAAATGGGTAATGCAAATTTTGACAAAAAATTCACATTACTTATCCTATGGTTTAAACTATGATGTATTAACAGTGACTGTAAACCAGTCTTTTACAGCGACCTGTAATATAAATTCTCTTAATAAAGTATCAAGTGAAGTTAGAGAAGAAGTCCAAAGTATTCAGGATTTAATAGCTCTTTTTCTGTCTATTACAGGCTCTGATATCGAACAATCTCTTAAGCCCTCTACTAAGGGAGAGGTAAAATGAATAGGGTATATACACCTATCGCCACAGCTGAAGCGAAAAGGCAATTAAACAACCTTTTTGCTCATTTAGACGCACCCAAACGTTATCAAGAAACTATGGTCGCGTTAGGTAGATTACTGGCTGAGGAGGTTTCTCCCCTATTAAAATCTAAAACCCATACTGGTACCTTGATAGTATCGACAGCCGAAGATGCTGATTTTCTTCAATATGGAGTTTCATCGACCTTACAAAATCAGGGTATCGATACAAAGTTAGCTGTATTTTGGAACCATCATTATCAGCTACCCAACCATGCTAGCGTGGCCCCTATATTGCATAGGTTCATTGAACCAAATTTTGAGCAGATGCATAATATCGTTATCGTCAAATCTATTATGTCAGGCAGTTGTGTGGTTCGGACCAACCTCATCGAAATGATAGATAAGATGGAAGATATTGAAGATATCTTTATTTTATCACCTGTAGCTCACAAAGATTCAGAGTCAAAATTAAAGGCTGAATTTCCTGATGAGATTGCGAGTAAGTTTAAATTTTACTGCTTTGCTTTAGATGATGAAAAAACTGAGCAAGGTGAAGTCCAGCCAGGAATTGGCGGTCAGATATATGAGCTATTAGGTTTAGTTAAGCAGCCAGCGCTTAGTGGATATATTCCTGAGGTAGTTAGCAAGTTGAGTTTTCAAAACCTTGCTTAAGGTAAGTAGTCGTTCAATCAGAAAAGGCAGTTGCTGTAAGATGGCAACTGCCTTTTTTCTAGCATAAAAACTTCTTACTTTACTCTGCTCTAACCCTTAATCTCACCCACCAACCAAGCAGAAAAGTCAGCAATTTGCGCGGCCATCTCAGGTTGCGCTTCACTTAAAGTAGCCAACTTAGCGCTGATAGCTTCTTTATTATATTTGACCTCGGTGAGCGCTTGTTTTAAATCCTCAATCAACTCTACATTTAACGCATCAGAAAAGATAACCACCTCGGCAATCACCGCCTGCTTTACGTCCAAATGCAAATCAATCAGACCCCAATCAAAGCGAGTCTCTAAATGGTGGGAGAATTCTGGGGTCTTACCAAAGCGCCACTCCCAGTCGGCCATCTGTTGATAGTACTTATTCAAATGCGGCTCTTGTGCGAGGGTTGCTTCATCCAACTCTTCGACAGGCGTGTCTGCCACCTCTTGACCATAATACTCACAGAAGGCTTCAATCATCGCCTGCGAGAGGGTTTTGTGATTGATGGTGTCATTAAACTCGACCAAGTTAGCTACTCGTGAGCGTACCGACTTAATACCTTTAGCTTGCAGTTTAAGCGGATGCGGGTTGAGATAATCGCCCAGCTTTTGCATATCGGCATTGACCAGTAAAGTACCGTGGTGAAAGCTGCGATCGACACTATGTTTGAACGCGCTACCTGATATCTTTTTATCGCCCACTTGCATGTCGTTACGGCCGGAGAGGGTAGCGTCTACGCCAAGTTTCTTTAATGCATTGATGATAATAGTGAAGTTAGCCTCTTGGTCATAATCGACTTTGGGCGATAAAAAGGTAAAGTTGGTATTGCCCAAGTCATGGAATACTGCACCACCGCCACTTTGACGCCGCGCGAGGTAGACGTTGTCCTCTGCCATTTTATCGGTTTTGCATTCTACCCACGGGTTTTGTGAGCGGCCAATGACCACGGTTTCTGAGTTGCGCCATAAAAATAGCGTGTGTGACTGCGGGTCGAGGGCTTGGAATATCCAGTCTTCGGTGGCGAGGTTAAACCAAGGGTTGGTGACGGCTGATTTTAAGATTCTTAGTTTCATTGTTTATCCTTATTCTCGAATGATTTTTTTAGAGTGACTGTTATTAGAGTGGCTGTTATAAGTACATATAGTT
>Ga0098065_1000877_pt1 | contig 12222 bp, 10 predicted proteins | sample 25_taG_FD_75062 | JGI IMG/M metagenome (GOLD analysis project Ga0098065, IMG submission 75062) | Marine viral communities from Cariaco Basin, Caribbean Sea - 25_WHOI_OMZ | ecosystem: Environmental > Aquatic > Marine > Oceanic | place: Caribbean Sea: Cariaco Basin | collected 2014-11-08 | reverse complement strand
TGGCCGTAAAAATCCATCCCACAGCGGTAGGCGACGAAGGCTCCCATCTAGGAGAGGGCTCCCGCGGTTGGCACTTCGTCCACGTATGCGGCGGTGCCTTTATAGGCAGGAATGTCTCCATGGGGCAGGGCGTATTCGTGGGCAACAAGGTCACCATTGGCGACAACTGCAAGATCCAGAACAACGTTTCCGTCTATGACAACGTTCACCTGGAGGAAGGGGTTTTCTGCGGTCCCAGTATGGTATTCACCAACGTCTACAATCCTCGCTCCCTGATCGAGCGCAAGGACGAATACCGCGACACCATCGTGAAGAAAGGCGCCAGCCTGGGGGCCAACTGCACCATTGTCTGTGGTGTCACCATCGGCAGTTACGCTTTTATCGGCGCGGGGGCTGTTGTTAACAGGGATGTGCCAGCCTATGCGCTGATGGTAGGTGTGCCAGCCAGGCAGATTGGCTGGATGAGCGAATTTGGCGAACAGCTGGACCTGCCACTGACTGGTGAAGCTGAAACCATCTGCCAGCACACGGGGGCCCGTTATCTTCTTGAACATGACAAAGTCACCAAGTATTAAATTGCCTGTTCTAATCTCTCCGCTCGCCCTGAGCCTGTCGAAGGGCCGGGAATTCCGTGGCAAAAAAGGCTTTTAAAACATGCAATTCATAGACCTGGCGGCCCAGCAGGCCAGAATCAAAGACAAGTTAGACGCCAACCTCCAGAAGGTCCTGGCCCATGGCAAGTATATCCTGGGGCCGGAGGTGTCCGAGCTGGAAGAAAAGCTGACTGCCTATACTGGAGCCAAACACTGTATAACCGTAGCCAACGGTACTGACGCTCTCCAGATCGCCCAGATGGCTCTGGGTGTAGGGCCTGGTGACGAGGTCATCGTGCCGGGGTTCAGTTACATTGCCACGGCGGAAACGCCTGCGCTGCTGGGTGCGAAGCCGGTTTACGTCGACATAGACCCACAGACTTACAACATGGATCCGGCAAAGCTGGAGACGGCCATCACACCGCGCACCAGGGCGATTATCCCGGTATCGCTCTATGGCCAGTGCGCGGATTTCGACGCCATCAATGAGATTGCATCCAGACACAACGTGCCTGTGATTGAGGATGGCGCTCAAAGCTTCGGTGCAAGCTATAAGGGAAGAAAAAGCTGCAACCTGAGTGATATTGGTTGCACAAGTTTTTTTCCAAGTAAGCCGTTGGGCTGCTATGGAGACGGGGGGGCGATTTTCACCAATGATGATGATCTTGCCGTTATCCTCCGCCAGATTGCCCGTCATGGGCAAGACAGGCGTTACCACCATGTCCGTGTGGGGGTGAATAGCCGGCTTGATACCATCCAGGCAGCTATCCTGCTGGTTAAGCTTGATATCCTGGATGACGAGATCGAGGCACGGAATCGGGTAGCCAAGCGATATAGCGATGCCTTCGCCAGTGAACTGCCTGGAAGTGCGCCGGTTGTCCTTCCGCAATGTCGGAGCGCCTGGGCCCAGTACACCCTGGGTCTGAAGAACAGGGATGCGGTTGCGGAGCAGCTCAAGGCACGGAATATACCAACCGCCATACACTACCCTACGCCATTGAATAAACAGCCGGCCGTTCAGTCTGGCGAGGTGACTTTACCGGTTGGGGATCTGGCCGCCGGTCGGGTTCTTAGTCTGCCCATTCACCCTTACCTGAGCGACGTTGATCAGGACAGGGTTATTAGCTCTCTATTAGCAACCATTGGATGATCCCCTTGGAAATGAACCAAAGCAAAACGCAACAGCACCCCTTTGAGAGAAAACGTATCCCATTTGTCGATTTGGTCAGGATTTTCCTGGGTAGGAAGCGCTATTTCATGCTTGGTCTGGCAGTCTGCCTGCTTGCTTCTATAGCAATCACCTATACCACAGAACCTCAGTACCGCTACACAAGCCTCTTCCAGATTGGATCTCTGGAGCGGAATATGCCAATTCAGGAACCACAGGAAGCGGTTACCTTAATTGAGGAAAGTCTTTACCCCACTGCTGCTCAGGCCGTGGATAGCGTAGTCGGTGTTGGTATGACGGCTGGCCACGAACGTCAGAGTAATTTGATCAGGGTGCTGTCCGTCGGTGCGTTTGGAGACGCTGAGCGCATAAGGAGGCTCCATGAGGCGGTACTGAACGAGCTCCTGGAGGTCCATAAGGATGTGCAGCGGGAGTATAGGGATAAGCTGAGCAATGCATTATCCGCCGCCGGAGAGGAGCTGGAGCTGATTAGGCAGGATGGTCAACAGGTCAATGGATCGAAGGCCCAGATCCACCGGGCGAGAATGGAACTCCAAAAGCAGATGGCCAAGATGCAGGAGAGTGAGCTGGTGTCACTGGCCAGCCGGCAACGGCTGACATCGGAGTGGCGTTGGTTGATCAATATATTCATTGGTGTCATCGCTGGGATCCTTCTGGGGCTTTTCCTGGTTTATGCTTCAGAGTTGTGGGCGTACACCAAAAAGCAGCTCAGGAGTTCGATGGATTGATGTGGCTGCATTTTTTGGTATTCGTTTGTCAGCTTGTTCATGTTCGTGGAAGCTTAGCTGAATGAGCCCTGATGCTCGAAGTGCCTTTGTCTATCTGAAGCTTGCCAGGCTGCCTTTGTTTCTGGCTATGTGCCTGGGGGTGATTGCCCTGTTCGCCCGTGTTCCCGGTGGTATCTGGGTTCTTGTGCCATCCGTGGTTTTATTCTGTTTATTATTCTCCAGGCGCGAACACTCGGTTACAGAGTGGGTGCTGGTGTACTCGCTGGCATTGCTTTCAGGATTCCGGATGGCTTCAGTCGCCTTGTATCAAGGAACGTTACTCGATGCGTTAACACCCTTGGTTATGCTGGCTGTTGCCATTGCGGTGATATCGTCTCCATTGGGGCTGCGCAAAGCTCTCAGTGCTTCAGTGCTGGTTGGTTTTTTGCTGGTTGTCTGCCTGGGTGTGTGGGAGGCTCTGGCCGGGCAGTCTTTAGCCATAACCAGGTATGGCAATTCCGGTATGTCGCCGCTGGTTCTTCAGGATCGGTTTGTTGTTTCGGCTCTTTTCCCAAACTACAACGATTATAGTGTCGTTCTTTTCTTTGTGTCGTCTTTTTTTCTGCTTGACCTCTTTGACAGTCGTTCATCATTACGATTTAAGTCTCTCTGTGTGGTTCTTCTGGTGCTTCTGATTGCCCATGGTCTGTATATGGGGTCAAGAGGTTTTCAATTGGCGATTGGTGTTGCACTGTTTATGATTGTCCTGGCGAAGTCCGGTGGTATATGGAGGCTGCTTTTCCCGACGACCGTTTCTTTATCTGCGGTGATTTTCGTGCTGATTTTCAGTGCGGAATTCCATCAATACTTTTTTGATGTGAGTACAGCAATAAGGTTAAGAACTATCGCTGTCTTTGGTGAGGTGTTAGTCGATAATCCGAGTGCCCTTTTATTTGGTTTTCCTTCGCTTTCTGTTTATACGAAGGAGATGGCCATTTATTGTGATCTGTGTTTGGTTGATCCACATAATCTCATACTGGAAGTTCTGGCCCTGCATGGCGTGTTTGGGGTTGTTTTTCTGTTTGTTTTGCTGATTTCTGCGTTACGGTTCGTTTTTCTTGATAACAACTCGAAAGGCGGGGTTCTGGCCCGGTATTTTTCCTTGCTTGTTGTTACATCGCCATTTTGGGGGGTGATATCTTCCTCATCTTTAAAATATTTCTATATCTATTTTTTCGCAATATTCTTTATCGGGCTGGTGGCAATTGGTCGCCACAACGCTCAGGGAGCCGCTGCAGAACCTCGCTACCACGGGGTGGTCAGCACGGAGTGACCTGGTTCGACAGGTGTAATGGCCCGCAGCCAACTTTGGCATGATTGACTTGAGCTTGATGTATGCATGTTCTCGTAATTCCATCCTGGTATCCCGATACTCCGGATGACGTAAAAGGCGTGTTTTTCCGAGACCAGGCGATGGCGTTGTCGGGTCTTGGCCATAAGGTTGGTGTGATCGCCCTGAGCTTGATGTCAGTGCGTACCCTGTTTCGCTCTCGGAAGGCCAGGAACCGTGCTTCGGTTTCCTATGAGGCCGATAATGGAGTAGCAACTTATCGAAAGTCGATTTTTGCCACTCTCCCAAGGATTCCCTATGGCAATTTCTGGCTATACCGGCACCAGCTGAGCAGGCTATTAGAGCAGTACGTAAAAGAGCACGGTCGGCCAGATGTCATTCACGCTCATTCAGCCCTGTATGCCGGTGCTGCGAGCGTATCCTTAGGTGCAGACCTCGACATACCGGTAGTGGTGACGGAGCACAGTTCGGTCTACGCGAGAGGATACTATGCAGGCTGGCAATTGAGGCTGGCCGAAACCGCGTTCAGCCACGCCTCTGGCTGCATATGTGTCAGTCCCGCCCTGGGGGCGCTGTTAGAGAATTTGATCCCGGTAACATCCGGTCGCTGGCGCTGGATTCCGAACGTGGTTGCAGAACGCTTTTGCAACATGGAAAGCCAAGCTGGCGCTGCCTCTTCCAGGATCACGTTTCTTAATCTTGCCATGATGACTGAGAATAAGGGGCAGTCGGATCTGATTGCCGCTTTCCACGATTTTCAGGCCCTGGTTCCGGAATCTGAGTTGTTACTTGGAGGGGATGGGCCTGCTCGTTCAGTCCTGGAAGGGCAGGTTCATGATATGGGGCTCTCTGGAAAAGTCCGTTTTCTTGGTGTGGTCCCTCCCGATGAGGTGCCCGGGCTCTTGGCCCGTGTCGATGTGATGGTGATCGCGAGTCACTATGAAACCTTCGGGGTGGTGGCCGCCGAGGCGCTGATGGCCGGTTTGCCTGTCATTGCGACCCGGTGTGGTGGGCCGGAGAGCATCGTGCTTGAAGGCGATGGGGAACTCGTGTCGGCAGGCGCACCCGATGAGTTGATGAAAGCCATGCATAAGGTGACAAGGGAGCTTGGACATTATGATCGCCATGGAATCGCCTCCAGGGCCCAAAGCCGTTTCTCCGGTGTTTCTGTGGCTAACAGACTGACCCAGGAGTATGAACGGGTGCTGACTGATTACGCAGCAGGGAAAGGGGCCTCGTGAGGGGCTTTTTGCTGCGGCTTCGTGAACAAGGCACATCCACTGTCTTGCGCCGCAACATTGGCATGACCCTTGGGCGCCAGGTATTTGCCGCCGTTGTCCAGCTTATTGTCGTGGTGTTGATTGCTCGTGAGCTGGGTCCGGAAGGCAACGGCTTTTATGCCATGTCCGTACTGGTGCCGACTTTGCTGACGGGGTTTCTGAATTTCGGTGTTGGTCCTGCGACGGTGTATTACCTGAGCCGGGGTGGCGTTTCCGCAGCCTGGGCGGTCAAGGGCAATATCCTGATTGCCCTCGCTGTTACTGGTTTGGGGCTCATTACGGCCGCACCGGTCGTATATCTCTGGGGCGAGGTGATTTTTCCAGGCGTCCCCATATCGTTGCTGTTCATCGGATTTTGCGCGTTTCCGGTAACGTTACTGCTGGCCTATCTCAGTACGGTGCTACAAGGTATTGAGGACTTCAGGGCCTTCAATTTATCAGTGCTGATACCGCCTGTGGTGTTGTTACTGGGCGTTGTCAGTTCTTTCTATATTCTGGATCTCGGGGTTTCCGGAGCTCTGGCTTCCTACCTTTTGGCACAGACGTGCGGGTTGGTGGCTATTCTGGTGTTCCTGCGGAAGTTTCTTGTGAATAACGGTTCCAGCGCTGCCGGATTTTCGCTGAAAGCCTACTCTCGAAAGGTCATTGGTTATGGCTGGAAGGCGCAGTTGTCAAACGCCATTACGCTGATCAATTACCGGGCTGATGTGTTCCTTGTGAATTTCCTGCTATCGCCGATGTCAGCGGGGATATACGTTGTTGCGGTGCAGATATCGGAACGGCTCTGGATACCATCGCAGGCTGCCAGTACCGTCCTTTTTCCCAGGCTGTCGGCGATGCATGAGGATCCTGACGCACGGCATGCGCTCACCCAGAAAGCGTTTGTGGGCATGGTCGCGATTACTGCGCTGGCGGGCGGCGGAGTTGCGGCCCTTCTGTACTGGCTTCTGGGGCCGTTATTCGGTACAGACTACATTGCGGCTTTTCCTGTTTTGCTTTGGCTGTTGCCCGGTGTGGTGTTATGGGCAGGGGCAAGAATACAAGCTAACTGTATAGCGGCAGCGGGTAAGCCTGAGTGGAATATGTACGTGGCATTGCTGGTTGTTGTCGTGAATGTTGCTGGCAATATTCTGCTCATCCCGGAGTTTGGGTTGCCGGGCGCGGCGGCGGCAACCAGTGGGGCCTATGTTCTGGACGCAGCGATCAAGTTCTGGCTCGTTCGGCTGTTGCGTTAGTTCAAATATTCGGTGAGTAACCCGCGGGGAAGCATGCGCATTATCTTTCACTATCCTCTTCCGCTTGACCCTGAGTCCAGGTCGGCTAGCGGTATAAGGCCATTAAGAATGCTGGATGCATTTCAGTCACTTGGGGCTCAGGTGGACCTGGTTTGTGGTTATTCAGCCGAGAGAAAGGCCAGGATTTCCGACATCAGGAATAATGTGGCGCGTGGAGTCAGGTACGATTTCGTCTACTCTGAATCCTCCACAATGCCAACCATTATGACGGATCCCGGCCATTTGCCGGTGCGGCCGCTTCTGGATTACTCGTTCTTTCGTTTCTGCAATAAACAAAAAATACCGATTGGTCTGTTTTATCGGGATATCTATTGGGTTTTTCCGGGGTATGGCTCAGGGCTCGGTTGGCTGAAAAGGTCTGCGGCCAAGCTTGCCTATTGGTATGACCTTTGGGTGTATAACCGCGTTCTGACACGCCTGTTCCTCCCGTCAAGGCAAATGGGGGACCATGTCCCGCTCGTCGATCCCGGTAAGTTTGCCGCACTGCCCCCAGGCCATATCACTCCCTCGATTCGCCCGGTCGGCGATGACTCATACGCTGACGACCGACAACTGAAGCTGTTTTACGTTGGAGGGATGTCGAGTCACTATCAACTGCATAAGCTGTTTTCGGTCGTCCGAAACATGCCGGGTGTCCAACTGACGGTTTGTACACGGGTGGATGAATGGAAGGCCGTCAGGAGTGAGTACCCTGAGTTGAGTTCGAATATCCGTGTGATCCATGAGTCTGGTGAGGCGATGCTTCGTGAGCTGAGGGCATCTGACCTGGCGGTTCTGTGGGTAAAACCATCGACCTACTGGGAGTTCGCTTCACCAGTGAAGCTGTATGAGTACCTTGGTTATGGAAAGCCAGTTTTAGCCAGTGAGGGCACGCTGGCCGGGGAGTTTGTTGCCGACCATGGGGTAGGGTGGACGATACCGTATGAGGATCAGGCGCTGAGTCAGTTGCTTCAACACCTGACGTCGACTGGTGATGCATGGGGGCCGGTGCGCCGGAATCTCGAGCGAGTGGCGCCAATGCACTCCTGGACGTCCAGGGCCCGGCAGGTTATCGAGGAGCTGGCGGAATGAGGGTGGTTCTGTTGGCGGCAGCGTCTTCGATCCACACGGTCCGTTGGGCGAATGGACTGAATGCGGCGGGATATGATGTCAGCGTTATCTCTCAACACCCGGTTTCAGACACGTTCGAGTCGGGAGTTCAGGTCCACCTTCTTCCTTTCAGGGGCATGGCGGGCTACTTCACAATGGTGCCTGCGGTTCGCCGGTTGCTCAGGCAGATCCAGCCTGATCTCGTCAATGCTCACTATGCCAGCGGGTATGGTACCACTGCCAGGTTGGCGAATTTTCACCCTCTGGTTTTGTCTGTCTGGGGGAGTGACGTTTACGATTTCCCGTTCAGGTCCTGGCTGCATAAACGGCTGGTAAAAGCCAATCTTCGTGCTGCTGATCTGGTTGTATCAACCTCTGTTTCCATGGCGAAGCAAATTCAGTCCCTGGCACCAGAAATGAGTGAGATTCCAGTCACACCGTTTGGGGTTGAGCTTCGACCCTATGAGGGAGTTGCTTCCAGGGTTGCGGATGACTATTCCGAGATCGTGGTAGGTACCGTCAAGGGGATGAAGCACTGTTACGGGATTGACTTGCTCATCAAGGCATTTGCGATTCTGGTTCAACGGCGGGAACAAGGCGGTGTGCCAAGGCATGGCGCAATGCGTTTACGGCTTGTTGGTGGCGGGGAAGAAACCGCAAGGCTCCGCGACCTGGCTAATGAGCTGGGTATCGGGCACATGGTTGAGTTTGTGGGGCAGGTGCCACATGAGCAGGTGCACTGCGAACTGGAAAAGCTTGATATCTATGTTGCACTTAGCCGGCGCGAGAGTTTTGGCGTGGCAATATTGGAAGCCGGAGCAGCAGGGAAACCGGTGGTGGTTTCGGATGTTGGTGGCTTACCTGAAGTTGTGAACAATGGCGAAACCGGTCTTGTTGTACCTGGTGAAAATCCCGAGGCAGCCGCCGATGCCATAGAGCGGCTGGTGATGGACCAGGAGATGCGAGAGAGAATGGGGGTTGCTGCCAGGATGCATGTACGTGAGCACTATTCATGGGAGGCCTCTGTACAGACAATGCAGTCTGTTTACAGACAGGCACTTGAGAACTTCAGAGGTCGTTAGCGATGCAGTATGTTCGATTCCTGGGCAAAGGGACTCACATCGTCAATTGGCCTTCCGGGAAGGATAGGTTGCCGTTGTGCCCCTGTTCCTTAAAGGCCAGTTCATGAGCAAGACGGTCTGGATAATCAACCAGTATGCCTCCACACCCGAGAACGGCTACGCCGGGCGTCACTACTATCTGGGGAAGGAGCTGGCCAGGCTTGGCTACAAGGTATATCTGATCACATCGGCTGCACATCATCTATTGCGTCGAAAGCCTGTGGTCACGTCGGCGTTCACGTTCGATGAGCGCGAAGGCTTTACTGTCGTATGGGTCAGAATGCCGGAGTATTCAGAGGCCCATAGCAAAATTCGTGCTTTCAGCTGGTTTCTGTTTCCCTGGCGTATAAGGGCGCTGCGTCGACTCATCAAAGATGTGCCGGACGCCGTTGTTTGTTCATCCCCGTCCCTTATCGCCTACCTCGGGGCTCAGTGGTTGGCCAAAAAGTTTCACGCCAGACTGATCTTTGAGGAGAGGGATATCTGGCCAATGACCTTGACTGAAATCGGAAGCTACTCGTCGGGGCATCCTTTTATTCGTTTCATGCAATGGGTTGAGGATAGAGCTTACCGTGATTCCGATCATGTGATTTCAAACCTGAAAAACGTTTATGAACACATGGAACAGCGTGGGGTGAGTAAAGGGAAGTTCACCTGGGTGCCGAATGGCTTTTCTCTTGAGGAAGCATCTGAACGAGCCCCTTTGGGCTCAGAGTGTGCGGCCAGATTGCCACAGGGTAAGTTCATTGTCGGTTATACCGGGACAATGGGTGTGGCCAATGCCCTGGGAACTCTGATAGAGGCGGCTGAATATCTGAGATCAATCAGTGACATCGCTTTTGTGCTGGTAGGTGGTGGCAAGGAAAAAGAGAGACTTTATAGAGAGGTGGAGGCTCGACAACTGACGAATGTCCATTTTATCGATCCTATTCCCAAGCTGGAGGTTTACTCGATGATGGAGCATTTCGACGTGTGTTTCATCGGCTGGCTTGATGATCCTCTCTATCGTTTCGGCATTGGCGCTAACAAGATTCCCGAGTACCTCTATTCCGGCAAACCTATTTTGCATGCTTATTCGGGAGCCTCCGACCCGGTCGCTCAGGCTCAGGCTGGGCTTTCTGTTCCCGCAGAAGATGCCCGTGCCATCGCGGATGCTGTGTTGGAGCTTTATCACATGTCCCCCGATCAGAGAGAGAAATTTGGGAATAATGGCCGTAACGTGGCGCTGGAGGAGTATGAGTATCGGCAGCTTGCCCTTGAATTTCGTGATGTGATTTTCAGGGAGGCAGACTGAATGCGAGTGCTGCTGACTGGTGCGACGGGTTTTGTTGGAAAACGATTGGTTGAGGTGATTTCTGGTTCTGGAGGTCTGGCTCTCACAAACGCAGTCAGGGATGGCACATCAAATGTGCCGGGCGAGAAGGTTGTTGTTGGTTCGTTGGACAAAGCAACTGATTGGTCCCCCGCGCTGATTTTGCAGGATGTGGTTATACATGCTGCGGCAAGAGCCCATATCATGGATGAAACATCTCAGGATCCGCTTTCCGAATATCGGCGGGTCAACGTTGATGGAGCGCTCGCTCTGGCACAACAGGCGGCTGAAGCGGGCGTAAAGCGCTTTATTTTTCTGAGCTCTATCAAGGTGAATGGAGAGGCGACACCCTATGGTCGTCCGTATACGGCGAACGACAGGGCCGCTCCGGTGGACTCGTACGGCATATCTAAAATGGAGGCGGAGCAGGGGCTGCGTAGGCTGGCAAACGAAACTGGAATGGAGCTGGTCGTCATCCGGCCTCCGCTGGTTTACGGTCCGGGGGTGAAGGGGAATTTTGCCAGTATGATCAACCTGATTGGTAAAGGGGTACCTTTGCCGCTGGGTTCTGTTCATAACAAGCGATCTTTGGTTGCTCTCGATAATCTCGTTGACTTGGTTGTTACCTGCGTTGATCATCCCGCCGCAGCTAATCAGGTTTTTCTTGTGAGTGATGGGCACGATCTTTCTACCACTGAGCTACTAAGGGGTGTGGGAGATGCAATGGGTAAGCCTGCGCGCTTGGTGCCTGTACCGGCGGGTCTGCTGATGTTCGCTGCTTCGGCGTTGGGGCGTAGAGCGGTCGCACAAAGGCTGTTGGGCTCGTTGCAGGTTGATATCGTCAAAGCTCGCGATCTTCTTGGCTGGGAGCCTCCGCTTTCTGTTGAAGCAGGACTCAGGCGTTGTTTTGTTTCGGAGAACGACTGTTGATTCGTTTGTTTGATCTGGTTTTCGCTTTTCTGGGACTGGTGATGGGCTTTCCGGTACTTCTTCTGCTGTTGCTTGTCGGATTGTTCGACACAGGTTCGCCTTTATTTCGCCAGGAGCGCGTGGGGCGTGATAAAAAGCCGTTCACGTTGGTAAAGTTTCGTACCATGCGCAAAGATACCGCATCCGTGGCCAGCCACCTGGCAAGCGCTGATGCGATTACGCCATTCGGTCGTTTCCTCCGCCGCACCAAGCTGGACGAACTCCCCCAGTTGTGGAATGTTCTGAAGGGTGAGATGAGCTTGGTTGGCCCAAGGCCTTGCCTGTTTAATCAGCAGGAGCTGATCGATGAGCGTGAGCAGCGGGGAGTTCTGGCCGCTCGGCCCGGTATTACAGGGCTTGCCCAGGTGAATGATATTGATATGTCGACCCCACGTTTGCTGGCGGAAACTGATCAAAAAATGTTGGAGAATCTGACCGTTGGGGGCTACTTCCGCTACATTTTTATGACCCTGGCCGGCAAGGGTTCCGGTGATAGGGTACCCGGCCGTGATTGAGATTTGTTTTTAATTGTTACATAACGCCAACTTTCTGGGCGTTAGCCTTGATCTACAATCTCGTTAATTTGCACCCTTGTCAGGGATAGCCATGCTGCAAGCGTTCCTTAATCTGCCCCGTGTTTATAAACGTCTCATATCTGTGGTTTCAGACGTTGTGTTTCTGTCATTCTCCTTCTGGGCGGCATTCGCGTTGAGGCTTGAGAACCAGCAATGGCTCCCTAACACGGACCAAATAATGGTGGGAGCTCTGACGCTAGGGGTTTCCATCATTATGTTCGTTCGGTTGGGGCTGTATAGGGCGATAATTCGTTACCTCAGTGATAAAGCGTTTGTTACGATTAGTATTGGCGTGGGGTCATCGGCGTTGACGTTGATTGCATTGGCTTACCTCTTAAACGTGTTTGTTCCACGCTCAGTACCCATTATTTATGCGGCTTTGGCCTTTATCTTCATCAGCGGTACGCGGATGGCGGTGCGTATGGTCGTGGGCAGGCCCTCTCAACGCAGTAAGGAACCCGTAGCCATTATCGGCGCTGGGGAAACGGGCATCCACTTGGCAGAAGCCCTGCGCCAGGGCACTCAGTTCCAGCCGGTGATGTTTGTCAGTTACCGCAAAGCCAACCACCGGACTTTGATCCACGGTCTCCCGGTGTATGGCATCGACCATATCGAGAAGGCGGTTCGTAAGCACCGGGTTAAACGCCTGTTGCTGGCCCTGGATCCCAATACTCAGCTTGATCGCAAGCAGCTTTTACGGGAGCTGGAGCCATTGGCGGTCCCTGTTCAGACGGTCCCTAG
>Ga0098065_1000870_pt1 | contig 12305 bp, 9 predicted proteins | sample 25_taG_FD_75062 | JGI IMG/M metagenome (GOLD analysis project Ga0098065, IMG submission 75062) | Marine viral communities from Cariaco Basin, Caribbean Sea - 25_WHOI_OMZ | ecosystem: Environmental > Aquatic > Marine > Oceanic | place: Caribbean Sea: Cariaco Basin | collected 2014-11-08 | reverse complement strand
GCGGCAATGGTCGCTCAGGCGGTATCAAAGATCATGCTGAGAGTGTCACGGAGCTTGAGCGCGATTTAGACGGTTTTGTGCAACTGGTCATGGGACAAACTGGCATCGCTATCGAAGACACGCTGATTGTCGGCAGTAGTATTGGCGCGGTATTGGCAGCAGCATGGGTACACGATTATGCACCTAATATTCGCGGGATGATATTGGGCACGCCTGCGCTCAGTATTCGCTTATATTTGCCTTTTGCCATACCGTCATTAAAAGTGGCGCGTACACTAGGTCTGATGTCACGTGTCAGCAGCTATGTCAAAGCACAAGTTTTGACCCATGATAAAGACGCGCAGCAAGCCTATAATGCGGATCCGTTAATCTCTAATAGTATCTCGACTGACTTGCTCATCGACACTCATTCGACGGGTCAGCGCTTGCTCGATGATGCAGGTGCCATTACCGTACCGACGTTTGTCTTATGCGCGGGTAAGGATTATGTGGTCGATAAGCAGGCTGAGCGGGCATTTTATGAAGCGATTAATACCCCGACGAAACGCTGGCAGTTATATCCAGATAGCTATCATGCGATTTTTCATGAAACCAATAAAGCCGACGTATTCGCAGACTGTATTGAGTTTGCCGAGCAGGTATTTAGCACACCAGTACAAGCGCCTGATTTGAGTACCGCTCATTTAAACAGCGCCAGTAAAGATAAAGTGGATCGTTTGGCGATTAAACCATTCAATCCAAACTTTGCGATTACTCGTTTTGCCATGCAGAAATTTGGTCATGTCAGTGCTGCGATTGCCACAGGGCTTGAGCATGGGTTTGATTCTGGTCATTCATTGGATCATGTCTATTACAATCAGCCCAGCGGTCAGAACAAATTTGGACAGGCAGTCGATAAATTTTATTTAAATAATATTGGCTGGCAGGGCATTCGTATTCGTCGTGAGCATATATTAGAATTGGCACGCTTAGCACTTGCAGATATCGAAGATAAAAATCAAAGCAGCAATAAATCATACCAACCAAAAATGTTAGATATTGCGAGTGGACATGGTTTTTATGCATTTGATCTACTGACAGAGTTTGCAGATTTGCATGCTGAGCTACGTGATTATGAGATGCATAATATCGAAGCACTGCAAGCAAAAGCAGAGCAACTAGCAATGGTTGGTAAGGTAGTGACAAGCAAAAAAGATGCCTTTGATCCCGCCAGTTATACTAATATACGAACGAAAGATGCCAGTACGGATACGACAGCCTTCGATATCGCTATCGCTTCTGGGTTGTTTGAACTGTTCTCTGACAATACATTACCAGCGACGGCATTGGCTGGTATTTATGACAGCCTAAAATCAGGCGGTTATTTGATTTATACCAACCAGCCTTGGCACCCTGAGCAAGAGTTCATCAGTAAAACATTGAACAATCACCGCGGTAGCAGTTGGGTCATGCGTTGTCGCTCGCAAGCGGAAATGGATCAACTGGTTGATCATGCAGGCTTTAAGAAAGTCAAGATGCGTATCGATCGCTTTGGTATTTTTACCGTGTCATTAGCGATTAAAACTGCACAAACTAATAATGAGTGATAGATGAATAATGAGCGGGTCAAGCCTTACGAGCGTGTGCAGCTTTTTTCAGGCGGTGGCTCACGCTTTGGCTATTATTTGGGTAGCTATGCAGCCTTAGTGTCTCATGACTTAGCGCCAGATATTATCGTCGGTACTTGCGGCGGGAGTTTATCTGCTTATTTGGTTCATCTAGCGCCTGATCCTAAGCACTTACAGGAACTCATGAGCAGTCGCGAATTGTATCGTGCGATCACAGCGATTAGGCATGTTGCATCAGAGGAAGCCAATAGACGTCTAAAGCTGCGCTATATGACGAGCGCACTTAAACGTTGGCGGTTATCAAAGTTGCGAGACAATGGACAACGTCAGCAGCAAACAGACAGCTACGAGCGACTATTAGAGGAGCTACAGCAGTTGGCGATGTTTCGTATCGATAACGAGGCAGAGTGGCTCGATGAGTTGTCGCAGTTTGCTACTAGCAAAAACGATAATGGCGCTGTTCATAAAACGTCACCAGAAATAGCTATCATTGCTAGCCGCCTGTATCAAGCGCCTGCTGCTGATTCGTTTAATGCAAGACCCACACTGCAAGAGTTATTGTTTGTGCCGCCGCGCTTAGCCAATTTGTCAAATTCAGTATCAAGTCTGGTCGACGAGCAAATGACGTCACCTGCGCACACCTTTGCAAACAGACGCATACACCCGTCTGTAAAGGTAGAAATACAATGGGATTTTGCCTCAGTGGTTCGCGCTTCTATGGCTGATATGTATTATCTACCGCCCACTCATATCACAGAGCTTGGCTGGTGTTTGGGCGGCGTGATTAATCTTACACCGATCGAGCTGGCTTGTCAGTTGGCTGAGACAGTATTTGCCGAGACCAAAGCCGGGTATGACTCATGGCTTGCTGCCCCAGCGATTCAGCGTGTTTTTGGCTTTGATCCCAATAAGCGTTTGGCACAAGTACATGGTTATAAGCCGAGTCAAACTCCCTCACCCATAAACTCAGTAAAAAACAATCATTCGTTGCATTGGTTGCCGTTCGCAGATAACGCGCAGCAACTGGTAGGGCAAAATGTGCAAAAGCGTTTTAACCTAAAACAAATGACCGTTGAGCTAATACATTGTGACTATGACGGCTTTGTGCAGCAAATGCAGGCGCAATGGCAGTACGGCTACCAACGTACAACCGATTACATACAGCAGCATGGCCTATGAAACCTGCTAAGTTATCTAGCCATATGAACAACACGCCACATATTATTGTCATTGGTGGTACAAGTGGTCTTGGCTTGGCATTGGCGTTGCATCATCAAGCGCTTGGCTGGCAAGTGAGCGTTGTAGGAAGTACTGCGGCAAAGATAGCCGATATCAACAGCCAATATCCTATGATCGTGACCTATGCATGCGACTTGACCGATCAGGATCAGACACAAGCGTTGTTGGACAGTTTGTCGGGTATTATATTTCAAAGGCTTATCTATAGTGCTGGCAGTTATACTAATGAGCGTATCCATCAGTTGAACCAAGCTGACAGCGATCAAATGCTAGCGATTAATTTGCAGGCATTTGAGCAGATTTTTAGATGGGCAAGCAGTCAATTAAAGCAGCGGTTAAAACAATCACATCAGGCGTTGGATTTGACTAAAAATAGCAGACTTAGCCTTATCTGTATTGCTTCTATCGCAGGGACAATGGATTATCCTTATGCCAGTCTATATGCAAAAAGCAAACGCGCAATGATTGCGACTGCCAGCGCGTATCGAGCGGCACTTGCTCCTTATGATATTCAAGTGAATGCCATTGCCTCAGGCTATATCGACACCCAAGGGTTACGCGACTTAAATAACGGTGATGCCAGTCATAAGCCATTTATCATGAGTACGCAAACAGCAGTCAGTCATGTTATGCAAGCGATTGATGATGATGTAGAGCTGGCAATATTTCCACGCTCGATGCGATATATCACGAGTATTTTAAATCATTTACCTAAGCCTATACTCAATTGGCTATTACACAGCAAATTGGATAAAACCAGATAATGCTGCTATCCGTACTGTGATTATAGTTAACCAAGCAGCCAGTAAAATACGGTAAATAGCGGGACACCGATGAGCAAACTGTCTATCCTATCTAATACGCCGCCATGTCCAGCGAGCATGGTTCCAGTATCTTTTACCCCATGCTGACGTTTAAACGCTGATTCTAATAAATCGCCAAAGATACCACCTACCGCCAAGCCATAGGCCGCTAACAGACAGACCCAACCGTTAAAAGGGGTAAGCCAAAGCCCCAATAATGCTGCCAATATCGCTGCAAAAAAACTGCCAAAGACAGCACCTTCAATGCTTTTATTGGGGCTAATCGTTGGAGCGAGTCCTCGTTGAAACAGTCTACGTCCCAGCAATCGCCCGCATAGATATTGGGCAATATCGTTGAACTGACTGGCAAATAGTACGAAGAGCAATACACCGTATTGTTCGCGTTGCCACGTCAATTGCTGTAAGGCGATCAGGCTAACTATTAGGGAGGCAAAGACAACGCTGAATAGCAAATCTAAAAAGTTAAGCCGCGTATAGTTTTGCGTAGCGTCCAAGGAGGCATTAGAACATCGTAAAGAGTCTGGCTGCAAACCGCGTGCTCGGAGTTTTTGAATGAGGGTTTCTCTACTGCGCAGACACCACAGGCGTTTGATCTCATAGCCACCGCGTAAACCGATTAAGATAAAGAATAAAACAATCAGCCATTGATAGGGGTGCGCTTGATAATTGGAGTTTTGGTTGTCATTCGCTATCTTTGCAATCACATAACACGTGCATAGCGTCGCTAACATCAGCCACCAAGAGCGCGCAATTAAGTATATCTTCGGTAAACGTTTGCGTAGATAAGGGATGGCAAGTGCGCCCCAAACCAAACTGACAACCATCATCAGGGCAATCACAAACAAAATGTCAGCAGCCATACCTTTAACACTCAAATAGTAGAGGATATTTAGAGCCTATCTGTAATGATAGCTTAAATACCTCTTTAACTATAGAGTTAGATACTGCTTTTAGTAGACTTAAGTGCTTTCTATAATAGGCACGCGCATTCTCTCTTCTTCTATGATATTAATGAATGATTCAAGTGTGGATTTTTTTAGCGACTCAACCACACTCGTTCGCGGAGTGTCTGCTAGGTTCGGGTAGTCATGACGATAATGCCCGCCGCGACTTTCAACGCGTTGATAGGCAGACTGAATAATTAAAGTCGCTAATTCAAGCTGCCTAGCTAATTGAAAATATGCCAGCTCATTTATGCTCGTAGGGCTGTCATTTTTAATGATATCTGGTTGTCCAAGCTCAGTACTGGCAAGCGAATCTTGCCACTTTTGTATTTGGGTTAGTGCCTGCTCTAATTGACTGGCGCTACGGGTGATACCCATATTTGCCGTCATGAGTGCTTTTAGTTCTGAGGTTATGTTTGTGACATCTGTTTTTGCGAGATTAGTATCAGTGCTGAATCGTTTGTTGGTATTATCACGCTTGGGTTCTGCAAGTATAAAGGCAGGTAAGATTATAGGCTGCGTATTTGTAAGAATTGGCACTGACCAAAACTCAATCGCTGATTGAGTTACGCTACTATAAACGTCGTTATCGATCTCTTCTAAGTGTTCTAAATACTGAGGCAAGTGGTCTGCAATATTACGACCAACCACCACACACTCTAATAATGAGTTGCTTGCTAAGCGGTTCGCCCCGTGTAGCCCTGTATGAGCGACCTCACCAGCCGCATAAAGTCCTGGTACATCCGTCAATCCATTGGCATCAGTCACCACACCGCCACAACTATAATGCGCAGTCGGGGCGACTGGAATAGGATCTGTCGTGATATCAATCCCAAGCGTTAATAGCGTTTGGTAAATCTGCGGGAAATGCGCTTTTATAAAGTCAGCAGGCAAGTGACTGACATCAAGATGTACATAACCCAGTCCATTGCTATCAATCTGCGCGGCTATCGCCCGAGCGACGATATCGCGCGGTGCTAATTCAGCACGGGCGTCCACGTCCAACATAAAGCGGACACCAGTTTGCGGACAATATAACCGTCCCCCTTCACCGCGCAGTGCTTCAGATATCAAAAAGCTGCTGTCATCTAGCGCTAAGCCTGTTGGATGAAACTGAATGAACTCCAAATTGGCCAAGCGGCAACCTGCTTGCCATGCCATCATCACGCCATCACCGACGCAGACGTTCGGCGCGCTGGCACGCTTGAATAATTGACCCAATCCACCACTAGCCAGTACGACTGCACGACTATGAAAGGTAAGCTGACGTTCATTGATATGATCAAAGACAAGCGCCCCTCGGCAATGCTTAGCATCGCTATTATCTGTAAAAAAAGGCTGACTGCTCGCTATAGGCTGTGTCAATAACTTAAGCGCTTCATGATAGGGTAGTACAGTGATATTGGTTGCCGCTTGCGCTTTGATGGTCAATGCATCCATCACATGTCGCCCCGTCGCATCGTCTGCATGGGCGACGCGTCTACAGCCGTGACCGCCTTCTTTTGTTAAATGCAAATCGCTGGTCTGTAACTGAGGGAAGTCCTGTGCGTTTGTATTATCCAAAGCGTTAGGTGAGTTCTGCGTAAAAGGGACACCTTGCGCGCATAGCCATTGAACCGCTTGCTGTCCTGCACCCAAGATACTGGCAGTATTATCAGGTGTACAAAGCCCTGCACCAGCTACTAGGGTATCAGCAACATGGTCAGACACAGAGTCATCTTTGTCTAAGCTGGCAGCAATACCGCCTTGGGCATAGTGACTTGAGCAAACCTCAAGCGCCGCTTTACTCAAAACCGTGATATTCAGTGACTTCGGTAGCGATAACGCCGTGCTCAAGCCTGCCAGTCCAGCACCAATGATAAGGACGTCAGTGTTTATGATATGGCTCATGCGACTACTCCTATAGTTATCAGGAATACGGTTATCAGGAATGGTGGTGCGGGTATAGTTGGCTGAGTGCAGCTTACTCATGCTAGGCTGCCCCAACATTGGCAAACAATGCACGGTCTTGGACGATATCGCCACTGGCCGCCACGCGTTGCTTTTGTGATTCAGCAAAATCAAGCATGCGTTGCAAAGGTTTTCTAGCGGCGGCGGCAAGCTCAGGCGTCATTAGTACCTCACCGCTATTATTTGTTAGGCATTGCTCGATACCTTTTAGGCCATTCATCGCCATCCAAGGACAAAAGGCACAGCTCTTACAGCTCGCACTTTCACCAGCGGTAGGCGCTGCCAAAAAGCGTTTGTTCGGCGAGCGTTTTTGCATTTCATGCAATATGCCCAAGTCAGTTGCAACGATAAAGGTGTCGGCATCCATCTCATACGTTGATTGTAATAGTTTACTGGTCGATCCGACGACATCAGCGAGTGCCACCACGCTATCGGGCGACTCAGGATGTACCAAGACTTTGGCTTCTGGGTATTCGGCTTTTAATTGCAGCAATTCAGTGGCTTTGAACTCATTATGTACAAGGCAAGAACCCTGCCACAGCAACATATCTGCACCCGTCTCACGAGCGATGTATTTACCCAAATGACGGTCAGGCCCCCAAATGATCGGCTCACCTTTCGCATGCAAATGACGGACGATGTCAATACCGACAGATGAGGTCACGACCCAATCGGCGCGTGCTTTCACCGCTGCACTGGTATTGGCGTAGACGACGACGGTACGCTCAGGGTGGGCATCACAAAATGCTGAAAACTCATCAGCAGGACAACCCAAATCGAGCGAACACTCCGCTTCTAAATCTGGCATAAGGACGGTTTTTTCCATACTTAGAATCTTTGCCGATTCGCCCATAAAGCGCACACCAGCCACGACTAGGGTTTGAGCACTATGGGCTTGTCCAAATCGTGCCATCTCGAGTGAATCACCGACACAGCCACCTGTCGCAAGTGCTAAGTCTTGAATAAAAGGGTCAACGTAGTAATGTGCCACCAGTACCGCGTTATTATCTTTTAATAATTTTTTGATATTTTCTTCAACCACAATGCGTTCAGCACGAGGCAAGTCTGCTGGCATTTTTGCTCTGGCATATTCGATATTCATCTGAGTGGCGATGCGATTGTCGGTACTCATAATGGGTGCGTCGTAAGGATAAATTTTCATAATGGCAACCTCTGTTGGCGCTATATTGATAAATGGGTGTACTAAAACAAGATATTTGACGACATAAAGTCAATTCGTTGTTTTAATTATGCTCATTTTGAGCATAAATACAAGTATTTTTTGTATATTTGCTGATTAAGTGCATCTATTTTCATTACCTATGAGTTAGCCAAATGGTCTTTATTTTTAGCTTGTCTTTATACAGAAGCTAACGTTTAGCTATTGATTTTGATGTTTTACGATTACAACGCCAGACTATGATATTTCAAGATTCACGTTATACTGTTTTAGATTTGAGGCGTACCATCATTATCAGCCTTGATATCCCTTTTATGATATTTTAAAGAGACAGGATAATCCCCAAAACTATGACGTTGTCTTATTCACATGCGCACCAGCAAGGTAGCGGCACAACAGAAGTGGTCGCCGTGTTGGTCGCGATTACCGATCATATCGCTCGTGTCCTAACCGTTGACCAAGGCAAGCTGCTACCAAATGGGCCGCTTATGCCATTACATCGCTCGCTACAGGCAGGCGTGCGTCAATGGGTAGAAGAGCAGACGCAGCAGCCGCTCGGATATTTGGAGCAGTTATATACCTTTGTTGATACCAATAGACGTAACATTGACGGTCATGCGCTCGTCTATGTTAGCTATTTGGGCCTAGTGCAAGAGACGCAAACGCAGGCGCTTCAAAGTAAAGCGCTGTGGCGAGATTGGTATGATTATTTCCCATGGGAGAACCATCTAGATGGTATGCCTAGTATCATTATGGATTTTATCATCCCTGTGCTATTGGAGTGGGCAAGTACCGCTGAAGACTCAATTATCGAGCAACGTAGGCGTCAACGCATTGGTCTGTGCTGGGGACTAAGCGAAGGGTTTTTGACAGATAGCGAGTTCATAGAAACTGAGTCAGTTGTCGATAAGACTGATGAAAGCAGAGAATGGATCGCAGAGCATGTGCTGCTACGCTACGAGATGCTGTATGAGGCAGGACTGATACCTGAAGCGCCTAATTATCCACCCAATTACCAAACGGTTGAGCTGCCAAGCGACTGGTCTCAGCGTATCGGCATACCGATGTATTATGATCATCGCCGTGTGATTGCTACTGCTATTTCAAGACTACGCGCCAAGATTGAATATCGACCGCTTATTTTTGGGTTGATACCTGACGTGTTTACGTTATCGCAGTTACAGCATAGTGTTGAGGCATTATCAGGCATACGCTTACACAAACAAAACTTTCGCCGTTTGCTTGAGTCACAGAATCTCGTGACCGAGACAGGAGAGAGTAGTAGTGCTCAGCGTGGTCGCCCTGCCAAGCTCTATCGTTTTCGCCATGATATAGAGCTACAAAGCTTATTGATGGACAGCAAACTTCCTAAGCGCAAATAGTGACTATTAACAAATACAGCTAGTTCAATTTCATATAGAAATCGACTTGCTTAATAAAAAATTTTCACCTTCCCTTGCAGGAGTGTCAACTTTACGCTATATTTATGCTCATTTTGAGTTTAAATATTTAGACGTTTTTATTCATATCATGTCTATTTATCCATATTACGCCTACATGAGGGTCAAACATGACAATTGAAAAAGAGCCAGCATTGGATGACGTATTGCTTAAACCCTTGGTAGAAGATGCGCTAGCGGAAGATTTGGGCAGACGTGGTGATGTCACCTCGCAAGCCACTATCCCAGCAGATATGCAAGCACAACTGCAAATTAAGGCACGGCAATCAGGTGTGATATGCGGTATGGATTTGGCACGTTTATCTTTTGCCTTAGTTGATGCAAACATTGAGTTTGTGGCTCAAGTGCAGGATGGCGAAACAGTCGCCGCTGGTGCCGTATTGGCTACTGTAAAAGGTAATGCACGCCATCTGCTAACAGCAGAACGCACAGCATTAAACTTCATGACGCATCTTAGCGGTATTGCGACTGCGACCCGCCAGATCGTCGATAGCGTGGCGCAATATCCGGCACAAATTACTTGTACGCGTAAAACCATCCCAGGTCTGCGTATTGTACAAAAATACGCGGTACGCTGCGGTGGCGGTCGCAATCATCGTTTGGGCTTGGATGATGCGATTTTAATCAAAGACAATCATATCGCCATCGCAGGTGACATAAAGACGGCTATCGAGCAAGCGCAACACTTTGCTGGGCATCTGATTCCTATAGAGGTTGAAGTCGATACACTAGAGCAATTAGAGCAGGCGCTAGAGGCGGGTGTGAGTTTGGTATTGCTAGACAATATGTCGCCAGAAACGCTATCGCAAGCGGTTGCTATGTGTAAAGGTCGCGCAAAGACTGAAGCATCCGGTGGTATTACGCCTGAAACGGTAAGAGCCGCCGCCAGTACAGGGGTTGATTTTATCGCGATGGGCTACCTAACGCACAGTACTACCGCTTTGGATATCGGCTTAGATTTTAGTGCATAGGCCATCAATTATTTCAGCTTAACCTGAGTCATAGCTTTTATATTCGCTGGATTTTTCGCCAAGATGACATAGAAGGGTAACCGAGCAAAGTTAATGATTTAACTCGCTTATCTGGCTATGTTACAATGCTATTATGAATTGCCTATTGGGTCATCGTCGCACTCGCACGATGGCCTTATCTTTTTGCACAAGCGTCATTAATAGACAAGCGAGCGCTCAGTGAATACTGAAATTATCAAGATAATCCTAGCCTTTATGGTATTGATCAACCCATTTAGCGCATTGACGTTGTTCTTGGATTTGACTCGCGGCTATTCGATGAACAATCGACGCAAAGTTGCACGTGTTGCTTGTCTGACCATTTTTATCACCATCAGTTTTTTTACGGTGGCGGGTGAAACTTTACTAAAAGCACTAGGTATTTCTATTGGCTCGTTTCAGCTGGCTGGTGGTATATTGGTATTCTTGATTTCACTAAATATGATGAATGGTGAAGGTAATCCTGTTAAGCCTGATCAAGAGAACTTCGATGTCGACCACGTGCAAGATGCACCGCCGACGATGGCCTCAGCAGTGGTCCCCCTTGCGATACCGATGATGATTGGACCAGGTGGTATTTCTACCGTTATTATTTATTCATCGCAAGTCTCAGGCATTTTGCAGGTATCTGCCATCATCATTGCTGGTCTCTTCATTAGTCTATTTTGCTATCTGGCATTGATGGCAGCTGGTCGTATCAGTCGCTTGTTGGGTGATACTGGTCTGAATATTATGAGCCGAATCATGGGTATGCTATTGGCAGCCGTGTCTATCGAGATTATCGTTAGCGGTCTGCGTACGCTGTTTCCTGCTTTAATCTAAGCTATTTATTCTGTCTATAATATTGAGCACTTAAAATCCTCTTAATTTATCTAGATTTAATGCCTAATGTTGTATTTAGCTTTGGTATAGATGCCAAGCCAGATACAACATCAGCAATCCTACCAACGCATCCAGTATGTTCCATGCTTTTGGCTTCGCAAATAGAGGTCTCAGAAAGCGCGCGCCATAACCTAGGGCAAAGAAGAAAAAGAACGACGCACTAATTGCCCCAACGGCAAAAGTGAGTTTGCTACTTGCGCCTGTTGAAACCATCCCAACGAGTACCAATGTATCTAAGTAGACATGTGGATTTAGCCAAGTAAAACCAAAGCAGAGTAGCAGCGCTTTTTTTAAGCTGGTCACTACTTGTCCGTCAACGTTCAAAGCGTGTGATACACGGATACTTGCATACAGATTCTGTAAGCCGTAGCCCAATAAAAATACAACGCCTGCTATTTTTGCGATATCTATCACATGCGGATAGCGTGCGGTGACCGCACCAAATCCGCCAACGCCCGCTGATATTAACAGCGCATCGCTTACCGCACAAAACAGACAAACAAAAAATATGTGCTCACGTTTAAGACCTTGTTTGAGTACAAAGGCATTTTGTGAGCCGATGGCGATGATGAGCGATAATCCAAGCAGGAAACCAGAAATATAATCAGAAGCATTCATAACAAGGCGCTTAGTATTTAGGAAGTGAGCGTAGAGAGTAGGAATGTTGACACTTTGCGTACTGGCAGATCAGCAAAAACCTGTTAAGATACGCTATTGAATGAATGTATGCAATACGAGCACAATGTGTGTGTACTGGACGAGGGGCAGAGCAAGTCATGGTAGTCAGTTTGACAAGAATGCTAAAGTCATTTGGGCAAGCTCAAGATGACCTACCAACGTTAGCTGCCAACAATGCGCAGGAGATGGGTGTTAATCATAGTTTAAATGACAATAGTGATAATGTCGATATTCATCATAATAATGACGGCACTCAATTAAATCACGAGCGTGCTGCACTAACGCCGCCTGAGCGGGTAGACCGTATACGTGATGCACTAGCGCAAGTGAACGACATTCGCTCATCAACCCCGTTGACTGATCGCTATTTATCCAATCGTGCTCACATACGCCCGACCAACAGACCACCTTTTGACCCCGATACTTTATGGTATCTCAAACATGGACGTTGTCCGATTATGACTGAGCTTGTTGATGTGGTCGATGAGGCCACCCTAAATGCGATGCCTATCGAAGCCGTTGCGATATTAG